>JACXTT010001083.1_pt1 | contig 46407 bp, 46 predicted proteins | sample 9270951 | NCBI WGS metagenome assembly JACXTT01 (sample SAMN15532306, study PRJNA645909) | rock metagenome | isolation source: weathered quartz diorite | place: Puerto Rico | collected 2017-06-21 | reverse complement strand
GGGGGGGGGGGGACGGTTTTAGGAGGGGGCAGGGTGGAGGGTGGGGGCGGGGGGGAATTTCGGGCCGTAGGCCCGGTGGGGAATGGGGAAAACGGTGGATGCCGGCGCGCAGGTAGGCAATTTCGTCGAGCTGAAAAACACTCACCTCGGCGCCGGTTCAAAAGCGATGCATCTGGCGTACCTGGGCGACGCGGAAATCGGCGCGAGAGTGAACATCGGGGCGGGCGCCATTACCTGCAACTACGACGGGTTGAAGAAGCACAAGACGAAAATCGGCGCGGGCGCGTTTGTGGGGAGCAACAACACGCTGGTTGCTCCGGTGGAGATCGGCGAAGGCGCCTATCTGGGTGCGGGTTCGGTAATCACGGAGAAGGTGCCGGCGGACGCGCTCGCGCTGGGGCGGGCCCGCCAGGTGAACAAAGAAGGATGGAGCGCCCGCCACAAGCGGCGCTAGTCGGGCGCGTGGCACAGGCGTTCAAGCCGGCGTCACGCGGCGCGCCGGAAGCCCGGCCCACACAAGCGAGAACGCCGGGGCCGCCCACGCCCATACGAGCGAGATGGCCTCAGCGTCTACATGGCCATCGAAAGCTGAATGACCGCAAAACCCGCTCCCTGCGGGTCGCCGAGGACGCCGAACCGTCCGGCATTGGGGATATCCGTCGCCGGATGATGAATCTTCCCGCCTAGCGACGTAGCTTTGGCCAATGTAGCATCGCAGTTTTCGACCATAAAGTAAGGGATCCAGTGCGGCGGCATGTTGCCCCACTCCGGCCGGATTTTCATCATGCCGCCGATCGAAGCCCCGCCGTTCGTCCACTCGGTGTATTCCGGGCTGGGCTTGGTTCCCCATCCGAAGGCCGCCGCGTAAAATGCCGACGCGATTCCGGTATCGCTGGTGTAGAGTTCGCCCCAGCAGAAAGATCCGGGAGCTCCGGCGATTCCGATGCCCGTATGCTGCTTGGCCTGCCACAAGGCGATGGCTGCTCCGGCGGGATCTTGAAGCACCGCCATCCGGCCGAAGTCCATCACGTCGAAGGCCGGTTGCAGGATCTTGCCGCCAGCCGGCTCAACCTTGGCCGCGGTCTCGTCAGCGCTCCCGGTGGAGACGTAGAGCAGCCAGTGAGGAGGAATCTTGCGGGCGCGCTGCTCCGGGTTGTAGCCGTACATTCCGCCGGCTTCACGGCCGTCGATGCGAAAGAGGGTGTAGACCTGGTCCGGACCCATCGGGTTGTCTGAAGAGGCCCAACCGAATAAAGAGCTGTAGAATTGCTTGGCCGCGGGCTGGTCGGTAGTACCGAGCTCGATCCAGCTGAAGTCGCCGGGTTTGTGTTTGTCGATGATCTTCATGGTTACTCCTCCCGAAAATAGTGTGCCACAGGTTGGCGATCTAAAATAGGGAACACGCAGTCCCCTATTTCGCTTGTATCAGACGGAGGTCGTGGCCCTTCATTTCGTTCGGCCGCTCGACGCCGAGGACGCCGAGGATAGTTGGGGCGATGTCCTGCAGAGCGCCGCCTTCGCTCAAGCGCCAGCCTTGATCGTTGATCAGCAGGAAAGGGACCGGATTTGTGGTGTGGTAAGTGTGCGGCTGGCGGGTGACCGGATCGATCATGGTTTCGGCATTGCCGTGATCGGCGCTAATGATCCAGGCGCCGCCCTTCTGCTTCAGGGCCTGGTGGATGCGGCCGAGGCAAGCGTCCACGGTCTCGACGGCGCGCGTCGCGGGTTCCAGCTTGCCGGAATGGCCGACCATATCGGCGTTGGCAAAGTTCATAACGACGACGTCGAACGAGCTGGATTCAACAGCCTTCACGACCACCTCGGTGATTCCGGCGGCGCTCATCTCCGGTTTCAGATCGTAGGTCGCGACCTTTGGGGAAGCCACCATTTCACGCTCTTCCCCGTCGTACGGCTTCTCGTTCCCGCCATTGAAGAAGTAGGTCACGTGGGCGTATTTTTCGGTTTCGGCGACGCGAAGATTTTTCCATCCGAGCCCAGCGAAGACGTTGGCGAGAATATTGTCGGGATGCTCGCGCGGCAGCACGAAGGGGTGATTGAACGTCTTGTCGTACTGGGTCATGGTGAGGTAGTGGAGGCGCTTGGGCGCCTGGGAGCGGGGCGGGGTTTCGAGCTTGTCGTCGGTTAGCGCGATAGTGAGCTGGCGAGCGCGGTCGGCGCGGAAATTGAAGAAGATCACTGCGTCTTCGTCGCGCATCAGGCCGGTGGGCTCGCCCGTGCTGTCGACGATCGTGACCGGCTCGATAAACTCGTCGGTGACGCCTTTCTCATAGGACCGCCGTACAGCTTCAACCGGATCTTCGGACTTTTCGCCACTGCCGAGGACGATGGCCCCGAAAGCGCGGGTAGTGCGCTCCCAACGTTTGTCGCGATCCATTGCGTAATAGCGCCCGGACACGCTGGCGATGTGTCCCACGCCGATCTCGGCGATCTGCTGCTGCAACTGCCGCAGGTAGTCGATGCCGGAATTGGGCGGCGTGTCGCGCCCGTCCATGAAGCAATGCACGCAGACGTCGGCGACGCCCTCCTGCTTCGCCAGCTTCAGCACCGCGTAGAGGTGCGTCAACTGCGCATGGACGCCGCCCTGGCTGGCCAGACCCATCAGGTGCAGGCGGCGCGTCCGCGCGTGCCGCATCGCGTCGAGCAAAAGCGGGTTCCTGAAGAATTCTCCCGACTCGATCATGAGGTCGATGCGCATGATGTCCATCAGCAGGACCCGGCCGGCGCCGATGTTGAGGTGCCCCACCTCGCTATTGCCCATCTGGCCTTCGGGCAGGCCGACGGACGGGCCTGAGGTATGGATCAGCGTAGAGGGATAATCGCGAAGCAGAGCGTCGTAGTTCGGCTTGCGAGCTTGCGCGATTGCGTTGCCGTCCACGGCGGACGAATAGCCCCAGCCGTCGAGGATGGTCAGAATCAGCGGTTTCGGACGCGCCATCAAGCCTTCGCCCCGGACTGAGTGGTCTGGCGGAAAGCCTTGCGCCCGGCGAAGTGAGCCGCGCTACCGAGCTCTTCTTCGATGCGGAGGAGCTGATTGTACTTGGCGATACGGTCGGTGCGGCTGGCCGATCCGGTCTTGATCTGCCCGGCGCCGGTGGCGACAGCGAGATCGGCGATGAACGGATCCTCGGTTTCCCCTGACCGGTGCGACACCATGGACGTGTAGCCCGCGCCGGAGGCCATGCGCATGGCGGCCAGCGTTTCGGTGAGCGTGCCAATCTGATTGACCTTGATGAGGATGGAATTGGCGATGCCCTCTTCAATGCCGCGCTTCAGGCGCTGTGTGTTGGTGACGAAGAGGTCGTCGCCTACAAGCTGCGTCGTGGAGCCCAGTTTTTCGGTGAGCAGCTTCCAGCCGGCCCAATCGTCCTCGGCCATTCCGTCCTCGATCGACAGAATCGCCGGGTATTGCTTCTTCCACCCCACCCAGAATTCCACCATCTCCTCGGAAGACAGCGAACGCTGGTCCGACTTCTTGAACACGTATTTGCCGTCTTTGAAGAACTCGCTCGAAGCCGGATCGAGCGCGATTCCGATGTCGACGCCCAGATGGTACCCGGCCTTGCGGACGGCTTCGACGACAACCTCCAGCGCCTCCTCGTTCGACTTGCAGTTCGGCGCAAACCCGCCTTCGTCACCGACGGCGGTGGAATAGCCGCGGGCCTTGAGCACGCCCTTGAGCGTGTGGAACACCTCGACGCCCATGCGCAAGGCGTCCGAGAAGCGCGCGGCGCCGTAAGGGGCGATCATGAACTCCTGCAAGTCGACGGAATTGTCGGCGTGCGCGCCTCCATTGAGGATGTTCATCATGGGCACGGGCAGCACGGTGGCGCCGACGCCGCCCAGATAGCGATAGAGCGGCGTCTTCATCGCGGTGGCGGATGCGCGGGCGGCGGCCATCGAAACCGCAAGAATCGCGTTAGCGCCGAGCCGGCCCTTGTTCTCGGTGCCGTCCAGCTCGATCATCAGCCCGTCGAGCTCGGCCTGGCGCGAAGCGTCTTTGCCCTGGAGAGAAGCGGCGATCTCCCTGTTGATGTGCGCCGCGGCGCGCTGGGTGCCTTTGCCGAGATAACGGCCCCGGTCGCCGTCTCGCAGCTCGACCGCCTCGTGCTCGCCGGTCGAGGCGCCGGACGGCACGGCGGCGCGTCCGACGACCCCCCCGGTCAGGTGCACTTCGGCTTCGACGGTGGGATTGCCCCTCGAATCCAGAATTTCTCTTCCGATGATCTTTACGATGGTGGTCACTCGAACGCTCCTAAACTGGTTTCAAAATCGCCCCTCCGGTAGGCCGGAGAGGGCACCACAACGATGCCCGAATCGGTGACGTGATAGCCGGCGGCCTGATCGGCGTCCTCATCGAAGCCGATGGTGCTGGATTCCGGAATCTTCACGCCGGAACAGACGATGGTCCGGTGAAGCTGGCTATAACGGCCGATTTCGACGTCGGGCATCAGGATGGAATATTCCACTTCACAGAAACTGTTCACCCTCACTCCTGGAGAAAGAATGCTGCGGACGACCCGTCCTCCGGAGACAATGCAGCCGGCCGAAACGATGGAATCGAGGGCGATTCCCATGCGGCGCCCGTGTTGCGCGAAAACGAACTTGGCTGGCGGCCGCTGCTCGAGGCGGGTGCGGATCGGCCACTGGCGGTCATACAGGTTAAATTCGGGTGAAACGGCTACCAGGTCCATATTCGCTTCGTAATATGCCTCCAGCGTTCCTACATCGCGCCAGTAAAGCGCGTCCTTAGCGTTCATGTCCACAAAGTTGTAGGCGTACGCCCTTCCGCGGCGGATCAGCCGCGGAAGCAGGTCGCCTCCGAAATCGTGCGACGATTGTGGATTGGCAGCATCCTCGGCCAGCGCCTCCAACAGGACATTCCGACTGAAGACGTAAATGCCCATGGAGGCGCTGATCCGTTTGGGATCGAATACGGAGCGGACAGGGCTTCCGTGCTGGGGCTTCTCTTCAAATCCGCGAATCTGGAAATCCGGATCGATTTCGCAAATGCCGAACCGGGAGGCTTCTTCCGGCGGGACCAGTATCGTCGCGATGGTAACATCCGCTTTCCGGGAGCGGTGCCACTGAACCATGTCGAGGTAATCCATCTTGTAGATGTGATCCCCGGACAGGATCAATATATTGTCGCACCCTTCGGCTTCGATACTCTGGCTGTTCTGGTAGACGGCGTCGGCGGTGCCGAGATACCAGTCCGGGCTGACGCGCTGCATGGGGGGCAGCACTTCGATGTACTCGCCCAGTTCGGAAGAAAGGATGTTCCAGCCGTCGCGGATGTGTCGCACCAGCTCGAGCGATTTATATTGCGTGAGAACGAAGATCCGGCGGACGTTGGAATTGATGCAATTGGAAAGGGTGAAGTCGATAATGCGGTAAGCGCCGCCGAACGGCACGGCCGGTTTGGCCATGTCGCGAGTCAGCGGAAAGAGACGTTGACCGACTCCGCCCGCCAGGAGGATGGCAAGGACTTGATTCATTTACTTAGTACTGATTCCGGCCGCGAATCGGCCCCCCGGTGCATTCCTTGCTTAAGTCCTTTATAATAATAAGGATCGGGCAGGGCCTTGCCGCGTACGTCAAAACCAACAAAAATAGGTCTTGACATTGCGAGGCAAGCACCTATGATATCAGTACCTTGCCTCATACGGTAGAGGTGGCGCGGGCCCGTAGAAGACCCGCTAAGTCGGCCACAGGGCGGGAGGTGTATCGAATTTGGCAGAAGTCAAAACGCAGGAGGGGGAGACGTTAGAGAACCTCCTTCGCCGCTTCAAGCGCAAGGTCCAGCAAGAGGACATCATCAAGGAGGTGAAGAAACACTCCTTCTACTTGAAGCCGGGTGAGAAGAAACGGGTCAAGCAGGCGTTGGCCCGAAAGAGGAACCGGAAGAAGAGCCGCCGGGACTTTGAAGCGTAACGTGGAGTGATAGGGGAACCCAGGGCGGGTTAGAAACTTTCCCGGCCGGCAGTGCGGTGCCAGGCCGGGGAAGGGGAGCCAGGTACATGCCGGAATTTCAGGATCGAATCCTCAAGTGTGTGGATTGCGGCGCCGACTTCGTATTTACAGCCGGCGAGCAACAGTTCTTTCACGACAAGAACTTCAAAAACGAACCGAAGCGGTGCAAGCCGTGCAAAGGCAAGCGGCAGGAGGGCGGCAGCAGCGGAGGCCACATGAAAGTGGAAACCTCCGCGGTCTGCTCCCAATGCGGCCGCGAGACGACGGTGCCGTTCCGCCCGACCCAAGGGCGGCCGGTGTTTTGCCGGGAGTGCTTCCAGACCCGCAAAACATCGGTGACGGCAGCAGTCTAGGTTCGGCGGAAGCTCCTACAGGGCAGATCCGAACAAGCTATCACCGTTAGTGTCCCTTTTTTGAGGAGCCTTCGGGCTTGGGAGCGTCGTTTGCGGGGGTGCCTCTTTTTTCCTCCAGCGTCTGCTTTTCCAGCGGGCTGTTCAGTCCGGCTTTTTCAGAAGCCTTCTCGCCTTCTTTTTTCATCGTCTTTTTTAGGGGCGTCCCCTTTGGCGGCGGCGGGATCGGTCTGATATTTGATGATGACCGAGATCCGGCGGTTGGAAGGATTCCGGCTCTTTGGGCGTCCGCAGGTTCTGGTCGGCGAACCCGCGGACTTGCACGGCTTGGTTGGGGCGAAGGCGGGCGTCCACCATCAGGCGCCGCGCGGAGTTGGCGCGGTCTGCCGAAAGTTCCCAGTTTGAGTAGCCATTGTTGGACACGAAAGGTTTTGAATCGGTGTGCCCTTCGATCACGACGCGGTTGGGCAGCTTGCCGATTTCCGCGGCGAGGCTGGCGAGCAATTCCTTGCCCGTCGGACTGGGACGCTCGCTCCCGCTGTCGAAGAACATGCCGCCTTCCTTTTCCATCATCTCGATGCGCAAGCCCTCGCCGGTAATGGTCATGACGACCTGGTCTTTCATCTCCTGAAACTTGGGGATCTGCTTCATGGCCTGGTCGAGCCTGTCTTTGAGCTTGTCCATGTCGTCCTGCTTGATCAGTATCCCTTCGCCCCCGCCGTTCATCGTATTTCCGGTCTGTTTGCCGGAGCCAGTGGGATCCTGAAAGTAGCCTCCCACGGCTTTCTCGGTCTGCTCGCTTGAAGAGAGCAGCCAAAGGACGATGAACAACGCCATCATCGCGGTGACAAAGTCGGCATAGGCCACTTGCTGGACCCGAAAACTCGCGCTACGCCTTTCAGGACCGCAATCACCGTGGAGAGCGGGGTGGCAATAAACAAGGTACCCATGGCGCGCCGCCGATGATCACTAGCTCATTCGGCTGCATGAGAACGCGAAGGTTCCCGTGTGCCATCATCTAACCTCCCACGACGGCGCCGATGACCACCAGAATTCCAGCTATCGCGAACAGATGGGCCCAAAGCCTCCTGGATGTGTTATCGGCGTGGAGGCCGCTGAATGTTAGCCGCACGCCGTGGCGCCGGCGTTCTCGCCTGCGCGGCTCAACCGGGGAGGGATAAACGCGTCAGATCGCTTCCAGCTCTTCCTCGAGCAGTTGTTTCTGGTAGAGATTGGCGTAGTAGCCTCGTTTCGCGATCAGTCCGGAGTGGGTGCCCTGCTCGGCGATGCCGCCGTTTGCCAGCACGACGATGCGGCCGGCCTGGCGTACCGTTGAGACGCGGTGGGAAATCAGAATCACGGTGCGGCCGCTGAGGACTCCGGCGAGGCTGGTCAGAATGCGCTCCTCGGTGAGGGTGTCCACGCTGGAGAGCGCGTCGTCGAGAATCAGTATCCTGGGATCACGGAGCAGGGCGCGGGCGATCGCGGTTCGCTGCTTCTGGCCGCCGGAAAGGGTGAGGCCGCGCTCACCGACCATGGTGTGGTAACCGTCGGGAAATCCGTCGATGTCGTGTGCCAGTCCGGCAATTTCGGCCGCGCGGCGGATGGCCTCCTCTGGCGCTCCCTCGGAGCCGAAGGCTATGTTCTCGGCGATGGTGGCGCTAAAGAGGAATGTTTCCTGGGGCACGAAGCCGATGTGGCGGCGCAGTTCGGAGGGATCCAGATTTCGGACGTCAACACCGTCCAGCATGACGGCGCCCGCCGTTGGGTCGAGCAGGCGGGGAATCAGATGGACCAGCGTCGATTTGCCGCTGCCGGTGTGTCCGACAATGGCGACGGTTTCGCCCGCTTCGATGCGCAGGTCGACCGCGCTGAGGGCGCTGCCGGATGGATAGACGACGCTGACTGCCTTGAATTCGATTTCGCCGCGGACGTCTGGCAGGCTCTCGGCTGCGCCACCTGCTGGGGCGGCAATCGACGGCACCTCCGCCAGGATGCTGTGGATGCGCGCGAATGACGCCGTGCCGCGCTGCATCAAGTTCACCACCCAGCCCATCGCGATCATGGGCCAGACCAGCTGTCCCATGTAGCTGTTGAACATGACGAATGCGCCCACCGAGAGCCTGCCGTCCAGCACCCGCAGCCCGCCAGCATAAAGCACAATCAGAAACGTGAGACCGATCAGGGCCTCGAGCAAAGGCTCGAACAGGCCGGAGATCCGCACCAATTTCAGGTTTTCGGCGATGTAATGCTCGTTGAGCGCGCGGAAGCGCTTCAATTCTGCCTCTTCCTGCGCGAAGGCGCGCACCATGCGGACACCGGACAGGTTCTCCTGGGCGCGGCTGGATATGTCGCTGAACATTTCCTGTATCCGCTCAAAGCGGTCATGGATGCGGCGGCCGAACGTCATCACGGCCACGCTCACCAGCGGCGCGGGCAGAATGGCGAGCAAGGTCAGCCGCCAGTCGAACGTCAGCATCACCGCGATTGCAAGCACGAACGTGAGGCTGGTTTCCGTCCAGTACATCACCCCCGGGCCGAGCATCATGCGAACCGCGTGGAGGTCGTTGGTAGCGCGCGCCATGATATCTCCGGTGCGGTTTCGGGAGTGGAAATCGGGCGACAGCGCGATCAGCTTGAAAAACAGATCGTTGCGGAGATCGAACTCGATGTCGCGTGAGATTCCGATCAGCGTCACGCGCATCCAGTATTGGAAGAAGCCTTTGACGATGGCCGTCAGAGCCAGCAAGGCGGCCCAACCTGCCAGCGGAGCGACTCCCCGCGTCGACGGAATGGCGTCGATGGCGGCGCGGATCACCAAGGGGAGCGAGGCGTGAGCGAGGTCCTTGGCGATCAGCGCGCCCATGCCGAGGGCGAATCCGCGGCGGTAGCGCCACAAATACGGCCAGAGGGGCCGAAGGGTCTTCAGCATAGGGTCGCCTTAAAGCCAGGTCTCATATACCCAGGAACTCGGCGGCATGCTTGGACCACTCCATATAGAAAAGACGGCTCGCCTCGCGGCTTTGCCACCAGGAATCGTAGCGGAAGAATTGGTCGGGGGCGGCGACCACGTGCATCTCCAGACCCTGCACGTTCTTTCGGAACAGGCGTCCGGCGCGGCGCGTGTGATAGTCACTGGTCACTAGCAGAAAGCTATGCGCACCCAGCTTGCGCACAAGGGCAGTCAGGATCTGCGCCTCATCACGCGTCGACTGGCCGGAATGCGGCGCTTTCACGAACAATCCCGGCGGAAATCCGTTGCGGACGGCGTAATCGACAGCCACGTCACTTTCGGCTTGCCCGTAGCAGCAGGGCGGGCCGCTGACGACGACCTTGTCCGCGTAGCCCTCCCGCGCCAGCTCAGCCGCTTTCAGAATCCGGTTCCCGTTGTGGTCCCCCGCCAGCACCACGATCACGTCCGCCTTCACGGGCGGCCCGGCTTCGATCAGGTAGCGGCCGAGCCAGGACATCCACACGGAATGAGTGAGGGCGGCGGCAATCAGGCCGGCGACAAGAAATAAGATGCGGGGAATCCGGCGGGGCACCGGCTACTTCTCGTCCGAAGATTTCGGATCGAGGTTGCCGACGGTCTTCAGGCGCTGATAAAGGCGCTCGACTTCGGCTTCGTCTTCGGGACGCAACAGGCGGTAGCGGGGGGCCGGACGGCCCTTGCCGTCGGAGGCCAGCACTTCGCCCCAGTACTGACGATAAGGCACGCCGTCGATCAGCGCGTCGCGAGACGCCCTGCGGACTTGGCGCAACAGGCCATGGCAAGAATCAAGATCGCCGGGATAGATCAGCATCACCCGAGTATCGTCGAACAGCGTCAGCCGCACGACAAGGGGAGAGATCCAGCGCGTACGGTCGACGCGGCGGATGTCCATCCAGTGAATCACGCGGGAGCCGACGGCGATGTGATGCGGGTAGACCTCGATGGCTGGGCGGTAGGCCAAGCCAATCAGAAGAGCCGCCGTAAGAAGGAACAGGCCGGCGGGGATGAAGCCCGGCGCCCAGCTCATGCCAAGCCAGCCGGAGAACACTGTCAGCCCGAGAGCGACGATGCCGAACGACAGGTAGTGGCGAGCTGGCAGGTAGCGGTTCATGACAGACCCCGACTCTTCCAGACTACCCCGAGGGGAACCGCTCCGCAACCCAGGTGTTTACCTTGGATGTCCAGGTTTGATGTTGGAGGCGGCCGACCCGTACTGGTGGTCCTGCTTTGCGGCGCCAGGACCCGGCCAAAGTGCCGTGACGTGCGTGGTAGACTGAAAAATCCAAGGCCTCCCTATGCGAATCTCAGTCGGCGCGGATCACGCCGGATTTGTCCTCAAAGAGCGCCTGAAACACCATTTGGCCGAACTCGGCCACGAAGTGGTGGACGAGGGGACCAACTCCGAGGATTCCGTGGACTACCCCGATTTTGCCGTAGCCGTCGCGCGGCAGGTGGCTGACGGAAAGGCGGACCGGGGGCTGCTGGTCTGCTCCTCCGGGGTGGGAATGTCGATTGTGGCGAATAAGGTGGACGGCGTACGCGCCGCGCTCGGCACCAATGAAGAGGAAGTGCGGCTTACCCGGGAGCACAACGACGCCAACGTGCTGACCATCGGTGCCAAGTTCACAGACGAGCACACCGCCCGGAGGCTGACAGAGGTCTTTCTGCGGACGGCGTTCCTGGGCGGACGCCACGCCCGCCGGGTTGCCAAGATCGCCGAGCTGGAAAATCATTGACCGCCGGCGAGTCGTTCCCCAGCGCGGCGAAACACCGTTAATTTGAGGAAATATGACCGAACAGGAACTGATGGCGAGGCCTCTGGCCGAAGCGGACCCCGAAGTCTACCAGACGATTCAAAACGAATTGCAGCGGCAGCATTCGCAGATTGAACTGATCGCCAGCGAGAACTTCACCTCGGAAGCGATCCTGGAAGCGGCGTCGAGCGTTTTCACCAACAAGTACGCCGAAGGCTACCCGGGCAAGCGCTACTACGGCGGATGCGAATACACCGACGTGGTGGAGCGCCTGGCCCAGGAACGGGCCCGAAAGCTGTTCGACGCCGAATACGCCAACGTGCAGCCGCACTCCGGGTCGCAAGCCAACCAGGCCGCATACGCCGCCGTGCTGACGCCGGGAGACACCGTGCTGGGGCTGAACCTTGCCCACGGCGGCCACCTGACGCACGGGAATCCGCTGAATTTCTCCGGCAAGACGTACAAGATCGTGCCCTACGGCGTCCGGAAAGACACCGAGCGCATCGACTACGACGAACTGGCCAAACTGGCCGACGAGCACAAGCCTAAGATGATCATCGCCGGTGGCAGCGCCTATCCGCGCGAACTGGACTTTCCGCGCTTCCGCGAGATCGCGGACGCGGCCGGCGCGATTCTGCTGGTGGACATGGCGCATTTTTCCGGTCTGGTAGCCGCCGGGGAGCATCCGAACCCGTGCCGTTGGGCGGACATCGTCACATCGACCACGCATAAGACGCTGCGCGGACCGCGCTCCGGCCTGATCCTGGCGAAAGAGAAATATAGCGCGGCGATCGACAAGGCCGTGTTTCCGGGAGCGCAGGGCGGACCGCTGGTTCACATCGTTGCCGCTAAAGCGGTCTGCTTTCTCGAAGCCATGCAACCGCAATTCAAGGCCTATCAGCGGCAGGTCAAAGTGAACGCCCGCGTCCTGGCCGAGGGGATGGTGGAAGAAGGATTCCGGGTCGTTTCCGGCGGCACCGACACGCATCTGCTGCTGGTGGACGTCTTCTCAAAGGGCGTCCGAGGGAAGGACGCGCAGACTTGGCTGGAACACGCCGGGATCACCGCCAACCGCAACGCGATCCCCTTCGATACCAACCCGCCCTTCAATCCCAGCGGGATGAGGTTCGGCTCGCCGGCCGTGACGACGCGCGGGTTCCTGGAGCCGGAGATGCGCGAAGTAGCCCGGCTGATCGCACTCGTGCTGCGATCCGGAGGGTCGGAAGAAGTGGCGGCCCAGGTCCGCTCGTCCGTGGCGGAGTTGACGGCGCGCTTCCCGCTGTACCAATGGAAGCGGCGGGTGGGGCAGACCTCGGTCTGCCCTTAAGCAGGCTTATGAAACTGGCCATCGACGTCCGCCGTGTCCGCAACTTCGGGATCGGCACGTACATCCGCAACCTGACCGATGCGCTGGGCGAAATCGACAAACAGAATGAGTACGACCTGGTGCGCTCCGCCGGGGACGAGCACGAGTTTCCGGAGCTGCCGGCCAACTTCCGGACGGTGATCTACAACCATGACGATTCCGATCCACGGGACCACTACGCCTTTCCCTGGTTCCTGCGGGGACTAGGTGCCGACCTGGTGCATTTCCCGCTGAACCGGGTGCCCCTGCTGATGCCCCGCCCTTTCGTGGTCACCGTGCATGACATGAGCAGCCTGCTTTTCGAGGACAGGACTTCGTTCCAGCAGCAGCTTCAGCTCTACCGCTTCCGGCGCGGGCTGCTGCGCGCCGACAGCGTTATGGTGGTGTCGGACGCCACGCGGCGCGACGTGGAGAATCTTCTGGATATCGACCGTGCCAGGCTGCGTCTGGTCTACAACGCGCCAAATCCGGATTTCTTCCGCTCTCCCAGTGCGGAGGTGGAGGCGGAACGGCAGCGCGTCCTGGAGCGCTACCAGATCCAGTATCCGTACCTGCTCTACGCCGGCAGCATCCGCCCGCAGAAGAACGTGCCGCGCCTGATCGAAGCCTTCGCCGTGGCCCGGGAGGAGCTGATCCACCAGGACCGCTACGCCGAGTTGCGGCTGATCATTATAGGTGACGAGATTTCGCGTTATCCGCAGGTCCGCCGGGCGGTGATCGAGAGCCGCGTGGAGAACTACGTGCGGTTTCTGGGATTCGTGGAGTTCGAGACGCTGCGCTGCTTTTACGAAGGGGCGACGGCGTTCGTTTTTCCATCGCTGTACGAAGGCTTCGGCCTACCGCCGATCGAAGCCATGGCGTGCGGGACGCCTGTGATCACGTCGATGTCCAGCTCGCTTCCGGAGGTGGTGGGAAACGCCGCGATGCTCGTGAACCCGGAAAACGTCTTCGACATCGCGCGCGGCATCAAAGAGGTTCTGTTCGATCCGGATCTGCAGCGGCGTCTGATCGGCGCCGGCCGCGAGCACGCCTTGAGGTTCTCCTGGAAGCGGACGGCCCAGGAGGTCCTCAAAATCTATCGCGAGGTGGCAGGAAGATGAAGCAGGCCTTACGAATGAGCGCAGTGTTGATCGCAGCCGCCGCCCTTGGCGCCCAGGCACCGCCCGCCGACGCACTGAAATCGGAAGCCGCCGAGCGCGTGGACGCGCGCCGCGTCTACACGCAGCGCATCGTCGACTCAATCTTCAGCTTCTCCGAACTCGGTTTCCAGGAATTCGAAACCGCGAAGTACGTCACCGGGCTGCTGGAGAAGGAAGGCTTCACCGTGACCATGGGCGCAGCCGGGATGCCGACCGCATTCGTAGCAACCTGGGGCGCGGGCAAACCGGTGATCGGCCTGATGGCGGATATCGACGGGCTGCCAGAAACCTCGCAGAAACCCGGCGTGGCCTATCACGATCCCCTGATCCCCGGCGGCCCCGGACATGGCGAAGGCCACAACGCCGGCCAGGCCGTGAACATCACGGCGGCGGTGGTGCTGAAACAGATGATGCAGAAGCACGGCCTGGCGGGCACCATCCGCGTCTATCCCGGCGTGGCCGAAGAGCTGCTGGCCAGCCGCACCTATATGGTGCAGGCCGGGCTCTTCCGCGACGTGGACGTGATGCTATCCACGCACATCGCCAATGATTTCGGCACCATGTGGGGACCCAGCGGATCGGGCCTGGTGTCGACTTACTACAGCTTTCACGGCCGCAGCGCGCACGGCGCCGGCTCACCCTGGATGGGACGCAGCGCGCTGGACGCGGTGGAGCTCATGAACGTCGGCTGGAACTACCGCCGGGAGCACCTGCGGCTGGAGCACCGCTCCCACTACGTCATCGTCCACGGCGGCGACCAGCCGAACGTGGTCCCGCCCGAAGCGACCGTCTGGTATTTCTTCCGCGAGTGGGATTACGACCGCATCCGCGACCTTCACGCCGTCGGGACGACGATCGCAAAAGCGGCCGCGATGATGACCGAGACGACGATGACCGAACGGGTGTTGGCCGCGACTTGGCCCGGCCACTTCAACAAGCCGCTGGCCGAGGCGCTATACGCCAACATCGTCAAGGTCGGGATGCCGGTGTGGAGCGCGGAAGACCAGGCGCTGGCGCGCGCGGCGCAGGCCGAGCTGAGCGCGAAGACCGACGGCCTGCGGATGAAGGTCGGCGAGTTGAAAGGTCCGGACCCCGGCGGCACAGGCAACGCCGGATCAGACGACATTGCCGAGGTCTCGTGGAATCTGCCGGCCGTGGTTTTGCGATATCCGGGCAACATTCCCGGCATGGTGGGTCATCACTGGTCGAGCGGGATTGCGATGGCCACGCCGATCGCCCACAAAGGCGCCACCGCCGGCGCCAAGGCGCACGTGATGACGGCACTCGATTTGCTGACCAAGCCGGAGCTGCTGACCGCGGTGAAAGCATATTTCACGGAGCAGACCCGGCAGGCCAAGTGGGTGTCCCTGATTCCGGAGGGCACGAAGCCGCCGGTAGAATTGAATCGCGAGAAGATGCTGCGCTTCCGTCCTGAGTTGGAGAAGCTACGGTACGACCCGGAGAAATACCCTACGTACCTGGAGCAGTTGAGGATCAAGTACCCGACGGTGAAGTAGGTCGGATCGCGTACAACTCACTTTGAGTGCGACGATGCGCCCGCATCACTTGAAATCGGCAAGATTGGCTGCGCGGTTGACTCAACTGCAGGCCGCCGAAACGGCTGGGTGTCTCTCAACCGTATTACTCCGAGCTTTAAATCGGAGCGCGCCCTTTGCTTGCCGGCCAGGCAGTCTCAGCCGTACGCAAACCCGGGCTGTCGCCCAGTGACACTGCCGCTTCCGCCAATCTCCTTGGGGTTCACTCCGGTCGAGCCCAATGAGTTGGCCGCGAGTCTCTCAGAGCTTGGGTATTGGGAACACGCTTCCGTCGATGCCCATGATCCGCCCTTCGGCCGTCGCCACCTGCCGCCCCACGGAAACCAGCGTTCCTTCCGCCATCACCTCGCCCGTACGCACAAACACCGGCTTGAGGAAATTCACGCTGATCTGGAGCGTCATGCACCCTTTGCCCAACGGCAAGGCCGTCTGCACCGCCGCCGTCATCACCGAACCCAGCAGTGTGGTCAAAATACCTCCGTGGACGCAGCCCATCTTGTAGTGGCGCTCCTGGGGCTGCTAGGTCATGCAAATCGCCCGTCCCGCAATCGAACACGTCGATCCCCAGTAGCTTCCCGAAAGGCGCATCCGGGATTTCCCCGCGCCGGATGGCATCGAAGAAATCCTCTCCGCCATGCGCCGAGCTTGCTGTCGCGCCGGCTTAGGGTCGTGCCAAGTGACTGTTCGAGTTCGCTGGAGTTGGCCCTCATCCGCCATATCGCCATCCTCCTCCAGCAAGCGAAAGGGTGGTGGGCCCTGTAGGATTTGAACCTACGACCAACGGATTATGAGTCCGCTGCTCTAACCGCTGAGCTAAGGGCCCAAGCCTTCACCATCATGCCATACCGCCCAGGAAGATTCCCCGCTTCCCGGCGACACTACCCTCATAAGAGAAGCTCATATGAAAACTTGCCAGCGTCCTGTTTTTCTGGCCGCCGCGTCTCCCAGCAAAGTCTTCGAGGACCAGATCTGCGAAGGCCGCGTGGCCGCGCTCGCCCTGCTCGGTGCGACGCCTCTCCAAAGGCGGAATCACGATCGTGGTCAACGGCAAGACCATCGGTGCCATCGGCGTGGTGCCATCGGCGTCAGCGGCAACACCCCGCAGGAAGACGAGGATATCGCCAAAGCCGGAGGCGCCTGCTACCGCCGAAGCCATCGCCTCCGGCAACTGAACCCGCCCTACGGCATCAGCCCGTTCTTGGCCAGAAACTCCCGGATCGCCGCGAATATCTTTATATTTTCCTCGCGCGTGAACCCGCCGTGCTTGCCGCCCGGAATGGTCAGCAATTGGCTCGGCACATCCAGCTTCTGCAGCGCCTGGTGCAGCCGCACGCCGTGCGTGTACGGCACTGTCGGGTCGGCGTCTCCGTGGATCGTGAGAACCGGCGGCAGTCCCTGCCGCACGTGCCATAGCGGCGACACGCGCCGAGCCACGTCCGGCCGGTCCAGCAGTCCGCCCAGCCAGTTCACCGCATATAGCTTCTTGTTTTTCCCGTCGAGCAGATCCTGCACGTCCGTAATCCCGTACCAGTTGACGATGGCCGCCACCTTTGGCTCAACTTCGTCGGGACACAGATTGTCGAAGCCGTCGGAAGGAAGCAGCATGCCCGTTGTGAGCGCCAGGTGCCCCCCGGCCGAGCCACCCGTCACCGCGATCTTCGACGCGTCAAAGTTGTACTGCTTCGCATTGCGGATCACCCACTTCAGCGCGCAGCGGCAATCTTCCACCGCGGCCGGAGCCAGCGACACGTTCGCCAGCCGGTATTCCACGTTCACCACCGAGAATCCCCAGTCCAGGTACGGCAGGAACGCGAAGGAAGATTGCTCCTTCGTTCCCCCGGTCCACCCGCCGCCGTGAATATAGATCAGCACCGGGCTGGGCCGCGGATCCTCGCGCCGCCGGTAAATGTCCAGCTTGTTCTCCTTCCCGTTAGCCACCGAATACGTGAGATTCGGATTCATCACGTACTCGTTCATTCGCGTTGCGGTCCACTCCGCCACATCCTTGCTCTGCGCGGCAGCGAGGCCGGCGAAAATCACACTCCCGATCAACGTTCGTCGCATCCCTGTAGCGTATTCCATAGCGCTCGTTTTTTCATCCCGCAGCCGGCGCCGGGGGAGACTGAATTCTACCCTCTCCGCTATACTCCACAAGAAATGCCCACATTTCAGATAGCCGTCCTGCCCGGGGACGGCATTGGCCCGGAAGTCATCGCGGAAGCCGTCCGCGTCCTCCACGCGCTCCAGGACGGCATGGAAGGCGTCTCATTCTCCCTTGACCATCACTCTGCCGGCGCCGCAGAATACCTGCGCTCCGGCAATCCTCTTCCGCCCTCCACCATGGAAGCCTGCCGCTGCGCCGACGCCGTCCTCCTCGGCGCCATGGGCCTCCCCGACATCCGCTGGCCTAACGGCACCGAGATGGCCCCGCAACTGGATCTGCGCGAGCAGCTCGACCTCTACGCTGGCGTCCGCCCCATCCGCCTCTACCACTCGCGCCACTCCCCGCTGCGCGACTACGCCGCCGGCGCCATCGACCTGGTGATCTTCCGCGAAAACACCGAGGGCATGTTCGCCTCGCGCCTCAACACCTACGATCCCGCAGCGTCCGAGGTCTGCGACACCCTCCGCATCACCCGCCGCGGCGCGGAGCGCATCGTGCGCGCCGCCTTTCGCGCCGCCGCCACCCGCCGCAAGCTGGTCACGCTGGTCGATAAAGCCAACGTCCTGCCCTCCATGGCATACTTCCGCCGCATCTTCGACCACGTCGCCGCCGAATTCCCCGCCATCCGCGCCGAGCATGTCTACGTCGACGCCGCCGCACTCTACCTGGTCAAGAACCCCACGCGCTTCGATGTCATGGTGATGGAGAATCTGTTCGGCGACATCCTCTCCGACCTCGCCGCCGGCATCATCGGCGGAATGGGCATGGCGCCGTCCGGCGACATCGGCGACAAGCATGCCGTGTTTCAGCCCTCGCACGGCTCGGCCCCAGAGATCGCCGGAAAAGGTATCGCTAATCCGCTGGCCACTATCCTCTCCGCGGCTCTGATGCTCGAGTGGCTGGACCACGGCGAAACCCGCCGCGCCGCCGCCCGCCTCCGCACCGCCGTCGAACAGGTCTGCTCCGACGAACTCAACGCCACCGCCGACGTCGGCGGCGCGCTCTCTTGCCGCGAAATGGGCGACAAGGTGCTGGCCGCCCTATGAAGAACGGCTTCCGCATCTACGACACCCACACCCATCTCGGCGTCGCCGCCACGGCGGACGCTCCTTGTCCGCCGGCGAGATGCTCCGCGTGATGGACCTCCACCACATCGACCGCTCGCTGCTCCGTCGAAGCCGCCAGGCGCACGACGAAATCGCCTCCGCCGTCCGCGCCCACCCCGGCCGCTTCGCCGGCGCAGCCTGTCTTTACCCATTTCATGCCGGAGCGTGAGTTCCCCGGCGAGCTGCGTAGAAGAGCTGGGATTCCACGCTCTCAAACTACAGCCGCAGTATCAAGCCCTCAACCCTCTTTCGTCGCGCAGCGATTCTACTTCGAGGCCGCGCTCGCCCATCGCCTCCCGGTCATCTGCCACACCGGAGCCGGCGCGTCCTTCGCGCTGCCGTTTCGGTTTATCATGCCGGCGCGGAAATTCTGTTTGGATTTTTTAAACCTGCTCGGCAGCGCCTGCTGGCTGGCCATGATACGCTTCCTCCCATGCCAACCCCCGGCGAGCCGAAACTGACCATGCCGTTGCGCGACCTCTCCAACGGCTCGCTGGCCTTCCTGCGCCAGCTCAACGTGGAGTGGGTCACTATGGGCGGCCCCGGCGCGCCGACCTATTCGCCTGAAGGCCGTGTGATTCCCCAGCCCGGCGACACACGCACTCCCGGTCCCTGGACCGAGCCTGAAATCCGAGTTATCAAGGAACGCGTCGAGTCCGCCGGACTGAAGGTCGGCAACCTCATGCTCCACGATTTTCGCGATGCCATTCTCGGGCGCCCCGGCCGCAACCGCGACATCGACTGGGTCCGCCAGTCCATCCGCGCCGCCGGCCGCGTCGGCATTCCCGTCGTCGAATACAATTTCTACGCGCTGCGTGCCATGGGCGGCTATTACAAAAAGGACGGCCGCGCTGGCGTCCGCTACCAGGCTCACGATTACGATCGCAGCAAGGACCTTCCCGTGCTCCCAGACGTCGGGGAGCACGACGAGGAGACGTTGTGGCGCCGCTACGCATATTTCCTGCAAGCCGTGGTTCCGGTAGCCGAAGAAGCCGGCGTACGTCTCGCCGTGCATCCCAACGATCCGCCTCCGCCGAAGTTCCGCGGCTGCGCGCAGATTCTGGGAAGCGTCGAAGGTCTGAAAAAAGCCCTCGACCTGGTCCCGCGCCCCGCTAACGGCATCACCTTCGACACCGGCGTCACGCGCGAAATGGGCCACAACCCGGTGGAGATGATCCGCGTCTTCGCGCGCCGTGACCAGATCAACCACGTCCACTTCCGCAATGTCCTGGTGGACACTCCGCGACAAAAGTACACCGAAGTGTTTGTCGACGAGGGCGCCAACGACATGCTCGCCGCCCTGCGCGCCCTGCGCGAGTCGGGCTATTCGCGCCTTCTCCACCCCGATCACGTTCCGGAGTGGCCCGACGACCCCCTGCAAGCCCGTGGCTGGGCCTACGCCGTGGGCCACATTAAGGCCCTCCTGCGCGCCTCTAGATAGGATGACGTGGTCCTGACGCTCAGTCTGCCTTGGCTAGGCGGGTACTGTCGGCTGCCTGTAGGCTTGCCCCAACTAGGCTCACTCCTTCACGCCAGGGACCTGCGTCAGCACGGGGTGCAAGCCTGCAGAGCGGTACGCCTCCAGCAGCGCCCCCGCCGAGGGCCCTAGCAGCGGCGGACCACACTGGCTGCCGTCCTCCAACTCCACCAGCATACGGAAGCGCTCCAGCAGCGACTCGCTTTTGAACACGCCGCCGATGTAGGCGACCCGGATCGGCTCGCCCGGCTGGAATAATTGCCGCCGGACGGATCCGGCCAGCGCGGCCAGCTGCTGGGCGGCAGTGGTCAGGATCTCCCGTGCGATGGCATCCCCGTCGCGGGCGGCACGGTCCACCAGCTTGGCATACGACGCGATCCGCGGGCGCGAGTAGTCGCTGGTATAGAAGCGGTGCAGCAGGTCGTTGGCGTCTTCGCCACCGGCTTCGGCCAGCAACAGCCCGTGCAGCGCGGTCGGCGGTCCCCAACCCTCCTCGTAACGGAGCGCTGCGCGCAAGGCCTGGCGGGTGATGTCGAAGCCGCCGCCTTCGTCGCCGAAAACGTACCCCCAGCCGCCGGCGCGCGCCAATTTGCCGGCGGCATTTCGGCCATAGGCAATGGACCCGGTCCCGGCGATGGTGATGACGCCGGGCTCACCGGCAGCGGCTCCGGCCAGGGCGATCACGGCGTCCGTGGTGACAATCAGCCGGGCCGCGGGCAGTATCGCGGCGAGGATGGCCTGCTTGTCGGCTGGTCCGCCGCTCATGCCGAAACAGGCGGCTTCATAGTGGACGGCGCGCGGGTCGAGGCCGGCGGCGGCGCATGCTCGGCCGACACAATCGGTCACCGCGCCGATGAGCTTGGCGCGTCCCTCGGCCGCCCCGACATGGTTGCACGGGCCGCCCGTTCCCGATCCCAGCACGCGTCCCCTCTCGTCGCCGAGCAAAGCGGTGGTGGTGGATTGGCCTCCGTCGACGCCAAGAAAATACGGCATTGGAAACTTGAGTGTAGCGTCAGTTCAGGCGGTAGAGGACAAGTCCGCCGTGGTCGAACTCTTTCGTCATGCCCCATTCGGCGCTCTTGGCTTGGAGGTCGGCCGAGCCGTAGTCGCTGTCGTAGGCCATGAGGTGCGTGATACCAAGCTGTCTCAGCTTCATCACGGCCGCTCGGCGCATGCCCTCGATCGGGGGCGTGTCGGATTCCTCGGGCTCCGCCGAGAGCGGCTTCCATGGCCCGCCGGGCGGCTTGCCTTCAAGCTTCAGCTTCGCCTTCCAATGGTCGCGCGTGAATTCCAACAGCACCGAGTCGATGTTTTCCGGCTTGCCGAATTGGACCGCGAACCACATTCCGGGCGCGATCGCCTGCCAGGTCTTCCAGCGGGTGACGGGGGAGCGGTCGAAGGCCAGAGCCACGTCCCAGGGGTTCGGCTGCGCCGTCGCGTGCCACTGTGCGCGTGAGGCCAACTCGGCCTCCCCGAGGAAGACGCGCAGCTCGGCGATGTTCCATTCCTCATCGGCCCCATACTCGGTTTGAAGCAGCCTGATGGCGTCCAGGCGTTCGGCAGAGAAGCGAAAGCGCCGCCTTCCCTTGGGTGCATTATCGGGAATCAAGCCGGCGTAGTAGATGTCGCGGAGCACCAGGTTCTGGCCACCCTGGTAGCTCACCAGGACTTCGCGCGAGGTGTACGCCTCCGGGATCGGGCTCAGAGCCAGCACCTTGCCGCTGGGCGCCACGAAGCGGTCGATGGCGCGCGTGGCCGGGTAGGAAGGCAGGTGGTCCTTGAGGAACTCTTCCTCAGGGATCAGGCGGAGCGCGGCGCGCCAGGGGATGGTGTCGAGCCGCCAGGCATACGGAGCACAGTAGCGCTGCAGCAGGTCCGGCCAGCAGGCGATGGCGGGCAGCAGGACAAGCGCCGGCAGCCGGTGGTGGAACCGTTGGAGAGCAAGAACGACACCTAGCGCGACGAAGGGCGCGGCCGGAATCAGAAAGCGCGTGCCGACGTTGGCGGGGTAGGTGGACGCGAAAACCAGCGCGGCCAACAGCAGACGCCGTCCGGCGGCGTTCCCGAGTCCCAGCAGCGCCAGTGGCGCTAGTAGAAAGCCCGGGCCCAGCAGGCCCACCAGAGCCTGGCCTCGCAGCGTGACCTCAATCGGAATCTGACGCTTGTCCGGCACGTCGTAATGGCGCAGCCAGGCCGCGTAGTCCTTCTCAAACGAAATACGAACGTAGGGGTTAGGAAAGAACTGATTGAAAAGCGGCGCGACCGGGTTGCCGATCACGATCCAGTTCTTGATCATCCAGGGGGCGATCCAAAGCCCGGCGCAGGCGGCGACGACAATTACGGGTTTGACGATCGGACGCCCGCCACGCCATTGCTTCCAGAGGACGCATCCCAGAGCGTAAGGCACGGCGACGCAGGCCGTGTATTTGGCGGCGAAAGCGAACCCGGCCAGGATCCCGATGGGGACCAGGGCGCCATCGGCTACTGCGTCATCCATCCAAAGTTGAAGCAGCGCGAATAGCGTGAAGACGATGCAGGCCGCGGCGACGTCAACGTACGCGCTGGTTCCGTCGATGCCGATTACGGGGCTCGAGTAGACCAGCAGGGCTGCGGCTGCTCCGGCGAAAGGCAGGCCGATGCGCCGGCCGTAGGTGAAGATGCCGAGGGCGAGTGCGGCGAGAAAGCTGAAATGCACCAGGGCGGTGGCGGAGTGGCGTCCGATCTGGAAGGCTGGAAGGAAAAGCAGCTCGACGCCCATGGACAGGTCGGCGTAGATGTTGGTGGTGATCGGCACGAATCCGTGAGCGCGCACGTAGCGCGCCACGATGCCGAGATGGTAGGATGCGCCGTCGGGGCTGTACTCCGGCGCCGCGGCATTGGCCGCATAGAGCACCGTGAACGCCGCGAAAGGGATAGCGAACACCCATCGCCAGGCCGGCGGCAGCGGCGGAAGCGAGTTGCCGGGCCGTACACGGTAATGGATCGCGGCGGCAATGGCCGCAAGTCCTGAGATGAGGAAGACGCCCTTGTGCGCCATGTGAAGCGAACACAGCAGGAAAGTCAGAGCGCTGAGGCAAGCCGCGCCGGTAACGAAGGCGTAAAGGTGATTTTCAGCGCGCGAAAGGCGGAGCCCGATGCGGCTCAACAGGAGATGCCCGAGCGCCAGGCTGAAGGAGATGGGGAGGAGCGCTCCGAAGAGGATGTAGAGGAGCTGGCGCAGATTTTCAAGATAACAGAAGTCGGAGATGGCGCAGGCTGATAAGCCCGGCTATGAGCCAACCTCAAGAGCCTGCGCCACGTCGCGAGTTTAACTGTGAGACTTCGGATTCTCGACGCGCAGGTTATTCTGCACGGCTCCGAAGCTCAGTCCGGCGCCGGACGCACGGATGAACGCAACGTTCTTCTCCATCTCATTGTTGACCACGCCCTCGAGCGTGACGTGGCCGTTCCTCACGATGATGTGAATCGGAGGCACGGGCTGGATAGCGTAGCGCGACAGCACCTGGTCGCGGTAAATCGCCCGCGCGACGCGGACGCGAAGCTGGTCGTCAAAGTTCGACAGCGGCAGGACCTCCACGCGGTTGGTGACGCTGGTCACGCCGGGCACGCGCTGCATCAGCCGCGTCAGGTCGCTCTTCTTGTACGGCTGGCTGACCTGTCCGGTCAGTTCTACGTTGCCGTCGCGGACGCGCAGGTTGATGTTGTCCCAGATGGTATACCGCGGGTACATCCGGATTTCGTGGATGGCGCGGGCGGCCACCAAGGCGTCCGGGGATTGGCCGGCGTTGTCGCCCGGTTTGGAATTGGTGGTGCTGGCAAAAGCGCCCATGGCCAGGGCCCCGCTCAGCATCATGATCATCAGCAGGTTGCGTTTCATTTGTTTCTGTCCCCTCCAATACTATTAACGTCGCAGCCCCTCCCGCAGTTGCCAAAGACGGGTAAAGCGATTGTAAATGTTCTGTAAATGCAGCAGTTTGGCGGGGTGCCTGAAAGCTATTTGCCCAGTAACCTCCTCTACCGTGACTTGGAGCGGCCCCGCTTCAGCGCGCTGCAGATACGGGAGAGGGTCCTGGATCGGCAGGTCGCAGGCCCGTATGCAGGACCACTCCCCCCACCGAGGCAAATCCGCTGGAGAGACGACGATTCCGATCTGGTAGCCGGCGTCGGTGAGCTTGCTGGTGAACTCGCTTACGCCGAGCGCCCATTTTCGCATCCCGCCATGGTCCGGTGCCATCCACCAGGAGGGCGCGCGCGGGCGGCGTCGCGCCGTGCACGGGACCGCCGTCAAAGGGGCCAGGAATGAGCCAAAATGTTCGGGCCAAGAATGGCTCGATGCACCGGGAGATCTCCACGGTCTGATCAGGCTCTGGCAGGGGCAGAATCGCCGCAGCCGCTACGAAATGCGGTTCAAAACGCGGCTCTACGATGCTGTCAATGTGGGCTGCCATGGACACCCCGGCACCCAGAAACCTCTCATGACTACCAGCTAGGCCAAGTGCGCGGCCGGCTCGCCACGGCCTTTCGCTGCAACGCGTTATACTTTCAGGTCTCGGACTCGACGCGCTTATGATTCTTCCGCAATCGTATCTCGCGACGCTGCTGCTGCTGATCGTCAGCATGATCTCGTGGGGCTCCTGGGCCAACACGGTGAAGGTGGCCGGCAAGTGGCGCTTTGAGCTGTTCTATTTCGACTACAGCTTCGGCGTGATGCTGGCCGCGCTACTCTACGCCTTCACCGCGGGCACGCTTGGCTACGACGGATTCGTGTTTCAGGACGACTTGCTGCAAACCGGGAAGCGCAACATCTTCTACGGAGTGCTCGGCGGCGTGGTCTTCAACCTGGCCAATATGCTGCTCGTGGCCGCCATCACGGTGGCTGGAATGGCAGTCGCCTTCCCGGTGGGTATCGGCACGGCGCTGGTCATCGGCGTGGTATGGAACTACGCCATCAAGCCATCGGGCAATCCAGTGTTTCTCTTCGGCGGCGCGGCGATCATCGTGGCGGCCATCCTGGTGGACGCAGTGGCCTACAAGAAACACCAGCAGGCCAAGCTCGAAGAACAGGCCAAGGCGGGTCTGCTCAAGACCAGCCGCCTGCGCGTCTCCCCCAAAGGTGTCCTCCTCTGCCTCGCGAGCGGCGTCTTAATGGGCTCCTTCTTTCCGCTGGTGGAACTAGGCAAAGGCTACGGGCTGGGGCTGGGTCCATATGCCATCGGCTTCTGCTTCGCCTGCGGTGTGCTGTTCTCAACCTTCGTGTTCAACCTGTTCTTCATGAACCTGCCAGTGGAAGGGGAGCCGGTGGAGATCCGCGATTACTTCCTCGCCGGCGGAATGCGGCAGCACTTTCTCGGGCTGGCCGGCGGGTTTATCTGGTTCACTGGGGCCATCGCCAATTTCGTTGCGGCCAGCGCCGAAGGCAAGGCGCAGGTCGGCCCGGCGGTCAGCTACGCCATCGGCCAGGGCGCGACGATGGTTAGCGCTCTATGGGGGCTGCTGGTGTGGAAGGAATTTGCCGGCGCCGACGTGCGGGTGAAGACGCTGCTTGGCCTGATGCTGGCCCTGTTCGCAGTCGGCCTCGCCATGGTTTCCCTGGCGCCTCTGTTTTGAAACGCTTACCGCAAAGCCCACCGGGTTACAATAGGATTTACCGATAGTCTCCTGAAGGTTCTCCGTGACAGGTCACGAAATACGTCAGAAATTCCTCGACTTCTTTGAAGAACGCGGCCACCGCGTCGTACGCAGTTCCTCTCTGGTTCCCGCCAACGATCCGACGTTGCTTTTCACCAACGCCGGCATGAACCAGTTCAAGGACGTGTTTCTCGGAGTGGAGAGGCGTGATTACAGCCGCGCCGCCACCTCGCAGAAGTGCGTCCGCGCCGGGGGGAAGCACAACGATCTGGAGAACGTCGGCTATACGCGGCGGCACCATACATTCTTCGAAATGCTCGGCAACTTCTCCTTTGGCGATTACTTCAAAGCTGAAGCGATCGACTTTGCCTGGAAGCTCATCACCGAGGATTACGGCCTGCCCAAGGACCGTCTCTACGTCACCGTTTTCCGCGAGGACGACGAAGCTGAAGAGCTGTGGCAGTCGGTCGCGGGCGTCTCCAGGGACCGCATCTTCCGCCTCGACGAGAAGGACAACTTCTGGCAGATGGGCGAGACAGGGCCCTGCGGCCCTTGCTCGGAGATCCACTACGACCTCGGCCCGGAAGCGGCCGAGCCGGGGCGCGAGAACGAGGCGTTTCCCAGTGACGGCGGTGGGCGTTTCGTCGAAATCTGGAACCTCGTGTTCATGCAGTTCAATAAGGACGTAGGCGGCACCATGAGCCGCCTGCCGCGTCCTTCCATCGACACCGGCCTGGGGCTGGAGCGCCTGGCCGCCATCCTGCAAGGCAAGCTCTCGAACTACGACACCGACCTGATCTTCCCCATCATCTCGCGGGCGGCCGAGCTGTTCGGCGTCGGCTACGGCGCTGACCCGCGCGTTGACACGGCACTGCGCATCAACGCCGATCACGTCCGCGCGGCGGCGTTTCTGATCCACGACGGCGTGCTGCCGTCAAACGAAGGCCGCGGCTACGTGCTGCGCAAAATCATGCGCCGGGCCATGCGCCACGCCCGGATGGCGGGCGTGGAAGAAGCCTACCTCTACAAGCTCACCGGCTTTGTCGCCGAGTGGATGAAGCCGGCCTATCCGGAGCTGATGGACAGCGTGCAGCGGGTGGCCCGCGTCGTGAAGGATGAGGAACACCGATACACCACGACCTACCTCGTCGCGGAGAAAGTCTTCAGCGACGAAGTGAAGGCGCTGGCCGGCCGCCCGCTGCCCGGAAACGTGGCCTTCAAGCTCTACGACACCTACGGCCTGGCACTGGACGAGCAGGAAGACATGGCTCGCGAGCGGGGCATCACCATCGACCGCAAAGGTTTCGACCGCGAGATGTCGCGCCAGAAGGAGCGCGCGCGGGCGAGTTGGAAAGGCGCCGAGAAGGGCGCGGTCGCGCCGGCCTACCGGGATCTGCTGGCCAAGGGCAAGACCAGGTTCCTGGGATATGGCCAGCTCGAGTCCACCGGCAAAGTGGTTGGCCTGCTGGTGGACAAGCAGCCGATGCAGAACATCGGCCCCAACACTACGGCCGAGCTGGTGCTGGACCAGACCCCGTTTTACGCCGAGACCGGCGGCCAGGTGGGCGATCAGGGCAATCTGTATTCGCAGGAGAGCGGAGAGATGGTGGCCCGCGTGGAGTCTGTGTATCCGGCCGTTCCTGGCTTGTCGGTGCACCGCATCGTCACGCTGGAGCCGATCCACGTGGGCGACATCCTGCGCTGCGAAGTGGCGGCGTCGCTGCGCGCCGCGACGATGCGCAACCACACCGCGACTCATCTGCTGCACGCGGCGCTGCGCCAGGTGCTGGGGCCGCACGTCAAGCAGGCCGGCAGCGTGGTGGAGCCGCCTAGGCTGCGCTTCGATTTCACGCACTATTCGGCGCTTGACCGTCCGGAACTCGACGAGATTGAGCGGCTGGTGAACGATCAAATCCTGGTCAACCGCGACGTGGAGACCAACGTCATGCCGCTGGACCAGGCGATCTCCACCGGAGCGATGGCGCTATTCGGCGAGAAGTACGGCGACCAGGTTCGTGTGGTTTCGATCGGCGATTTCAGCCGGGAGCTTTGCGGCGGCACGCACGTGCGCCGCACCGGCGACATCGGCCTCTGCAAGATCGTCAGCGAGGGCTCGATTGCGGCCGGAGTGCGACGCGTGGAAGCCATCACCGGCGAATCTGCGGTGCGGCAATACCAGCAGTCCAGCGACACGCTCGGCAAGATCTCCCACCTTTTGCGCGTCGGCGAAGGCGAACTGGTCGAGCAGGTGGAGCGCATGCTCGCCCAGCAGAAGACGCTGGAGAGGCAGATCGACCAGTTAAAGGCGAAGGTGGCGCAGTCCGCGTCCGGAGATCTGGAAAGCCAGGTCCGGACGATGAAGGACGTGAAGGTGCTTGCCGCGCGCGTCGACGGCATGGACCGCGCGCAATTGCGCGGCCTGGCGGACTCGCTGCGCAACAAATGGAAGTCGGCTGTGGTCGTGCTGGCTTCGGCGGACAACGGCGCGGTGTCGATCGTGTCGGCGGTCACCAAGGACCTGACCTCGAAGGTGCACGCCGGTAAGCTGGCCGGGGCCGTGGCGCAGGCCGTCGGCGGCAAGGGCGGCGGACGTCCCGACATGGCGGAGGCCGGCGGCAAGGACGCGGCGGCGCTGGGCGCGGCGCTGGAGGACGTGTATCCATCGGTCGAGAGCATGTTGTGACTTTCGACGCGGTGGTGGTGGGAGCCGGGCCTACGGGCCTCGCCTGCGGAATCGAGTTGAAAAGGCGAGGCCTGAAAGCGATCCTGATCGACAAGGGCTGCGTCGTCAACTCGCTCTACCACTACCCCAACAACATGGTGTTCTTCACCACGCCGGAGCTGCTCGAAATCGGCGACCTGCCGATGACCAGCTTCAACGAGAAGCCCACCCGCACGGAAGCGCTGAAATATTATCGCCGCGTGGCCGGACACTTCGATCTGGAGATCCGGCAGTACGAGCGCGTGGACGGTATCGAAGGCTCGGACGGCGCTTTTTCCGTCAAGACCACGGACCGCAACGGCTGCCCGCACGCTTACGCGGCTCGGAAGGCGATTCTCGCCACCGGCTACTACGACGTGCCGAATCTGCTGGGAGTGCCCGGCGAGGAGCTTCCCAAGGTCATCCACTATTACAAGGAGGCGCACCCCTACTACAACCACGACGTGGTCGTCATCGGCGCGAAGAATTCGGCGGCCATCGCGGCGCTGGAGCTGCACTGGACGGGCGCGCGGGTCACGCTGGTCCATCGTGGCGGGGGCATTTCCGATAAGGTGAAGTACTGGATTAAGCCGAACATCGAGAACCGCATCAAGAGCGGCGAGATTCAGGCGTATTTCCGCTCCAGCGTGTCCGAGATCCGCGCTGATTCCGTGCTGCTGCGGACGCCGGAAGGCGAGGTCACATTGAAGAACGATTTCGTTTTCGCGATGACCGGCTACAGTCCCGATCTGGAGTTTCTTTCGGCAAACGGCATCACACTCGATCCCAAAACGCGCCGTCCTCATACCAATCCGGATACCCTCGAAAGCCAGCGCCCCGGCGTCTACCTGGCTGGCGTGATCGTGGCAGGAATGCACACCAATGAAATCTTCATCGAGAACGGCCGCTTTCACGGCAAGACCATCGCGGACGCGATTGCCGTCGCCCTCCATGCCAAGGGGTGAGGCTTCAGCCTGCCTCGGCAGGGTTCACTCCAACTCCATGGTCCACTGGCTGAAATTTAACGCGGTCGGCTTGATCGGAGTCGCCATGCAACTCGCCGCGCTGGCCCTCTTCCGCCGCGTCCTGGACCTGAACTACCTGCTCGCCACCGCGCTGGCCGTAGAAACTGCCGTGCTCCACAACTTCGCCTGGCACGAACGCTGGACCTGGCGCGAACGCGACCACGACCGTACCTGGCGCGGCGCCCTGAGCCGCCTCGCCGGTTTCCACCTCACCAACGGGCTGATCTCGATTCTCGGCAACCTTCTGCTCATGCGCCTCCTGGCCGGCGCTCTGGGACTGCACTACCTCGCCGCCAACGCCATCACGATCGCACTTCTTTCGACCGCGAATTTTTTCGCCGCCGACCGGCTGGTTTTTCGCGCCACGCGTCCGCCGCGGTAACTAAAAGTCTGACCTCCTCCGTCGTCAGCTCCCGGTACTTGCCGATCTCCAGCGCGCCGATCCGCACCGGGCCGATCGCCGTCCGCACCAGCTTCAGCACCTTGCTGTCGACCGCCTCCATCATCCGCCGGACCTGCCGGTTGCGGCCTTCCGTGAGGACGATCTCGATGTGCGTGTACTTGCCGGAGTCGCGGAGCCGGGTCACTCCAGCCGGCCGCGTCGGGCCGTCGGCGAGTTCCACGCCCTGGCGCAGACGCTCGATCTGCTCATCGCTGAGAAGCGTGGAGCACTTCGCCTGGTAAGTCTTGGGCACCTTGAATTCCGGGTCCGTCAGCTTGTCGCCGAACGCGGTGTCGTTGGTCAGGATCAGCAGTCCGCTGGTGTCCAGGTCAAGCCGCCCCACGGGCGAGAGGAATCCGCGCACGCCGCCCAGCAAGTCGTAAACCGTGGGCCGTCCGTCTGGGTCCTTGTAGGTCGTCAGGTAGCCTTTCGGCTTGTAAAGCAGCAGGTAAATTTTCTTCGCTTCCCGCAGCGGCTTGCCGTCCACCGTCACGCGGTCGCGCTCCGGGTCCACCCAGTGCTCCGGATCTTGAACCTGCTTGCCGTTGACGCGGACGCGTCCGCCGCCGATCCAACTTCTGGCCTCGGAGCGGGAGCCGCGGCCGGCCCTGGAAATCACTCGGTCGAGAGTCTTGAGCAAACTCCCATGCTACAGTTAAGCGGGAAATGCCGCACGCTCTGCTGGTGCGTGGGGCTCGCCAGTTGATCACGTTGCGAGGGCCGCCGGGCCTCCGGCGAGGCCATGCGGCGCGTGAACTTGGCGTCGTCATTGATGGTGCGCTGTTGATCCGGAACGGCTGGATCGTGGAAGCCGGGCCGGGGCGCCGGATCGAGAACCTCGATGCGGCGCGTCAAGCTGAAGAGCTTGACGCGGGCGGACGCATCGTTCTTCCGGGCTTCATCGACAGCCATACCTATCTCGCCTGCGCCACGCCGCGCTGGAATGAGCCTCGCGAGGACCGCTCCTCTCTGGCCGTGAAAGCGCTGCGCGCCATGCAGTCCAGGCGCCTGGAGAGCGTGACGCGCGCGGCCGCCGCTGCCATGCTGCGTCACGGAACCACGTCGATAGAGGCCAAATCCGGCTTCGGGCTCGACGAAGCGAATGAGGTGAAGACGCTGCGGGTGCTGCAGCGGGCGGACGAGGGGCCGTGGGACATCGTGCGTACATTCTATGCGCGCGCGGCCCCGGCCGGCATTCCGAAGGAGAGGCACGCCGAAGCGATCTGTGGATGGCTGCCCGGGCTGGTGGGGCGTGACCTGGCGGAGTTCTGTGAGGTCAACGCCGGCGCTTTCTCGCGGCCGCAAGCGGTACGGATTCTGCGCCGCGCGGCCGAGCTGAAACTGCCGGTCAAGGTTCAGGGCGACGTTGAGCTGGCTGTACTGACAGGGGCGGTAGCGGCCACTCTTGCCGGCGGGGGACATCCCGACCGATGGGAGGCGCTGGCGCGGTCGGCGACAATCGCCACACTGCTGCCAAGTCAGTATGCTGGGAGGTCCCTGATCGATCGCGGCGCCGCCGTGGCGCTGGCCACGGGCTACGGCCCCGAGTCGCCGTCCACCTTTAGCCTGCAGCAGGCCATGGCCATCGCCTGCGCGGAGATGGGGCTGACGCCGGAAGAAGCGATCACCGCTGCCACCATCAACGCCGCGCACTCGCTGAGGATGTCCGAGCGCATTGGGTCCCTCGAACCCGGCAAGCAAGCCGACCTGGTTCTGCTGAATTGCTCGGACTACCGCGAAATCCCGTATCATTTCGGGGTGAACCACGTGCACCTCACGATGAAGCTGGGCGCGGTGGTGTACCGGGAAGGAAGCGCGGGGACTTGGCCGAAACCATCGTAGAGTGTGTGCCGAATTTTTCCGAGGGAAGCGACGCCGGCGTGGTTGAGGCGATCGCAGCGGCAATTGGGTCTGCGGCGCGGGTGAAGGTGCTCGACCGCAGCATGGATCCGGACCACAACCGTTCTGTGATTACCTTCGCTGGCCCCGCCGCGGCCGTAGCGGAAGGCGCGTTTCGAGGCGTCGCCGAGGCCGTGGAGCGCATCGACATGAACCGGCACGCGGGAGTGCATCCGCGCATTGGGGCGGCCGACGTAGTGCCTTTTGTCCCGGTGGAAGGCGTGACGCTGGCCGGCTGCGCGGCCATCGCTGAAGACCTCGGCCAGCGTCTCTGGCGGGAGCTGAGCCTGCCCGTCTACCTCTACGAATCCGCGGCGCGGCGGCCGGACCGCGTGAATCTCGAAAACATCCGTCGCGGCCGCTTCGAGAAGCTTCGCGAAGCCGTGCTGGCCGATCCGGCGAGGAGTCCGGACATCGGCGGGCCAGCGCTGCATCCCACCGCCGGAGCCTCAGCCGTCGGCGCGCGAAAATTTCTGATCGCCTTCAACATCAACCTGGAGACGGCGGACGTGGAAGTGGCCCGCAGCATCGCCGCGAAAGTGCGTGCGTCCTCCGGCGGATTCCCTTGCGTGAAGGCTCTGGGCGTAATGCTCGCCTCGCGCGGCCTGGCGCAAGTGACCATGAATCTCACCGATTACGAGCGGACGCCGGTCCACGTCGTATTTGAAGCGGTCCGTGCAGAAGCCGCGCGCCACGGCGTGACACTCCACTCCAGCCAGATCGTCGGCCTGATCCCGAAGCGGGCGCTCGAAAAATCGGAACACTGGCTGCCGACGGTCGAAGGCTTTCGCGACGACGTGATTTTCGAGAACCGGCTGCGCTCGGTACAATAGGAGCAGTGCTCGTCAACATTGCCCCCAAGCCCGCGCCGCGTCCGGAATGGCTGCGCGCTCCGGCGCCGGTGGGCGACAATTACCGCGAACTGAAATCGCTCATCGACCGCTTGCAACTCCATACGGTGTGCGAGAGCGCGGCCTGCCCCAATGTCGGCGAGTGCTGGAATCGCCGCACCGCGACCTTCATGATTCTGGGCAACGTTTGCACGCGCCGCTGCGGATTCTGCGCCGTCCAGAAAGGCGCACCGCTCGAAGTGGACTACGACGAGCCCAGACGCGTCGCGGAAGCGGTCGCCGCCATGGGCCTGAAGTTCGCCGTAGTGACCAGCGTCAACCGGGACGACCGCAAAGATGGGGGCGCGGAACTGTTCGCGCGCACCATCCAGGCGATCCGCGAGCGAGTGCCGGGCTGCGGCGTGGAAGTGCTGGTGCCGGATTTCCAGGGCTCGCACGCGGCGATGGACATCGTGATGGAAGCGCGGCCGGACGTGCTCAACCACAACACCGAGACCGTGCCGAGATTGTACCGGCAGGTGCGCCTGGGAGCGCGCTATGAGCGCTCGCTGGACATGCTGGCCTACGCGAAGAGGTCCAGCCCAAACACTCCCGTCAAGTCGGGACTGATGCTGGGCCTGGGAGAGACGATTGAGGAAGTGCTCGGCGTGATGCGCGATCTGCGCGCGTCGAGCGTCGACATCCTGACGCTGGGCCAGTACCTGCGGCCGTCTCCAAAACATCTGCCGATTGTGCGCTACGTCACGCCGGCCGAATTCGACGGCCTGCGCCAGGCAGGTCTCGAAATGGGCTTCGGCCACGTGCAATCAGGCCCACTCGTCAGATCCTCCTACCACGCCGCCGATTCCGTCTAAATGAGCGAACACAAGCTGTCGGTTGCCGAATTGCGCGAGTATGTCCAGTCCATCCCCTTCAACCGGCACGTCGGCGTGCGTCTGACGCGGACGCACAAGGATGGGGTTACGCTCGAGTGCCTCCTGCGCGAGGAGGTAATGAACGCATCACACGTGCTGCACGGCGGCGTGACGGCGACGCTCGCGGACGTGGCGGTGGGCATTGCCATCACCCACCACCTGGGCCGCAAGCGCGCCGCCACCACCGTCGAGCTGAAGCTCAACTATCTCCGGCCCGTGGTCAGCGGCCGGATCCGCGCGCGCGCTCGCTTGCTGCGCGTCGGTTCAACTCTAGCTTGCGCGAGAGTGGACCTCACCGACGACCACAAGCAACTGGTCGGCTCAGCCCTGGTCACCTACATGCTGCTGAAGTAGGCCCGTCCGCTTATCGCTTCAATTCCCCGTTTCTGGCGGACGCAGTTCGCCCTTCACCGTGAAGTAAACCGGTTGCTCGATATACTTCGGCTCTTCGACGGTGAGAACCATCAGCGCATACCGCCCCGGAGCGACTTTCGCGGGCAGACGGAAGCGGATCGACGCCTCGCTCTGGTCCAGGATCTCGAGCCTGACATCGTTCTTTCCATCCGTCAGGTAGAGTTCGGCGACATGCTTCTTGTCCAACGCCTGGCCCTCCACCAGCACCATCTCGCCCGGCATTCCCGTGTCGGGTGTTGCCGTCCGGATAAACGGTGTCGTTGCCTGCAGCGGATTGCGCGCGCCATAAGAAGCGACATGGGCCGCGAAAAGAAATAGGATTATGAGCCCCAGCAGCTTAAATTGGAGACGCATAGCGTTCACTCCTCTCGCCGTTGACTGATGCACGCCGCAAGCCAGGGGAACAGCTTTGGTTATGAATGAGTTACAGAGGAGGTCCACACACCGGGCGCGGCTTCACCCGATTTCGGCTGAGGCAAATCACGCAGCCGGCCAAACTTCGCTTAATCGATCGGAAACGGACCCGCCTTGATCACCCGCAGGTCCCGGCCGCCGCCGTCCACTGCCTGGATCTGAAACTCGACAGCCCGCGGCGGCTCGTTCAGCTCCATGTGGAAGACAGCTTCCTGGCCCAGCCCCAGCACCTCGTCGTCGATCGCGCCCTTCTGGGACGTGATCACCTGGCTCCCCGGCGCCATGAAATCGAAGATCAGCACCAGCCCGCGAAGCGGTCTCTCGCCGGTGTTTCGGACACGGCCTTCGAGCGCGATCTTGTCGCCGTTGCGGTGAGCGGAAGCTTCCACCACTTCCAGGTCGGGCGGTTTCGGCGCCTTTTTCTTCTTGTCCGCCGGGCGCGCGGTGAACGCCACAGCCAGAAGCAAAATTCCGCACCAAAGGGTCTTCACGGTGAATCCAGTTTAACAGGCGCCGGCGCGGTTGCGGCTGCGGCTGGCGCGGGCTACGCTGAATCCGATGATGACTCGACGAGCCTGGATGGCCGGAACCGCGGCCCTGCCCGCGGCGGCCCAAGGCGTTTCTGCGAAAAATATCGTGATCTCCAGCGAAAACGGGCTGCGCGCCTGCGACCGCGCCATGTCCTTCCTGGCCGCGGGGAAAGACACGCTCGACGCCGTGGTGGCCGGCGTCAACATCAACGAAGAGGATCCCGAAGACAATTCGGTCGGCTACGGCGGGCTGCCCAACGAAGAGTGCGTCGTCGAGTTGGACGCCTGCGTGATGCACGGGCCCTCGCGCCGCGCCGGCTCGGTGGCCAGCATCCGCAACATCAAAACTCCTTCGGCCGTGGCCAAGCTGGTGATGGAGGAGACCGACCATATCATGCTGGTGGGCGAAGGGGCGCTGCGTTTCGCCCGCGCCTGGGGCATGAAGGAAGACAACCTCCTCACGGAGAAGTCGCGGCTGGCGTGGATGGTGTGGAAGCAGTCCCTGCGCGACGCCGGCGGGCACAACAACTGGACGGATGGTCTCGACGCGCCCTCACCCAAAGTGAAAGCCGCCTTTACTTCCGTGGACGCGGAAACGCTGGCCCGGGCCTGGGAAATGGCCGTGCATCCCACGACCGGCACCATCAACTGCCTGGCCCTGAATTCCAAGGGCGAGATGTCGGGCGTCACAACCACCAGCGGCCTCGCCTGGAAAATCCCCGGGCGCGTGGGCGATTCGCCCATCATCGGCGCCGGCCTCTACGTCGACCAGGAAGTCGGCGCCGCCGGATCCACCGGGCGCGGCGAGGAAAATATCCGCGTCGCCGGTGCGCACTCCATCGTCGAAAACATGCGCCATGGCATGGCGCCGAAAGAAGCCTGCCTCGAAGTTCTCAAGCGCGTGGCCCGCAATTACAACAACGATGAAGCCAGGCTGAAGCAGTTCGACATCAACTTCTACGCACTGCGCAAGGACGGCATGTACGCCGGCGCGTCGCTGTGGAATGCGGCCATTCAGCGCGGAAAACCGGTGCGCCGGCAGTTCTCCGTTAGCGATGGCGGCAAGAGCCGCCTGGAGCCTTGTGTGTATCTTTTCGAGAGGAAGGCATGACCCACTTGGGAAAATTTAGCAAATGGGTATAATAGAGGTTTTCCAAATCCTGGGGTGATGCTCATCGGCGGTGGCCAGACCGTCCATTTTGAGGTTGGCCCCGCGAGGCGGAGCCAGGCAACAGAATGTCTCAAATCTTTCCACGAAGTTCGAATACGTACGCCAAGGCAAGTGCGGTCGGAGCGGGATTGCTGGCCGTGACGGCCTTGGGGCTGGTGATGGCGTTTGCCCGTTCCTCGTATACGACGCAGCAGGAAGTGGACCGCGAGCAGCCGGTGCCTTTCAGCCACGTTCATCACGTCGGCGGCGTGGGACTGGATTGCCGCTACTGCCACACGGGAGTGGAATCCGGCGCGGTGGCCGGCATCCCCCCCACAAAAACCTGCATGAACTGCCACTCGCAGATCTGGAATACCAGCCCGACGCTGGAGCCGGTGCGTTCCAGCTTCCGCAGCGATCAATCCATCCAGTGGACGCGGGTCCACGACCTCCCCGACTTCGCCTATTTCAACCACGGCATTCACGTCAACAAGGGAGTGGGCTGCGAGTCCTGCCACGGGCGCGTGGACAAAATGCCGCTGATGTACCAGCAATCGCCGGTTACCATGGAATGGTGCCTGGACTGCCACCGGCATCCGGAGAAGTTCGTCCGCCGCCGCGAGGACGTTTTCAAGATGGGTTATGAGCCGCCCGGCGGCGACCAGTTGGCCCTGGGAAGGGAACTGGTGAAGGAATACAAGATCAGTAGCTGGACCAGTTGTTCGACGTGCCATCGTTAGGACTCACTCTAAAGTGAACATGCAGGATAAGACAAAAGATTCTCTGGACCTGAAGTCCATCCGGGAGCGGCTGGCCGGCGCAACCGGGCCGCGCTACTGGCAGAGCCTCGAGGAGTTGGCCAACACCGAGGGCTTCCAGGACTTTTTGCACCGCGAGTTCCCGCGCGCCGCGTCCGAATGGGTGGACGACGAACCGGGCCGCCGGAAGTTCCTCAAGCTGATGGGCGCTTCTTTGGCGCTTGCCGGGCTGACGGCCTGCACCAAACAGCCGGAAGAAAAAATCGTCCCGTACGTGCGCCAGCCCGAAGAGATGGTCCTCGGCAGGCCGCTGTTCTTTGCCACCGCGATGAACCTCAGCGGCTCGGCGATCGGAGTGCTGGCCGAGAGCCACGAAGGCCGGCCGACCAAGATCGAAGGCAATCCCGATCATCCGGCGTCGCTGGGCGCGGCCGACCTGCAGACACAGGCCTCGGTGCTCCAGCTCTACGATCCCGACCGCGCTCAGACGGTTCTGCGCTACGGCGAAGTTTCCACCTATTCCTCGTTTGTCAAAGCCTTCAAGGACGTGCTGGAGGACCAGAAGAAAAAGCCGGCCGGCGGTATCCGTTTCCTCACCGAGACGGTGACCTCGCCGACCCTGGCTGCCCAGATCCGCGGCGTGCTGAAGGATTATCCGGGCGCGAAGTGGTATCAGTATGAGCCGTGTGGACCGCACCATCTGCGGGCCGGAGCGAAGCTGGCCTTCGGCGAGCCGTTGGCGGTTCATTATAAGGTCGGGGCCGCCAACGTCATCCTCGCATTGGACTCCGACTTCCTGACCAACGGGCCGGGTTCCGTGCGCTACGCCCGCGAGTTTGCCGATCAGCGCCGCGTGCGCGGTGGCGAACACAAGATGAACCGCATGTATTCGGTGGAATCCACGCCCTCGAACACAGGCGCGAAAGCGGACCACCGCTATCCGGTGCGGGCTTCGGAGATCGCCGCGGTGGCGGCCGCCGTGGCCAGGGAACTCGGCGTCGACGCCGGTGCCATCGCCGGTTCGGCGGACCTCCGGATCAAGAACATCGCGGCCGATCTGAAAAAAAACGCGGGCGCGAGCCTGGTAGTAGCCGGCGACGCGCAGCCGCCGGCGGTGCAGGCCCTGGCCCTGGCCATTAACCAGGCGCTCGGCAACCTCGGCAAGACGGTGATGGTTACCGAGCCCGTGGAAGCCAATCCGGCCGACCAGTTCGCCGACCTGACGAGCCTGATCGCCGAGATGAATGCGGGAGCGGTAGACGTTCTGATTCTGCTGGGTGGCAACCCGATCTACAGCGCGCCCGCCGATTCTGGCTTCGCCGAGGCATTCAAGAAGGTCGGGCTCCGTATCCACCTCAATCTTTATAACGATGAAACTTCGGAGCTGTGCCACTGGCACATTCCGGAGTCGCACTACCTGGAAGCCTGGGGTGAGGCGCGCGCGCACGACGGCACACTGACCATACAGCAGCCTCTTATCGCTCCGCTCTACCAGAGCAAGTCGGCCCTGGAGCTTCTGGCCGTGTTCGGCGAGCAGGCCGAGCGCACCGGCTACGAGATTCTGCGGGAAGCCTGGACCGCGCGCAAGCCGGCCCCGGATTTCGACGCCTGGTGGCGCAAGTCCGTGCACGACGGCGTGGTCGCCGGAAGCGCAGCCGCGCCGAAGAATGCCGTGCTGAAAGCCGGGTGGTCAGCGGGCCTCAGCGCGCCGGCCGCGCAGGGCATGGAGATCCTCTTCCGGCCGGACATCGCTGTCTACGACGGACGCTTTTCCAACCTTGGCTGGCTGCAGGAACTTCCCAAGCCGATCACCAAGCTGACCTGGGACAACACGGCGATGATGAGCGTCGCCACGGCGGAGAAGCTGCACGTCGAGAATGAAGACGTCGTGGAGCTGAAGTATCAGGGCCGCTCCGTGAAAGCTCCGGTGTGGATCACGCCGGGCCACGCCAATGATTCGATCACCGTGTATCTCGGGTATGGACGCCGCCGCGCGGGCCGCGTGGGCAACGGTGTGGGCTTCGACGCCTATGCTCTGCGGACCGCCTCCGCTCCCACCATCGGCTCGGGCGTGGAAATCCTGAAAACCGGCGGCAAGCACCCGCTGGCCTCCACGCAGGAACACTGGCGCATGGACGGCTTCAAGCAGCGCGACCGCAATCTCGTGCGCGCCGCCACCATCGACGAGTTTATCAAGGAGCCGCAGAAGATCCGCGAGGCGGACGAAGTGCCGCCCAAAGCGCTCTCGCTCTATCCGGAGCGGAAATACGAAGGCTACGCCTGGGGCATGTCGATAGACCTGAACGCCTGCAACGGGTGCAACGCGTGCGTGGTCGCCTGCCAGGCGGAAAACAATATCCCGGTGGTGGGCAAGGACCAGGTATCCCGCGGACGCGAGATGCACTGGATCCGCGTGGACCGCTACTACGAAGGCGATCTGGACAATCCGCAGGCGCTGCACCAGCCGGTCAACTGCCAGCAGTGCGAGAACGCGCCCTGCGAAGTGGTTTGCCCGGTGGCGGCGACGTCGCATTCCGCGGAAGGTTTGAACGACATGGTCTACAACCGCTGCGTGGGAACCCGCTACTGCTCGCACAACTGCCCCTACAAGGTCCGCCGCTTCAACTTCCTGCTCTATTCCGATTTCGAAACTGAATCGCTCAAGCTCCAAAGGAACCCCGACGTCAGCGTGCGCAGCCGCGGCGTCATGGAAAAATGCACCTACTGCGTACAACGCATCACCCGGGCGCGGATCGACGCCGAAAAGGAAGACCGGCCGGTCCGCGACGGCGAGATCGTGCCGGCGTGCGCCCAGACCTGTCCGACGCAGGCTATCGTCTTCGGAGATATCAACGCTCCCGACAGCCGCGTGGCTAAGCTCAAGAAGGAGCAGTTGGATTACATGATCCTGGCCGATTTGAACACTCGGCCCCGTACGTCGTACATGGCCGTGCTCCGCAATCCGAATCCGGAGCTGGCGCGGGAGACGAAGGGTTAGCCGATGGATTCCAAGACTAACGACAAGACCAATCTCGCCAAGAGCAGTGTCGCGACGCCTTCTTACGCGGATGAGCGCAAGGCCGAAGTTCTAGGCGGCAAGCACGATTTCGCGACCATTACCGACAAGATCGCCGCGATCGTCCTGACCCGGGGCACGACCATGGGCTGGCTGGGCGCGTTCGGCGTCGCCTTCACGGTCCTGAACATGATGATGGTGGCCATCCTCGCCGTGCTGTTCATCGGCGTCGGCGAGTTCGGCGTGAACATCCCCGTCGGCTGGGGTTGGGACATCGTCAACTTCGTCTGGTGGATCGGTATCGGCCACGCCGGTACTCTGATCTCGGCGATTCTGCTGCTTCTCAGGCAGCGCTGGCGCACCTCGATCAACCGCTTCGCCGAGGCCATGACGCTGTTCGCCGTGGCCTGCGCCGCGCTTTATCCGATCATGCACACCGGACGGCCATGGCTGGCCATCTACTGGCTGTTTCCTTATCCCAACACCATGTCGATCTGGCCGAACTTCCGCAGCCCGCTGATCTGGGACGTGTTCGCGGTTTCCACTTACGGCACGGTTTCGCTTCTTTTCTGGTACGTCGGTCTGATTCCGGACATGGCCACGCTGCGCGACCACGCCAAGAAGCGCGTGCCGCAGGTCATTTACGGAATTCTGTCGCTCGGCTGGCGCGGATCGGCCGTCCACTGGATGCGGTTTGAGACGGCTTCGCTGCTGCTGGCGGGCCTGGCCACGCCGCTGGTCCTCTCGGTCCACACGGTCGTGAGCTTCGACTTCGCTGTGGCGCTGCTTCCGGGCTGGCACGCCACCATTTTCCCCCCCTACTTCGTCGCCGGAGCCATCTATTCCGGCTTCGCCATGGTGCTGACCCTGGCCATCCCGCTGCGCAAGGCGTATGGCCTGGAAGACCTGATCACCATGCGCCACCTGCAGAACATGGCGAAGGTGATGCTGGCCACCGGTCTGATCGTCGCCTACGGCTACTTCATGGAATTTTTCATGGCCTGGTACAGCGCCAATAAGTACGAGCGCTTCATGATGTTGAACCGGCAGACCGGCCCCTACTGGTACATGTACTGGATGCTGATCGCCTGCAACGTCGTCTCGCCGCAGTTGCTCTGGTTCAAGAAAGTGCGCTCGTCGGTGCCGGTGCTGTTCATGATGTCGCTGGTGGTGAACTTCGGCATGTGGCTGGAGCGCTACGTGATTATCGTCACCAGCCTGCACCGCGACTTCATGCCGTCCAGCTGGGGCATGTACCACGGAACCAGGTGGGACATGATGCTCTACTTCGGCACGTGGGGCTTGTTCCTCACCCTGTTCCTGCTGTTTATCCGCTTCCTGCCGATGATTTCCATCTTTGAAATGAGGACGATCGTGCCGCAGGCGGCGCTGGCGCACGGCCCCGGAAGCGATTCCGGAGGAGAGCACCAATGAGTCACTCGGATACTCACAGCGAATCTCCGATCCACGGCCTGATGGCCGAGTTCGACACGCCCTCCGGCCTGCTCGCGGCCACCCGGGCCGTAATGGCCGCGGGCTATAAGAAGTTCGAAGCCTATTCGCCCTTCACCATCGAGGAGCTGAACGAAGAGGTCCTGCCCAAGGACAAGCTGCCGCTGCTGGTGCTCTGCGGCGGCATCACCGGCCTCCTCGCCGGGCTCGGCCTGGAATATTGGACCAGCGCCATCGCGTACCCGATGAACATCGGCGGACGCCCCGACGCAAGCTGGGTCGCGTTCATTCCGCCGGCTTACGAGACTACGATTCTGTTCTCGGCGTTCGCGGCCGTGTTCGGCATGATCGTGCTGAACGGCCTGCCCCGCCCGTATCATCCGGTGTTCAACGTGGAGCGCTTCTCGGCGGCCAGCCGCGACCGCTTTTTCCTCTGCATCGAAAGCGAAGATCCGAAATATGACCGGGCGGACACCGAGAAATTTCTGGCCGGCCTGCATCCGCGTGAGGTGACGGAAGTTGCGCACTGATCAAATCCTGATTTCCGCGGCGGTCGCGCTGCTGGCGTTGTCGGCGGCGGGCTGCCGGCAGGACATGCACGATCAGCCGAAGTACAAGCCCTTTCGGGGCACAACTTTCTTCCCCGACGGCCGCTCGGCGCGTCCGCTCGAGACCGGCACCGTGGCCCGCGGCTTTTTGCGTGAAGACACCGAGCTCTACGCCGGAAAAACCGGCGATCAGCCGGTGAAGACTTTCCCCTTTCCCGTCACGAAGGAAGTTCTGGAGCGTGGGCAGCAGCGGTTCAATATCTACTGCACCCCCTGTCACGACCGCACCGGCCACGGCCTCGGCGCGGTGGTAAGGCGCGGCTACCGCCGTCCGCCGTCGTATCACATCGAACGCCTCCGAAATGAAACGCCCGGCTATTTTTACGACGTCATCACCAACGGCTACGGCGCCATGCCGGACTACGCCTCGCAGGTGCAGCCCAGGGACCGCTGGGCGATCGTGGCCTACATCCGCGTGCTGCAGCGCAGCCAGTTCGCGACGGTGGCCGACGTGCCGCCGGACAGACTGGCCGAGCTGAAGGAAGGCAAGTACCAGCAGGCCATTGCCGACTGGGGCAAGGACGCTCCTCCGCTCCCGCCCGACACGCGCCATCCGGAGAAGAAAGACGAGAAGAAGGGAGCACATAAGTGAGCTCTAAATACCTGTCGCCCCCTGAAACTCTCGCCGCCATTGGCGGTTACCAGAAACGCGCGCTGGCCATCGGCTTGATCGGCACCGGCCTCAGCATCGCTGGCTACTTCATCGACCCCGACCAGTTCTACCGTTCCTGGCTGGTGGCGTTCATGCTCTGGAACGGCATGGCGCTGGGTTGTCTGGCCGTCGATATGTTGCAGCACCTCACCGGCGGCAACTGGGGCGTCACCATCCGGCGCATCACCGAAGCCGGCTCGCGGACGTTCCCGCTGACGCTGCTGATGTTTATCCCCGTGGCGCTGGGGCTGAAGAGCCTGTACATCTGGGCGCGGCCTGAGATAGTTGCCAAAGATCCTATTCTTCTGCAAAAGGCCGCCTACCTCAATCCGAACGGCTTCCTGATGCGCGCGGCGCTCTACTTCGCCATCTGGTTTATTCTTTCCGCCCTGTTGAACAAGTGGTCCAGGCAGCAGGACGAGCAAGGGATGGAGCCCGCGCAGACGCGTATGCAGAGGCTCAGCGGCCCCGGCCTCATCCTCTACATGCTGACGCTGACCTTCGCCTCCGTCGATTGGATGATGTCGCTCGATCCGCACTGGTATTCCACGATCTACGGAATCCTGTTTCTGGGCGGCCAGGGCCTGGCGACGTTCGCCTTCGCGATTCTGGTGCTCAGCCTGATGCGCAACCTGCATCCATATTCGAGTTTCCTGACACCAAAGCACCTACACGACCTGGGCAAGCTGCTGTTCACCTTCATCATGCTGTGGGCCTATTTCAACGTTTCGCAGCTCATCATCGTCTGGTCGGCCAACCTGCCGGAAGAGATCATCTGGTATCTGAAGCGCTACCAGGGCGGCTGGCAGTATATGAGCTGGGGCCTGATCCTGCTGCACTTCGCCGTGCCGTTCTCGCTGCTGCTGTCGCGGCGCAACAAGACTATTTACCGCCGCGCGTCGGCCATTGCGATCTTCCTCCTGTTCATGCGCTTCTGCGACATGTTCTTTCTGGCCGGACCGGTGGCCCACGGCGAGGAAGCGGCTCCGCTGCACGTGCACTGGCTGGACTTCACCACCTGGATCGGCTTGGGCGGCCTGTGGGTGGGCTTCTTCTTCATGCAGCTCAAGAAGCTGCCCTTGTTGCCTTTGCAGGATCCCATGTTAGAGGAGGCTGTCCAGCATGGACGACATCACTAAACATACGAATCCCGGCGGGAGCAACGACCCGAACATCGAAACCGGACCGCACGGCGCGCACGAAATACGCGACGTCAACGTGTCGGCGGTGGCCAAGTTCGTCGCCGCCGTGGTCGCGATGACGCTGGCCACCATGCTGATGTTCTACCTCACGTTCGACCAGGTCGCCGGGCTCATCGCCCCGAAATCCGGGCAGCGCCCCGCGATGGCCGACGCCGACCCGCTGAAGCAGCCGCCCGAGCCGCGCCTGCAAGCCAACGAGCCGCCCGACTTGGCCCGATTCCACAAAGGCGAAGAAGCCATTCTCGATCATTACGGCTGGGTCGATCCGGACAAGGGCGTCGTGCGCATCCCGGTGGAGCGCGCGCTCGAGCTGGTGGCCAAAGAAGGGCTTCCCTCGCGAGGCCAGGAAGGCGCGAAGACCGCGTCGGCAGCGGCCAAAACTGCCACGACTGGAGCGGCCAAGAAATGAAGCATTTCGTGGCCGGGCTGTGGATGCTGATTAGTACCGCGGCGACTCTCTCCGCCCAGGGGAGATTCTTCCAGGGTCCGGTCGGCAGTCCCGCTTCGCTCGCTCCGGAACAGTTGAAGGGCATCGGTTTCGACCAGAAGCTGGATGAACAGCTTCCGCTCGACCTCATGTTTCACGACGAAACAGGCCGAAGCGTCCGGCTGCGCGAGTATTTCGGTTCCAGGCCGGTGATGATCGTGCCGGTGTATTACGAGTGCCCGATGTTGTGCTCGCAGACGTTGCAGGGCGTGGTGGGCAGCCTGAAGGCGGTTTCGTTCACCGCGGGCGCAGAGTTCGACGTGGTGGCCGTGAGTTTCGACCCCTCCGAGACGCCGGCCCAAGCGGCGAAAAGAAAAGATATGTACGCCCGCAAGTATGGGCGCGCCGGAGCCGAGAAGGGCTTTCATTTTCTCACCGGCGACGAGGCCACGGTGAAGAGCCTCATGGCCGCGATGGGATTCCGTTATGCCTGGGACGCAAAGTCGAAGCAGTACGCGCACGCGGCGGGAATCCTGGTGACCACTCCGGAAGGGCGGATCTCCCGAGTGTTTTACGGAGTGGAGTTTGCACCGCGAGACCTGCGCCTGGGCCTGGTGGAAGCGTCCCAGCGCAAGATCGCGACCCCGGTGGACCAGGTGCTGCTGTACTGCTTTCACTATGACCCGGCGACGGGAAAGTATTCGACGATTGTGATGAACGTGTTGCGCCTGGCCGCGGCGGCCACGGTGTTGATGCTGAGCGGGATGGTGTTGCTGTTTATTCGCCGTGAGCGTTCGGTTGCGCACCGGACTTCGTGATGGAGTGAAATGGGTCCGAGACTACCTTTATTTCCCGAGCAGGCGTCCAGCTACGCGCCACACGTAGACGCCTTCTATTTTTTCATGATCGGCATCAGTGCCTTCTTCGCGCTGCTGATCGCGGTGCTGGTGCTATATTTCGCCATCCGCTACCGGCGCCGGTCCGAAGATGAGATCGCCGGCGATATTCCGCACAAGACAGGAATGATCCTGGAAGTGGTGTGGACCGTAATCCCGTTGGGGCTCGTCCTGGTGATGTTCGTCTGGAGTTCGGTGCTGTTCTTCGAAGTGGTGCAGCCGCCGGACAATGCGCTGGAAATCTATGTTACCGGCAAACAGTGGATGTGGAAACTGCAGCACCGCGAGGGCCAGCGCGAGATCAATGAGCTGCACGTTCCCATGGGACAGCCTATTAACCTCAAGATGACCTCGGAAGACGTGATCCACAGCTTTTATGTTCCCGCCATGCGGGCGAAAATGGACGTTCTTCCGGGCCGCTACACGTCCGTCACTTGGACGCCGGTCAAGGCCGGCAAATATCACCTCTTCTGCGCCGAGTACTGCGGCACCAAGCATTCAGGGATGATCGGCTGGGTCTACGTCATGGCGCCCAAGGATTATCAGGCCTGGCTGGCCGGAGACACCGGCGAAGGCTCGCTCGCCGTCCGGGGCGAGAAGCTTTTCTACGACCTGAATTGCAACAACTGCCATCATTCCGACGGCAAGGGCCGCGGACCGAACCTGGAGAATATCTACGGCACGGAGGTGGAGCTAGAAGGCGGTGACAAGGTGAAGGTCAACGACGAATACATCCGCGAGTCGGTCCTCAATCCCCAGGCCAAGATCCTCCGTGGTTATAAGGGCATCATGCCCACGTTCCAGGGACTGGTCACCGAAGACCAGATCGTTCAAATCATCGAGTACATAAAGTCGACCACCAAGAAGGCCGCGCCGGTTCCGAAGGACCAGGCCGGAACAGGCAAAAAGGCCGCAGCAGAAAAGGATGGATCGAAGGCGGCCCCCGCCGCCCCCAAGCAGTAAGGTTCATAACATGAATACGGCACCGCAAGCGCAGGAAAAACCGAACTACTTAAATGCCAGCCATACGGTGAAATCGTGGCTGCTGACCACCGACCACAAGCGGATCGCGATTCTGTACCTCATCAGCATCTCGGTGTTCTTTGCCCTCGGCGGGTTCTTCGCCATGCTGATCCGGCTGGAGCTCCTGACTCCCCAAGGCGATCTTCTCCAGGCTCAGAACTATAACAAGGTCTTCACCGCGCACGGGGTCGTGATGATCTTTTTCTTCCTTATCCCGTCGATTCCGGCCACGCTCGGCAACTTCCTGATCCCAATGATGATCGGAGCGCGCGACTTGGCCTTCCCCAGGATTAACCTGGCGAGCTGGTACATCTACATTCTGGGCGGAATCTTCGGCGCGGCGGCCATGCTCATGGGCGGCGTCGACACCGGATGGACGTTTTACACGCCCTACTCCAGCACCTATTCCAATAGCTACGTGATGCTCACCGCGATGGGCGCCTTCACGACAGGTTTCTCGTCCATCCTAACCGGCCTCACCTTCATCGTGCCCATCCACCGCATTGGCGC
>JACXTT010001082.1_pt1 | contig 46409 bp, 43 predicted proteins | sample 9270951 | NCBI WGS metagenome assembly JACXTT01 (sample SAMN15532306, study PRJNA645909) | rock metagenome | isolation source: weathered quartz diorite | place: Puerto Rico | collected 2017-06-21 | reverse complement strand
GCAATAAGATTAGATTTGCGCAACAAAAATCCAAACCATGAGTGTTTTAGTAAACAAAGATTCGAAAGTTATAGTACAAGGTTTTACTGGCAACGAGGGCACTTACCACGCGTCGCAAATGATAGAGTACGGAACCCAGGTTGTGGGTGGTGTTACGCCGGGTAAAGGCGGGCAAAGTCACCTGGACCGCCCGGTGTTCAATACCGTTAAAGATGCTGTTGATAAAACAGGGGCCGATGTATCTATCATCTTCGTACCACCAGCATTTGCAGCCGATGCCATTATGGAAGCTGCCGAAGCAGGTATCAAAGTGATCGTTTGTATTACTGAAGGCATCCCGACTAAGGACATGGTTCTGGTGAAAGAGTACATCAGCGACCGCGATTGCCGACTGATAGGCCCTAACTGCCCCGGCATTATCACTGCCGATGAGGCTAAAATTGGTATTATGCCGGGCTTTATCTTTAAAAAAGGTAACGTAGGTGTTGTTTCAAAATCGGGAACTTTGACTTACGAAGCAGTTGACCAGGTGGTTAAAGCCGGTTTGGGCATCACTACCGCTATTGGTATCGGTGGCGACCCGATCATTGGTACACCCACTAAAGAAGCTGTTGAATTATTGATGAACGACCCGGAAACTCACGGTATCATTATGATAGGCGAGATTGGCGGTGGCATGGAAGCCGAAGCTGCCCGCTGGATAAAAGCTAACGGTACCAAACCGGTAGTTGGTTTCATAGCCGGTCAAACTGCTCCGGCAGGTCGCCGTATGGGCCACGCAGGTGCTATTGTTGGTGGTGCCGATGATACTGCCGCTGCTAAAATGAAGATCATGGCCGAGTGCGGTATCCGCGTGATACAATCGCCTGCCGATATTGGCGCTGCCATGGCGGAGGAGATAGCGAAATTGAAGAAGTAAGATTTGAGATATTAGATTTGAGAAATCCTGACTGAAAAGTCGGGATTTTTTGTTTAACCAAAACTTAACACATATGGCCTTGTTCCTCATACTGATGAAGCGTTAACTTTATAGTATAAACCACTAAATCAATTAGCCATGGAAACACAAGTTGCAGTTATGAGCACGGCAGAAGTAGCCGACAAATTAGTACAGCATTGCCGCGAAGGTAAATTTGTAGATGCCATTGAAGACCTTTATGCCGATGACGTGCAAAGCATTGAGCCAATGAATAACGGCGGTGAGCCGGTGAAAGGCAAAGACGCGGTTGTAGCCAAAAATAACGACTGGTATGCCACCGTTGAAGAAGTGCACAGCGTTGAAATTGGCGACCCTATAGTTACCGGCAACTTTTTTGCCTGCACTATGGATATGGACGTAAGCTACAAACAACACGGCCGCATGGCGATGAACGAAATTGCCCTTTACGAAGTTAAAGATGGCAAAATTGTTAAAGACCAGTTTTTTTATTCGATGTAATTTAAGATGTGAGATATTGGATGTGAGATATGAGAAAATCCTGGTTGAGAGACCGGGATTTTTTTGTTTAATACAATTGTAAAATAAACCCTATTCGCTGTAAGCCCGCAAACCAAAACCCGTCTAATCCGTATATTTACAAAAGCAAGGGAATACTCAATCATTCAGTCATTCAATCCTTCAATCATTACAATATGGAATATAATAAGCTAACCCCCGAAGAAGAATACGTAATTATACACAAAGGCACCGAGCGCCCCTATACCGGCGAGTACACCAATAATAAATTGCCCGGCGTTTACGAGTGCCGCCGCTGCAATTCGCCCCTGTACAAGTCGGCAGACAAATTTGACTCCCATTGCGGCTGGCCAAGTTTTGACGATGAGATACCAGGCGCGGTAAAACGGGTACTGGATGCCGATGGCCGCCGGGTGGAGATAGTTTGTGCCAATTGCGGTGCGCACCTTGGCCACGTGTTCGAGGGCGAACGGTTCACTCCAAAAAACACCCGGCACTGCGTAAACTCGCTGTCGATGAAGTTTGTGCCTGATGAGGCGTAAAGCCTCAGTTATCTCCAGGCGCCAATGATCAGCCCCATAACAGTAAGCGCTACCACCATATAACCGGCATTGATGAGCATATACGTAACCGATTTCCGCTCAAACAGCCCGGTGATGAACATCGCCATAGCTATCCAGCCAAAGCCTGTTAAAAAGCCCCAAAAGGCCCCTTTTGCCAAAGTTACACCCGGCGCGTTCATAAACATGGCCAGGTTAAACGCCATTACAAACGTATAAACAAAGGCAAGGCCAAATATTTTGGCAATATTACTTTTGCCCGCTTCTTCCTTGGTAACACCGCTTTCGCGCATCCAGGCGTTGGCAAACAATACCGGCGAATACCACACTCCGCCTATTAAAAATCCGGCAACGGTGGCCACAACTATTGCGGGCCAGTTTAGGGTCGACATATCCATAGCTCAATTATTTAGGTTGTAAATTAATGTAAGTTAAATATAAACAGATCAACAGTAAAAATCCTAATGTTGCCGTATCTAAAATTGTACAAAAGCGAAATTGCGCGTTTTGCAATTTTGGTAAAAGTTAAGCGCTGCCTTTTCTATCTCTCAATTTTGGCGATCTTTGCGGCATGTCTGCACCCTACAAAGCTTTTATATTCGACCTTAACGGCACCATGATCAACGATATGGAATACCACACCCGTGCCTGGCGCCATTTGCTCAACAACGACCTTGGCGGGAATTTTACCTGGGACGAAGTAAAGCAGGAGATGTATGGCAAAAACGCCGAAGCCCTTGTGCGCTTTTTTGGCCCCGACAGGTTTACCATGGACGAAATGGTTGCCCTCTCCTTCGAAAAAGAAAAACGCTACCAAAAGGAGTATTTAAGTGAGCTGGCCTTGCTGCCCGGCTTACAGGAGTTTTTGGAAGCTGCCTATCAAAAAGGGATCGCAATGGCCATAGGTTCGGCCGCTATCCCCTTCAATATCGATTTTGTGTTGGATAACCTATACATTCGTCACTACTTTAAAGCTATCGTCAGTGCCGACGATGTTGTTTTAAGCAAACCGCATCCCGAAACCTATCTAAAGGTTGCCGAACAGTTGGGTATCGATCCAGCCAACTGCCTGGTTTTTGAAGACGTGCCCAAAGGTGCCGAAGCCGCCCTGAACGCCGGTATGGATACCGTGATACTCACCACCACCCACCACGCCGACGAATTTGCAAGCTTTTCAAACGTGTTGCATTTTGCCGATGATTTTACCGGGTCGTATTTTAAGGACCTGGTATAGACATCCATTTTATTGGCAGGTATGATCGTGTATTTGCGCCGATCACGCCAAAATAGTTTACAATTATAACAGGATAGTTCATTACTTATCTCGCGGCAATTGGTTTATAATAACCAAATTGCATTACCAATAATCAATTTGTATTGCTACTAACCAGGCAATAGGCGTTGATAAACCAATTTAAGTAATCATAACCAAATTCTGATCATGAAGCACCTGTTTCTTAAAACCCTCACGCTGTCGGGCTTTTTAACTGTCGCGCTTACAGTTAACACTCAGGCCCAGCAGCAAAAACTGCCTGCCATTGCCCCGGGCAAGTTTAAACCTACCGACGAATCATTAGCCCAGTACAAGTACCCCGAGTGGTTCCGCGATGCCAAACTGGGTTTCTGGGCGCACTGGGGCCCGCAAGCTGTACCCCGCCAGGGCGACTGGTATGCCAAAAAAATGTACATCGAGGGCGATGCCGATTATAAAGACCACCTGGCCCGTTACGGTGCCCCATCAAAAACGGGCTACAAGGACATCATCCCCCTGTGGAAAGCCGAAAAGTGGGATCCTGAAAAACTGATGGCCCTTTACAAAAAGGCCGGTGCCAAATACTTTGTGAGTATGGGCAGCCACCACGACAACTTTTTTTTGTGGGACTCCAAAATACACAAATGGAACGCCGTAAACATGGGCCCACATAAAGATGTGGTTGGCCTGTGGCAAAAAGCGGCAAAAAAACAAGGTATGCGCTTTGGCGTGTCCGAACATTTGGCGGCAAGCTTTAATTGGTTCCAGGCCGCACACGGTGCGGACAAAACCGGGCCGAACGCCGGTGTGCCCTATGATGGTGCCGACCCGCAGTATGCCGACCTTTACCACCAGCCCGCCGACCCTGCTGATGTTAAAAACTGGCTGAGCAATAACCCCGCCTGGCACCAGGAGTGGTTTAACGATGTGAAAGAACTGATAGACCTTTACCATCCCGACCTGCTATACTCTGATAGTAAACTGCCGTTCGATGATATTGGCCGCAGTATGCTGGCACACTATTACAACAGCGATATGGCCAAAAACGGCGGCAAGCTCGAAGCTGTTTACAATTGCAAAGAGCCATCGTACGGTAAATGGGCGCAGGATGTGGAGCGTGGCGTATTGGATTCCATCAGCCCCTTCCCATGGCAAACCGACACCTCTATTGGCGACTGGTTTTACCGCACCGGGCAAAAATACCGCACCGGTACCGAGGTTATCCAGATGCTGGTTGATATCGTCAGCAAAAATGGTAACCTGCTCATCAACATTGTACAAACGCCCGAGGGCGACCTTGAACCCGACGTGCTAAACATTGTACAGGAAATTGCCGACTGGACACCCGCCAACGGCGAGGGCATTTACGGCTCGCGCCCATGGAAGGTTTATGGCGAGGGGCCGTCGACCATTAAATCAAACCAAAAGAAAGGGCGCTTTGGTGGCCTGAGCGATACCCGTGGCTACCAAACAACCGATATCCGCTTTACTACAAAAGGCGATAATTTATATGCCTACTGCATGGTTGCTGCTGATGCCGATGTAAGCATTACCTCGCTGGGCAAAAGCTCAAAATTGAATGATAAGGCCATCGCATCCGTAAAAATGTTAGGCAGCACCCAAAAGCTGGACTATAAACAAAACGACGATGCGTTGGTAATTACCAAACCCGCTGGTATAAGCCCCGGTAAAGTAATTGGCTTTAAGATCGGGTTTAAAAAATAAGGTAGCATACAAAATTATCCGCCGTCAAATTTCCCTCCCTTGGGAGGGTAGGGAGGGGTTTTACGATACTGCATTTTTTTGCATCAACCGGGTTATTTATTTGTACTTTGCAGATAAATAACCCGGTTTGTATTTAACCCTAACCACATTATGAGCCAGCCATTAGCCGTCATCAGCACCATCACCATTAACGCGCCCGCCTCTAAAGTTTGGGACGCCCTGGTAAACCCCGAACAAACCAAAAAATATATGTTCGGCTGCGAAACCGTGTCCGACTGGAAACCCGGCAGCCCTTTACTTTGGCAGATGGAGTGGGAAGGTAAACCATTTATCCCGGTTAAAGGCAACATCGTGAAAATTGAACCCGGCAAGCTACTGGTGTACACCGTGATCGACCCAACCTCGGGTATGCCCGATATCCCCGAAAACTACCTGGATGTAGAATACGCCTTAACCGAAGCCAACGGCCAAACCACCCTCACCGTAACCCAAAGCGGTTTTGAAGGTGCCGCCGATGGAGAAAAGCGATACAAAGATACCTACAACAACGGCGAAGGCTGGAACCCCATCCTGGTGCAGATCAAAGCACTGGTTGAAGGCGAATGATCAACCCAGCATTAACTCTTTTTAAAATAAAGCCCGCCATCTGTCGCTAAAAACAGGATACCATTATTCTCGCGGATAGCGAATGACCGAACGCCCGGAATAAACGCTTCGCCATTTGCCCAGCTTGTCCCTACTGGTGCCAGTTTATCACGCTGCTGTATCCAGGTCCCTATCGATATCGTATCCTGGTTGCTGATGGAATAACATTTGGCGCTGCCCGCCAGCAGGCCGTGCATGGTGTACTTGTTCAGGTCTGTTTTTAAGTTTAGCGTATCCCTCTGCCAGGTAGTTCCTTGGTCATTGCTGCGCATCATGGTCTGTTCGGTAGGGTACTCCATATAAACCTGTCCCAGCAGGCTGCCCTGGTTGTAAACCAGGTCTATCAAATAATCGGCCCACCAGATATTGGTATTGCCCGGCGCATGGTTAAAATAGTTTTTGCGGGCCCATGTCTGTTGCGTTGTACTAAATGTGGCAAAACTGTAGCCTGTGCCCGCAAACATATCGGTACCGTTAGCCAAAATTTTGGTCGCTGCATTGTCAAAGCCGGGGTAATTAAGTCCGTTTGCAAAAGGTTGCCATTGACCGGTACCGGTATTTAGTTTAAGTATCCCTGTGCGATACGATGAGGCGTACAAGTTATAGTTCCACGCAGTAAACGAAGTGATTGTTGATGTTAAGTTCCCCTCATCCTGCCAGCTATTACCATTGTCGGCGCTCGAGTACATATCCCCGTCGGTACCTGCATATATTTTGTTGTTAAATAACGCTATGGCTGTTATCCGCAAGCCGGGGTTGATCAGTGTCGATGCTGTCCATGTTACCCCGTTATCTCCGCTCATATAGATTTTGTGCGATGTAGCCGACCCTGCATAAATAACGTTATTAACTATCTCAAGCGCGCTGATATCCTCATTTGGTAAAGTGTTCAGCCGGACCCATTGATCGGTAGCAACCGGTGGCGGCAAAGCAGGCGTGGGGTTATACTTTTTGTAGCATGATGTTAAACCAAAGGCGGCAGTTAAAGCAAGGGCTAAAAACCTGGTAGCTGATTTCATTATAGGTAGTGTGCTGATGAATTTTCGTTTCAGTACACAATACAGGTAATCCTACGCAACCGTTGCCTGTTCCTGGGCTAAAAGTTATTTTAGCATATTGGTGGGAGCCGAAACACATGGGTAATTGTGGGTGTTTTAAAATGTTTATTTTCAAATTGTCATTGCGAGGAAGAGCGCGCTGAAAGCAGCGATGACGTGGACAACCGAGCGAAAGCGAGCTCATTCATACCTAAAAAAAACAAGCACAAATGAATAATCTCAAAGGACATGTCGCCGACTTTTCTCAGGGATTGCCACGCTATCGCTCGCAATGACAATTCGTAGAAACAGGAGGGTAATTGTAAGAAGTTTTTACAACCTTTTTACCTCTTGCTCCTGGCATTAAGCCTCGCGCTTAACCTTACAACATAGGAAAATTTTGTGGGATATACAAAAAATGCATGAACGATTTTAATAGTAAATGCTTAAATTTGGATATGGAAACAGTAATAGCCCATCCCGATAGCAAAGAACAATTAGCCGCATTAAAGGCAGTAATGATCGCACTTGGGATAACATTTTAGGAACAAAAGACAGGTTACGACCCAGAATTTGTAGCCAAAATAATGCGAAGCAAAAAGCAGGTAGAAAACGGTGAGACCCGCGTGGTCAACATTGCCGACTTATGACCATCAAGAAGTTACCATAGACCCAGAATTAATTGTTATATTAAAATCGCCTCTGATTTTTATTGTGGCCTTTATGCCAGTTAGTTGATCAACATTGGTTTTCGTTGTTAATATAGCGTTCGGAAAAGATGAGAGAATGGTATCTGTGTCTATAAACATTTCTAATTTATTATCATGAATGTTATTTAGAACCTTTAAATCCTTTAATTCTTTTAAATACAAGAGATAGTATTTGATTTTAAGCTTCAGCCTTACTTTGAAATCGTTTAATTGAACTTCGCTGGTTACATTATGTTTGGTATTTATAAAATATTTCGCCATAAAAGGCATTTTTATTTCCGGAAGTTCAACTTCTTGTAGGCTTGAAATAAACTGTACATTTAATTTTTGTGCTTGCCAATTACTTTTTAATAGCGCATGGACATCAAAGCCATTGATAATTAGTGGATCTCTAATAATTCCATCACCTTCCATGGTTGAAGCGATACTTCTATCTACTGAACACTGAAGTTCGCTTTCATAAGGTATAATCTCTTCAATAATTATTGGAATGTCTAATTCTTTATCTTTTAATTCAATTTTGTCGCTTAACGAATATAACATGATGTTTTTCCTTTTGGCTTAGGAAATTACTGTTGAAGAAAAGCCATTACTGGAAATCATTATGCCTTTTGCAGCGTTAATATCTTCCAAGGCTGAAACAAAGGCATCAAGCGTACCTATTGATATACGTTTGGTATAATCTTTACATTCAACAGCAACCTTAAACTGCAAGTCATGTATTTTGACGGTCATTAAAATATCTATCTGCCTATCAATGTCTAAACCTGGCACTTTGACATTTCGCTCGATTGTGACCACATCATATTTATTATAAATCCAATTCAAAACTTTTTCAACCGACTTTTCAAATTTTGTCCCTTTTTCTACAGTTGTCATAATATCGTTGCTCCTTCGAACAAAAATAGGTATTAAATACCGTGGGGTTTAATAAACCAGAGGTATCACATTTTGTTGTACCTATTAAATCCACCAAAAAAGCCCCTCCGTCTTCCAACGAAAGGGCTTTAGTATTATAAGATAAAAGCTTCCTGCTTCAAGCTTCCCGCTTCAGGCTATTTATAAGCCGCCTCACTCCACCGCAACTCATTTTTAAATTGGTGTATCTTGGTGTCCTTATCTATCAGCACACACTCAATATTCGCCATTTCGGCAAAGTCAACCAATTGCTCACTGCTTAGGTTTTGGCTGTAGCAGGTATGGTGCGCGCCGCCGGCCAGTATCCAGGCCGCACAGCCGGTTTTCATATCGGGCAGGGGCTTCCATAGCACACGGGCTACGGGTAGTTTAGGCAGGGCCTCTTTAGGTGCCACGGCCTCAACCTCGTTAACTAACAAGCGGAAACGGTTGCCCATATCCACTATCGAGGCGTTAAGCGCCGGGCCGCCGCCCACATTAAATACCAAACGCACCGGGTCGGCCTTGCCGCCTATGCCTAAGGGGTGTATCTCGCAGTTGGCTTTGCCCAGGGCAATAGATTCACAAATTTCGAGCATGTGCGAGCCCAGCACCATTGGGTTTGAAGGGTTAAAGTGGTAAGTATAATCCTCCATAAACGAGTTGCCGCCTTTTAAGCCGCTGCCCATCACCTTCATGGCACGTACCAGAGCCGATGTTTTCCAGTCGCCCTCGCCGCCAAAACCATAGCCTTTGCCCATTAAACGTTGCGAAGCAATGCCGGGCAGTTGCGCCATGCCATGCAGGTCTTCAAACGTATCAGTGTAACCTTTGTAATTGCCATCCTGTAAAAAGGCCAGCATACCCAGTTCAATTTTAGCGGCCTCGCGCAGCGACGCGTATTGCGCCCCGCCTTTTTTAAGCGATGGCACCACCGCGTAAATATCCTCGTATTCTTTGGTCAGCGTGTCAATTTCGCTGTCGCTGATGGCGTTGATCACTTTAACCAGGTCGCCAACGCCGTGCGTGTTGACAGAGTAACCAAATTTTAGTTCGGCCTCTACCTTATCACCATCGGTAACGGCCACGTAGCGCATGTTATCGCCAAAGCGAACAAAACGTGCGCCCTGCCAGTCGTTCCAGCCGGCGGCAACGCGTGTCCAGGCACCAATTTGCTCCAATACCTCTGCCGACTGCCAGTGACCAACCACCACCTTACGGTTAATGCGCATACGGCTCATAATGAAGCCAAACTCACGGTCGCCGTGGGCGCTCTGGTTCAGGTTCATAAAGTCCATATCAATGGTTTGCCATGGTATATCGCTGTTAAACTGCGTGTGCAGGTGCAGCAATGGTTTTTGCAATATCTTTAACCCGTTGATCCACATTTTGGCCGGCGAGAACGTGTGCATCCAGGCTACAATGCCGATACAGCTTTTGGTAGTGTTGGCTTCCTGTAAGGTTTTGTAAATCTCCTCGGTCGATTTTACAGTTGGTTTAAACACCACCCGCACCGGTATCTGCGCCGAAGCATCAAACGCCTTAGCTATCTGCTGCGAATGCTCGGCAACCTGTTTTAAGGTCTCCTCGCCATACAGGTCCTGACTGCCCGTTACAAACCAAACTTCAAATGTTTTTAAATCTATCATTGTTATTTTGTATTTACTTTTTACTTCTTTTATAATTCCCCCTATTGAGAGGGGCATGGGTGTGTTTCTGCGCCATGCAAACCACTCACCACTCACTACTTTCCCGATATCCTATACAATCCCGCGCCATGTTTATTAATGCTCGCTGCAAACTCGCCCGTAAATTTACCCAGGTCGGTTTTATTCCAAAGGTCTTTTACTTTGCAGGACGAGCTAAAGCCCAGGTCGCTCAGTTTTACCGCTACCTTTACGGGATCAGCGCCATCACCCGGGTTAAACAAAGCTACATATTTGTCGCCCGTTTTTGGATTGTCGGCCACCCAGCAAATGCCTGTAGCGGTGCGAAACAATTCTTTATTATTCGCGCTGTTTTTCACGATGTCCATCACCTCCTTATTGTTGAGTAGCGACAAGGTAAACTCATCATTATCAGGCAGGCTACCCCCAAACATCATCGGTGACCGGAAGATGGCCCACAAACTCATCAACGTGTATTGCTCATCATGACTAAAAGCCGTCATACGCGGGTTACCACGTTCGGCGCGGATACCTATTTTGCCCAAAGGCAGCATATCACCATCAGGCCAGCCGCCCGGAATGCGGTATTGGTTCCAACGTTCAAAAACGGTGAAATGGTCTTTCAGCATTTTCCAGTTATCCCAAAAGTCATCAACCGTTCGCCACATATTGGCATGTTGCTGTACCTCGGTCGCACTCTCAATGGGCGTTTCACCAGGCGAAGTGCTCAATATTATTTTACGACCAGTCAGGTCTATTGCCTTGCGGATCATATTCACTTCATCGGTATGGTACGGGCGCGACAGGTCGTCCACTTTCACAAAGTCCAAACCCCAGGAGGCATACAGCGCAAAAACCGAATTATAATACTCCTGTGCGCCATCGCGGCCACCTACAATCGTATACATATCGTGCAGCCATTTGCACTGCCCGTCGGGGCTGTAAATATCTTTGGCCGTAGCTTTGCTGCCCAATATCGGCAGGTTCCGTTTCACTGCTTCAACCGGCACGCCCCGCATCATGTGGATGCCAAATTTCAACCCTTTGCTGTGGATATAATCGGCCAAAGGTTTAAAACCCTTACCACCCGCTGCCGATGGAAAACGGTTTATCGCTGGCTGAAAACGACCGTATTCATCCAGCACATAATCAGGGTCCTTCTCGTTATAACCATGCGCATGATCGTTGCCTACATACCAGCGGATATCCACCACAATATATTCCCAGCCAAACTTTTTGAGGTTTTTGGCCATATAATCGGCATTAGCCTTTACCTCGCTTTCAACCACCGTAGGACCAAAACAATCCCAACTGTTCCAGCCCATTGGCGGCGTAGCCGCCCAGGTGTGGAAGTCTTTGGTTTGGGCTGACGTAACGAAATTAAAAGCAAGTAAAAGAAGCATTATAATGACGCTTTTTAATTCCCCTCTCGAGAGGGGGCGCGCAAGAAAGTGTGGTGGCAGGGGTGTGTTCTGCGCGCGACGAAAAGGACACACCCCTCCACCCCTCTCAAGAGGGGACCCGCACACGGCCATTGCTTTTTTCATTTTAAACAAAACCCTCGTTATTTAAACTGCTACTCTAAACTGCCACTGCTACTCAAACTATTGTCCGTAATAACTACCCTCACCATGCTTACGCTCATAATGCTTGTTGATCAAAGCATTTTTTAACCGTGGTGCACTCGGGTTTATCTGTTCGGTCAATAAAGCCATTTGTGCTATCGCTTCTAAAACGGCGCTGTTGTGCACTGCTTTATGCGCGTTTTTACCCCATGTAAACGGCGCGTGGTTACCCACCAAAACCATCTCCACCTCTTTGTAGCTCATGCCTTTTTCCTGCAAACAGTCCATGATCTGGAAACCGGTCTGGTACTCGTAATCTCCTTTGATCATCTCATCGTTCATTGGCGGCGCGCATGGAATATCAACGGTGTTATAATCCGCGTGTGTGGTGCCAAATATCGGTATGTCGCGTTGCGATTGTGCCCAGGCAGTAGCATAGGTGGAGTGCGTGTGTACGATACCGCCAATACTGTCCCAATGCTTGTATAAAACGGCGTGGGTTTTGGTGTCTGATGACGGGCGCAATTTGCCCGATACCGTATTACCCTCAAAATCCACGATCACCATGCTGTCCGGCGTCAGGTCCTCATAAGGTACGCCGCTTGGCTTGATCGCGAAAACGCCTAAATTACGGTCGACCGCGCTCACGTTACCAAAGGTAAAGATCACCAGGTTTAGCTTGGGCAGCTCCATATTGGCGTGGTACGCCTCCTCTTGTATATGCTGATATTTGTTGCTCATTAGTATTTTACTTGTTGCTCAATAAAGCTACCTAAACTGGTATATTGCTGGTAGCGTTTGGCATAAACTTCCTGGGTTTCGGCTTGCGGGAAATATTCCATATCAAAGCCGCTGCCCATAGCTGCCATAGCCGCTTCCACGTTGGGGTAAATACCCGCCACTGTTGCCGCGAACATGGCCGCGCCCATAGCGCAGGTTTGCTCGTGCCTGTGTATACGGATAGGCATACCAAGCACATCGGCCATCATCTGCATAATATAGGGCGATTTCCGGGCCACACCACCCACACCAATAATACCCTTTACGGGGACACCTTCGCTGATAAAACGGTCTACTATCTTTTTAGCACCAAAGCAGGTAGCCTCGGCTAATGCCTTAAACACACGCGGTGCATCGCTGCCTAAGCCCAGGCCGCTGATAGCGCCTTTCAATTCCTGGTTGGCATCGGGTGTGCGTCGGCCGTTAAACCAGTCTACAGCCAGTTCACTTTTTTCTTCAAGCGGCAGTAAAGCGGCCTGTTTGCTCAATTCGGCTATGATCTTACCGGTTAATTCGTCTTTCAAAGCCCCTGCAGTTTGCGCGTCGATCAATGTTGATTGCGACAGTAAATTTTGCAGCGGCCATGCCAGCAGGTTACGGAACCAGGCATAAGTGTCGCCAAAAGCAGACTGTCCTGCTTCCATACCCAACATCCCGGGTATTACCGACCCGTCGACCTGCCCGCAAATACCTTTGATGAGTTTACCGTCCAGGTCGGTAGTGGGGGCCACCAAAATATCGCAGGTCGAGGTGCCCATTACTTTGCTCAAGTGGTAAGGCTCTATCTGCCCGCCCACCGCGCCCATGTGCGCGTCAAAAGCACCAACGCCCACAACCACATCGGTTGATAAGCCCAAACGCTGCGCCCATTCGGCACTTAAATTCCCCGCCGAAACATCTGAGGTATAAGTGTCTTTAAATAATTTATCGGTGATGCCTTTTAAAAGCGGATCGAGCGAGGAGAAAAACTCGTCCGGCGGCAAACCGCCAAACCCGGCTGCCCAAAGTGCTTTATGTCCGGCTGAGCAACGCCCGCGTTTTATTTCGGATGCTTTGGTACCGCCGGTTAATAAAAATGGTATCCAGTCGCAATGCTCAACCCAACTGTGCATGGCATTGCGCACCCGCTCATCGGCACGTAAAGTGACCAATAGCTTTGCCCAAAACCATTCCGACGAGTATATCCCACCCACATATTGCAGGTAATTGGTATCAAATTTTGTAGCGTGTTCGTTAATTTCCTGAGCTTCTTTAATGCCGGTATGGTCTTTCCACAGCACGAACATGGCATGCGGGTTGGTCTCAAAACCAGGTAGCAATGCCAAAGGCGTACCGCTGGTGTCAACGGCCACGGGGGTGGAGCCGGTAGTATCAATTGATATGGCTTTTATTGACGAAGCAACACTTGCGCCACCCGCTTTGGCAATGCAATCTTTAATGGTGGTCTCTAAACCTTCAATATAATCTAAAGGGTGCTGCCTGAACTGGTTTTGCGGCGCGTTGCAATAAAGGCCTTGCTGCCAGCGCGGATAATAAAATACAGACGAGGCCAGTTCGCGGCCATTTTGCGCGTCGACAATGATAGAGCGTACAGAGTCGCTACCGTAATCAACGCCAATAACGTAGTTGTTCATGTTTATGATCGGTTTTCGTGTCTAAATAACACTTATATCGCCAAAAGTAGAAATTTTCGGGCAATTATTTACTGTATTGGGTTTGTGAATTATTGTAGGATGTTGGCATGGAACCGCATTGCAGACAATCGAACAATTAATATTCGATCCGTGGATCAATTGGAAACTGTAATGTTATTGGCTTTAAATATATCGATCAGGAAACCCACCTGTATTTGCGAAAAATTGAGACTGTTTTTATCACTTTGAAAATTGTAGTGATATCTTAAAAATAATTTCGTATCGGGTGTAGACTTGAAAAAACTATCAAAACTAATAGAATGTAAAAGCCTTGATGTTGATTGTACATATTTGGGGTTTTCAAGGTTATTCCATTGCCATGAATATCCAAGTATGGCACCGAAGCGTGAGTCGGGTAAAAATTGAACAAAAATTTCAGGCCCATAAACCCATGAATTTACTGTTGTAGTAAACAACGAGCTGGCTCTTCTATATACGAAAATTTTAGCCGAATCAACTATGTTGACACTATCAGCCAAAGACGCCCTATAAATGCCGGCCTTAAAGTTGCCCCGTATGTTAAGCTTCCATTGCGGAATGCTAAAATCAATCAAATTAAAATCCAGCGAAAAGTTATATAACTGATATTTATACAAGTCTATTGTTTTTACGTTTAACAATTTACCTCCATTTTTTTTAGTCCCCAGCACGGTGTCTGCCGGAGTCAAATAAAGGTTTTTCAAATTGTCATCGAGCTTTGAAAGTGTCAGACTTGGCTCTATATAGCTTAAGCCGCCAAAAAAGATATGCGGAGGCAGATCGATTTTCTGATGAAAGGGAAGCCAAATGTGGTCGCTGCTGCCGCCGTTTATAAATATCTTTTTACTTGCTTCAATTTGAATCAGGCCATTAGGTTGATCGCCTTTAAATCCGGCCAGGTCCGAGTAGGTCCGCACCTCAAACAGCTTTGATCGTGGCTCTTTTTTGAGTACCATATAGTTATTGGTAGGCGTTAAGCTTATTACCCCGTTTGCCGGGCTGTAATCTTCCTTTCCCGATTCCAGTATAATACGATAATCAATTAAATCCGCGAGATTAAAATGGGCATCGTCAAATAAATGGTAAGTCGCACCTGAGAGGTATCGATTCGAATCACTACCAATTAGGTTTCGATAATTACCGATCTGGTTTTTACTTAGGTTTTCAATTTTAACCGGATCATAAGCGTAAACTGAAATCTGTCTGAATTTATCTGGCGAAAATTTACCGCTTACATCAATAGGTAAATTATTTCTAAAAGAAATTAAGCCATCATCGCTTGCATCTAACAGCGTCGTATCAATCGGTTTTAACCGCAATACAATGTTTTTTATTTTATCATCTTCAAATTCCACATCAGCCCTTTCAACACTCAATTTAACTAAACAATAGTTAGCGTAGTCATAAACAATTTCCTTGTTTTTGAAATTGGCAGCTGATTCTTGTGCTTTTTTTATTTCTAATCGCACCTTTTTTATAGCTTTCTCAGCACTGTTTAAGGTGGAATCTGCTTTTTTTACATTGGAGACGCCAACTGCCGAATCATGTTTTGCCAGCTTATTATCACTAAGCGCTGTAACATATGCCCTTCTAATTTCCCTGAGTTTATTGATCAAGCTTATGGAATCCGTTTGAGCTTTGCTTAATCGCGTGCCGGCATTACTTATTTGTTTTTTTTGACCTTTAGTGGCCTTGCCTTTTATTGATGCCTTTATTTTTTTTAATTCGGCGGAGTCACTTATCAATTCCTTGGTGTTTAACAAAGAATCTTTTTCTACTGAAGCGATTTTCTTTTTTGTTCCCTTTATATTGTAAGTGGATATTAACAAATCTTTGTTGGCGTTTGTTGTATCCCTCATTGCTGTATACTTTGCAACCCCTGCGTCAATAGAATCACGCTTAGCTTTGATAAGGACACTTTGTTTTAACGCTAAATTTTTTTCTAATTCAACCGAATCTAAGCTCTGTTTTTGAGCTATCGTTTTTTCGTCAATTTTTTTTCTCCTTTTCAAATAAATGGGGAGTATTGATGTTCTCAACCTGATATAAGCAGTATTGATGTCATTATTATCCAATAACTGCGCCCGCATTTCGTAATAGATCCTCGTTGCTTCGTTGCTTATTTTTACTGTATCATACTTGCTGTTAAGTAGTGATTTAAATACAGTAAATATAAATGAAGCTTTAAATGGCTCAAGATCAAGAGAGTAAATGTTGATTTTGCCGCTATACTGCTTATTGTCATTATCAACACTACTTATATCTACTACCACCGATCCGCTCGGTTTTGTTAAGGTAGCATGGTAATTAAACGGGCCAACTTGGTTTAGCGTTTTTCCGGTGTCTAAAACAAATGTGCCAAATGCGTCTTTGACTGTCTGAGTTCCTGCTGAAGTTGTTTGCCCATAACCTGATAAAGTTATTACCAAATAAGCCAATATGAGTAGAAGTTTTTTCATAACTAAATTATTTAATTAGATGCACAGCCTCTGATTATTAATAACTTGTACAATATAAAAAATAATAAATACATAAACAATGTTTATTTATTATTTTTTATATATTGAAATTATTATCCAGATTGGAGATTCAAACACGATACTTGCTATCAATTAATACCGGTGGTTCAAATCAGCCAATGTTGACGAGACGTATGATTGGACAGGAAATGACAAGAACGGTGATTGTATTATGGAGATAATATCGTGGAAATAAATATACACCCAAGCTACTAAGCTATACTCTTGTTAGGTTCTCAGAAACAGAATAGTCTTGATTTGGGGCTAACCCTTTTTACACCAACTGCAGGTGATCCGGATTTGGTATTAAATTTAAAAACGCGTGGAAGTTTTCGTTATACCGGCCTTTGTCCAGTTTATAATAAAAAGCCCCCTTTTTCGAGTTGAGCTTATCCTTTTCTTGTTGTTTGATCAGCAACCCGGTTGATAATATCTTGCGGCTAAAATTGCGTTTATCAAACACATTATCATAAATGCCCTCGTATAAACTTTGGAGTTGCGGGATGGTGAATTTTTCGGGCAACAGCTCAAATAAAATCGGGTGCAGTGCCGCCTTATACCGCAGTTTTTTGCGGGCGGTCTCCACCATCTGGTTATGGTCAAATATCAGCGAGGGTATCTGGTCCATATGGAACCATTCGGCATGATATTCGTGGCTGATCTGTTGTTCATACTGGTGAATATCGATCAGCGCGAAGTAGGCAATGCTCACAATTCGCTCAGCCGGGTCGCGTTTCACCTCGCCAAAAGCCTGCATCTGCTCCAGATAAACACCCTGCAGGCCGGTCAGCTTTTTCAGGATATTATTGGCTGCTTCATCAATGCTTTCCTCAGGCTCCACAAAACCACCCATTAAGCTCCATTTATTTTTTTCGGGCTCAATAGCACGCTGTATCAGCAATAGCTTTAGGTTCTCGCCATCAAAGCCGAAAACAATACAGTCAATGGCTATCAGCATACGTTTTTGATGGGGGTATTTATTCATTTGGTCGCGATGATCGGTTGGGTAAAAGTAATAAATTAATGTAAAAAATATAAGCCGGTATAATCACCCAAAATATCAAATGATAAAAAATTAATTGTTAAACCGACGGTTATTAAAAAACTTTATATCTTAGATTTTTGAAAGCCGCCCGCCGCTTTCGCCATCTTAAACCAATTATACCCATGACCAAAAGATACTTTCCGATAGTTGCGCTGTGTTTAGTATTGTGCAACCAGGGCTACGCCCAATTGAATGCTAAACTGTCTATCACGGCCGACGACTCTAAACTCATCATCAGTAAACATATCTACGGTCAGTTTTCCGAACACCTGGGCCGCTGCATTTATGGCGGTTATTGGGTCGACCCTAAACTACCTGTGGCCAAGCAAGGCCGCATCAGGCTGGATATTGTAGAAGCTTTAAAAAAGATAAAGATCCCAAACCTGCGCTGGCCAGGCGGCTGCTTTGCCGATGAATACCATTGGCGCGATGGCATTGGCCCCACAGCCCAACGCCCAAAAATGGTAAATACCAACTGGGGCGGTGTAAGCGAGGACAACAGTTTTGGCACACACGAGTTTTTAGAACTGTGCAACCTCCTGCACACCGAACCTTACATTGCCGGCAATATGGGCAGCGGTACCGTTGAAGAAATGGCTAAATGGGTGGAATACCTCAATTGCAGTGCCGAAACCACTGTGACGGATATGCGCAAAGCCAACGGCCACCCCGATCCATTTAAAGTAACCTTTTGGGGCGTTGGCAACGAGAGCTGGGGCTGCGGTGGTAACATGACACCCGAGTTTTACAGCGAAAATTACCGGCGGTACGCCACCTACGCCCGCGATTATCCGGGGACGCCCTTAAAAAGAATTGCCAGTGGATCGAACGGTAAAGATTATAACTGGACCGAGGTCTGCATGAAGCAGATAGGCAACCGTATGTGGGGCTTAACCCTGCACTGGTACACCCTGCCAACCGGTAACTGGAGCAAAAAAGGATCGGCTACCGATTTTGACGAAGCACAGTATTTCAACACCATGAAAAATTGCCTGGAGATGGACGACATCGTGACCAAACACTCGGCCATTATGGATAAATACGACCCGCAGAAAAAGGTGGCCCTGGTGGTTGACGAGTGGGGCATCTGGACCGACCCAGAACCAGGTGATCATGGCGTATTGTATCAGCAAAACAGCTTGCGCGACGCGTTAATAGCGGCATCAACCCTTAATATTTTTAACAACCATTGCGAACGGGTTAAAATGGCCAACCTGGCGCAAACCATTAATGTGCTGCAGGCATTGATCCTGACCGATAAAGAAAAAATGCTATTAACGCCAACATACCATGTTTTCGACCTGTACAAGGTTCACCAGGATGCCAAATACCTCCCGGTTAAATTTGAATCGCCAGAGTACGAAGTAGGCGGTAATAAACTGCCAGCCTTAAATGTGTCGGCATCCATCGATGCCAATAACGCCATCCATATTTCGCTGGTGAATATTGATAACAACAAAAGCATTGATATCCGTTCGGCTTTAGCCGGATTGAACTGGAAAACCGTTACCGGGCAAATTTTAACCTCTGCCAACGTTACCGATATCAATACGTTTACCAATCCAGGTAAGGTAAAAATAGCCGCCTTTACCAATGCCAAAAAGGAGGGCGATGAGCTGGTTACCAGTATACCGGCGCACTCGGTAGTGGTATTAGAATTAAAATAAACCTGATATCCCAACAGAAATTTTTATAATTGACAACGCATCCATTAAAAACCAAAAATCAAATGAAAAAAAGAATAATTTTGACCACCCTTTCGGGAATACTGATAGCGGGTTCAATTTTTACATCGTGTACAATGAATAAACCATCAGCCGAAACCGCCAAAGCGGGCATCACCAAACAAGCCTGGGACAAAGTAGACAGCCAGGCCGTTGACCTGTACACCCTGACCAATAAAAACGGTGTAGAGGTAAAAATATCCAACTACGGCGGCAAGGTAACATCGTGGATAACACCCGATAAAAACGGCAACAAAGCAAACGTTGTTTTAGGTTTCGACAGTGCTAAAAAATACACACCGGCAGTTCCGTATTTTGGTGCTTTGATAGGCCGTTATGGTAACCGCATTGCCAAAGGCAAGTTTACTTTAGATGGCAAAACCTATACACTGGCTACCAACAATGGCGTAAACCATTTGCATGGCGGTAATAAAGGTTACGATAAAGTGGTCTGGACCGCAGGGCCTACGGTAGACTCGGTTGCTGCATTAACGCTTACTTATTTAAGTAAAGATGGCGAAGAAGGCTACCCCGGCAATTTGAAAGTAACAGTTAAATATACCCTGACCGATGCCGATGAACTAAAAATTGAATACACCGCTACGACCGATAAAGCTACACCGCTAAACCTGACTAACCACAGCTATTTTAACCTGAGCGGCGACCTGACAAGCCCGATATTGGACGAGGAAATACAAATTAATGCCGACCGTTATACCCCGGTTGACGCTGCTTTAATACCTACCGGCGAATTGAAAGCAGTTAAAGGCACACCTTTCGACCTGACCAAACCGGTTAAAATTGGCGCGCATATTAACGAAGTGCCCGGCAAACCCGTTGGCTACGACCATAATTTTGTGTTGAATGTTAGCGATACCACCATGCACCAGGCAGCCCTGGTTTATGATGCTACCAGCGGCCGCCAGTTAGAAGTGATCACCACACAACCGGCCATCCAGTTTTACACCGGTAACTTTTTAGATGGTACCCTGAAACTGGATAACGGCAAGCCCATCAATCAGCATACCGCCTTTTGCTTAGAGACACAACATTATCCCGATTCGCCAAACCACCCGGCTTTTCCAAGCACAGTTTTAAAGCCGGGTGAAACTTTCCATAGCACGACGATCTATAAGATCACGGTAAGGAAATAGAGAACAAAATTTCACTAACAATTAATGGCGCATCTTTAAATAGTATGCGCCATTTTTATGCTTATATTGGTGGTATATTTATGAAAACAACCTTGCTACTTATTGCTTCGCTCATCTGTCTATCCCCCATGAGTTTTGGCCAGACCATACTCACCGACCGCAATAAACACGATACCGAAACCTGGCTGAAAAGCGATTTCCGGAAATTTAAGTACGAGCTAAAAAAGACTGATACAACTTACGATCTGGTTACTGCCGATACCATTTGGCGCCCGGTGCGGGTGCATTGCAGTTTTGATAAGCAGGGCAAATGCCGCGTACAAAAAATGAGCTTTGATTGCGATTCGTGCTATCGACGAATATTTAAAGACTTTCTTGATAGAAAACGCTTTGACTGGAAGTTGGTCGGGCCTGATCGATACCTCTCCAAAATATCGCGAAAGCTTTTGCTTGTCGGCAACACCGCAGGCCACTACTTTACCCTAAGCATGGTTGATGTTACAGATGAAGAATATAAAAAAATGCTAAACGAAAAAAAATAGCAATTAGCTTATTGTCGCCAGTGCTTGCTCCAGGTCTTTCATCAAATACTCCGGCTCCTCTAACCCCACATATATGCGTATCAATTGATGGCGCGGGTTAGCGGCGTCATAATCTGCAACCGGTATCCCGGCTATGGATGGGATGACCAGGCTTTCGTGCCCGCCCCATGATACCGCCATTAAAATATGTTTCAGGCTGTTGCAAAAACCCTCAATGTTGGCTACAGACGAATTTTTCAGCGTAAAGCTAAACAAGCCGCCACAGCCTTTCATTTGTTTTTTCGCTAATGCGGACTGCTTAAACCCTGGTAAAAAAGGCCAGATCACCTGGTCTATCTTCGGGTGGTTTTGTAGCCATTCGGTGATGATTTTGGTGCTTTCAAAACTTTGGTTGATACGTAAGGGCAAAGTACGCAAACCCCGTATCAGCAGCCATGCCGAGTGCGGCGACAGGCTTGCGCCGATGGTCATAAACTCGTGCTCAAATATCTTTTTCAGCATGGCGCGTTTGCCGCTAACCACCCCCGCCACCACATCCGAATGACCGCCTATATACTTGGTGGCCGTTTGCATCACCAGGTCTATCCCCAGGGCAATAGGCTGCTGGTACAAAGGCCCGCAGTACGAGTTATCTATCATCGTAATAATGCCGCGCGCTTTTGCTAACTGGGCTACTGCTTCCAGGTCTTGCAGGTCGTAGCTAAAGGTATTTGGGCTTTCTAAGTAGATGAGCCGGGTATTTTCGCGCAAAGCTTGCTCAAAGTTTTCAACCTTGCTGCCATCCACAAAAGTGCAGGTTATACCAAACTTAGGCATCATATCCCTGAATAGCTTGATGGTCCAGCTGTATGGATTTTCTACGCAAATCACATGGTCGCCTTGTTTTAACAAAGCCAGTATAGGTATGGCTGTGGCCGCTACGCCGCTGCTAAAAACCAAAGCATCTTCGGCACCGTCCAACGCGGCAAGCTTTTTTTTCAATATCTCCAGCGTGGGGTTTATGCCGCGCGAGTAAAGCGTATGCTCATACTCGTCGGTCAGCGCCGCCCTAAAATCGCCCACGGTGTTAAAGCTAAAATTGCTGGTTTGTATAATTGGCGGCGCTACCGCGTTAAAATACTTTTCGCGCTCTTCGCCCAGTTCGTTTAATATGTAGGAGATGTCCATTATTCTTCGGAGATAGTGTTTTTCTTTTTATAAGTACCAGCATAATAAATCGCGAGCCCCAATACAAACGCGCCTGAGCAAACCAATGCTGCCTGTGGCTTGTTGATAAAAATACTGGCCGTAACAAACCAGTAACTCAGGATAAAAACTATCGGCACCAGCGGGTACCATTTGATGGTATAAATACCGGTCCCGTCGAGCTCTTTTGTTTTTTTGCGGAGGATAAAAATGGATAATGCCGCCAGCGAAAGGCCTATCGTGTCGAAAAACATCACATAATCAAGCATGTTTCTAAAGCTATCGGCAAAAAACAAAACGATGATGATACAGAGGACAAAAAAGGTTACGCCAAACTCCTGCACCTGTGTTTTAGGGTTTACCTTGCGAAAGATGTAGGGCAGTATGCCATCTTCGCTCATGGCGTAATAAACCCGCGGGTTGGCCATTACGTTCACGTTAATATACGCCAGTACCGATGCAAACATCAGTATTGAAGCAACTTTTGAGCCCATGCTGCCGAATATTACCCCGGCCATGGTAGCTGCAAGGGTGGTGGTTTGCTGCAGGCCCCCCAGGCCAAGTACTTTGTAATATGCAAAATTGATGCTCAGGTAAAGGAATATCACTACACCGATACCTAAACCGATAGCTTTGGGGATGTTGCGTTTAGGCTCGATAATATCGCCGCCAAAGTTGATGGTTTGCTGATAACCGCCATAAGTAAAAAATATGGCGACCAGGCTTAACCCAATAGCTGCCGCAAGACTACCGCTGCGGGGCACACTTTTTACGATAACATGCGTATCGTTGTGCATAAAAATGGCGGTGCATAATACTACGATGGCCAGCACCTTAAATAGCGTAAGCAGGTTTTGGGTACGGGCGCTTACCTTAATGCCCAAAAATGCAAGCACATATAAAACCACTACCGATATGATGGCTACAACCTTTACCCACAGGCCGCTTTGCATGTCGGCAGGTAAAAGCACGGGGTTAATATAATTGGCACCGATGATAGCCACCGCCGCAACCGAGGCCGCGTTACTGATCACCAATACCCAGTTGATCATGAACGCGAAAGCCGGGTGGTAACAGTACGAAAATACTTTGTAAAAACCGCCGGTATGCGGGTAGCGTGCGCCTATTTCGGCAAAGGTTAGTGCGCCGCAAAGCGTAACCAGTCCGCCGAATATCCAGGTGCCAAAAAATATCCATGCGCTGCCTGCCCGTACGGCAACCTCGCTGGGATTGGCAAATATGCCCATGCCTATCACCAGGCTTATTACGATCATGGTCAGGTCGAAACGGTTGAGTCGCGGCGTTATGCTCATGTTAAATTTTTATAGTCTTAATTTAATTTTCTAAAATAATATTTTAAATTTGATGTAAGTTAACCTAATTGACCGGGAAACTGACCTGCCATTGAAAATGAAATTTGAAAGAGTAAGTATATTCATTTTATTGCTGATATGCTTAACTATTTTTGCACCCGCCGCCGCCGGTCGGCAAGACCCGCAGCAACCCGGCCACGACCTGAAAGTGTTCAGGGTATTATTGGCAAACGTAAACGCCAACTTTCTTTCGCCCGATGAATTTACCGAGATCAAACCCGGCAAAGCCGATAAGTTTCCGTTTCAATATGGCCTGCAACTACCCGGCAGCGATTTTGAAGTACGTTTCCAGGTTAATGAGCTTAAAAGCGAGTGGCGCAAATATAAAGCCCCCGCCGAAAAAACTAACCCCGACTCATTATATATAAAAGCGGCCGGTAGTGTGGTTAAAAACCTTGCCGGCGATGGCAGGCAATTTACCCGGCCGCTCTCCGCCAAAATATTACAGGATTACAATGCCGACCTTGGCCGCTCGTATTTTTTCAACCTTGCCGATTCGCCCGAAACCAACCATTACCAATTTGCGTTAATGGTGGTGCTGCAAAAAAACCACTACGGCAACATTACGGTTATTTGTATGGGCAACGAGCGTGGCCCCGGCTTTTTTAAAAACATCAATAAATTGAAAGACTGTATCAGGTTTGTCAATTAATTAGTCAATTTCCGCTTTGTTAACACGATGTGAAGTAATATTACTTTGCACTAAACCCAACACCATTATATTTGCCACCGATGGCTGAAAATATAAATTATGATAACGATAGTATCCGGTCGTTAGACTGGAAAGAGCACATACGTCTGCGCCCCGGCATGTATATTGGTAAACTGGGCGATGGTAGCGCGTACGATGATGGTATCTACGTATTGCTCAAAGAAATTGTAGATAACTCCATCGATGAGTTTGTGATGGGCGCTGGCCGCTCCATTGATATCAGTATGGGCGATCAAAAAGTATCCGTGCGCGATTATGGCCGGGGCATCCCCCTAGGCAAAGTGATCGATTGCGTATCCAAGATCAATACCGGCGGTAAATACGATAGCAAAGCTTTTCAAAAATCGGTAGGGTTAAATGGTGTGGGTACCAAGGCGGTGAATGCCTTGTCAAACTCGTTCACTGTACAATCATACCGCGATGGCAAAACCAAAATAGCCGAATTTGCCAAAGGCGAACTGGTGCGCGAGGAACCCGAAAAGGAAACCACGCAACGTAACGGTACAGCCATCAATTTTACGCCCGACGATACCATTTTTAGGCATTACCATTTTATCCCCGAGTTTGTGGATAATATGATATGGAATTATGTGTACCTAAACTCGGGGCTGACGATAAACTTTAACGGGACAAAGTTTTTTTCGGAGCGCGGGCTGTTCGATTTGCTCACCAAAAAGACCGATACCGAAAACCTGCGTTACCCTATCATTCACCTAAAAGGCGAAGATATCGAGGTAGCCTTAACACACGGGCAGGCTTATGGCGAAGAGTACTATTCGTTTGTTAACGGCCAGCATACCACACAGGGCGGTACGCACCAGGCGGCTTTTCGCGAGGCGGTGGTTAAAACCATCCGCGAGTTTTACGATAAGGATTACGATGCCTCGGATATCCGCGCGTCCATCGTATCGGCTATAGCTATTAAAGTGCAGGAGCCGGTGTTCGAATCGCAAACCAAAACTAAACTGGGCTCGCAAAGTATTGGCCCCGATGGCCCTACGGTGCGGACCTTTATCAACGATTTTTTAAAGCGTGAGCTTGATAACTATTTGCATAAAAATCCGGCTACGGCCGATGCGCTAAAAGCAAGGATTCTACAATCAGAACGGGAGCGTAAAGATATAGCAGGCATTAAAAAATTGGCTAACGAGCGCGCTAAAAAAGCATCGCTGCACAACAAAAAACTGCGCGACTGTAAGATACATTTCGACGATCAGCACGAGCGCCGCCAGGATACCACGCTGTTTATTACCGAAGGCGACTCGGCCAGCGGCTCCATTACCAAATCGCGCGATGTGATGACCCAGGCTGTGTTTAGCTTAAAAGGTAAACCGCTAAACTGTTTTGGCCTCACCAAAAAAGTAGTTTATGAGAACGAGGAGTTTAACCTGCTGCAGCACGCCCTTAATATTGAAGACGGCATTGACAACGTGCGTTACAACAACATTGTAATAGCTACTGATGCCGATGTTGATGGTATGCACATCCGTTTGCTGTTGATGACCTTCTTTTTGCAGTTCTTCCCAGACCTGGTCAAAGCTGGGCATGTGTCCATTTTACAAACACCGTTATTCAGGGTGCGCAATAAAAAAGAGACCATTTACTGTTATAGCGACGAAGAGCGCCGCAACGCCATTGCCAAATTAGGCACCAAGCCCGAGATAACCCGTTTTAAAGGTTTAGGCGAAATATCGCCCGAAGAGTTTGGCTTTTTTATCGGCAAGGATATCCGCCTCGACCCGGTTATTTTAAAAGATGCCAACATTAAAAGTCTCTTAGAATATTTTATGGGCAAAAACACGCCCGACAGACAGCAGCACATTGTAAACAACCTGCGCGTTGAAAAGGATGACGAGAGCATTAACCCAACAATAGCGGAGTTGGACCCGTTGCCGGTAGCAGTGTAGCAATTATTGCGTGGTCTTTTACAACAGAGGGCACAAAGAGAAGAACACAAAGTAACACAGAGGTTATCTTAGAAGTTTTTTGAAATTGGGAAACTCTGTGGACCTCTGTGAAAACCTCTGCGAACTCTGTGGTTAATTTCACTTTATTTTTAGTATTCACAAAAAGTCCTTATATTGTATCCCCTTGTTTTTTAAAGCAGGGGGATTTTTTATACACTTAAAAATATCCCGGCGTTTTTGCTGTGCGGGATGGGACTTTGATACAATGACGAACAAAGAAATTAAAATAGCATTTGAAGACTATACAAGTATCGACGAGTTAAATAACGATGATAAAGCGCTCTGCCTCGAAGCGGTAAAAGCGCTCGATGGCTCACACTCGCCTTACTCAAAATTCAGGGTGGGTTGTGCGTTGCGCCTGCAAAGCGGTAAAATACTACATGCGAGTAATCAGGAAAACGTAGCTTATCCCTCGGGCTTGTGCGCCGAGCGTGTAGCGCTGTTTCACTGGGGGGCCAACCATTCCGATGATCCTATCCTCAGTATGGCCGTTACCGCACATACCGATAATTTTCCGTTACTAAAACCGGTAACATCGTGCGGTGGCTGTTTGCAGGTAATGGCCGAGTTTGAGCAAAAGCAGGGTAAACCCATCGAGGTTTTATTGTATTGCCAAAAAGGCGAAGTATGGAAAGCCAAAGGCATACAAAGCTTTTTGCCCTTTATGTTTTTTGAAAACAGGTTGCAATAAGCAAAAAAATAGCCCCCGGTTTTTACCGGGAGCTACTCACATTTACCTAAAACTAACTTATTATTTATTTAAAAACGCTGTACACGTTGGTTATTTTCCAGCCTTCGGCGGTGTTGGCAAGGGTTACATAGTTGCTGCGGGTAAAGCCTTCGTATTTCATATCAACTTTAACAACGGTAATGTCGCTGTTGCTTTCCCTTACCGATGTGCTCACGGTGCAGTCCTGGTCAACATTTTCGCTTTCTTGTACCGAGCTAACAATTTCTTCTTTATTAAAGCTCAGCATTTTGCTGCCGCGCAGCATGGTGAATTTTGCGTTTTGATCGATAACGGCCGAAAGGTCGCTAACCTGTCCGTGGGCCAACGCGTTAACATAAGTTGTGATGGCGTGGTTAACGGTTAAACTTTCGTTATTGGTTTTTACGGTGGCTGCATTTGCAGCGCCAAAGGTTACCAATAATATTAAACCTAATGCGATTGTTTTTAGAGTTTTCATGATTTTTTAATTTAGATTATGATCGTTAATTTGTTGTTGTTTTGTAGATAAGACGTCTCAAATAATTTTACGTTACAGCATTTGCCTTGTATTTACAGTATTTAACAAACATTTAACATTTGGACGATCTTTAACTCGGTAAAGGGTGTTTTTAAGTCGGTGAAAGCGCCGGGTGTTAAATAAAATTTCTTTCGATAAGGCTTGTCCTTATATTTATATCCATGGTTGAGTTTACCACCATCATTTTAAAATTTGGCGACCAGGGCGAAAAGACCGGCTGGCGCTACCTGGATATACCGGCCGATATAGCCCAACAACTAAAACCGGATAACAAAAAGTCTTTTCGGGTACGCGGTATGCTCGATGCCTTCCCAGTAAAGGGTATGGCCCTGATGCCCATGGGCGATGGCGGCTTTATTATGGCGCTCAAGGCGGATGTACGCAAGGCCATACACAAAGAAGAAGGCGCGATGGTGCGCGTGGTTTTAGAAGAAGATATCGGTTTTACAATAGAGGTGCCTGCTGACCTGCAGGAGTGTTTTGATGAAGACCCCGAAGCTTACAGTTTTTTTATGGGCCTGGCCAAAAGCCATCGCGACTATTTTGTAAAATGGATAGATAGCGCCAAAACCGAACCTACACGTGTTAAACGGATAGTCAATACCATAAACGCTTTGGCCCGGCGTATGGATTACGGGCAGATGATCAGATCGTTAAAGAAAGGCAACAATTAAAAATGTCATTTCGAGCGAGTGATAGCGACGAGAAGCAACAGTGGGTTGTTTGTTATTCACTTTTAAACCCCCAATGTGCAAAAGTTCCCGCTCAAAATTTGCAGGGATGCCTTATCTTTAGCCATCTATTTTGAATTTAAGGTAAAGGATGACCGACGAACAAAGCCCAAACGATAACGAAAAACTCCATAACATCACCTCGCTCGACGGGTTGTACGAAAACTGGTTCCTCGATTATGCATCATACGTAATTCTCGACCGTGCCGTACCCCATATTTACGATGGATTAAAGCCCGTACAGCGCCGCATACTGCACTCGCTAAAAGAGATGGACGATGGCCGCTATAACAAGGCCGCCAATGTCATCGGTAATACCATGAAGTACCATCCGCATGGCGATGCTTCCATCGGCGATGCCATGGTGCAGATAGGGCAGAAGGACCTGATGATAGATTGCCAGGGCAACTGGGGCGATCCCGTAACCGGCGACTCGGCCGCCGCGCCGCGTTATATTGAGGCACGCTTATCCAAGTTTGCTTTAGAGGTGGCGTTCAATCCGGATACTACCGAATGGCAATCCAGCTACGATGGGCGTAACCGCGAGCCTATTACTTTGCCTATTAAATTCCCTTTGTTACTGGCGCAAGGTGCCGAAGGTATTGCCGTAGGTTTAGCTACCAAAATATTACCGCATAATTTTATTGAACTGCTTGACGCATCCATCGGCGTGTTGAATGGGGAGAAGCCAAATTTATTGCCCGATTTCCCCACAGGCGGTTTGGCCGACGCTTCAAACTATAACGATGGGCAGCGCGGCGGCAAGGTACGTGTACGCGCCAGGATATTGGAGCGCGATAAGAAAACACTGGCTATTACCGAAATACCTTTTAGCACCACCACCGGCAGCCTGATAGATAGTGTGATAGCAGCCAATGATAAAGGTAAGATCAAGATCAAAAAGATCGAAGATAATACGGCAAAAGATGTGGAGATCGTGATACACCTGGCGCCCGGTATTTCACCCGATGTAACGATCGACGCGTTGTACGCCTTTACCGATTGCGAGGTATCCATATCGCCAAACACCTGTGTGATACACGATGATAAGCCGCGCTTTATGAGCGTAAACGATATGCTGTGGGAAAGCACGCAGCATACTAAGGCTTTGCTGAAACTCGAATTACAGATCAGGCTGAACGAACTGAAAGAGAAAATTTTCTTTAGCTCGCTGCTTAAAATATTTATACAGGAGGGGATGTACAAAAACCCCGCTTACGAAACCTCGGCAAACTTTGAAGGTGTAGTTGAGGTATTGAATACCTTGTTCGAACCATTCTTCTCACAATTTTATCGCGAAATACTGCCCGAAGATTATAAAAAGCTGATCGAAAAGCCAATGAGCAGCATTACCCGCTTTGATGTTAAAAAAGCTGACGAGCAAATGAAGGCGCTTGAGGCCGAGATCAAAGAAGTTAATCACCACCTCAAACACCTTAATGATTATACCATTGCCTGGTTCCAAAAGCTGAAAGACAAATACGGCAAAGGCCGCGAACGTAAAACCGAGCTGCGCACCTTTGATAGGGTAGAGGCATCGCAGGTAGCTCTGGCCAATGTGAAGCTGTATGTGAACAGGGCTGACGGTTTTATTGGTACGGGCTTAAAGAAAGACGAGTTTGTTTGCGATTGCTCCGACCTTGACGAGATCATCGTCTTTCGCGAGGATGGCAAATGCGTGGTAACCAAAGTGCAGGACAAGGTTTTTGTGGGTAAGGACATTATCCACGTAGGTGTATTTAAAAAGAACGATGAGCGTACGGTGTACAACATGGTGTATAAGGATGGGGCTAACGGCACGTCGTACATCAAGCGGTTCTCGGTGCTGGGCGTTACCCGCGATAAGGAGTACGACCTCACCAAGGGTACCAAGGGCTCGCGCACCTTATACTTCAGCCATAATCCGAACGGCGAGGCCGAGATCATCAATATTCAACTCAAGCCGCATAGCAAGCTTAAAAAACTGGTGTTCGACCAGGACTTTGCAGAAATAGCCATCAAAGGCCGTAGTTCGATGGGCAATATCCTCACCAAATACCCGGTTAAAAAGATCATCCTCAAATCAAAAGGGGTGTCTACCTTATCGGGACGTAAAATATGGTACGATGATATTTTGAAACGCCTCAACGTTGATGCACGCGGTAAATATCTGGGCGAGTTTGACGGCGATGATAAAATACTGACCGTTTTAAATACAGGTATATACGAACTAAGCAGCTTTGACCTCACCAATCATTTTGACGACAAAATGATCATGATAGAAAAGTACAACCCCGAAAAGGTTTACGCTGTTATCCATTATGAGGGCAAATCAAAAAACTACTATGTAAAGCGCTTTGTGTTTGAGCAGCAGGTTATCGGTAAGCCGGTTAGCTTTATCAGCGATGAGGGCGGCTCAAAAATGGTGCTGATATCGGGCGTTTTGCAGCCGGTAGTTACGGTTGACCAATTGAAAGGCAAAACGCTGGTGCCAGAAACCATCGAGATAAACCTGGCCGACGCTATTGATGTGAAAGGCATGAAAGCCCAGGGCAACCGATTAACGCCGCATGAGGTTAAGAAGATAGAACTGATAGTGCAGGAAGAGGAGGAAGAGGTAGCAGAGGCAGTTGCAGTAGCGGGGGGGGAAGAAGAGGGAATATCAGAGCCAGATGAGGAAGAAGTTGCAGCGACAGAAGCAGACGAAGCAGAAAGCGCACCGGCCGTAGAAACCATTGAAGAAATTGCCGACGTAAAGCCTGTGACAGCGGAAAAGCCTGCACCAGTAGTAGAAAAGAAACCGGAACCAGAGCCGGAAAAACCTCTACCTCCTGTTGTACCCGAAGAAAAACCAGCGAAAAAGATAGATTTTGAGATCACCAATCTCGACGATCTGGATATTGATGATAAAGGTCAGTTAGGGTTGTTTTAGCCCCCTAACCCCCTAAAGGGGGAATGACAAATTGTCGAAATGACGCAAAAAGGGGAAAGTGAAATACAGAAAAATGTAAGTCTATTTCATCACTCTTTAATATGCTAATCAAAAGCTTCCCCTTTAGGGGACGGGAGGGGCTCTTTGTAATTATCGCAATGATAATACATTGCGGTTACAATTGGGCGGCCAATAATGCGTACCTTTGTCGAAATTTAAAACTTTTAATGAAGATATTTATTGCAGGCCTACCCTTCCAGGTTGGGGAAGAGGAATTGACAGCTGTTTTTGGTGATTTTGGGCATGTAAAATCACTGCGTATAGTAAAAGACAGGGAAACCGGACAAAGCAAAGGCTTTGGTTTTGTGGAAATGACCAATGATGATGAAGCAAAGGATGCCATTGAAAACATGGACGGGGCAGATTACTACGGTCGCCGCATATCGGTAGCCGAAGCTGATGACAAACCCAAAAGCGGAGGAGGCTTTAACAAAGGCAGCCACAAGCAAACTATAAAATTCTAAGATCATTGAATAGAAAGCCTTCGGAAAAACCGGAGGCTTTTTTTACTTAGTACCTAATTGTAAAATCATTGCCCGTGCAGATGTTGTCAGCCACACGGGCAATTTTAAATACCTCACATCATCGGCGTGATCGTCACCGGCCCCAGCAAACCAGAAGCCATAGGTGCCCATTTCGATGCGTCGAAGGGCACGTAGTTAATGTTCACAAAGTTGATCTCGTGGTATTTGCGCCATTGTATGCCGTTTTGGTCCATATAGCGTATGTGGTTTGCCATCAGGTTATCCACCTCAACTTTTATAGTGTTTTTGCCGGGTTTTAAATACTTGCCCACGCGCGCGGTAAATGGTATGCTCCAAAAAATACCGGCATCCTGGCCGTTAATATACACATGCGCGCTTTCGCACACTTTGCCTAAGTTTAAAATATAGTCGACTGCTTTTTTTGCAGGTACATCAAAAGTGGTAGTATATTCCCCACTTCCCGAAAAGGATACCGCGTTAGGGTCGGATAAGCTTGTCCATGAGGTTAACGTGGTCAATTGCTGATCCGTCGGTACAGTTGGCCCGCCTTTGGTAAAATGCAGCGCCCATGTGCCGCCAATGGTTTCAGGCTCGCCGGTTTTGTCAACATAAGTCCATTTAGGCATACCCAAAACCAGGGCAGTAGTGGCTTTTAAAATAACCGCTTCGCCGGGTTGCAATTGTAAGCGCACGCTGGTTACACTGCCGTCGACATTAGATTTTGCCACGCCGTAAGCGGCGCTTTGCGGATCCATGATCACTACCGAACCAGCCTTGATATTCAAAGCCAGGTCGCTGTTAAAGGCTTTTGGCGTATGGTTAACAATGTAGTAATATTTGCCGCCAGGGATAGCCCTTCGAATAAATTTAAGCCCGCTCTCTCCAATTTGCTCTCCTTTTATGTTCTTATACTCCAATGCCTTTTGCGCATCGGCCGATAACAGTATTTGACCTGTTCCCGTTTTGCATTGCTTAATGCCGTTATAAACATCGGTAAATTTAAGCGCAGCTAAAGTGGTTTTTAACTTGGCACGACGCGCGTCAAGGTCGGCAAGGCCAGGCACATCCTCGGGCAGTTTTTGCATAATTACCGTGGCACCTGCTTTGGCTAAGGCTATAATTTTATCAAGCGTGGCCAATGGCATCAACTGGCATTGCGGTACTACCAAAACCTTACGGCTTTGCGCATTGATATTGGTCACGATCTGCCCGCCAACAACTGATGACCCGGCCAGCATTTTGTCGGATACAAAATCGAACGAGTAGCCTCCTTTTTGCAAGTCTTTAGCAGTTTTGTAAAAGTCGGTTTGTTGCAGCCAGGTTTTTACGCCGTTTACGCTAAAGGTAATATCCTGACCTTTGGTGCTGCTCCAGTTATCATAAATTGGCCAGTAAATAATTAGTTCATTATCCGATTTGCCTGCCTGCAAAACCGACTGGCAACGGGTAATATAATTGTTTAAGCCCGGCAGATGGTCCCACCAGCTATTGTTGGGCACAAAGTTGGTCGAGGCGTAAAACAACCATCCCGGAAAGGCGATATCATCGGGCGAGTAAGTAGTTCCGTGGAAGAATACATGGTTTACCCCTGATAAAAACACCTGCTCAACTTCGGGTTTGCATTGCGATAACGAGCCGGTAAAGTGCTCGGCCAGCCAGGTAAAAGTTTCGGATGTGGCGTAAGGCTTGCCGTTTACATGTGCTGCCGACGAAGCAAATTTTAAGAACATCGGCTCGTTTTCGCCGTTGCGGCGTACGCCCATGCTATCACGGCGCAGACCGGGGATGGGGAAGATGGTTGAACCAAAGGTTTCGCACTCGGGTATATCAACCGCGCCATAAAGGTCAAGTATATTACCTGGTGAGCCGTGCGATTGGTTGCGCGACAGGCTGTGGTATTTATGCGCCCAGTTGGTCCAGGTCAGGGTAAAGTTATCCAAAAGCATCTGGCTCATGGTTTCGCGGTAATCGCTTTTAACACGTGATACGGCATCCGTATTGTCATTGCTCATCAGTTCGCGCAGGTGCAGTTTAAGGTCGTATCCGCGCAGGCGTAAAAACTCCTCAAAAAATCCCGGCGACCAGGTAGAGCCATACACTTCGTAACTATCGTTAAAATACGAACCTATCCCTGGCGATTTACCTTTAAAGGCATCGTCAAAACGTTTTAAATAAGTTTCTACCGCCGTTTTCGAAAAGTGGTCCATCACATAACCCTCGCCACCCGGCGCCGCACGCTTAACCTGCTGTAAGGTTTTGCCCGAGAAGGCCGCGTAAATTTCCCAGGTACCATCGGCTGGCTTCCAGTTCAGGGTACCATCAGGGCTAACTTTGTCTAATAGGCTCAAAACTTCGCCTTTGCTACTGTAAGCGGTAACGGCTTGTAACGGCGCGCCTACGCCAGCTTGCCGGGTATCGTTAACTACAATTTTTTCGGTAAGGGACTGCCCTGCAGCTAACTTGTAGTTCTGTACAATTATTTTGGCAGCGGCATCGGCCGGTTTAATTTGCGGGCCGCCAAAAGGCCAGCCTGTACCGGTGTTCATATCCACACCCATGCCCAGGGTTTTGGCCTTGCTCACAGTAAAATCAAGGGCGCTCATCCACTGCGGCGATAAAAATTGCAGATACCTGCTCTCGTAGCCAATAGGCCCGTATATCGGGGTAACCTCAACACCGCCAAAACCAGCCTGGTGATAGGTTTCTAATAGTTTGCCTGTATTGCGGTCGTCAACAGCGTTGCCCATCCACCACCATCTGGTCCAGGGGTGCATTTCTTTGGTTTGCGCAGGCCATGCGGTAGCGGCGGTTTTTTTAGTTTGGGCGTAGCCAATGCCTGCCGATAGCACGGCACAGCTCAAAATGACAAATATTTTCTTCATGCGTATTTAGGTTCGAAAGATAATAGGTTTGCAGCCTGGTTAAGGCGCAATTGCAAAGTTATTGATAGCTTGTAATTAACTGTCATGTAGCGTGCTGAAATGCGTAAAAACATGGTTACTTAGTATATTTGTTTATAATTGCTATAATTTACTGCAGATATGGAACCTGAGATACTATTTACCGAGGTGCAAAAATTCAGACAATGGTGGCTTTGGCTGATCCTGATATTCGCAAGTTTACCCTTAGCGGGGATATTGATATACCAGCTCACAACCGGGCACCCGGTGGGCGATAGGCCTGCATCAAATGCTGAGCTCGCTGTTATTGTGGTGCTGATATCTGTCCCCTTGCTATCCGGTTTCTATTTTTTTAAACTGTTCACCGTTATTGATACCGAGGCCATTTACTACGGTTTTGGCATCACCAATAATAACCTGAACGAGATCAAATTAGCCGACATTGCCGAAATGAACGTAGTGCCTTATAAATCAAACGGTTTAGGTATGCGCCTGAGCAGCCAGTTTGGTACTATTTACAATACCAGCGGCGGCCTGGGCCTGTTCATCATTACCAAAAGCGGCACCAAAATAGTGATCGGCACCAAAGAGCCCGAAGCCTTAAGGGCAGCCATCGAGGCACTCAAAAAGCCAAACCGCCCGTGATCTATATTACCCAGCTTATTTATATTGTACCCGGCCAGGAACTCGTTTTTGATGAGTTTGAAGCCGTAGCCATCCCGATAATATCGAAGTACAACGGCAAGCTATTGTTACGTACGCGCCTTACACCCGAAAATATAGTGGAAGCCGGGATAGAAGTTCCATATGAGCTGCATCTGGTAAGCTTTGAAAGCGAAGCCGGTTTTGAAGCCTTTAAGCAGGATGAAGAACGTAAGCAATACCTGCACCTCAAAGAGCGGTCTATCCGGGAGGTGTTGTTGATCAAGGGAGAGCAGGTTTAATGACATCGTCCCACTAAGATGCCACACCTAACTACCTTTAATCGGCTGACTCTAAAACAATAGATAAGTTTGGTGATTTTCGCTTATTATTATTATATATGATTTGTATAGTTTCGGCTAAGCTGCTTTGATATCTAAAGTATGATAGTTGCTATAACCTAAACTATAAATCATCTATGAAAATTCAAGTACCAAAACGATTACATCATTCTTTAACTGGTTTAACAAAAACCATTTCAATTATTACCATTCCTGTTTTTTTATTTAGTATGGACAGCTGTAAAAAAGCGTCGCTAAGTAACGACCCTGTAAAATTACCGATTACAATCCATTCTGCACTTCGAGATTCTGCATATGCTGTCTTACAAGCTAAAGCAACCCCTGAAGTTTTTAACGATCTGGACTGGAATAATATTCAAATCAGCAAAAAAAATGGCGTCCCATTTTTGTTAAGAATTGGAAGTAAATCCAACCCTTCAAAAAGGCTTTACTATGGTAAAAATGCAGATAAAATCCACGCCAGATGGGTGCAATATAGCTCAAATCCAAAATCTGCAATCAGCGTGGCGGTTACATCCTTAAACGGAACATACCGAACTGAGTCTACGTTTCAAGATGGTAAAATAATTGAAGCAAAAAGAACTAAAATTAGTGGTGAGATTACCCTATTGAAACTAAACCAACCCGATTTTTCAGGAATTAAAAGTAGGTTAAAAACTAATAGTGAAGATGATAGTGACAATCCTGATGATTTAGATAGCGAATTTGACGGTGGCGATGATGGTGGTAATATTACTATTGATAACCCAGCTTGGTCAGTTACAATGAACCAGGTAGAAATTGAAGGTGACTCAAATACAGATAATTCGACAACTTCAACGGATTTTTATAGTTTATACGTATTAATGGGATATAACCCTGATTATATTTACCAATATACAACAGAGCCCGAAATAGACATTAATAATCCTACTGGCTCGGGAAGCGTAATTTCTGTCGCACCTTCAGGTACAAAGTCGGGAACAGACCCTACTTTTGTAGCTGGTAGAAGTCCTGCGGCACCGGTAATTACCTATCAGCCGTATGCACTTCTTTATGGAAACGCTGTTAGTATAGCATACACTTTAACTACGGCAAATGGAGCAACAACTGTTAACGTTACAACCGTTTCCGCTGGTCTTGTTGGTAACACGATAGGTGTATCTTGGACTACGTTAACATCTGGAACGTCAATAACATCAGGTTCAATTATAAATTTTAGTATATCAGGGACTATAAACTTCGGTGCAACTATTGGTGGGGTTGGTCCTACACTATGGTCCAATTCTGTATCAATTACTGGTACTTATAACACATCCAATGGGGCTTATGTAATAAACGTGAGGTAAAAAAATTATGGAAACAGCATCATCATTATCTTATTTATGGCAAGTTGTAATTATTGTACTTTTAGCTTTCTTTTTAATACTTTTTATCTATTTAAGTTGGCTATTAATTAAAGCACTAAGGAAATATTTGAAAGAATAGTTAAAAATAGAATTTTGCCTTAACGCCCAGCCTGAGAAGTAATCTAACATTTTAAATTGCTTCTCAGGTTTTTCTATGAAAAACATATAAAGTTAGAAGGGGTCAACAATTAACTAATAGTTGGCGGCGACACCGCTATCAAGCTAATGATCTTCGATTAACTTGAAGGCCAAATGTTAATCCAATAACCACCTATATTCCCAGCACCGCCTTCAACTTAACATACCCCGTTTTACTCACCGGTATTTTAGCACCCGATTTGAGGATGGCCAGGTGTGCATCTTTTTCGTAAGGGTCAATCCGGGTAATTTGCTGTACGGCTAAAATATAACTGCGGTGTACCCGCACAAACTGGCCAGCATCAAGCGTTTGCTCAAAAAAGCTCATCGTCTTGTTTTTCAGGAACGAGCCTTCGGCGGTGTGGATGCTTACATAATCATCATCGGCCTCCAGGTATATCACATCCTGCACAGGGATTATCTTAACCTTGGTACCGGTCTTCACTACAATACGTTCATGCTGCGATGGCGATGGCGGCACTACCGAGTTGATGAGTTCTTCGGTGTTTTTTACAACCGGTAACGAGGCAATAGTGGCCTGGTTTACATACTTTTCAACCGCCTTATCAAAGCGGTCTTTGCTAAAAGGTTTCAATAAATAATCAACCGCGTGCGTTTCAAAAGCTTTAATGGCATACTCATCAAAAGCAGTGGTAAAAATAACCGCGGGATGGTGCTCTACCAGTTCGAGCATCTCAAAGCCGTTTATCTTGGGCATCTGCACATCTAAAAATATCAGGTCGGGCTTTAACTGGTTAACAGCTTTAACACCTTCAAAGCCGTCGCCGCATTCCTGCAGTACTTCTATCTGCTTAAAATCCTGCAAATACTCGCGTACCACCATACGTGCCAGCGGCTCATCATCAATAATTAAAGCTCTCATCATGCTTGCGGTATCTTTATTATGGTTGTAAAAACGTTGTCTTCGGCATGTGTTTCCACCAGGTCGTTACGTGCAAAAAGCAGGTATAACCGGCGCTGCACCCCGCTTAGCCCAAAGCCTGTACCCTTGCGGGGACGTGTGGTTTGCGCATCATACGGGTTCTGCACCATCAAAACTAAATAATTATCGCTTACTTCGGCGCGTATGCTGATAATTACATTTTCGGTAGTATCGTATAAGCCAAATTTTATCGCGTTCTCAACAATGGGTTGTAGCAGCATCGGTGGCAGCATCATACCGCCGCTTTTGGTATCGCAGCTTATCTCGGCCTCCAGTCGGTGCCCAAACCGTACCTTTTCAATATCCAGGTAAAGCTGCAAATGCGCCAGTTCGTCGGCTAACGATACCGGTGCCTGGTCGTCCTTTTTTAACGTTCCCCGCAAAAAGTCGCTCAACTGGTGTATCATCCGCCGGGCTTCGTCGGGCCGTATGCCAATAAGTGCATTAATGGAGTTTAAACTGTTGAACAAAAAGTGCGGCTGCAATTGCTGGCGCAGGTTGTATAATTCGGCCTCGCGGGCCAGTTTTTCGGCATCAGCTTTACGACGGTCGTTCTCTTTCTGGTCAAGCTGCGTATAGTATATTACGCTTACCATGGCCAGGCAGCCGGTAGCTAAAAAGTCGACAAAAAAACGAATGACCAGTGATTGTGAAAAAAAAGCCTTGTAAACCTTATCGTCAATTAAATAAGGTAGCGACCAGCGCGCCGTAGAAACACAGATGACTGATAACGTGGCACACCATACCACCAGGTTAATATAACCTTTGGTACCAGGCTGATAGTAACGCAGGTTGTTGTTAATGAGCCAGCAGGCAGCAGCAAGCAGCACGGTATTGCAAACGCTATCGGCACTGGCAATGTACCAGTTAAAGCCAAAACTGAAAACGATATAGGCCTGCAACCCCATCCACATGAGGCAGCAGGCCAATAATGCCCAGCCAATTTTTGATGCGATAACGGATGTTGTTGATGTTGCCAAACCTTAGCTTTAATTCAATTACAAAAATGTTGGTCAGTAGCAGCGGCGCACAGCGCCGCTTTAAGTAGTGTCGGCTTTTAGTAGCTGCGTATCTCTACACCGGCGAAAATAGATGTACCCTTGAGTACCAGTATTTTATCACTGCCATAGTCGCTTTTTTGCAAACGTTTATCGTCAAAACCTGCAAAAAGGTTCACCATGTCCGATGTTACGTGCCAGTGCGGCGGCACGATGAGCTTGATGCCTCCAAATACCTGGGTAACATCTATCATCACCCGGCCGTTAATATCGGCCGAGGTAAAATCTACATCGCAGCCGCCAAAAAAGTTGGTTATCTCGCCGCCTTTAAAATCTTTAGAGAGTATCTTCTTTTTTACGCCGCTAAATATCGAGGTCGCGTCCAGGTGGTCATCGCCATAAAAACCGTTGTTAAGCGGTGTTGGGTCAGGGGTGTTGGGGTCGCCTACCGGGTCGCCCGTACGGCCTGTATTTACATTAATGCGCCAGGCCAGGCTGTGTTTCCAATAGTCTTTGTCAAAGCGGCGGTTGCGGTTCATGATCATCCGCATACCGATCGCGATAATGATGAGCGGGAAAATAGCATCGCTAAAGCGGTGGAACGGAAAGATATCGTCCAGCAGTTGTAAACCGCCCCATATCAAAAAGATGATCCAGATACCGTTACGGAAATTATGTTTAGCGCCAAAGTACAGGCCTATGACGATGAGTAACATTGGGAAACTGAAAAGCCAGTAGGGGATAAAAAAGAAGTTAACCGTGCGGATCAGGAACGCGATCCCGATGCCCATGAGTATAAGGCCGCCAAGCGTACGGTTTTTGCGTGGCCCCGGGTTTTGGTTATATGGTGTATCAATGCTCATTTTTTGGTGTGTTATAAATTATGATATAAAACTAATATAACATTTGTATTAAGGCAACGCATTTTTGGCAATATGCTATATTATTCGGTAAAGGGTAGAGTTTTATCGGTGAATTAGTTTGCGGGGTTTTAATGTTGAAAGGTTTGAATGTTGTAATGTTTGAAAGTTTTTTGCCTTAACGTTGGAGTTGTCCACCGGTTGGAGGACATGGGTAAATGTGGGTATTCTTAATATTGTTGTAAGGTTTGGATGTTGCGATGTTTGAAGGTTATTAGGTTGGTTGGCTATTGAGCCATTGGCTTTGTTAGCCTTCAAAAAGTACATGGGTAAATATGGGTATTTTTAAAATTGTTTCCATTCAATCATTCAGTCATTCAATCTTTAAAAAAACAGGGGGGTAAATGTGGGTATTTTTTACGTACTTTTTTAGCCTCCTGCTTCGCGCTTCAAGCTTCCTGCATAACCGACAATATAAGCAAAAATCCTTAAAAAATCAAATTTATAAGCGGCTAAAAGTGCAGATCGCTATAAAAAAGCAAACCCCGTTTTTACAAACAGGGTACACTTTGCAGATATATGTTGAGGTGGTTATTTTTATAACGAAACGTGGTCGGCAGTGTCGTCGCGTTTCCAGTCGTGCCTTCTTTCCCAGCGGCCATCGCACCAGTGGCGGTCTTTAAAAAACAGCATCCGTACGCCGACTGCTATCATTAGAAGTGGCCACAGGTAAAATAGGTGTATGCCGGGTATATAGTTCAGCAAAAATATGCCGCCTATCATCACCATAAAAAACCAGGCGCCGCCCCTAAAGTTATGCCTCATGCCCATGGCCAACCCTATCACGATCATGATCATCGGCCAGCTGAATATCCAGTATGGCAAAAAGAAAAAACTAAACTGGTTAAGCAGATATAACGCGCCTAAGGCGATCAGGATTACACCGGCAGTTGACCTGTTTTTAAGGCGCCTTTCGTTGTATTGGTCTTGGTTGTTCATTGTTTTAATTTTTAATGTTGACCAAAAGTACAGCGATAACCAAAGCGCATCAACCGCCATTAGGCAAAGGCGTTTAAGTATTCGGTGAGGGTGGGGAATTTGTCGGCGAAATTTGTTTTATGATTACACCGATGGCTAAAGATGCCACTGATTAATGGTGTATTACAGGAAGTGGTTGGAAAGCAAATGTTAGAAGTGAGGGTTACCTGATCTCATTCAGCAGGTCATCAAAATTCCGGGCTTTCAGCGTACCTTCTTTTATGCTATTTAATTCGCCAACAGCATTTTTTATTTTTTTTGTGAAAGTGGCGTCCGGTGCAATTTTTTTTACAGCAATACCCATCCCTTTCAACATCAGCCGAATTTCCTTTTCTTTTTGTTCGGGTACTTGGATTTGTAAAACAGTCATTTTGCGCGATTATTAATACCAAATTTAAGAAAAATAATTATCAAAGTATTCATTTCTCACCACTCACCATTATAACATTTTCTTTACCTGCCCAAATAAATTACGCACGGCCCGTATTTTTTGTAACTTCAAACCTGTATTTAACTGACCCATTAATTTTATACCACATGATGCGTAAATTTTACTTTTCTGCATGTCTGATGTTCATGTTTGGCGCTGCAGCCTTCGCGCAAAGCATACCTACCCCCAAAGAGCATTTTGGCTTTAACATTGGCGATGATTATCAATTAGCCAACTACACACAAACCGAAGCTTTCTTTAAAAAACTGGCAGCTTCGCCACGCACTAAATATGTAGACATAGGCCCTACCGAAGAAGGCCGTCGCCAGTTCATGCTCATCGTATCATCGCCCGAGAATATCAAAAAGCTGGCCTTTTATAAAGATATCTCGCAAAAATTATCACGTGCCGAAAAACTGACAGACGTCGAAGCGCATAAACTGGCCGCTTTAGGCAAAGCTATTGTGTGGATTGATGGCGGTTTACATGCCAGTGAGACAGTAGGAGCGCACCAGCTGATACAAACCGCGTATGACTTTGTGACCCGCACCGATGCGGAGACCATGAACATACTGAACCACGATATCATCCTGTTTGTACACGCCAATCCCGACGGACAGGAACTGGTATCCAACTGGTACATGCAGGAAAAAGATACCGCTAAACGCAACATGAACACCCCACGCCTTTGGGCAAAATACATAGGCCACGATAACAACCGCGACTTTTATATGATGAATATGAAAGAAACGCAAAATATAACCCGCGAGCAATACCTCGACTGGATGCCCCAGATCATTTATAACCACCACCAGGCAGGCCCGGCCGGTTCAGTAGTAGCAGGCCCGCCTTTCCGCGACCCTTTCAACTATGTGTACGATCCGCTTTTGGTAACCAGTTTGGATGCCGTAGGTTCGGCCATGAACAGTCGTTTAAACCGCGAGGGTAAGCCGGGGTACACCCAACGCTCAGGCACCGAGTTCTCCACCTGGTGGAACGGTGGCCTGCGCACAGCCACTTATTTTCATAACATGGTAGGCTTGCTTACCGAGATCATCGGCAGCCCAACGCCATCGAATATACCGCTGGTACCTGAACGTTTGATACCTAACAGCGCCACGCCTTTCCCGGTTACGCCTCAAAAATGGCATTTTAAGCAATCCATTGATTACTCCGTGTCGTTAAATTATGCGGTGCTTAATTACGCCGCGCACAATTCCGAAGATATGTTGTACAACGCCTATCAGATGGGTAAAAACTCCATCGAGCGTGGCAATAAAGACTACTGGACGTTATCGCCCAAACGCGTCGATCAGATCAACGCGGCCTATAAAGAATCGCTGGGTGGTACCGATACTTCCGCACGGCGTGCAAACCGCGGCGGCGCGGTAACTGTTGGCGGTGGTGCGGGCCGCTTTGGCGGGATGCCGGTTAAATTTTACGATGCGGTTTTAAAGAACCCCGACCTGCGCGACCCGCGTGGTTATATCATCCCGGCCAGCCAGCCCGATTTTGCCACGGCAGTAAGGTTTATCAATACCTGTATCCGCTCCGGGTTAGTGGTGCAAAAAGCGACCGCGCCATTCACCGTTAAGGATAAAACCTACCCGGCAGGTTCATACATCATTAAAACTAACCAGGCATATCGCCCGGAAGTGCTTGATAGGTTTGAACCTCAGGATCACCCCAATGATTTTCTGTACCCCGGCGGCCCGCCCATTCGTCCGTACGACATGACCGGCTGGACCCTGGCCTACCAAATGGGCGTTCAGTTCGACCGTATCCTCGATGATTTTAACGGACCGTTTGCCCGCATCCCTTACGGCGAGTTACAGGCTATGCCTGCCGCACCTGCACCTGCTGTAGCTGCCACCGGCTACTTCATTAGCGGCATGGCCAATAACAGCTTTATAGCCGTTAACGACCTGTTTAAAGCCGGTGTAACAGTTTCGCGTTTAACCACTGCCGAGCAGGATATGCCTGCCGGTTCCTTTTATGTGCCTTACTCGGCACAAGCTAAAGCGGTGTTAGATAAAGATGCCGCAACTTTGGACGTAAAAGCCATCGCGGCAAGCCAAAAACCTGCTGCTTTACTGCCTATTACGGCAGCGCGGATAGCCTTATGGGATAACTACGGCGGCTCCATGGCTTCGGGCTGGACCAAGTGGATCTTTGAGCAATACCATTTTCCGTACACCGTAGTTTATCCGCAGGAACTGGACGCAGGTAACCTCAAAAGCAAATATGATGTTATCGTGTTTGTAGGTGGCGCTATTCCGGCCGCTACCGGCGGACGTGGTGGAGGCGGAGGCGGTGGTGCGGGCGGCTTTGGCCGTCAGGACGCTGTTCCGGCTGAATATAGTACCTGGACAGGCCGTGTAACGGCTGATAAGACCCTGCCTAAACTCAAAGAATTTTTAGAAGCCGGTGGTAATATCGTAACCGTGGGCAGCAGTGCCAATCTGGCCTATTTACTTAATCTACCAGTGCATAACGCGCTGGTTGATAAGGTGGATGGTAAAGATGTACCCTTTTCGGGAGATAAATTTTATGTGCCTGGTGCCGTGCTCCGCGTATCGCTGGATACTACCGTTCCTGCAACCTGGGGCATGAACGCCGAGGCCGATGTACTGTACGATAACAGCCCCGCGTTTAAACTGGACGCCGATGCCGCCGCAAAAGGTGTAAAGCCTTTAATGTGGTTTAGCACCGATAAACCCTTACGCAGCGGCTGGGCCTTCGGCCAAAAATATTTAAAGGATGACGTAACCGCCTTTTGGGCAACAGTAAGCAAAGGCAACCTCTACGTTTTTGGCCCCGAGATCACCTTCCGCGGGCAGGCGCATGGTACGTTTAAATTGTTGTTTAATGAGTTGTACGGGAAGTAAAGCACCAAATTGTCATTGCGAGGAGTGAAACGACGCGGCAATCCCTGAGAACAGTAACGGGTAATTGATATATTATAGATTATGGTAGGTGGAGTTTAAAAACGGACTTGCTTGGCAGTGGCTCTATCAGGCATAAATTGTTGTTTATAAGTACTATCTTGCTTGTCCCACCAGTTTAATAGCCGCGCTTTAGCTGTTTGTGCCGAGCAGATATATAATTTGTCAGTATCTACATAATAGTATATTTTATTCCCCAGTGAAGTATATTCCATAAATGGTTTTATGTCATTAAGAAAGCTTGATATGGTAATACTTCCGGTGTCTTCGGCAGCCAAATTTCCATTGATATCATAATAGGTGTTTCCCCAAAGGTCTGCGCCAAACAGACTTTTTTCTACGATAATAGATGGAGATTTGAGGTTCACTACGAGGCGCAGGACTTTTTGCAACTCTGCGTTGCAATGTTCTTTACTAACCGACGACGGATTAGGTCGCGGGAATCGGATTTTCATTTTTCCGATAGATTCCGGGACCCGGTTATTTAGTGGGAACCCATTAATCTGATAGTGAAGCAACGCATCAACAATATCCCAATCGTCAGTCCTATTATTAACCATTAAGGAAAGCATTTGAGGGACATCCGACATCCACGGGTCACGCATTAAAAGCGAAAGGGCGGTTTCGCGCAGATCATCATATTTCAATAAAGATATCAGTGCATCACGTGCTTCTTTGTTTTTAAACTCTTCATAAAAACGACCAGCTATTATGCGATTAATGCCTATTAAATGTAGCGTATATACAGCACCGTATTTTGCATGGGCGTTTTTCGTTGTGTCAATAAAAGTACGAAGAGGCTTAATGGCATTACTGCGTGCTGCAATAGAATACATGGTGTTTGTATACCCAATCCAATACATTTTACCGGTTTCTTCAAATTCCCAGGACTGTTCCAGTTTTTTGATCAGCGTAGCTAAAGGCGTAGTCGTATCAATATCCATTTTAACAGAACCACCTTGCACAGGAAGATAATCTGCCTTTCCATTTGGAGGGACATCAACAATCTGTGCTTTAACAATCGTAACTAACAGCAAAATTAATAGCAATAAAACAGATTGCTTTTTCATCGATATCTCTTAAAGAAGTGTTTGATGGATAGTGCCATATTTAACTGATGCAAAACCGACTACATTTCCATAAGTCGTAAAATAAGCGTGTCCCTGCTACTGTTACATTGAGATATTACACCTCACCAACCTTTTTTACCACCCAGGCATCCCCTTTATGGTCGCGGATGGCGTAGTTGCCAACAGGCATATCGGCTAAAGCCAGCAGGGTTGGGTCGGCATCCAAAAGGTCGCCCAGGCCTACAGATTTAGCAACGTTTTCGATATCGTCAAAATCATCATCGCTTAAAAACTGCCAGGCGCCATCCTCCTCGTGGGTTACGTAAGTAATGTCTTTATTATCGTCGGTAACAAATTTAGTGGTAAACACCGGCGTGCTTAAAGGCTCTTTAAACTTTTTTACCGCCTCTTTTTTAGATTTTCCGAATGGCCAGAATGACATAAGCTAAAGGTTTATACCGCAAGTTAACAATTTGTAACTACACAATATACAATAACGTAATAATTGGTATTTTCAACACCATGTCATTAACAAAATAAAAAGCCCCATCCGTTTCCGGATAGGGCTTTTATAAATATAGTCGCCATTGTTGGTGTTATCACCAACAATCAATTACTTACCCAATTTCTTTTTCAAATTTTCGTCAATTGCTTCCAAAAACTCCTCGGTGTATAAATAATCGGTACCGTGTTCAACTTTTGGTTTAATGGTAATGGCCAGGTCTTTGGTCATTTTACCGCTTTCAACGGTTTCAATACAAACCTGCTCTAAAGCATGGCAAAAATCGATCAGCTCCTGGTTGCCGTCCAGTTTACCGCGGAACTCTAAACCACGTGTCCACGCGAAGATTGACGCGATAGGGTTGGTCGATGTTGGGCGACCGGCCTGGTGCTCGCGGTAGTGGCGGGTAACCGTACCGTGCGCGGCTTCGGCTTCCATAACAGTGCCGTCAGGTGTAACCAATGTCGAGGTCATTAACCCCAACGAGCCAAAACCCTGTGCAACAGTATCACTTTGTACGTCGCCGTCATAGTTTTTACAAGCCCAAACAAAGTTACCGTTCCATTTTAAG
>JACXTT010001081.1_pt1 | contig 46442 bp, 48 predicted proteins | sample 9270951 | NCBI WGS metagenome assembly JACXTT01 (sample SAMN15532306, study PRJNA645909) | rock metagenome | isolation source: weathered quartz diorite | place: Puerto Rico | collected 2017-06-21 | reverse complement strand
CACGGGTATCATTGCCCGTTTTGGGAACTTGGGGGTTTTTGCTGCAGCCGGACGAAAATTCCTGCCCTTTAATCTTCCGTTGGATTACCACAACAAGAAATTAGGGGCCTGCTTGCCCAAGCTGTCGCCGAAGTAGACGAAGCGTCCTGGCAACTGATGGTCTGCCACACGCCGCCATACGCGACTCGGCTTGATCGTTTGACGAACGGCGCGCCGGTCGGCAGCCAGGCCGTACGACAATTTATCGCCCAACGGCAACCACACCTTTGCATCACCGGCCATATCCACGAATCGCCAGGCGCCGACTTCATCGGACGCACGAAAATTCTCAACGCGGGCCCCTTCTCCGCTGGAGGGTATATCGTCGTCCAGTGTTCCGATGATAGAATCGATGCCGAGTTAAGATGGATGTGAAGGCAGCGCCGTTTTCTTCCACCCCGATTGATATCCTCTATGGCAACCATCTGCGCCACTGCGATTGCTCACCCGCCTTATCGCTACGATCAAGAAGAAATTCTCCGCTCTTTGTCGCTCTGGCTCGCCGATGATGAGCGCATGTTGACGCTGGCCCGACGCGTCTTCGCCAACGCTGCCGTGCAGACTCGGTATGGCTGCCGGGAGCTTTTTGACTTTGTTCATCCACTGTCTATTACCGAGACAAGTCGCCTCTACCAGCAATACGCTCGTCTGCTCGGAGAACAAGTGGTGCGCCATTGTCTGACACAGGCTAACGTTCCGCCCGACGCCGTTGATCTCGTCATTACCACTTCTTGTACCGGATTCATGATTCCTTCACTTGACGCCTATTTGGCTAACGCCGTGGGATTCTCATCGCATGTGAAGCGACTGCCTATCACTGAACTCGGCTGCGCCGCAGGAGCAGCCGCGCTTGCTCGCGCCTTTGATTATCTCCAGGCTTTTCCTGAGCACACTGTTTTAATCGTTGCCGTTGAACTCCCATCTTTAACCTTTCAAGTGCATGACCTTTCGCCGGCGAACGTCGTGTCGAGCGCGTTGTTCGGCGACGGCGCCGCCGCCGTCCTCCTCACTGGCCAATCACAACCGGGGAAACTACGGATTCGTGCTGTGGAAAGTACGCTGCTTCCCGGCACGATTGACTTGATGGGTTTTGCCCTGAGAGACTCGGGGTTACATATCCTCCTCTCCGCCGAGATTCCGGAAGTCGTGTGCGCCGCCGTTCCTGACCTCGTTGAGAAATTCCTGGCCCGCCAACACCTCACGCTCAGTGACCTCTCCCATTTTCTTCTCCATCCTGGCGGGCGACGTGTGTTGGACGGCCTCGTTCAATGTCTGGCGTTGCCGGAAGAACGCGTTGCGGTGAGCCGCTATATTTTACAGCATTACGGCAATCTCTCTTCCGCGTCTGTTTTGTTTATTATTGACAGGATTTTAGCAACCGAAAAAATTCGGTCTGGAGACTTGGGGCTACTACTCGCGTTTGGCCCTGGATTTAGCGCAGAGGCGCTGCTCCTGCAATGGACGAGTAGATAAGAAATGGATAAACAGTAGCCTGCCTATAGACTGATGACTGACGACTGTTAAAAGCTGATGGTCGTATGGACTGGTACTTTGCTCTGCTGCTCGGGTTCGCTCTGCTCCGCATCACAGAGTTGGTTGTATCCCACCGTCATCAGGTCCAGTTGCTCGCCGAAGGCGGACAAAAAATAGTCGAACCAACCTATCCACTCATGGTCGGAGTGCATACCAGTCTTCTGCTTGGCAGCGCGATTGAAGTCTGGCTGTTTGCGCGTCCATTTATCGCTCCTCTTGGATGGGCAATGCTCGCCCTTCTAGCGCTGTGCGTCATTGGACGCCTCTGGGTATGGCGCAGTCTCGGCCAGCAATGGAACACGCAAATCATGACTTCCGCCCGCCCCATCGTCGCCACTGGCCCGTATCGTTACGTCCGTCATCCGAATTACACTCTTGTCATTATTGAAATGTTCGCCTTGCCGCTTGTCCACAGCGCATATGTGACGGCGTGCGTGTGTTCCGCCCTGAACGCCGTCGTGCTGCAACGGCGCATCTGCTTAGAAGAAGCGGCTCTGCTGCAGAAGCCGGCCTATCGTCGCACGATGGCGAGTAAGCCGCGGTTCCTGCCAACCTTCCCGCGAGAACATTGATGCTCCGCCTTGCTTACCGGAATTTACTTGTCCACAAAGGGCGCTTTCTCCTCGCCATTGCGGGCATTACCTGTTCGGTCGTGCTCGTTCTCTTTCTTATGGGCTTGTATGCTGGCTGGCGCGACAACATGTCAGCGTATTTACGCCACGTACAAGCAGACGTCTGGGTTGGTCAAAAGGGTGCATCGGATCTGTTTCACACGCTCTCTATCCTCCCTGCCGTAGGCGAGGACATGTTTTATCAAGCCGAGGAAGTCGTCAACGTTTCGTCTTTTGTGGGACGCCTCATGACGTGTGAGGCGCACAACCATCAATGCCACACTTTTCTGGTTGGGGTGAACGATAAAGAGAGTGGCCCGGTTCGCTTGCTCGCAGGGCGGACCAGCGAACGCGAGGGAGAAATCGTTGTTGACGATGTCTTCGCTCGCAAAGAAACAATTCATTTGGGCGAGACCCTGACCGTAGCAGGAACGCCATTGCAGGTCGTCGGGATTGCGCAAGGAGGGAATTGTTTTTTATATCAATATGCCTTTGTTACCTTAGCGCAAGCGAGACAACTGCTAGGACTTGGCGGATTAGTCAATTATTTCCTGGTGCGCTTTGATCCTGGCGTTTCGCTTGAAGCCGCAGTCGCGCGCATCGAGCACACTTCCCCTCTCGTGTCGGCGTATACGAAGGAACAGTTCATCGCCAATAATCTGTCTTTGACTGGAGATAATTTCTTGCCGATCCTGCGAGTGCTCGAAGTGATTGGCGTCCTCGTCGGCGCAGTCGTTATCGGATTAACTGTGTATACATTAACGGTTGAGCACGGAGCCGAATACGGCACTCTGAAAGCGTTGGGCGCACCGGATGCCGCGCTCTATGTGACGGCATCCGCGCAAGCGCTCATCTGCGGCGTCTGTGGATGGCTGCTGGGCGTGCCCAGCAGCTGGGGCGTCGTTGTCATTGCACAATACGTCGTGCCGCAATTCCCAGCATCATGGCATCCACTACACGCTGTGTGGACCTTGCTCTGCACGATCGGCATGAGTCTTGTCGCCTCCATCGCTCCGGCGCGACGCATCACGCGGATTGATCCACTGCTAGCGTTCAAGATGTGAGTGTGGGGAGAGTTATGGAGAAATTTTCTCTGGCCTCAAGCCCCAATCCTCAAGTCTCCGGCCTCATTCACCTTCAGACAGTCTGCAAAATTTACGGCTCCGGCGAAGCGGCGGTGCGAGCGGTGGATAGTGTTGATCTCACTATCCACGCGGCCGAGTTCGTTTTATTGCTGGGACCGTCGGGCTCCGGAAAGACGACGCTGCTCTCTCTGATCGGCGGGTTACTCCAACCAACCAGCGGCGCTGTCTACGTTGCCGGGACAGAGGTTTCACGTCTCCCGCCCAAAGCGCTCGCGGCGTTCCGACTCAAACAGATTGGTTTCATCTTCCAGTTTTTTCAGCTCATGTCGGCGCTCACCGCATGTGAAAACGTTGAGTTGGTGTTGCGCCTTTCCGGACAGACATCCCATCAAGCACGACAGGAAGCGGAAACCCTACTCACGCGCTTTGGCCTCACCCATCGATTGACGCACCTGCCAGCACAACTGTCTGGTGGAGAAAAACAACGCGTTGCGTTGGCGCGGGCATTGGCGCTCCGACCGCCAATTCTTATTGCTGATGAACCGACCGGCAGTTTAGATTCGCACAATGGCGAACAGGTCATCCATCTTCTTCGTCAACTTGTTGATGAAGAGCACCGCACCGTTCTTGTCGCGAGCCACGATCCACGCCTCGTGCCTGTCGCAACACGGGTCTTGCATTGTGAAGATGGACGCATACGAGAATGAACACTCAAAATTGCATATGCGAGTACGGATAAGTCAAACCATACGCAACACGACAATGTGGATTGTGAATTCAGGGCTGGAACGGTTGTTTTCAACAATCGCATTTATCTCTTGCTTCTGCTAGGGTGTCCCGAACGTTGAGCGCACGAAAGGAACTTCACCATGAGACCGCAACTTCCTCTGGCTGGGCTCTTGCTGCTTGGCTCGATTTCCTTCACATCCGCGCAGGAGAATCCCGAATCCAGACCGTCTGCCCTCTCTAACCCGCCCGCCTTTCAGCACTACGTCGCCCCGCCTTCGGGGCCTGTGCGGTTCCTGGCCTCCGAAGAAGGCAAAGCCATGCTGTTGCATTCCCCGCATCCCAAAGCGCAAGAATGGTTGCGGATGTTCCATGGAGAAGCGGCGGCGCAACTCTACTCTCCTCCACCTTCTTCTGGTGAGCGCCCCACGTCGCAGAACCCGTCGCTCCCGGGAAACTCACTGATCCCATCACGCCCGGGGACCACTCTCCCCAGCGCCGCGCAAGCTCCTGAGAGCACCTCAGTGCCTCTCGGGGTGCTACCGCGCCCAGGGGTTACGCCTCCTATTATAGGGCAAGCCGCACCGGTGCAATCCTGCGGCGGCGCCTACGGGCTACGGTTTAATCTGGAGCCACGCCCAGAGGCCTTGCCTCAGAACGATGAGAGTGTGGCCCTCCTCTATGGTCAGGGGATATCCGGCTCAGACCTGGTCGTGATGGGAGCCAACGACTATCGTGGAATGGCGGCGGTGGGAACGTTTGGGGGCAGCCTCAGCGGCTACTACGTGCACGCCACGGGAGCGGGTTCTGCCGGTTGCGGCATCCAGTTCGAGGGCGGTCTGCCCACCATTCCTAATCCGCTCAACCCGGTTGACGAACTGTACGGAGGCGGCGACCCGGTGGTGGTCGCGGACCCGGCCCGCGGCACCTTTTTCTACGCCGACTTGCGCTTCGACTATCAGGTCTACGGGATAGGGCTCATGCGGACGACCACCGGCCGTCTCAATAGTTCCACGTTCTGCCCCGCTGGCACGCACACCGGCGACACGGCGGCCCTCTGCTGGCCGACGGGCGCCCTACTTAACCCCACTCCCTACGTCTATCCCGCGTACGCCTACCTTGACAGGCCACACATAGCGGTGGACCCGCGCTCCGTCGGAACGGGCGCGGGAAACGTTTATGCCACCATGACACGGTACAATGGGTACCCGGCCTACACCACCGCCATACAGCTGGTAGTCTGCGATAATAATCTAGTCAGTTGTTCCCCGCCAGTAACGGTGAGCGGCAGTGACTCCGACGTGACGTTCTCTCAGGTGCAGGTGATTCCCTCAGGAGGCAGCGCAGGAAAGGTCACTCTTTCGTATGTGAACATTGCCTCTGGCCGGACTAGGAGTGGACTCACCGGCTATCACTACCAGATCAAATGGGTCGTCTGCACCCCCAACGGAGCGCCGAACGCCCCAACCTGCAGCCCACCCACGCTGGTCTACGATGAACACACCCCTCTTGTGGGCAATTTGTTGGGAGTCGTCAATTCCGCTATTTACACTTATCCCAAGCACGTCCATCAAGACCAAGGCGGCGGCTCCATCTCGACATACGTGATATGGGATAAGTGCAAGACGCCTCTTCCCCTCGGCACGTATAGTTTCTACACCTAGAACTGCCCTGACGCTGATATCGTTGAGGTGTATACATTCAACGCCGCCTCACCAACGCCGACCTGGGCAAGTGTCCCCATTGTAGTGAACGCCAGCCCCGGGCACCAAATCCTGTCCTCGCCCTTCACGGATCCCTCCACGCAAACTGTTAACATAGTATACTTGAACAGCAATGCCGACTTCTTTCGGCACAGGTTTGCAGTCACTTTAACGCAGTTCACACCGAACGGCGCTATCCTGCCGCCGACAGCGTTGGCTGCCGGCCTGAACGACCCGGCAGCAGACCCTTACCTGTCCGGCAACATCGGCGGCTACATTGGAGTGACCGCGAATGGAACAGGCGTAGGCGGGCAAAGCCATCTGTACACAGGCTTCACCAATAACACCACTGCTGGAACTTACTATGGAGTCTCTACTCCAGAACCAAACAACAATATCTCCTATTTCATATATTAATGTTGACAGCGGTTCGCAGTGCAACAGAAGGGCCGGAGAGTCCTCGCTTATCGTAGGACTCTCTATCTTTATTTCTTCTCGGCTGAATCTGTCTTGTGAGCTGGATGAGTTTCAGAGGACGATTTTGGCGGGACTAAGATCTGGGGGCTTTCTTCACCAGTACCCATGCTTCCTTCTGTACTCTCGGGGTGATCAGAACTGGCGCCTGTGGAAGGCGGTTGAGGCGAGATTTCCCCAGGGGTAGGGTCAGGCAAAGAAGGCATCGGCATTGGTTTGGCGTGTTCATAGTCGATTCCACCGTTTGCTGGAGAATTCTCACTTGGAGGCGACGTTACTACAGAGTCGCTTCCGTCGTCCTGCTGGCCGTTTTGTGCGGTCAGCAGGCCAGCCCACAAGAGGTAACCCACAAGGAGCCCACTGCCTATGAAAGCAGCATATTTCCACAGGAGATTACTTGTCGTCATACTCTGTCTCCAGACAAAATGTTTGCGAGCGAGCAAGCAGTTCTCAACTATCTTGTGTCAGATAGGAGAAAAACGATCTCACATAGCCAACTGTTAGGAATGTTCCTGCGTTTCTTTTTGCCTCCAATACCTTGATTCTGGCGCCTATTTTTTGATTGTAGCATCAGAAAGCAAAGGGGCCACTGCCCCTTTGCCTATTCTTGTTCTTCGTCTTGCTCTCGGATTCGGTGTCGGTAATGAGGCAAAGTCGGAATAGAGAAATACAGAGCTAAGACGGAGTCGGTTGACTCTTTGATCAAGAGCACGCAGCCGGAATGGCAAGACACGCTGCATTGAGCAAAGGAGTCAGATTCGTGCTCAAGAACGGGCTTGCCCCTTGCTCCTTAGGAGCAGTGCTAGTATAGCCCCAGCTGGTTACGCCCACGACGACATTGGCCACCGGGGCAGTCCCGGCAGTCGTCGCCGTAAGAACAGGGCGGTACCCAAAATTGACCAGCCACGGGCCACCACTCGATCCCCCACACATGAGCGAGCCAATGACCGTGTTGTTCGACTGGCTAGGAGTCTTCACGCCGTAAGAATCATTCCTCTCCATGAGACCGCCATTATCGAGACAGACCGGATACCCGATCTGTGTGATTTGCGTCAACCCACTCGCAGTAAAACCGTACCCATTCACACCATACCCATACCATCCAGTCGAACTCCCCGGGTAAGTAACGCCAGTGGCCGCGGCTTGTAAGACTAACACCGCAACATCATCCTGGCAGACAACGCCAGCGACAACGCAGGGATCCGTACCGTTGTAGTAGGAGGTTAGCACCCGGGCCTGACTCACAGACCAAGTCCCGTAGGGAGCAATGCCGTTTCTATATCCAGGCACAAAGCTCCAGTTGGTATAGAATTGGCTGTGGCCAAAATTCGCCACGCAATGCGCTGCCGTGACAACCACTCCCCGCTTAATCAGAGATGCAGAGCACACATAGGTGCTGGCGCCAATGTTAAAGAACAACTTGCCAGACTGTCGATAGGGGTAAGAGGTATTGGTAACAAGCGGGTACAGATCAGCTCGAGCGGTGCTAAAAGGATGATTATTCGTGCCAAATTCTTGAGACGTGACTCCATCCTCATTGGCGACCGCCATCCGTGGCGCACCCAGGTCGACCGGGCTCTTAACCCCGTTGCCTGCTTTACCCGGCCAATAAGCAGGCTCGCCCACAAAGGGCTGAGCCATATCCGACTGCATCCCGATATCTGAGGGAATGGGGGCAGTAGGGAGTTTCATGGGTTGAGCATTCACATAGTCGATCGTAGCGCCCCCCATCTGCGCCTGTATGCTCGCAGGATTGAAAACTGTGACATTCCCCTCCCGCGAGACTCCTACTGGCCCGGTGGCGCGTCCCTGCGGCAACCCCCCAATCGGTCCCGCGGAAACTTCTGTCCCCGCTCCATGACCCAGCAGACCTACAATAGCCAACGTAAGATATGGTTTCCAATTCATGATATTCAATCCTCCAGTTATAAGAGATGACTCAATCGCCAGAGATATACTCCTCAAGGAAACTCCCATTCTGAGAAGAATCTCTCGCGCGCTCTTGCAAACTAGCTGAAAATAGCTCTTACCCTGCCTTTCGCACTGCGTTCCTCCTTTCTTAACGACCCCTCGTCTTCCCCCTGAATGGCTTTCATCACAACAAGTGCACCCATGTCGGCAAACTTGAAGCGCAAGATTCAGACCATTTTTTGCGCCAATGATACTCGCCTGTTTTTGCCGGGGTTTTTGAAAATAGGTGGGAATAAAGATTTCCTGGATAGACAACTTTTTGAGTCATTGTCAATCATCGGCGACAGTGACAAAAAATTAAGAGCAGAAACGAAAAAAAGAGGAGGACATGGATCAGGAGGGGACGGTTACTGCACGCACTGACCCGACGCCGCTGAAAAAAGATGAGCCATTTTCATTTTATACTCAAGGGGGCGCCCCACTTATACATACAAGAGCAAGGCAGGCGAGGATGGGTATTCGGCGGGATGGCGTAAAGCCTTTATCGAAACGCGCAAAGAGACAACCGAGAGGCTGGGATTCATGCGCGCCATCCCAGCCTCCAGCTATGCAACTCAATTATTGTGGACGGAAATAGGGAATGACATATTTCCCAAACAGCTTGATGGAATCCATGATCTTCTGGTGGGGAATGCCGCCGAACTGCATGAAACAAAGGACTTGATCAATGCCTGCGGCCTCGTATTTCTTTAAGATATGAATACAGGTGTCCGGATTCCCCATACAGAACATGCCGCCTTCGATTAACGCGTCAAGAGATCTACCAGTGCGCTCTCCTTGCAAAGCGCCTATCGCAAATTTGTAGGAGTCAGGAATTTTCACCCCTTGTTCTTGCCATGGACGATAGAGTTGGAGAGACTTGTTCAGGAACCACATGCCCCCTGGGCCGCCCACCTCTCGCGCTTGTTGATCGGTCTCTGCACAATGAATGATGCCAAGCGCCGCCACTTGGTTGTTAACAAAAGCACCAACGGGCTGCGCCTGTTTAATCCCTTCGCGATACAGGTCGACTCGTCTGGTCAACTCTTCGGGTTGACCAATGTTAAAACATAACGCGCCGAGACCTTTCTGCCCTGCGGCAGTAAAGCTGTCTGGCTGGGCGCACGCTACCCAAAGCGGAGGATGCGGCTTCTGCACGGGCTTGGGAATGACAGAGCGAGGGGGGATCTTAAAGAATCTCCCTTCGTGAGAAAAGGGATCTTCCAACCACATGCGTGGGATAATAGACACAGCTTCTTCCCACATGGCCTTGGTGTCTTCGGGATTGATCGCGAACCCGCCCATTTCAATAAGAGTTGTGGACCGCCCGGTGCCCAGTTCGCAGCGTCCGTCGCTAAGAATATCGAGGACAGCGGCGCGCTCCGCTACTCGAATAGGATGGTTATACTGCGGCGGCAGCAGCGCTACGGCATGACCGATACGGATTTTGCTAGTACGCTGAGAGATGGCGCCATACAACACTTCTGGCGCTGGGCAATAGGAAAACTCGGTTAAAAAGTGATGCTCGACCGTCCAGAAATGCTCGAACCCCATTTCTTCAGCGAGCACCACCTGAGCAATGACTTGCTTGTACGTGTCTTGGACAATGCCCGGATAATGGGGCTCTGGGATTTGAATCTCATACATCAAACCGAACTTCATGTGATATTCTCCCCTCTCTGTGATTTTCGAGGACCTTGAAGCTTTAGCTTCTGGTTTCCTCTGCAAAATCGCGCAAAGCGTAGCACGACCCGCACCCTATCCGCAACCAAAAAATGCAGAAGCGACAGGAGAGAACAGCAGAGTGCTTCGAGCGGCTTCCGAGAGATCGGCCCTTCCCTCTTTTCGGTGCAGAATAGCTCGGCTATGGTTTCCTTGTAAGAAAAGCGAAGTGAATCAACGCATCATTACTTTACTAACCGACTTTGGCTCTCGCGATGCTTTTGTCGGCATCATGAAAGGCGTGATATTGGGCATCAACCCAGCTGCGTCCTTCATTGATCTTTCACATGAGGTTCCTCCTCAGGATATCCTCGCCGGAGCTCTACTGTTGCGGAGCGCGGCCGCCTTTTTTCCGCCGCGAACGATTCATATTGCTGTTGTAGACCCTGGCGTCGGGAGTAGCCGGCGGCCCGTATTAGTTGAAACAGTTGACGCAATTTTTGTCGGTCCAGATAACGGCCTTTTGAGCCTCGCGGCGCCGGCAGAATCAATCGTTCGCATTATCCACCTCACCAACGAGCAGTATTTTCTTCCGCAACGCAGCCATACCTTTCATGGGCGCGACATCTTTGCGCCCGTGGCGGCGCATGTATCGCGCGGGGCGGCGCCTGAACTCTGCGGCGTTACCGTGGCGAACCTGGAGCAGCTCTCCCTCCCGCCGACCGAACGACAGCTCGATGGACTCATTGGCCAGGTGATCTACATCGACCACTTTGGGAACGCCGTCACGAACATCACCGAAGCTGATTTACGCCCCTTTCCAAAGGAGACCCTTTTAGTTAGCATCGAAAATGTGCAAATCAATGGTATTGCGACGACGTATGCAGCTGTGGAAATTGATGCTCCGGTGACGATCATCAATAGCTGGGGAATGTTGGAAATTGCCGTACGGAATGGGTCGGCTGCGCAACGTTTTGCTATACAACGAGGACAACGCATCCGGCTTATTACAGTTTAGATTGAGAGTATTGAGACTATTATGTCGCTTCCCATGCCCCAGGATTCATCCCATTTTAATGGATATTCGCCTTCTCCCACGTCGCCAGCGGAGCAGCCCGGGACATACATGCGCCGCATCCCGGTGATCCACTTCCTCCTTTTTGCTGCAACGCTCGTGACAACGTCTCTGGCTGGAGCGTTTCAACAGGGAGCGAATCCTCTCGCTGATCCCCAAACCATCGTGCAAGGGCTGCCCTTTGCTATTACCTTGTTGTCAATTTTGTTGTGTCATGAGATGGGGCATTACCTTCTCGCTCGGCGGCATGGCGTGCGTGCAACCTTGCCGTATTTTATCCCAGGACCGCCAGTGCTCGTTGGCACCTTTGGCGCCTTCATTCGTATGAAATCTGCGCCCCAGAACCGACGTGCGCTTTTTGATGTTGGCGCTGCGGGCCCCTGGGCAGGCGCGGTGTTGGCCGTCCCAGCAATCATGCTCGGTCTTTCTCTCTCTGAAGTGCGCCCACTGAATCCCCTTGAGGGAGGCGGAATCATTCTGGGAGATTCCTTCCTGTTTTCTGCGTTGACACGGCTCATCCTGGGTCTTTCCACTGACGACGTCAATGTTGTGCTTCATCCCATTGCTTTGGCCGGTTGGTTCGGTCTTTTCGTAACTTTTTTAAATCTTCTCCCGGTTGGACAACTCGACGGCGGCCATGTCACGTATTCCCTTTTTGGTCGCACCCACCGCTGGATTTCACGCATTGCGCTTGTGGGAATTCTTCTCCTGGGATTTGAAGGGTGGCAAGGCTGGTTTTTCTGGGTCGTGCTGCTCTCGGTCCTAGGATTAGATCACCCTCCAACAATAGACTTGGTCTCTCCCCTTGATTGGCGGCGGAAACTCTATGCGTGGAGCACGGTGGGCTTATTTATCCTTACCTTTATGCCTGTCCCTATTCGCATGGCGGATGAACTAGAGTTGCCTTCAGGAGAAGTGACTCATATCAACTATCAACAAACACGGGTCGCTCCGGCGCGGCCTTTCACTTTTGTGTATCGCCCATGATGGAACGGTTATCTTGGAATCAGTATTTTTTGACAATCACTCGGCAGGTTGCTGAGCGCTCAACCTGCAACCGCGCAAAGGTCGGCGCAGTGATCGTACGGGAAAAGAACATTCTTGCCACAGGCTATAACGGCTCGCCGGCTGGCTTACCGCACTGCACGGAAGTCGGGTGTCTGATTTATCAGTCGAAAACGCCAAACGGCGAGACCGAAGAGAACTGTTACCGCACGATTCATGCGGAAATTAACGCCATCGCCCAAGCGGCCAAGAATGGCGTAAGCATCAGGGACGCTGACATCTACGTGACGCATACACCCTGTATTCACTGTCTGAAAGTCCTGATCAACACCGGCATCCGAGGTATCTTCTATGAGAAAGAATACAAACTGCACACTGTGCGCGAGTTGCTAGGATCATCAGAAGTGCTGTTACAAAAGGTCGATCTCTAAAGTGTCCTCGTCACACAGCTGTTTGTTTGACGCTCACGCTCAATACATCGCCTTTTCTCCTTCTGGCCGCCGTTTCCAGCGTTTGTGAATCCACAGCCAGTGGTCAGGATATTGTCTCACGAACTGTTCAAAGATTGCGGTGAATTTGGCCGTCGTCTCGCGCAGATCGGTCTCCTGATCTCCAGTGCGGACGGGTTCTATCGGCGGCAAAATCTCGATCCGATGATTCCACGAGCCGTGTTCGCGCACCAGAACCGCGGGAATGACAGGCACGCCTGAGGCAAGCGCGAGACCAGCGAGGCCGCTTGAGGTGGACGCCAAACGGGAAAAAAACGGCACGAAAACGCCCATCCGCCCCGAGGCGTTTTGGTCTATTGCCGCCACAACGATCGCCTTCTGTTTAATCGCACGAAACACTTCGATGCCTGCGGTCGTTTTGCGGATCACTTTGTTGCCGCAACGTTCGCGTTCTCGCACGATGGCGTCATCAATCAAAGGGTTCTGTAAACGTCGATGCACAATATGGACGGGGAACCCGTAGTACGCGTGTGCATACGCGAACAGCTCCCAATTCCCAAAGTGACCGGTGAGAATAAGGGCTCCAGTCTCCCGAAACTGATTCACCAATGCGGTCCATTGTTCAGGGTTGGCGAGCCGTACCCGCGCCATGATGTTGTCTCTGTTAATCTCATGCAGATGGCAAAACTCCGCCATGAGCCGACCGAGATTGCGCATACTCTCCCGCAAAATCGCACGTCGTTCGGTTTCACTTTTTTCTGGAAAAGCGAAAGACAGGTTTCGCAGGCCCACTCGGCGGCGCCGACGGTCCACTACATAGAGGGCCCGTCCGACCCATTCTCCTAGACGAAAAGCTAGAGGAAATGGGAGGACCCGAAAAAACGAGAAGATCCCGTTAAAGAGAATGTATTCCCAGTGCGCTACCCGAGGGTTCTTGACGCGCGCCGGCCGGATAACCTTCTTTTTACGGACTTTGGCGTTTGCTGCAGACGAAGACTCTACCGGGGTCTCGTCTGTAGGAGAAGCAACGGGGCGATGTTCAGAGGCCACTCTGGCCAGGGCTCCATTTCGCGAAGCACGGCGCCTATAGGGTTGCTTCGACTAGTCCGTCAGGGTCTGGCGCATCAGAGAAAGAAAAGCCGAATGCTGCGCGTTCTTTGGCTGTCATCTCCGCCACCACTTTCCGATCGATGCTACGATAGCGCTCCAGCGTAGCCAGCATCTTTGCCTCTCCGCCGTTTGCTTGCGCCAGCTCTTTGAGCTTGTTCTTGATCCAGCCGATATGCCATTTTTCGTCTTTGGTGACCTCATGCAGGATTTCCAGGGTCTCAGGATCACAATCTGGTCGGCGAGCATGTTCGAGGTACCGCTTTTGAGCGCGCTCTTCCACAACCACGGTAAGCGCAAAGAGATCGATCAGAGTTTTGGGAATGCCAACTTCATGGCCGATGCGGGTCTGATACCCATCCTCGACCCGTACCGGACTTGCCCCCATATCGGCAATTTTTTTGGTCCACAACCAGGCGTGGCGAGTTTCATCAGCGAGATGGCGAGAAAGTTTCACTTGTGCTTCGGCGTCATCAACACGCATGATGAGTCTGAGAAGTAACGTGGCGCCTCGCAACTCGGCGTCACGATAGTAGCTGTATAGATGAACCATCAAAGGATCCACGGACATCAATCCTGCCCTCCACCAAATGACAACACGGGGCCCTCCATATCGATTAAGGGGTTTCTCCGTTCGTCAAGGTTTTCTTCGTATAAAGGAAGCCGCACAGAAAAGCAACGACCCTCAACGAAAGCATAATAGAAACAAGAACTTATTAAAACATTTTACGAGACAACTTCAAGCCGATCGTTTTTCACTGTTGCGATAACAGCCTACGACCGGCGAACGGAGGCTGTTCTGCGTTTTTGTTTATTGTACCATGCTTTCGGCATGGACCAACAAACTGTCGCGGTGTGGCTCGCTGTCTCTCTTATCTGTATCGGCTTATTTAGCTGTGAGCGCCAATCACAAGATGCTGTCCTTGTTGGTCGCCCTCCTGGCCCTTACCGTTTAGAGTTGACGCTCGCTCCCCTACCGCTTCGTGCTCAACAAGAAACCATGTTCACTTATCGCATCCTGGATTCAGCCGCCAAACAACCTGTGCGTGACCTGCAAATTCTTCACGAACGCGTGCTGCACACCTTTATAGTCAGTAAAGACTTTCGCACCTTTGCCCACACTCACCACGAAGACTTTTTCCCATTAACACCGCAAGATCTCGATGCCGCCACGTTGCATTTTCCCTACGTCTTTTCTCAGCCTGGCGAATATCTCATCGCTTCCGAATTTACCCATAAAGACCATAGCTGGGTAAAACAGTTTACAGTTACGGTGACAGGAAACTCAGCTCCCACTTCCGTGATCGAGGATGTTCGCCGAGACAAGTCGTTCGGCTCCTACCAAGTTTCGCTCACCACTTCGCCTGATCCGCCAGTCGCTGGGTTTGAAACAGAACTGGTTTGTCACTTCCAGAAAGACGGCGTTCCCGTCTCTAACCTCAAGCTCTACCTCGGCACGGAAGTTCACATGGCGTCGTGGCGTCTAGACGGCGAACACTTCGGCCACCAGCACACCTATACGCCGGAAATGGCGGCCATGATGGCGGCCATGAAGGACCACTCCAGCAACCCTGATCACATGGCGCAAATGATGGTCCAGTTGATGCGCGGCCCCGTCAAGCAGGTCTTCTTCGGTCCGGACCTTCCTGTTCATCATCTTTTTCCAGCGCCAGGTGTCTACAAAGTGTATTTTGAAAGTGCGCCAGGCGGGCAACCTCTGGTCGCAGACTTCATGGTGAAAGTAGTGGAATATGAAGAAGGCATGGACACCACCGTCCATTCGGTGTTGCCGCTCCATACTGGAGATGCGCCAGCATGACTCTTTCTCGGCAACGCAGCAGCGCGCAAGCGGATTGTTTTTCTAGCATCATAATACTGTGGCTTTCTTTGCTTACAGCTCTTCCAGCTTTCGCCGGGCATGGTTTTATGAGCGCCTTTGGCAATATCGAATGGCTGCCGGACCCTGGACGTACTCCAGACAGCGCCTGGTACACACTGGACGCCATCGAAGAGGAAGGAAAACTGTTAGTGACGCGTGATCCGGCCACAAAGCTGCAACTCTATCTCTCCTTTGCAAAGAAAAAATTGGCGGAACTTGAAGCGATGGTCAAAATTGAACAGCAGCAAGCTGCACAGACTGCTGCGGACCGGTATCAAACTTATCTCAAGCGCGTCAAAGAATTGCTCGACTCCCAAAACGAACAGGCTCAGCAAGAGACGCTAGCCGAAAGTGCTGCGACCGCCCTCCTTGAGCATCAGTACATTCTTGCCACGATTTATCCTGATCTGCCGCCCAAGAGTCGTCAGATTCTCTTGCAAACAGCAACTGTCGCCGGCGCCCAATATCAAGAAGTGATCAAGTTATTGCCCGCTAAGAAAAAGGGAGCCCTCTTTTTCAAAGAAGAAGAAGTACGCTGGTCCCTCCAAATGGCCGCGCGGGCGGACGAAGAGAGTCAAGTTGAAGCGACCGCCGGCCAATAGCGCGTATAGATATTATGCTCCTTTCTTCGCAATGCGCTGCGGGGCGTATTTTCCTAGAGTTCGCGGAAAGCCAGCGAGCACTAAAGGAATCTCCTTATCACCCATGAGCACTGTCTTGGCTGTCCACTCCTGACTATAGAGTTCTTTGGTGGCCTGCGTGTCATAGCGCAAGACAGAACCGCCAATATCCACGCCGGCGAAGAGTCCTTCACTGCGCGAATAACTCAAGATAGAGGCTTGCATGGACACATCCGTGGAAGCGCTGGCGGAGCGCCCGACAGGCCCGGCTGCGACGCCGAGATCCGCCCCCAAGGTTACTTCGCCATTCAGCAGCCCATTCAGTCCCTTGTCATTCATGATTAGCAGAACCAGATCTGTCGCCTTGGCTCCAATTTGGAACCCCAGGCTTCCTCCGGCGAGAGTAAAAAAAGCGGGAGCGCCCCAGTGACCGGACTCTTTCTGCCGACAACTCACCAGCCCATAGCCATAGTTTGCGCCTACGATGAAACCGGCTTTCAGAGTTGCGGGCAATACCGCTACGCATTCGGCGCGGTTTAATAAGTCAAACGGAATATTTTGATCCGGAGTCTCCATAATTTCGTCTAAAATTTTTGCGGCCCTCGCGGCGAGTTGCGCCTTGGACTCAACCGCCGCCGTCTTAGTTGGCGCTTCTTCCGTCCGCCGCGTCTTGTCTTTTTCGACGTTGGTTTCTTCATCAACGCTTTGGGCCTTCGCTTGTTTAAGAGGAGCGCAAGTCAAGGCGAAACAGAGAGCGGGTATGATTGCCAGTATCTTTTTTGTATACATGTTATATCCTTCCAATTCGGTCTATTTGTCTCTTCTTGTTGCGCAAGAGCGGCGCCAAATACGCAGGTATAAATCCCTCATCGCAAATAGGGAACTTGGCAGTTCGCAACAGGATCTTTTTAAGATCTACTTGTACCGTGCACCTATTGGGTCAGTTTTATAGGTGCTTTCCGGGCGGTTCTGGCCGGAACCCTGTGTTTCATTCTTGTAACAAAAAGGTTCCCAGCGAGTCCCACTTTTAGGACAACAGCCCGCCCAGAAGCCTCACTCGACGTGCTTGGGGGAAGATCTTTTTTGCTTTCCCCCCTGGCATAGCAGTTGCATTTTATGAAGCTTGATTGTTGAACGTCTAGGATTTTCAGAAGGTACTTTATGACCACAAAGAAGACAATGTCTATGGGTCTCGCGGCGTGTTTGATGTCGCTTACACTAGGAGCTTGCTCGGAACCTCTTAGTCATCGAGAGAAAGGCGCCTTGATCGGCGGCGGCGCTGGAGCAGCAGGCGGGGCTCTGATCGGCGGTCTCGCCGGGGCCCCTGGCACGGGGGCGCTCATCGGCGGCGGCGCCGGAGCCGTTGGCGGAGCAATTATTGGCGATCGGAAAGATAGACGAGAAGGCCGATACGACTAACAGCAATCTGTCGGGCGTATACGGCTCATCCCTCGTAACATTTACATCTGAGAACAACGGAGGCTTGTTCTGTATGTTCTGACAACGCTTCTGGCTGCGCTTATCGTAAGAAGGGCTGATTCTTATTGTACTAGGGCTGCTGCGGCGCTTCGTAGGCGGCCCTTCATTATGATCAGTCCTCTCAATAAACCTTGTCTTGGCCTCACCGTTTAATCACAGAGAGAAATGGAGACGAGAGGAAATCATGCATAGAAGTTTGCATATATTTTTGACTCTTTCGCTGTGCGCCACCCTTAGCGCTGGATGTTCGAGCACTACAAGAACGGTCAGAACAGAAACAGACACCTATAGGCCAGGAGAGCCGACGGTGACAGAAAGAGAGACCACCGTCACGACGGACTCTGACGAAGGCTCTCACAGCGGGCTCTTGAGTGGGACTGTAAACGCTGCGGGCGAAGTTATTGCTCTTCCTTTTCGCGCAGTCGGCGGCCTGATTCGCGTCATTTTCTGAGATCAGGCCGGCGGTCTATCCCTTTTAGCGCTTCCCGCTCTAACTCATTGATATCGTATACTTTACAAAGAAGAAGCAGGACGGCGAACTATTCCTAATACTCTTCGTCCTGACTTCTTTTGCGCTTGAGGCTCGCAATCTCTCGACGCTGCCGCCGCAGTTCTCTCGCATGTCGATTGAGTTGACGTTGTTGCCAAGCCGCTCTGTGTTCAAGACCCTGGAGTTGATCTCCAATCAAACCGCCGCTCAAAGCGCCCATGGCCCCTCCAATCGCGGCGCCAGGGCCTGGCGCGCCAACTGCCGCACCAATGATGGCGCCGCTAGCCGCCCCTATGCCGCCTCCCACCAGAGCGCCTTTCTCCCGAGTAGACAGAGGTTGCGAGCATGCACTGAAAACTACCATGAGTATTAGTGCACTGAGACCGAGCCGAACTCTATGTTGTACTGTCATTGACGTTGCTCCCTATAACGCGACGAATGAGTACAAAGTATAGTCATCGTCCTTCTCGTCGTTGAAGGACGACCAGGTTATGTGTGGAGCATGAAGCGGATTACGCATCGGGATTCTGAATCTTCTTCTTGAGCGCCTGCACAAGCCCATCGTAGGAAGACTCTCTGAGAATACGATCAAATTGGTTGTGGTAATTACGAACCAGGCTGACGTTCTCCGCTACGATATCATAAATCTGCCACTTCCCTCCGAGCTGGTGTAGCTGATAGTTGACGGTAAAAGGCTCATTTTGATTAGGGGCAAGAACGTGGGTGTCCACTTCGGCAGTATCTCCTTCGATGCGTTCTTGATCAAAGGAAAATTGCGCACCCTTTGTTTGGTGCTCTAACGTGTCTTCGTACGAGCGTTTCACTAGCTCGACGAAAAGCTGCACAAACTGTTGTCTTTGATCTTCAGTAAGATTATTCCACTGCGGGCCGAGACAACGCTTCGATATGTCTTGTACATCGATCCTCGGCAAAACGGTTTGCCAGAACTCTTCTCGACGTTCTTGCACCTGATCTTTCAGGGAAGGATTGTGCAGTACGGCGACTGCTTGATTCGTCGTCTGGCGAACGACCTCTAACGGAGACTCAGCAGCCCAACTATTGAGGCTCCAGAGCAAAAGGAAAATACAGCCTAGCCTCCAGGCTACAGGTAAACGAAAATCTTTTGCGGATATACTCATTGTTTGATTAATTCCCTTTCGGTCCTGTTCTCCCACGGGCGAAGATTATTTTTTCTCATCGTATGACAGAGGAGCGTGTGGACAAGATTGACTGTGCACACGCTGCCTTTCTTCAGCCAGGATGGGTGATTCAGCGAGCAGCCACTTTATCTTGCGGGGCAATAGAAGAAGTGATGGCCTCCTTATAGACCAAAATCTCAACGCGTCTGTTCTTGTTTCTTCCCGTCCGCGTGGCGTTATCAGCAACAGGCGCGTTCTCGCCATACGACATCGTGGTTACATGTAAAGGATCAACTCCTTTCTGTGTGATCAGGTACTGCGCTACGCTTCCTGCTCTCTCTTGTCCCAGCTCATAGTTGTAGCCCCCGGGTCCCATGCTATCCGTATGGCCAGTCACGAGAAAGACTTTGTCATCCGCTGGACCCAAATCACTCAGGAAACCATCGATCTGCCTTCTGGTGTCCGCTGTCAGCGCCGCAGAATTCCGGGCGAAATTGGTTCCTTCTTTGAGATTGAGGGTTAGCTTTCTCTCGAGTCGCATATGGTCGAGGCGATCCAGAGCAGTGCCAGTTCTGGCCTCGACGTTCCCAATTCTGGCTTCGTCCTGGCCGAGACGAGTCTCTGCCTGCGATAAACGCCCGTCCAAAGGAGCAAGTTGGTCGGTGACCCAGCCTCTCGTTGCTAAGCAGCCTGGGCTGCTTAAGACAAACAGCATCCCGGAGTACAGGAGGAGAGACCTTCTTCCATTGCTTTGCGATACCATATGAAACACCTCACTTTAGTATAAATTTGACGGCGAAGAGAATCTGCACTGGAAGAATTGACCTCCCACTGACATTTATTACTCCCGGTGCTTTTATGGTCGTCTCGCTACTCTTTCTTTTGTTGTTACAGCCAGACGCAAAGGGAATGCCAAAAGGGTGTAACACACCAATATCTTGAAAGAGCGCGTATTGTTTCGCGTTCTGAGAAATGTTGTGTCATTTTTGGGACAATACTGTATTATGGTCGTGCAAAAACTGAGACACTTGGGGAAAGAGCTTAGGGCTATTTATAAGGTGGAAAGGCGCAAGAAAGTCCACTTAGGAGCGATGCAGCTGCTGGCTCGACTTTGTAATTGCAGCAACTCTCTCAGTGGTACTTCATTTGCTGTCCCTTAGGAATGGAAACAAAATTGCTTGTATTGGTTCTTTTGGATCGCAATAGGGAATGGAAGGTTCTGCGTTATTTTTAGCCTCGCTATCCTCATGGCGTGGAATCTCTACACCTCTTTTTTACCGGCTGTCAGCTTCCTTCCTAAGCGTAGACACTAGAGGGCCCATGATATTAGAACGGCGAGAAAGCCAACCATCGCGGATAGACACTTTTAGTAGGCTTCCATCATTCGCGGGTATGAGCCTTCTTGTCATCACGCCGCTTTCATGGCATGCGCTGTGGAGCCGAGGACGCAAGCAGCATGAGTGTCACATCTGGACGGACAATGAAGGCATTGGCTTTGAGGAAAAGTACCCGGATCGGATCTGTGAGCCCTTTCGGCGTCTGCCAGGGCGGAGCGTGGATGAGGAAACGAGGATGAGGTGGGCGATATGTCGCAAAATCATGACGTGCAGCGTTCCGAGACAGGAGACGACGTTTCGAGTCATCTTGCCTCTCCATCAACTAGAACAGGAGAGGCGACCGTGACGAACCGACGCCGCCCCTTGACCATTCTGATCGCCGACGACGATCTCGAGGATCAAATGCTGCTCGAGGAAGCCTTCGGCGAGAGTCAGTGGGTCACGGATTTGAGGTTTGTCGAAGACGGAGAACAACTGCTTGATTATCTCCATCGGCAGGGGCGCTACGCAGACCCGGGGGCTGCTCCGCGTCCAGGGGTGATTCTGCTTGATCTCAATATGCCCCGCAAGGATGGGCGTGAAGCACTCCAAGAGATCAAGGCCGACCCCACCCTACGGCAGATCCCGATTATTGTCCTGACCACCTCGCGAGCGGAGGAAGATATTTTTCGGTCGTATGATCTAGGGGTAAACTCATTCATTACCAAGCCTGTGACTTTTCGGGCGCTGGTGGAGCTGCTTCAAATGTTGCGCAAGTATTGGTTTGAGTTGGTCGAATTACCGCCGCTAAGGGGAAGAGGCTCCAATGGATGAGAAGCCGGTACAGGTGTTGCTGGTCGACGATGATGAGGACGACGCGGTTCTAATCCGCGATTGGCTTACGGAGATCGAGACGGTGGCGTTTGAAGTGCACTGGGCTCCGACGTATCAAGCCGCCGTGGAGGCGATCGAGTGCGAGCGGCACGAGGTGTATTTAGTAGATTACCGCTTAGGAGAGCATACGGGGCTAGAAGTATTGCAGAAGGTGCGAGAGCGGGAAGGCCAAGCGGTGGTCATTATGCTGACGGGGCTGGGCAATCGACATGTAGATGAGGCGGCGTTACAGGCGGGGGCAGCGGATTATTTGGTCAAGACGCAGATCACTGCGGACGTGTTGGAGCGGTCGATTCGGTATGCCCGGCGCCAGAAACGAGTGGAAACAGCATTACAAAAGACGCGCGAGGAGTTAGAGCTGCGGGTCCAAGAACGTACAGAGGCATTGACGAGCGCCAATCGTACGCTGCGGGCGGAGATAGCAGAGCACAAACGCACGGCGCAAAAACTGCGAGAGAGTGAACGGCTGGCGACGATTGGCGCCACGGCTGCGCAGTTAGCGCATGAGATCGGTAACCCGCTCAATGGCATGGCCACCACGGTGCAGATTCTCGAACGACGCCTGACCAAACAGCCGGATCCAGCCGACGAGGTGGTGCTATCCGCCGTGCAGGATTTAGGGCACGAGCTGGCCCGCTTGCGAGCGCTGGTGCAAGGCTTGCGCACACTGGCGCGCCCCCGGCGGCTGGAGCTCTGCCCCACGGACATCACCGCGGTGGCGACGGAAGTGTTGCGGCGCGAAGCGCCCGCCTATGCGGAGCGGCAAATTCAGGTGGAGCAGATGTTCACAGAGTCGCTCCCCCTGGTGGCGGCCAACGCCGATGAACTCACGCAAGTGTTCTTGAATCTGTGCAAGAACGCCGCGGAAGCCATGCCTCAGGGGGGCACGCTGCGGGTGCGCGGCTTCTTGGATGGCACCCAGGTGCAAGTGGATATCAGCGACACCGGGAGCGGCATCCCGGAGGGCGTCCAGATTTTTGAACCGTTTATAACGACGAAAGCGAAAGGGACGGGGTTAGGGCTCGCGATTGTTCAACAGATCGTCGCGGCGCACGAGGGGACGATCACCTATACAAGCGCCGCCGGGCAAGGCGCCACATTCACCCTCCGGCTGCCTGCCATGGCCGTGGAGGGAGCAGCGCCGGAGGGAGGGAACTAAGCCATGGCCGGCACGATTCTCGTCGCAGAAGATGACGCCTTGTCACGGAAAAATATTTGCCGGGTGCTCGGCGAAGAAGGCTATCAAGTCCATCCCGCCGCGGACGGCCAGGAAGCAATTGCGGCGCTGGACCGGATCGACTTTGACTTGGTGTTAACCGATATTCAAATGCCCGAGGCCGACGGCCTAGCGGTCTTGCGCCATGTGCGCGCGGTGGCCCCCCAGACGTTCGTCACCATGATGACGGCCTACGCTTCGGTGGACACAGCCGTCACTGCTTTACGGCTAGGCGCGCACGATTACCTGTTGAAGCCGATCCTCTTTGAAGATCTCTTGCGGAAAGTCGCCCTCTTGTTGGAGCATAAGCACCAAGCCTGGGAAATTCAGATGCTCCGGCGTGAGGTGAACCAACGCTTTGCCCTCGACGAACTGGTGGGGGAGAGCCCCGCGCTGCAAAGAGTGTCTACCTTAATTGACAAGGTGGCCCCGGCTGAAGCTACCGTCTTGATTACGGGGGAGAGCGGTGTAGGCAAAGAGTTGGTGGCGCGCGCCATCCACGCGCGCAGTCCGCGGCGAGACAAGATTTTCCTGCCAATTAACTGTAGCGCTATTCCGGAGACGCTGCTGGAGAGTCAACTCTTTGGACACATCAAAGGCGCCTTCACCGGGGCCCTTAACACGCAAGAGGGCTTGTTTCAGCGCGCCCGGGGCGGGACGGTGTTTTTAGATGAAATTGGCGAGCTGCCCCTGAGTTTGCAGCCAAAATTGTTGCGTGTCTTAGAAGCCAAAGAAATCTTACCCGTGGGCGCTAATACTCCTGCGCGTGTGGACGTGCGGGTGGTGGCGGCGACCAACCGCGACCTGGAGCACGAGGTCGAGGAAGAACGGTTTCGCGAAGATTTGTATTACCGACTTAACGTTCTTGGCGTGCATATTCCGCCCCTGCGGGAGCGGCGCGAAGATATTCCCGTGTTAGTCGACCACTTAGTGCGACGGCACAACATAAGCCTGAAAACTCACTACAAAGGGGTCGATAATGCGGTCATGAAAATCTTAATGGCAAGCCCCTGGCGCGGGAATGTGCGCGAGTTGGAAAATATCCTGGAGCGCGCCATGATTTTAGGCAACGGAGAATGGATCATGCCGAGCGATCTGCCGGAAGGCAAACGGGTGCGGGAGGAGAGCCCCGCCCCCCTCGGGCGGCACTTAAAGGCCGCCGTGCGGGCGTACGAGCGCAGTCATATTGAGAATGTGTTGCGCGAAACCGCAGGGGAACGCACTCAGGCCGCGGCCTTGCTCGGCCTCAGCCGCTCCTCTTTGTACCGCAAAATGGAACAACTGGGCATTCCCCTCGACGAAACCGCTCCCTCTGAACCCAGCGCCGCTGCGCGCTAGCGGCTTCAAGAAGGGGCCCAGTACTTCGGGAGAGAGGAAAGGTAGGAGCGGGAGTGGAGAGGGACGAGCTGTGGTATAAGGACGCCATTTTCTACGAAATGCACGTACGCACGTTTGCTGATAGTAACGCTGACGGCATTGGTGACTTTGTCGGCGCCAGACACAAGCTTGATTATCTCAAAGACCTAGGCGTCACCTGCCTCTGGCTTTTACCATTCTACCCCTCGCCCCTTCGTGATGATGGGTACGATATCTCCGACTATTACCAGATCCATCCCCAGTACGGGACCTTGCAGGACTGCCGCGATTTCATCGCGGCGGCGCATCAACGCGGGATACGCGTCGTCGCCGATCTCGTCCTCAATCATACCTCAGACCAACATCCTTGGTTTCTCGAAGCCCGTTCTTCTCCTGAGTCCCCCAAGCGCCACTACTATGTCTGGAGTGACACCGATCAGGAATATCAACAGACCCGTATTATCTTCCGTGACAGCGAACGCTCGAACTGGACGTATGATCCGACGGCAAAGGCGTACTACTGGCATCGGTTTTTTCACCATCAACCAGATCTCAACTACGATAATCCTGACGTTCAGCGCGAGATGCTCAAGGTCATGCGGTTTTGGCTCGATCTCGGGATCGATGGGTTCCGGTGCGACGCGGCTCCGTATCTGTTCGAACGCGAAGGCACAAATTGTGAGAATCTACCAGAAACCCATGCGTACTTGAAAGAACTCCGATCCGAACTCGATCGTTCGTATCCAGACCGTATTTTGCTCGCCGAAGCTAGCCAAGAGCCCCCCATCATACGCGCGTACTTCGGAAACGGGGACGAGTCCCACATGTCTTTTCATTTCCCTTTGACCTCCTGTCTCTTCCTGGCTCTCCACCGCGAGGATCGACAGCCGATCATTGATGTTTTGTCCCAGACCCTTCCTATTCCTGAGACTTGTCAGTGGGCGACCTTTCTTCGCAACCACGACGAACTTACGTTGTCGCGGGTCACCAACGAAGACCGCCAGTCTTTGCTTCACGCCTATGCTCAGGACCCGCAGATGCGCCTGAATACAGGTATTCGTCGTCGCCTCGCCCCCCTTCTCAACAACGACCAACAACAGATCGAACTTTTACATAGCCTCATCTTCACCTTGCCGGGGAGCCCCGTGCTATATTATGGAGACGAGATTGGAATGGGCGATAACGTTTGGCTTGAGGATCGGCATGGTTTGCGCACCCCGATGCAATGGAATGGAGAGCGGAACGCTGGGTTCTCACAGGCGGCGGAGAAACAGCTGTTTGCGCCGGTTATCCTTGATCCGACGTATAGCTATCGGGTAGTCAATATTGACATTCAACTCCGCACGGAAAATTCCCTACTGCGCCGGATACAGCAACTCATTGCTATCCGTAAACAACATCCGGCTTTTGGGCGCGGCGCGATAGAGTTCCTGGAGGCTTCCAGCAAATCGGTCCTGGCGTATGTTCGTCAGTATAGACAAGAAACTCTCCTCTTCATTCATAACCTTTCTCCTTCCGCACTGTCAGTGAAGCTCGACCTTCAAAGATTTTGCGGCGTCACCCCGGTCGAACTGACGGGTCGCTCTGAGTTTCCCCAGATTAATGAGCGCCCTTATGAGCTCAACGTGGGACCGTACGGTTATTATTGGTTTCGGCTTGATGGCTGGCTCGTGCGTCTACCTCCTGCGCAACGAAGAGGGTGAAAAAGAAGGTCGCTCCTTTCCCCGGCTCGGATTCCACCCACAGGCGCCCACCGTGCTGCTCGACGATCTTCTTGCAAATGGCTAAGCCGATGCCGGTCCCCGCATACTCGCGGCGGGTGTGCAAGCGCTGGAAGACCTGAAAAATCCGCTCGGCGTGCCGGGGATCGAGGCCAATCCCGTTGTCACGCACAGAGAACACCCACTGAGCCCCCTCGCGTCGGGCCGCGATGTGAATGCGGGGCGGGGCCGCGCTGCGAAACTTCAGGGCGTTGCTAAGGAGATTCTGGAAAACGAGACCCACTTGTCTCGCGTCGCCGGGCGCCGTCGGCAGCGCGTTGTAGGTTACCTCGGCAGCGCTGTCTTCGATAGCCAGGTGGAGATCGCCAAGGACGCGCGCCAGCAGCGCCCCGCAATCCACCAAGGTGGCCTCCTGCGTGTTCTCGCCCGCGCGGGTGTACGCCAGCAGGTCAGTAATCAATGCCCGCATCCGCTGCGCGCCCTCAACCGCAAACGCGATAAACTCGTTCGTCTCGGCATCCAGTTTGTCGTGGAAGCGCTGCGCCAACAGTTGTACGTAGCTGGTGATCGTGCGCAGTGGCTCCTGCAGGTCGTGAGAGACAATGTAGCCAAACTGTTGCAGCTCGGCGTTGAGTCGCTCCAACTCCACCGTCCGCTGGGCGAGTTCCCTTTCCATCTGCTTCTGCGCGGTAATGTCGCGGGCGATCTTCGAGGCGCCGATGATGGTTCCCTGCTCGTTCCGGAGTGGGGAGATGGTGACGGACACGTCCAGCAACCGCCCGTCTTTGCTCCGGCGCACGGTCTCGAAGTGATCGACGCGCCCGCCCTGCCGCAGGCGCGCCAGAATCACGGCCTCTTCGTCGTGCCGGTCCTCGGGCAGCAGGCGCAGAATCGACTGCCCGATCATCTCCTCGGCCTGGTAGCCGAAGATGCGCTCCGCGGCGGCATTCCAGCTGGTCACTACGCCGTCCAGGGATTTGCTGATAATCGCGTCATCTGAGGACTCCACGATCGCCGCCAGCCGCAGACGGGCCTCTTCTGCCTGCTTGCGGGTGGTGATGTCGGTGAAGATCACCGCAACGCGCCGCTGCGTGTCGTCTTCGACCCGAAAGGCGTAGAGGTCCAGCACGCGCCCTTGGGTCACGAGTCGGCGTTCAACCCGGATCGGCTCGCCGGTGCTGAGCACGGCGTCATACATGGCGAACCATTGCTCAGGTTCGCCCGGAATCGCTTGTCGGATGGTTTTCCCGGCCACGCCTCCTGCACCAGGCGCGCGGTGAGGGCTTCGCCAATGAACGTCACCAGCAACCCGAGCAACTGGGCGACGAGAAGCACCCCTCCTTGCGCAATTTCGTTTTGGGACAGTTGCCCCGCCAGTTCGCCCACGCCCTCCAGGGAGCCATCCGCGGTGACGTGGACGGCTTTCAACCAGCAGACTTCGTCATTGGCGAGCGCCAGCGCACGGGACAGGAGCGAGCGAAACCCGGCGACTCCCATGAGGCGGGAGAGCGGCCGGCGCAGTGAGTCACAGACGCGCACCGCTGGTAGCACCTGCGTATCGGCGGTGTCGCCCGCAGCGGCTTCAAGCGCCAGCAGCCGTTGGGCAACTCGTCGCAGCTTGGGAGTGGCTCGGCTCATCGGAGCCTCCTCGCGGCCTGAGAGCCCACCTCGACTTTGCCGAGCCAGCACGCGCCGTTCAGCACTGGCGGCGTGCGCAAGGTCGGCGGTCTCGGGGCGTGTCCCTGACCTGCGTGCGCTGGGTGCGACGGAATGCGTGCAATGGCATGAGACAATGTAAAGTCCTCAATGGGGCAGAAAGCATGGCGAACCTTCGAGTCAGAGAGTCCCCCCCCCCTCGATTTCACAACTTGTGATAATATCTCACGCCTAACATCACAGGACATGATCGCCTCGTGGTTGTTCCCCGTGTCAGAGCGCCGCGGCCTTGAGTACGAGCATCAACTCCACGCGGTCTCCGCGCTCGCGGTCTTCGGAAATGATGCGCCGGTTGCGGCGTTGTTCCATCACCATCCATGCATAGGCTTTCAACGCATCGCGCATGACCGCAGCCAGCGTCGTCTGTCCAGTCAACGCGGCGACTTGGCGGATGGCCTCTACATCGGTCGGCAATACTTCAATCTCTAGTCGTTTGGCGACGCCCCGAGAGGGGACTGTCTTTGGGCGGGGGCGCTGAGGCGGACGGCGTGACATGGACTCTCCTCCATCTCTCCAACTTTCTACCTGGGAGGTGGCAGCCATCTCCAGAAAAAGTCCGGTAAATTTCCTCTCTCCATCGTGTCAAGAATCCCTTGCTATGCAAGGATGTGCCGTCATGCGGCTTGGGCCAGCTCAATCCGCCGGATGCAGAGGATATGCTCAGGAACAGGCCGGAGGTCCCAGATCACTCCAATCGAGGACAACAGGACCGACAGATAATAGGTCATGTCGATTTCCCACCAATAAAACCTCTGCCGGGTTGATCCCGGATTGGGCATATGGACATATTGTCTCCATGATCTTAAAGAACAGAGCGTAAAGCCCTCTTGCGAGTATCCTCTTTTGCAACAACAAAGTATGGTTTTTCTCACTTCTAGGACGAATGTGTGTCCCAAAGCCAGGCTACACCTGAGCTACGATAGACTCTTATCCCCTATCTTGATGTGTTTTCTCTGAGGTGTCTTGGCACGTCCATTGCGGCTTTTAGACAGACAAGAGATCTGACTACATACACACGAGGGTAAAGGAGTGCGCGATGAAAGACATGAAAGCAGTGGTTGGGATTTTTAGTTCACGAGAAAAGGCTGAGCGAGCGCTCACTACTCTAAAGGACACAGGATTGACCTTTACTCAGATGAAGCTCGTGACGCCAGAGGCGTCAGCAACTAGCGACACGGCGGCCACGGAAACAGAACTAGAAACACCAGGCCGCAGAACACGGACTGCGCTTAGTGCTCTTATGGGCGGAGCGCTGGGAGCCTCAGGAAGTCTCCTCGGAGCAGCAGCGGTGGGCCTTGTTGCTGCAGGCGCCCCGTTCATTGCTTTGGGGCTTCCACTCGCAGCGATCGGAGGCCTGACAGGAGCAGGAGTTGGAGTGTTTGCGGCGGAAACGCTTGAACATTCTCTCTTACAGCCGGCCTATAACCAGCTCTGCGAAGAAGCGTTGAAACAAGGAAAGTCTCTTGTCATCACACTCGCGGATGATCACGCGCAAGCAGAACAATATCGCCAGATTCTAATCGAGGCAGGGGCGGAGAACCTCAATCCGAGCCGCGAGAAAGAACTCGTCGATCTCGATTCCCTCGATGTCGGTACTGTCTTTGCGGTCCCCGAGAAGGAGACGCCCGATTACACTCCCTTTGCAACCCCAGAAGAAGTGCTCAATCATGATAAGCTCTCTCGGGAGCAAAAGATTAAAATTCTTCGTCGCTGGTACTACGACGCCAGTTCAGTCGCGGTGGCTGAGGAAGAAGGTATGGTTGGTGATGATAACTTGATGTTGCAACGGATTGTACACGCGCTGCATCAATTAACCGGCGGCCTCGACAGGGAACACTTCGTCCCGACGAAGCAAGGTAGTCTCTAATAAAATGGCTTGGAGCGAGGATGACGCAGCTCTGCTTGCGGAATTCGCTGCAGACCTTCCACAATGTCATTACTAGAAGGTAGCGCGCTGATTCGTGCACGTTTAACAACCTCTGCTGTATGAGTTAGGAGCCGGACTCTACCAGAGCGGCCCTAGCATTTGTAATAATCACCAAGGAACGCAAGGCGTTTTCTTAGACGTGGCACAGCCATTGCTCTCATTAAAAGAGGAGCTTCCGTCATGGCGAACGAGCAGGAGTGGCAAAGACAACATGTCCATTTTTCCCTACTACGCGGGTACCATCTGGCGGACTTGTTTACACTCGCAAACGCCTTTTCTGGAATGGTTTCCATCCTGGCTATGATGAGCTACCTTCTCACTCCGGAGCCCTGGCGGGTGGGCTTAGCGCTAGGGCTCCTGCCGTTGGCTTTGGTGTTCGACATCGCCGATGGCCGGATTGCACGGAGGAGTTCCCAGATCTCCGAATTCGGGCGAGAATTGGACTCGCTGGCCGATATTGTCAGCTTTGGGGTTGCGCCAGTGGTAGTAGCTTATGGATTGGGTATGCGCGGCGGCCTGGATGTCCTTATCCTAATATTTTTTGTCGGATGTGGCATCAGTCGCCTGGCCCGCTTCAACATTACAGCCGCGCAACTCTCCGATGAAAAAGGTAAAGTACGGTACTTTGAGGGGACGCCCATTCCCTCTAGCCTGCTGCTGATCCTGGTGCTGGGCAGCTGTTTCTACACGGGGCGCATCGGCGACCGTCTGCCGTTTGGAGTCGTCTCTATCGCCACGATCAATTGGCACCCCCTTTCGATCCTGTACTTGATAAATGGCTCCGCCATGATCAGTAAGACACTTCACATTCCTAAGCTATGATAGATTCAACACACAGGAGCGGCGTCTTGCCTCCACTCGTATTCGTACAACAAAGTTAAGTCGGCGAAACGGGACGCGTGCGAGCGATCAAAATAAGAGAGTGTTCAAATACCGGAAAACCTACAAAGCCTACGACAAAGTAAACTCTATTATGTATTTCTTCTTCCAGCGCCTCCCTACAATAAGAGGCAAGACATGCAGATGCGCGCACTCACTACCGCCAGCTATCGTGCTTTTCATAACGCTCTGCCTACTCTCGTCATGCCACATGGCCCTTACGGTAGTAACGCAAGGAGGAGAGCATCAACTTCGTAACGTAGTTCTCCAAACCCCTCCTGGACCACGAGTCCTCATTTTCGCCCTTGACGGCGCCGGCTACAATGAATTTATGGGAGCCATTCGTTCCGGTAAGGCTCCTCATTTGCAAGCGCTATTAGGGCCTGAACAGCAAGACGGACGATTTGCCCATGCTTACGGGGTCCCTAACGCTATAAGTATTTTGCCTTCGACCACCATGGCGGCCTGGTCCTCGATCTTCACCGGACAACCTCCAGCTCAGACCGGTGTCCCGGGCAATGAGTGGTTCGTCCGCGAACAGCGGCAATTCTATGCGCCGGGGCCGGTGTCCATCACCGACACAACAGATAATCTTAAAATGATGACAGAGGGACTGGTTGGCAAAGCCATAGAGACCCCTACTCTTTACGAGCTGATAGGTCAGCCCTCCTACGTCTCTCTCGCGCCAATTTATCGCGGGGCTACGCTCTTCACCACCATAGAGTCGACCGCTTTCGGGGACCTTATGACCAAGTTTGTCACAGGGGTCGTGGATGGCGGGCCCGTGAATCAAGCCCTCTACGCAGTAATTGATGAGGACTCCGTGTCAACATTAACCACTGCCCTCAAAGAGCATGGCGTCCCTATTCTCCAAGTCGTATATTTTCCAGGGATTGATCTTTTTACCCATGAAGCTGCAGAACATATGGACGGGAAGGAGCCTCTGCCTCTAGAGGTCGAATACCTCGAAAGCGTTACAGACAAAGCTGTCGGAGAGGTATTACACACGTACGAAGAATTCGGAGTGCTGGATGAAACGTATATCCTCTTCATCGCTGACCACGGGCATACTCCAGTTCTTGACGACGACCGCCACGCACTGGGAAGGGAAGGAGACCAGGAACCACCTGAACTTATCGGGAAAACGGGGTTCCGGTTACGGAAGTTTGTCTTGAATCCTGCTGAAACTGACCAGGACTATCAGGCGGCAGTGGCGTATCAGGGAGCCATGGCTTACATCTATCTTGCTGACCGCTCTACATGCCCAACCAAGGGAGAGCGTTGTGACTGGGAGCGGCCGCCGCGATTAGAGGAAGACGTCATGCCTGTGGTGCGCGCTTTTTACACAGTCAATGAGACCGGTGATCCTATCCCGGAGCTTAAAGGAACCCTTGACCTCATCTTTGCCCGCGAGCCGCGCCCCCCTGGACAAAATGCGCTTCCCTTCCAGGTGTTTGACGGCAAAAAGCTTGTCCCCATCCCTGAGTATTTAGCTCGTCATCCTCGACCAGATTTGCTTCAGCTAGACGCACGGATGAAGTGGCTCGGCGCGGGCCCCTATGGGGAGCGAGTGGGCGATATTGTGCTGTTGGCTCGCTCCGGCCTGGAGCGACCAATCGAGGACCGCTTTTACTTCTCTCATCCCTATCGCTCCTGGCACGGCAGCCCAACACTGCAAGATAGCCATATTCCTTTTGTCCTCGCTCGCCAGGGCGACACAGGCAAGAGACTACAGACTATAGTTAAGGCAGCGATGGGGAAATTCCCTTCTCAACTGGATGTTGTCCCTCTCGTGCGAACCCTTATCGGACGCAACAAACAACTAAGAGAACTAGCTGTACCAGGCCCCTCGCCAAGTCACCCGAATAAGTCCACGGAAGCCCCAAGGAGTCAATCACTCTCTCCTTCGGGCTAAAAAAAGAGCTCGCAGAGTCTGAGCCTAGAACGGTTTGCATGTGTCTTTACCAGTTGATTCACCCTTCGACAGGCTCAGGGTGAACGGCAAAAGTGCTCCCACGAGGAAAAAACCCGTTCGTGCTGAGCCCTTCGACAGGCTCAGGACAGGCTTGTCGAAGCACGATAGCCCCCGCCCTGGGTAAATCCATTTGCAATTTGCCCTAGAATTCCGTTCGTCTCTCTTCTTGAGACAGCTCCCTTTTGTCCCACTTCGGCGACAGGCCCCAATTCAGTCGTCTCAGGAGTGTGACACACGCCTACGAATCTCTAGCTTTGTCGCCCTCTCCTTTGTGGTCCTGTTTTTGCGCTTCTTGAGAGGACAAGTTGCAACTCAAAAAAAGAAGCGATGCCTCTGCTGTTCGTGTTCGCGGAAGATAGGAAATAGGTTCACAACAAGGGGATTTGGTTATGCAACAATTCATCACTCGTCCCGTCATATTTACTGTCTTGCTCGGTCTGAGCGGCCTGGTGGGCGCCTCTGCGATCCACGCCCAAGTTCAGAATCAACCGCCTCCTATTGGACAATCAACGCAACAAGCTCAGCCGTATCAATCGCCAAGAGGAGAATCAATGCAACAATCTCAACCTCAATCTCAACCGCGCAAAGAAGTGAGCGACAAGGATCTCCAGGCTTTCGCCAAAGCCTACGTAGAAGTCCAAAAAATAAAGAACTCACAACAGGGGTCGCTCAACAACGCCCCGGATCCTCAGCAATCGCAGAAGATCCAGCAAGACACCAGCGCAGAGATGGCCAAGGCGGTTCAGAAACAAGGATTCACGCCTGAAACCTATGCACAAATGCTCGCGACTATTAACGGTGACACTACCCTCAGCCAGAAAGCCATGGCGTTAGTCAAAAAAGAGAGAGCAAGTTAATCGGCATGAATCACAAGGGCGCCGCCACGAGTAAACTTTTTCTCTTCGTGTAGTCTACAACGTAACGTTTGTTCTCCTTGCTGAGAAGCGAACGTGCAGGCGGAGTTTTTGTGCAAAATCTGAGAAGCAGGCGCGAATGAAAGGAAAAGGACAATGGGAAAAATTCCTACTATGCGAAGCAAGACAGTCAGGGATGTTTTTCTCATCGCACTGACTTTCACTGTACTCTTATTGCCTACAAGCGCACGCGCTATCCAACGTGACGGGAATATTCTCTTTTTCTCCTTTGAAGAGCTAAAACAGGGATTGACTAACCTCACGCCCGCTGCGCCGCTGCCCAGATTTTCGTGGCGTCGCTCGTTGCCACAGGCGGGTCAGGAAAGCCCGATTGAACGTAATTATCGTTGGGGCAATGGCTTAGGCATTGACGGGTATGCGCACCCCGGGGTCCGCCGGCCGCTTTGGGGATACTAGAACAGATTGCAATAGGGATACGTCCTGCCTTCGTAGGGGGCGCGGCGCCGCGCTCCTACAGACTCGCGCCCTCGCGCCCAGCCAGAGCCTGAGCGCGAAAAGACACGCAAGGCGGAGCCTCATTACAGTAACGAAAAGCGAACCACGCTAGGAGTATGTTCCCGCAGAGTCCGCTTACAGCGACATTCATCGCCAAGCGACGTCCTCACGGTTTTTCGCCGATCGCCGCGGTCCAATGGTCGATTTCTTCCTTAGTCAAGCGGCCACGAGGGGAAAGCCGTGCATCGTCGTATCCCCACTGTCCAATATCAACGAGATACTGCGCCCTGGACAACAGCGTTCCTTGACAGAGTCGCGCTGTCGGGAGAGGGCTATGCAGTTCCTTCTGCAGACGAGAGAGCAAATTTTCCATGACCCAGGCTGGAACCTGCGTGCGCTCGCTCGGATAACTAAATCCAAAGAGCACGAGGTGGCTGAGGAGCACGCGCCAATGGGCGTCGAAGCGGTGCAAGAGGCGTGGCCAGTCCAGGCGCTTCCCACAAGCACGGAGAATATGGGCAATGTCGGCGCCGTCATAGCGTTCCCGTTCTTTCACGAACGCCTTTGACCAGATCATCTCCTCAGGCGGACAAAGTTGCACGGGCACGCCCATCACTACTTTTTCTACTGCATACCTAAACCACTCTTCATCGACGCCGCAGAGACCATTCCCTGAGTTAAAAATGACATCAACAAAATCCTCGCCGTAAAAGACTTTTCCTAACCAGTGGGGAAACGTGAGATCAGTATGGTAGCCAGCGGCGGAGAGAACCTGGAGAACGTGGCGACAATCTTGTTGGAGCACGAACAGGTCAAGATCTTTTGTGGGACGCACAATGCCTGTGTAGCACTCACATGCGTCAGCGCCGCCAAGGAGAAAAGGCACTTGCGCGGTACGCAAAGTTAGTAACACCTGTCGATAGAACTTACAGGCGCTGGGGTTATGAGTTTCCTGATGGGATATAGATGACATCATGCGACCTGTCAGACGCGGCTTATTGCGTCGGGTTGACGGTGAAAGGAGTGGTAGAGCCCGGTGGAAGCGCAGGGGCGGACTCACCCTCGCCGGTTGATAATTCCAAGATGCGGAAGGGTGGACGCTCAGGAAACACACGCTGCAAAAGCGGCATAGCAACGTTGTAAACGGGTGCGCCTCCTCTGGTGCTTCCCTCGGGGCGGCCATGATGAGCGTGCCCGTGGAAAACGGCAGTCACAGAGTAGCGGTTCAACGGCTCCTCAAGTCGACTCGATCCTAGAAACGCAAAAATTTCCGGGGGTTCGCCCTCGACCGTAGCCTGGATAGGAGAATAATGGAGTAAGGCGATGCGTTGTATCGTACGCAGCTTTGCTAGCGCCGATTCTAACCTCAGGGTTTCATTGACTGCTTCATGAACGAAGCGCTTAATCGGCTCTTCTCCCCAGGCCTGGAGGGCGCGTTCGCCAAAGCCGCCGGCAAAGCCCTTGACGCCGGCAAAGCCGATCCCTTGAATTTCTCGGGCGTCGCCATTGAGCATGATGACTCCGGCGTCGGTAAGGATACTCCAAACCTCCTCCTGTTTGCCGGATTCGTATTCATGGTTCCCAAGCACGGCGAGGACGGGGATCTTCATCACAATTGTGGCGAGTTCTTTCGCAAAGAGACGCGCTTCTTCAGGCAGACCATAGTCGACAATGTCTCCACAAAGTAAGAGGATGTTTGCACTCTCAGTGATGTGAGCAAACAACGGCTGCAAAGTCCCCTGCGAAGTTTTCGAGTAATGGATATCTCCTATCGCCGCCAGACGCACCATTTCTTTTCTCGTCATCAGAAAATTTTTCTCTTCGGCAAAAAGGAACCATAGGCAAAGGCGCTTTTCGTTTACTTTCTAGACGTATTATATCACGATATCGCTTGACGAGCCTTCGCTACTCCCGGAGGACAGAACCATATTGTCAGAGGTATTCATGCTATCACTGGCGTTGCCTTGAAGGTTAGGGGGAGACATGTGCAATTGGTTTTTCAATTTTTTGACGCCGGCCACCTGCTGGACCTTAGCGTTAATGTCGGCCTTTTCTTTTTCGCTCGCAACTGATCCATGAAGGGTAACTTCTCCGTTGTCGGTTACAATAAAGACACTCTGCGCAGCGGCAGCCAACGCTGTATCTTCACCTAAAGCCTGTCTAATATGCTCGTTGAGCCTTTGATCGGACTCAGTGCTAGCCTCATCTTTCATTACAGATTCACTATCCCGATCCGACACCTGGAGACTCGCGACGCCAAAAGGAGAACTGCCGCTCGGGCGAGGCGCATCGAGGCTTTTGTCGTAACTCTGAACAAAGGAAGGAACGGTCAAAGCCAGAGCCATACCTGTTGTCAGAATAAATCGCCAAAGTTTCTTTATCTGCATAAATTTCTCCTTATTTGGCCCGGCCCTTGAGCGGACTGAGCCTTGATTAAGGGGTTGAGGCTACCAATCATATTTTTTAAAAAGTGCAAAAACAGGACCATAGAAGAGAGAGCAATAAGGCTCAGGATTGGCTGGTCTATGTCGCAATCCCAAGACAACCAATCTGGCGCTTGTCACCGGAGTGAGACAGGGCAGAGGCGCTCAAAAAGAAGCCTGAGGGAATGGCTGAGTTCGCGGTTGAGAAGCTGAGGGAAAAAACCAGAACCCTTTGTAGACATCGCAGCAATGAGGCGGCGACGAGATTGGGGCTCTACGTGTGTCGCCGCGCCTTGTTACGGTGACGAATCGGCCAAGTTGCTTGACCTAACCGTCTCCTCACTCCTTGAATCGTCAGTTTGGTGCAGCTCATCGCTTCAGCTTGCTAACGGGCAATTGATCTTTTGCTTCGTCTTCTCGTGCGATCCTGGCACGCCCGTTGCGTCCTATTCATTGTAAACTCGCTGGAACCCATCTGTAGCCCCGTCTGAGCTGTCACTCTGAAGGGTGACGTAACTGATGGGTTTAGGGGTGATCTGGAATCTCAGAGAAAGGAGTTTGTCTATGCTGAGAAAAAATACTGCAGTACCGCGGTGGATCTCTGCTCCACTCCTCTGTGGCGCGCTGGGAGTCAGTGCGTGCGCCACCGCCCAGCCGCCAGTTACAGTTTCGCACACTGAAGTGATCACGCGAGAAACTCGAGCCCCGCTCCCACCTGTAGAGTTGCAGTCAGCCAGAACTGAATTAGACAGCGCCCGGCTGGCCATGGATGACCGAGAGTATGAACGGGCTCGTCGTCTGGCCGACCAGGCCGTGGTAGACGCCCGCGTGGCGGAAGCGCGAGCTTCAACCGAAAGCATGCGTCAGACGGCTTATGATCTCCGTTCGGCCAGCGAGGTCCTGCGCGAAGAGGCTATACGGGTTTCTATTGCTCTTTCGTCTCCACCTATAGAACTGCGGCTGGCCAAGGATGAATTAGACAACGCCCGGATTGCCTTAGACGACCGAGAGTATGAGCGGGCTCGTCATCTGGCCGAGCAAGCTCTGGCGGACGCTCGCCTGGCCGAACTACGGGCTGAGACCGAGAACACTCGGCAAACCGCTCGTGACTTAAGTCTGAGCAGTGAAAATCTGCGTGATACGGCTGTGCGGTTGGCTGCTCTCTACTAGCATGAAAGTCATAACCGCATTTCATCATTATCTTATGGAGGATTTTCTTATGCGCTTAATACGTACGTTAATAATGTTCTCAGCTGTTTTCCTTGTTGTCGGCCTGATGCCGCTTGCAAAAGCACGAGCCGAATTCCCCTATGCGCCTGTGGAACTGCGGCTAGCCCAGAATGAATTAGACAGCGCCAGGACCGCTCTGGACGTCAGAGAATATGAACGGGCCCGCCGTCTGGCCGAGCAGGCCCTCTCGGATGCTCGCGTTGCTGAAGCGCGGGCGGAGACCTTCAGCGCCCGCCAAACCGCTCATGACTTGTATCTGGGCAGCGCGACCTTACGTGATGAAGCCATGCGGGCCTCTGCCTCTATAGTCTACCTTCCTCCGTACTCGTCTCCGTTTGCGCCTACAGAGCTGCGGCTCGCCAGGGAGGAATTAGACAGCGCCAGGACTGCTCTGGATGTGCGGGAGTACAACAGAGCCCGTCGTCTGGCCGAGCAGGCCCTCTCGGATGCTCGCGTTGCTGAAGTACGGGCGGGGACCCTGAGCACCCGCGAATCTGCCCGCGACTTGCGCATAAGCAGTGAGGCTGTGCGTGACGAAGCATTGCGGATGGCTTCTCTTTACTAAGGTTGACAGGAAGCAATACCTAAAACGATAAGTGAGGAGAGGGGCGAGTCTAAGACCGCCCCCTCCTTTAGCTTTGCAAAAGGAGAAGCAAGGAAACGGTCGCGGGAAAAAACATAATACAGCTTGGTTGTCAACAACTTAATGCCTTGCGCTTGACCTGTCGCATGAATAAGACAAGAGCCTTCTTACGTGATGCAGAGGCAGGACAGCGCAAGAGCAGCAAATTGTCGCGTAGGGACGGGCATTTTTCCTCAGGTGTCCCAGGTTTGTGACGCGAGGTGGAGGAACTTTTTCTCTTTTGTAAGACAGGCTCCTAACAAAAAATGCAAGAAAGAAGCATTCTTGAGTGATTGTGCACCTTCTTTCCGCCATGGCAGCTCTCTTGCTCACAGTCCTTGTGACAATCAGGAAGTCATTCAAAGCCTATCCGAGTAAAATGACCAAGCAGACCACAGAAGCCGGAACATTCCGCACTTCGCCAGCACCAATCCTATGTTTGTCAAAGGGCGAACAGAAGAGAGGCGACCGCTTGGGAGCAGTCATGCGAATAGCCTGTAAAGACTCCAACAGAGGAGGAAATCATGGTCCTTCAACCTCGTTCCCCTCCTTAAAGAAAAAAGAGGGTTGAGAGCACGCCGACGATTATCGCGAATATGCTCATCCTGCGAAGACGTTTTTTTGGGCAGTCTAACGGAGGTGAACAACAATGGCGAAGAATTTCAGAGAACTCATGGCTATCGGTGTCGTGGGATTTCTCATGGCGTTCAGTGTAGTAGGAGTCGAGCCAGCTTTTGGTATCTGGCCTTTTTCCAGCGGAGAGGAAAGTAAAAACATCCAAAAAGAAAGCTCAGTCGTCAATGTGAATACCGCTAGCCAAGACGTCCTCGCTGCGATCCCCGACCTCGGGGAGGCCAAGGCCAAAGCAATTGTTGACTATCGCCGACAACATGGTCCCTTCAACACCGTAGAAGACATCAAGCAAGTCCCCGGTATTGAGGACCAAACCTTCGCGAGCATTAAAGATCATCTCACAGTGGAAGAGGAGCGGTCGTCCCGCAATGAATCGTCCCTTCAGAGCCAAGCAAAAGTCGCCGATGAGGCCCAGTAAAACAGTGTGACAGTGATAAACATTACTCGACCCCACACGTGCAGCCTAGTGAGGATGAACAGTCATTAGGCATAAGAGGACGAGACTCCAGTAATGAGAATAGAAAGCCTTCAGTAAGAAAAAGATGTGAAAGGTGCAATATGACCATAAAACAAAAACCTCTTGCAGTCCTAGCCACATTGATCGTGATACTTTTCCTGGGAGGCTGTTCCCAACCGCTCACTACCCGAGAAAAGGGAGTCTTGGCGGGAGGCGGATTAGGCGCTGGAGCCGGCGCACTCATAGGGTCGGCGGTCGGGGCGCCAGGCGCTGGCGCAGCAATTGGTGGAGCTATGGGTGCTCTAGGCGGCGGTTTAGTTGGAGATCAGCTCCAGGGTCAAGAAACCAGGCAGGCCCAACAACAAGAACAGTATGAGGAGCAGAATCGCGAGCTTCGACGGCAACGCCGAGAGCTGGACCAGCTCGACCAGGAAAGACGTGGGGATGAGTATTAACAACTATCCGAAAAGCTTTCTTAGTTAGTGTTTGAAAGCAGAAATCCCCCGCTGGTCGCTACACGTCTGTTGCCCCCTTTATAGAGGGGGCGAAGACGTAACCGAGCGGGGAATTCGTCTCGCGCGATGAAACAGCACTCTTAATGAGTGACGGTTATAAGCGGAAGTCTCAAATTGTCAGCAGCAAAGTCTACTGTCTGAAACTCTATCTGTTCTTTAAAGAAATCTTGTCCTTCGCCGAGTCCGTTTTCTCAGGAGATTTTTCGGGCGGCGGTTTTTTCTTGAGACGCACAGTCACCATTGGAGGGTCCAGGCCGGCAACCTGCAAACCCAGGGGAAGATTCACTTCTTGAGCCGAAAGGGGATAGTTGCTCGTGCCCTCGCCGGTCTCTTTGAGATTGACCTGGGCCCGTAATCGGCGTGAATCGAGTAAGCTCAGCAACTCACGCGAGCCCCGTACGCGGAGGTAGACTTCTTGGGTGCGTCTTCCGTCAAGATCAAGATCCGCCGGAATGTCATAGTAGACTACAGGGATAGTGAAACCGACCTCAGTGTTCTGGGGTCCCACAAGGATCAGCCAGAGCAGGCCCACTGCCGCCAGCGCTCCTAACTTCGCCCTCCAGTCATGCGTAATAACAGCAGGATCAACCCAGGAATGTTTTTCTTTCTTGGGCGGACCTGCCAACCGGTTAGCAAGCCAGGCGGCTAATTCCTGGAACCTAGATAAGGCAACAATCGCGCCTCGTTCAACGACGGATACCGTACCCCGTTCTTCAGAGACCACTACGACGACGGCGTCAGAGATTTCGGTGATGCCCACGGCTGCTCGATGACGCGTGCCGTAGAAGTAAGGAAGAGACAAGGACTCTGAAAGCGGCAAGATACAGCCGGCGCGATACACCCGACCTTCACGCAAGTAGAGAGCGCCATCGTGCAGCGGAGTCGGCGGCGTACAGAGATTTTCTACAAGTTGAGAACTTACCTCTGCATCAATCACCACCCCTTTGCCGCGCAGCAGGGGTTCGATCGCCTCATGCCGTTCAAAGACCAGAAGAGCTCCATGGCGCTGGCTTGCGAGGGTAGCACAGGCGTCGGCAATGGTAACCATGAAGTCTGTGATTCCATTAGTGTGAGGGCGGCGGAAGAGCGCCACTGATGAGATACGGAAATTCATCCGCTCCAGGATCTGACGAATTTCTCCCTGGAAGACAACAACGATAAGAATAAACGACGCCGCCCAGATGCCGCCCAGCACCCAGGTTGTCAGGAATAACCCCGCGGCCTGCGCCAAGAAATAGAAAACGCCCAACGCCGCCAGTCCCGCGCCAACACGAGCCGCGCGGGTGCCTCGGAAATAGAGGTAGGCCTGATAAACGAGAAACGTCATCAAAGCCACATCAAGGACGTCGCGCCAACGAAATCCCCAGGCGGCATGCCAAACTGGCGTCAAGAATGCAAAGACTAAATTCACTCTCTTGCGTCCTGTACATGCTTTCAAACATTATCCTTACCCGCCCTTGCTCCGCTTGGGCTACCTTCTCTTCAGCACAGAAAGGGTAAAGATCGGGATAGAAACTTTTTGTGACCTTCACTTTATGTTAGATACTCATCCGATCGTCGTCTTATGGCGCCGCTCCTCCTCTATCTTTCATGCACTACACTACGCCTAAGAGTTGCAGGATGCCCTGTAAAGGAATCCGCACCCACTCAGGACGGCTGTTCAGTTCATAACCCAACTCATAGATTGCCTTTTCCAAAAGGTAGACATCGAGCAAGATTTGTAATTCTTCTCGCGTCCGGGGTAAAAACGACGACCGCTCAGCAGTCTCGCAATAGGCCTTCAAGAACACAGCCGAGACCCAGCGGCACCAAAAGCGAGCCCAGAGCTCTAAGGAGGCCAGGGCCTCAGGATGGGAAGCGTACACCCCTTCGGCTTCTTGGTCAAAGAGAACCGCATACACCGCATAGTGAAAAGAGCGGAGCATGCCCGCCACGTCTCGCAACGGGGACCGTTTCATCCGCCGTTCGCTGAGGGGACGCGCCGGCTCGCCTTCGAAGTCAATAACGACAAAATCTTTCCCGGTGTAAAGCAATTGACCTAAATGATAGTCTCCATGGCAGCGAGTGCGTAGCGCGGTAATTTTTCTCCCAAGGATAGCCTTGAAGCGCTTGAGGATATCCTCTTCTCGTTCGAGAACCCGCTGGGCGTCAGTGCGCACCGCCTGAGGCAATTCTTTGAGGCGGCGGCGCAGCAGTGGAAAGGCCTGTGCGGCCGAGCTGCGCATCGTTTGATAGATGGACCGCTGATAGAGCGTCGAAAATGGTTCCGGAGCAAAGTGAGGATCAGACGCGGTCGATGCGAGCGCACTATGCAGCTCAGCGGTGCGCTGACCCAGCAATTGCGCCGACGCTAGGTAAGAGCCGATAGTTTCTTGCGCCAGGTGGGGCAACACTTCGTCGCTCAAAGCGAGGAGATGAGCTTGAGGAACGGGCGGCTGCTGGATGTTTCCGTGCGCCAAGGCCGCTTCGAAGTAATGACCCAGGCTATCGAGCGTGTAGCGCCAGGCGTCGCCTTGATTGGGAATGAAGCTCTGGAGAATCGCGACAGTGGCCGGCTCCTGAGAGTTTCCCTTCTGTTTCCGATGATACTCCAGAGCGCCAGCCACACCCGGAGTATGCGTAAAAGCGGCTTTTTCCGACAAGAAGCGACCAATCTCCAGATCTGGATTGACCCCAGCCGACACCCGTCGGAAAAATTTGAGAATAAAAGTACTTCCGTAGGCAACCGACGTGTTGCTTTGCTCCGCTTGCAAGAGCGACGCAGAGAGATTTCCTTCGCTTTTGTTATACAATTGGCGAAACATCCGTGCCGGGAGAGCCCGTAGCTCACCCTGCTCTCCTTTAAACCGGAGCCGGTGCGTCATTGCCCCTAAGAGCGCTTCGCAGAAGGCATTGTCCCACACCGCTTCGTACAGAATCGCGTCCTCACCTTCTCGGCGTAAAGACGTCACCACGGCCTGAGGGAATTCCTTTCGTATCTGCTCCGCCCGTTCTGTAGTAGCGATACTCAGCGGCAGGATATACGTCTCTGCATCAGCATCCGCGTATCCAACCACAACTGCGGCCATATAAGCGACGGACGAACTATAGGGAATAGGGACGATCTCCGAAATAGCAACGGAGCGCAGCGGTCGGGCTTTTCCTCCGAACCAGCGGCGTTCCTTAAGGTACCCCGGCAGGATCGCTTCCAGCCTAGGTCTGGACTCCGCCTGAAAGATGCTGTCCCATGCTCCGGTCACGTCGAGAGCAGGCGCTTCAGCGCGTGCAGCACTCACTTTTCTCTCGTCGCTTTGCAGCGCCTCCAGCGTAAACCAGAAGAAGGTATGAGGCCCCGGCGTCAACAAATAGGGCAGCTCTCCAATAGAAGGAAAAGGAACACGGCCAAACATTTCGACGGGCGTCACTCCTTTAAAAGCCGACAGATCCAGTTCGACGTACTGCACAAAACGTGAGAGGTTCGCCACCACAAGTATGCATTCATTTTGGTAACGGCGAAGGAATGCGAGCACTTTCCGATTATCTGGTTGCAAAAATTCTAATGTTCCCTGACTAAAAGCCTTGTAGCGCTTCCGTAGGGCAATGAGTCGCCTCATCCACCATAAAAGCGAGTAGGGATTATTCTGTTGCGCTTCAACATTGAGGGCTTCGTAATGATATTCTGGATCAATGATGATGGGAAGAAAGAGACGCTGAGGGTTGGAGCGAGAAAATCCGGCGTTGCGATCAGCGCTCCACTGCATGGGCGTGCGCACCCCGTTCCGGTCGCCCAAGTACACATTGTCACCCATGCCAATCTCATCCCCATAGTAAATGATCGGAGAACCGGGTAGCGAGAAGAGCAGACCATTCATGAGTTCAATGCGGCGGCGATGGTTGCCCAAGAGGGGCGCCAGGCGGCGGCGAATACCTAGATTAATTCGGGTCTGCGGATCCTGAGCGTAGACTCGGTACAGATAGTCTCGCTCCTCATCAGTCACCATCTCTAGAGTAAGTTCGTCGTGATTACGGAGAAAGATAGCCCACTGGCAGTTCTCTGGAATCGGCGGCGTCTGTTGCAGAATATCGATAATGGGAAAGCGATCTTCCGTGTGGATCCCCATAAAAAGCCGCGGCATGAGAGGGAAATGAAAGTTCATGTGGCACTCATCCCCCTGACCGAAGTAAGCGGCGGCGTCCTCAGGCCACTGATTCGCTTCGGCGAGAAACAAGCGATTCTTGAACTTACGATCGACATGGCTCCGCAGTTCTTTGAGAAACGCGTGCGTTTCTGGAAGATTCTCACAATTTGTGCTTTCTCGTTCATAGAGATAGGGTACTGCGTCGAGCCGCAATCCATCCACGCCAAGCTCAAACCAGAAATCAACGACTTCAAGAATGGCTTTCCGCACCGCGGGATTATCATAATTGAGATCTGGTTGATGGGAGTAAAACCGATGCCAGTAATAGGCGTGCGCCACGGGATCCCATGTCCAGTTTGAGAGTTCAAAATCCTTGAAGATGATGCGCGCGTCCTGGTACTTCTCCGGCGTGTCGCTCCACACATAGAAGTCGCGCCAGGGGCTGCCCGGCTTCGCCCGTCGAGCGCGTTGGAACCAGGGGTGCTGGTCTGAGCTGTGGTTCAACGCGAGTTCGGTAATAACGCGAATGTTCCGCCGATGAGCTTCACGCAAGAACGCTTCAAAGTCGTTGAGGGTGCCATAGATCGGATGAACGTCAGTATAGTTGGCCATGTCATAGCCATCGTCCTTTAGAGGGGAAGGACAGAACGGCAACAGCCACACTGCGGTAACGCCCAGTTCTTGCAGATAGTCCAGCTTCTGGGTGAGACCACGGAAATCGCCGACCCCGTCGTCAACTTTGTCATAGAACGCGCGTACGTGGAGTTCGTAAATAATGGCGTCTTTGTACCACAAAGGATTGTCTTCAAGTTGGAACTCTTTCCGAGTCCTTTCACCCATACTCATTTCCCTCTCACTATGAGATGTCTACATTATTCCTTACGACCAATCGCCTGGAGGAATTTCTCTTGCACGATTTCACAGGTCATACGGTAGAGCAATTCGCGATCTGGATGTTGGCCCAAGAATCCTAGAGGAATTTGAAACCCGCCTTTATCTTTAATATTGCCGCCGCCGTAATAGGCTTGCTTCTCTTCGTCGAAGCCAAAGGCTTTTTTTAAAAACGTATCTGGGTTGATAAGGTCGCTCCGGGTGCGCAAAGACCCATCGATTGTTCTTCCCTCAATGATACCGAACACCAAAACGGTGTCTGTTCCTTCCCGTTGCAAAAGGAACTCTGCAGCCTGGGGGATGCCATCGCGGTGCTCGCGGCGTACAAACCCTACATCAGTAAAGACGAACGTATCGAACACTTGTTTCTTTTCTAATGCTTTCTGAACCATATCCATTACGGCAGGAGCCATTGACTGAGCGGAGATTTTTTTCAGCAAGGCTTGATCTACACAAGGCCAAAGGTAAGCTGCCGCTTCATACTCCAGTCGACTCGCCTCCAGTAACGCCATGGTGTCTGACCGGATACCGTGCATCAGCGCCGTGGCCAAGCGCACCTGGTCCGTATCTCCAGGATTCAGCCCCTGCGGACAGTGAGCCCGTAGATACTCAGTATAGATGGCGGCTGTGGAGGCCACATCTTCACGAATATCGACAAACTCAGCCGCGGATTCGCCCAGGCGTTTGTGGTGGTCTACAAACGAAAGCAACGTTTTGCCGCCGAGTTTGTCCGTAATCGGCGTGTCGCTCTTTTGCGTATCAACAACCCCATAGAGGCTGAAAGGCTGTAGGTCGAACTTCTCACTGTAGAGTTGCAAATCAAGCTCTAGCCGTTTCACCAATGCACGGTTTTCTTGATGGCTCACCTCGTGAAAACACAACAGCGTCGTATCGATATCGAATGCTTTGGCAAGGAATTTGTGGGCTAACCCTGAAGCGATGTTATCCGGGTCTGGGTACCCGGTCAGGATCATCAACATCTTCTCTCCATGGTGGCGCTCCAGGACTTTACGAAACTCCAGCCACTTTTTGCTGAGAGATTCCTCGGGAGGCGCAAGGAAGGCGCGTGTTAGTGTCCGCACGGGGTGGTTTTCTCGATCTACTATCTCCGTTGTATTTTCCATGCGTGTCCTCCTTAAACTCCTTGAGTGTACAGCAATTATTGGAGGTTTATGTCTGAGTCGACCTATCGTCTTAGCGCGCCGCCGCGCGGGCCGCCTCTGCTGTATAAGCGAGCCGCTCGAGACATTCGTCGAGTTTGCCGACTTTGCGGAGGGAATTCAGAATCCGCTCCTCACTGCCCCAGTCACTCCATCCCACCTCGAGCGCTGGAAGCACCCTCAACCATGACACCAGCGGTTCACACACCTCGGAGGAGAAATTGACCGTACGCATGTTTTCATAGGCGCGCTTTATAAAGAATGGCGCGTAATTGTTCTGCATGCGCAAGACTAAGCAGAAACGTTCGAAAGTATGCTTGAGATCGGGCGCGGTCCGTTCGATCATCTCCCAAACTGTGGCGACGCGGCTGGCGAACACAAAGGTATTCCACAACGCGCCACGCGCCATCAGCTCGCGCGCCAAGGCAGGCGGAGGTTTTTCCACAAACCGCGCTACGGCGCGACTGGCTCGTCTTAACTCATGGGCCGCCGGTTCGATCCAGCCATACTCGCCTTCTTCCTGTTCCGGCGCAATTCCTAAGAGGATCAGCCGACGCGGAAAACGCTGCACCTCCGCGGTGAGGCTCGCTACGGCGTGCATGAATTTTTCTTCATCGACTACAAAGTGATCGGAGGGAAAGACAGCCACAGTTGCTGAAGGATCCCGATAGGAAATATGGGCCAGCGGCAGTAAAATGCCTGGCGCAGTATCCCGATTAGCCGGCTGAACAATAACATTGTCAGCTGGCCAGTGCGCGAGCTGCTGGTTTACTTCCTCTCGATGATTACGGCTTACTACTACGAGAATGCGTTCTCTCGGAATCAGCAGCTCAACACGAGCTAACGTATGCTCTAACATCGATCGTCGGCCCACGACCGCACAAAATTGCTTAATGCCGCGCCCGCCACACAGACGTTGCAGAAAAGACCGAGCCCGAGTTCCCTCGCCGCCCGCTAACACAATTCCCCACAATTTCCGCTCATGCCGTCGACTCAT
>JACXTT010001080.1_pt1 | contig 46462 bp, 42 predicted proteins | sample 9270951 | NCBI WGS metagenome assembly JACXTT01 (sample SAMN15532306, study PRJNA645909) | rock metagenome | isolation source: weathered quartz diorite | place: Puerto Rico | collected 2017-06-21 | reverse complement strand
TTTGATCGCGGGCATGAAAGCCACGCCAAGCCTCGGCCCCGAATATAAGGCGCGTTTCGATGCGATTTACCCAGCGCTCGCCAAAAAATACGGCGCGCTAATCTATCCATTCTTCCTTGATGGCGTAGCGGGCGTGCCCGCCTTGAACCAAAACGATGGGTTACATCCGAACGGCGCCGGGGTCGTCCGCATTGTCAAAGGCATCATACCAACGGTCCGGGTCTTTATGGAGCAATTGGGCGCAAAAGCCGCCAAGCCACAATGAGTTGAGGAAGGTATTGGGGCGCGCTTTCCTACGGCGTCGAATCTCGGCTATAATCACTAAGATCAATGTTTACTGTGGTCGCTTGGGGCCGAGCCAATTCGGGTATCCAAGCCAACGGTTAGGAGGGATCCATGCCCCGTTTGTTCACGGGACTCGAAATCCCTTCCGATCTCGCCATGGACCTTTCCATGTTGCGCGGCGGACTCTCCGGCGCGCGCTGGATCGATGCGGAAAATTACCATCTGACCTTGCGGTTCATCGGCGATATCGATGACGCGACCGCACGGGAAGTCCATTCGACCCTCGGGCGGATCCGGCTGCCGCCGTTTACGGTAACGATTGAGGGCTTGAGTTCTTTTGGCGGTGCTAAGCCCCGCGCGCTCATCGCGAAGGCCAGGCCAGCACCTCCTTTGGTCGAACTGCAGGCGCAGCAAGAAAGGCTAATACGGCGCGCCGGCGTTCCTCCGGACGGGCGAAAATTTATCCCTCATGTCGCGCTTGCGCGGCTGCGCGCGGCATCCTGCGCTGCCGTTGCCGAATATCTCGCCGCGCGGGGAGGATTACTTTCCCGCCGGTTTGAGGCGACGCGCTTCGTTTTGTTTTCGTCGCGGGCATCGACCGGCGGCGGTCCCTATATCGTCGAAGCCGCCTATCCGCTTTGCTGAACGCCGTACAATCTTTGCGGGTCCTGCGGGAGCAGGTTAGGGGGAAACAGTAACTTCTCCCGAATACACAAAGCCACCAAAGCGGCAGTCGCCCGGTATCACCGTCGACGGTGTACACAACGGATTGGATGGGTTCCAGAACGGCGTCTTGAAGTTGATATCGAAGCGGTCAGGCTTCGCACTATTGTCCACCGCAATCGCCGTGAAAAGGTGGTGCACGTCCTCCACCGTCTTCCCTTTAATAATGGTGATCGAACGCATCCTGCCGCTTGCGGTGATCGTCCCAGTTGCGTGGTCGACGTTGTAGGAATCGATGTCGAAAGAATACATCTCCATCGAAAAGGCGCTAGCTAGGCCGTCAGGCGCTCCCATCCCGCCGACTGCGACCCCGCAGCTCACCTGAATGGGATTGATTGAGAAAAATGAGTCTTGACCCAAAACCGACGCATCGGTGTAGGCGCCCGCGCCCCTATTTCGAAGCAGATCCGTATCGGCGCAAATGCCAGGACCGCTTACCAGCCCAATCCAGATCACCATCACAAACCCTGAAAGCAGTGTTTTCATAATCATCTTGGTCTCCCTTGTATCCCCCGTCTCGCATCCCTTCCCGAAAAGAACATTCTGTCGTTAACGCGAAAAATAGCGGGAAATCCACCACCAAATAACCCTAATTATTTTTGAAGAATTCGTCAACCAAGTTGCTCGTCACGGCAACGTAATATTAGAACTAAATTATCAAATCGAATTCTATACTTATATTAATCTTCAGAAATTAATTGTCCGCGAACTATCTCCAGTCAACTGATTAAATTCACGTTTTCTTATTTAACAAGTACTCCGTCGCCGACAACTCAAGCCTCTTGAGAGGCAGCCGAGCCACCCTGGCCCGGCGCGCCCGGCGCCTAATTTTTCGGCAGGAAAAAAAGCGTTTTTTGCCCGGGGTACAAGGTTCCTTGGATGCCAAGGGTGCAAAGGCGTGTCATCCTCTTATTTTAAGCTGTGCCACAAGCTCGAATTCCGGATTAGGTTAGGATGCGCAACCAACACCGTTTGCCCGGCCTAAAGACCGAAGTGAAGCGTCAATGACCTTCTCGGAGCTGGTGCCTTCGCGCTACTGGGCGCTCGCCTCCGCGCTCGCCGTGACCGCGCTCGCGCTGATTGCGGCGCTATTTGATTCCCGATGGCTGCTGCTCGCTTTCGCGGCCGGCGCGATCAGCAGCGCCGGCCTGCATGATTTGATACAGACGCGGCACGCGATCCTGCGCAATTACCCAATCCTGGCTCACTTCCGGTTTTTCTTCGAGACGATCCGCCCGGCGATCCGCCAATATTTGCTCGAAGGCGACAACGAGGCGGTACCCTTCTCGCGCGCGCAGCGCTCGCTCGTCTACCAGCGTGCCAAGAACACCGAGGACCGGCAGCCGTTCGGGACCGGAAAGGACGTTTATCTTGCCGGTCACGAGTGGATCAATCATTCGCTCCGCCCGGTCCACATCGAGAATGCCGATTTCCGCGTCATGGTCGGCGGCAAGGACTGCAGGCAACCCTATTCCTGCTCGGTGTTCAACATTTCGGCGCTGAGCTTCGGCTCTGTGTCGGCGAATGCTATTCGTGCTCTCAACAAGGGTGCCAAGCTCGGTGGTTTTGCCCACGACACCGGAGAAGGCTCAATCAGCCGCTACCACCGCGAACATGGCGGCGACCTGATCTGGGAGGTCGGCAGCGGTTATTTCGGCTGCCGTACCCCAGACGGCAATTTCGATGCCGCTAACTTTTCCCTACAGGCGTGCGCTCCTCAAGTGAAGATGATTGAGATCAAGATCTCGCAGGGCGCCAAGCCCGGCCACGGCGGCGTGCTGCCTGGCACGAAGGTGACGCCCGAGATCGCTGAGGTGCGCGGCGTCACGGCCGGGATCGATTGTATCTCGCCGCCGCGGCACCCAGCATTCTCGACGCCGCTCGAGCTATTGGCCTTCATTGACCGGCTGCGCAAACTGTCCGGCGGCAAGCCAATCGGTTTCAAATTTTCATTGGGCCATCCTTGGGAGTTCTTCAGCATATGCAAGGCGATGATGGAGACCGGGATCTCGCCCGACTTCATTGTCGTCGACGGTGGCGAAGGCGGCACCGGCGCAGGGCCAGTAGAATTCACCGACCACATCGGCACCCCGCTCCAGGAAGCGCTCATGCTGGTGCACAACACGCTTGTCGGCCTGAACTTGCGCGGCGAGATCAGGCTCGGCGCCAGCGGAAAGATCATCTCGGCATTCGACATCGCCCGCACGATGGCGCTCGGCGCGGACTGGTGCAATGCGGCGCGCGGCTTCATGTTCGCGCTCGGCTGCATCCAGTCGCAAACCTGCCATACCGGCCGTTGCCCGACCGGCGTCACGACCCAGGACCCGCTGCGCCAGAGGGCTCTGGTCCCTGACGATAAAGCGGCGCGCGTCTACAATTTCCACCGCAGCACGCTGCGGGCTCTCGCCGCACTGACCGGCGCCGCCGGGCTTTCGCATCCTGGCAAACTCGAGCCGCGGCATATCGTGCGCCGGATTTCCGGACACGAGATCCGGCTGGTCGCCAATCTCTACAAGTTCTTGAAACCCGGCGAGCTTTTCGTCAATCCGAAGGCACACGCCGTCTACGAATATTACTGGCCACTCGCCTCCAGCCGCAGCTTCGATCCGAATCCGGGCGAAAACAATCCGATCGTAGCGGAAGAGCTCAATCGCACCGGGATGCAGGCATAAAGGTTGGCTCCGGCCCCAACAGGTCCGCACCTGAGAAGACGCGGACGTTTTCACTGAGACGCAATCAGTTGTTTTCGCTGCGCCGGGTTCATAACCTTGTTAGCAGCTATTTCGGTCTGGTTTGGGTCAGCAGGAATCCGTGGTCTGATACCAACCGCCATAAATCATGACCTGTTGGGATTGGCCGTCATGGCGAGCGAAGCGACGCCATCCAGGGGTCACAGCGCGCCTCCTGGATCGCTTCGTCGCTGCGCTCCTCGCGATGACGAGTCAATGTTTACGGCGGCTGGTATGAGACGCCGTCGAAGTAGTCCCCAACGATGTCGCCTTGTGCGTTGATGCCCCTGCGGAGCCCGCAATGCCATTGGGATCCTGGATGGTTGTGTAGATGCTTCTGCTCAGCAAAAACCCATGGCGGTGTTGGCTGTCGCGGTATTCTCCGACTATATCCCCTCGGGAATTGATCCGAAGGCACGGGTACCGTTCACGCCATTGGGATCGCGCCATGCTCATGGAACAGAATGACGAATGGGCCGTGCAGCGGTATCGCTACATGACGCTGGAAACGAGCGCGCAGCTGAGCGATGATGCCGTCGTCAAACTCTCCGCCGTGACCGCCTGACCAACCCGGCCAATGCCGGTGAACGTGGCAATCATGCCGCCGAGTTACACCACGCCAAGGGATACGATCTTGCTTTGGCTGCCCAGGAAAGGATCGCATCGCTCGTCGGCTCGGTGCCGTTGTCGCTGACGATGGTCTTGGGCCTGCCGCGCCATGCGATCAGAAAATCGAGCTCGCGGGCGACCCTTTGGCCGGAGAGCGAGGTATCGGCGATGGCCGCCAGGCATCCCCACAAAATCCTTTGCCCGCGTGCAGCCGTCAAAGACGGGGCAAGGATCCGGAAGCGCCGTCCGCAGAGAATTGATCGGAGACAAAATCCAGCGGCCAGGGGTCGTTCGGCTGGCCTGGGACTGGGATCGGATGCCGAGAGCCCTTTTGCGGCTGCCCCGTTTGCGCACCATCAGCCGTTCCTCCCGGTAGATGCGGAAAGGCGCTTGCGGTTCACGCCACGTGGCAAACGCCGATTTTAAGCGAGCTACAAGTAGAGCCGTGCGTCCGCAATCGCTTCCATAAGCGGCGCAAAACTTTGCCTGGAGCAAACGTCGGGCTTACCAAGCGATAGATAGTCGACGATCATAGCGGTTTGCGTCGCGCCCAAAACAAGCTTGAAGACAAGCCACACCGAGCGGTGACGAAACTCCATGTCGAGCTTAACGACCGGTGCACGATTCCAATCGAGCTCGTATTCTGCACTCCAGCCGAATATAAGCGTTCCTGGTTGGAAAAACAGCTCCACTGAAGAGTTTACGATATCGTGAATATTTGCAAACTTTTCTTGATGAATATAGGCGATGTAGTCGGCGGCTTCTACCAGCCGCAATTCCGCGGCGACAGGCTCGAAAGCGCTGACCAGCGCGCTCACCGGAACCGCATCAGGATCACCACGATAGATCGTTAACATACTATCTGCTCTCATTTGGCGTAGGCCTTACGCGCATTTTTAGCATAAAGTATGTGAATTATTTCTGCTACAGCCTTATAAAATTCAGGGGGAATTGGCCGGTCCACCTCGACGCCATCGTGCATCGACCTCGCGAGAGGTTTGTCCTCCACGATTGGAATAGAATGCTGCTCGGCTATTTCTCGAATCTTCAGAGCTATGAAATCTTTCCCCTTGGAAACCACTAGAGGCGCGCCTCCTTCCTCTCTAACATAGCGAAGGGCTACGGCGTAATGGGTAGGGTTCGCAATCACCACAGTTGCGCGCGGAACCGCCGCGATCATGCTCTTACGCCTGCGGTCGAGTGCCAATGAGCGAAGTCTCGCCTTTCTCAAGGGATCTCCCTCGGCCTCTTTCAGCTCATCCTTGACCTCTTGCTTGGTCATGCGGACATCTTTGCGCCAAAGGGCGCGCACCGAGAAGAGGTCGGCTGCGAGAAGCACAACGGTAATCACGCAGACCGCCATCAAGAGGCGGGTAGCAATCGTGAGGACGACTTCGGGAAGTGCATCCGGATCGAGCGACATCGCACCAATCAGAGCATTTCTCTGTGATCGTAAGACAATCGACAGGACTAAAATGATGGAAGTCAATTTACCCGCGCTTTTGAGAAATTCGGCCTGCCCATGCACGCCGAATATACGGCGCCAACCGTTGACTAATGATATACGCGCAAAATCAGGCCGGATCCTTGTAGCTACAATGCGGGGAGCATGTTGCAGAAAGCTGGAAGCAAGCCCGGCGGCCATAAGTATGACGATGACGGGAATTAAGGACCGGCCTATTTCCCAAAGTAAGGTGGCGAAGAGTGCAATCGCGTCGGATGGGGCATTAAGCAACCAGCCGCCGGGATCATTCGAAAGCTGCTCGAGCGTAAAAGTAATCGACCGCAGAGTCTTTCGCGCCAGAAAGAGTAATATTATCATAGCTGTCGCGCATATCGCAAATAGCGAGGCTTCCTTGGAAAGAGGAATATTGCCTCGTTCAAATTCATCGAGAATTTTTTTTTCGGTCGGTTCTTCTGTCTTGCTGTCGCTGTCGGCTTGTTGCGCCATAGTTGTTCAGCACCAAATCAGTCGAATAACTCGTCCTCATCTTCGGATGAATTGAGCTCGATCTCACCCGCGCTTGCCAATTCGAGAGCCGTATCGGCAATAGTCCGGCGAGCCTTAGTGACATCACGCTGCGACGCCAAACCGCCACTCGCGAGTTCGGTCTCTACAATGCGCCTTGCCCTTGCGGCAAGAGATCCAAGAATCGCATCACGGAAAGAACTATCTGTGCCCTTTAGCGCGAGGACGATTAGCTCGGTTGGAATTTTGTCAAAGAGAACGGTGCGGCCCCTGGCATTGAGCTTGATGATGTCATCAAAAGTAAACATGAGTTTGCGCAAGATCTCTGCTTCTTTCGGGCGTTCTGCAGACAAGCTTTGCATCACGTCGTCCATTTCATGGCGCTGCAGTTTATTAATTATGTCCGCTAGCCGGGCATGTTGGCCGCTCCCAGTTTGGCGCGAAACATTCGACAAAAGATCTTCTTGCAATTGGCTCTGGATGAGCCGCATCGCGGATTCGGTTACAGGCGCTATGCTCAGCATCCGCCGCATAACATCGTTTCGCAGATCTCGGGGCAATTTGCCGGCGACCTTGGCGGCGTAGGATGGATTGATTTTCGAAATGATGAATGCGGCAGTTTGCGGATGTTCTTTCGCGAGATATCCCGCAAGCACCGCTTCGGGGACCTGAGAGAGACGGTCCCAGACCGCGTGATTCGAATTTCCGGTCACATCCGACATAACGTCGGCGATCTGCTCCGGCGGCAGGACACCGTCGAGCATTTGTTGAACCTCATCTGCCGAACCTAGAAGGTCGGCTCCGCTAGCAAATTTGCTCGCAAACTCTTCGACAAGCTGTTCGAGAGCAGGGACAGGAACGGTTCCAAGATCCGCAATTGATCTCGTTATCCGCTTAAGCTCGCCTGCGTCAAAATGCGTCAGCAGGCGGGACGCGAGCGGTTTGCCCATGTAAAGCAGCAGTGCCGCGGCCTTTTCCGCACCCCTCAAAGCCTTTGCGTTTGTGCGGGTTCTTGGTGCAAGAGAAGAGGTCATCTGTTACTCAAGCGTTCTCGATGGTCCAACAATCTCAGTTAGCGATATTCCAAAGCGGGAATTTTCGTCCTCGACGACAACGAGTTCGCCCCTTGCAATGGTACGGCCGTTAACGACGACATCGACAGGTTCCCCGACACGCCGATCAAGCGTAATCACAGCGCCGCGACCGATCTTGAGCAGGTTAGACACCGGCATCATCGTCGAGCCAAGCACCACCTGGACCGTCACTGGAATTCGCAAAATCGAATCAACGTGTTGGTTGCGCGGAGCGGCTGCGGACGTTTCCGCGTTGTCTTCTGGTTCTTCGAATGGCGCTTCGTCTACGGACATGAAGGGAGTTGCTCCTGATTAATCGTTTCGACGAAGAGTTAAGGATTGCGACCGTCAAAATCAGCGCCTAGGGACATCGCATCCTCGAGCATGGCGGCAATCTGTCCAGTCCCGTGCGATCGTGAACCAAGTTCCGGCTTCGCCCGCGCAATGCCTTATCCTGCACTGGTACGGTTTTTTCCAAGTGGACAGCGCCTCGCTTAATTGAGACCCGTGAATGTACGGATGGAAGTAAGTTGGAAAAGAGCGGGTGTTGTGCTTTCTTGGCCTCGTGACCGGAATCCTTTTCGTTAATCTCGACCGCATGGTCACTGACGTACAATATCATTGAGAAATTCCTGATCTTGATCTATGAAATTATCGGTACGTAAAGTATAGAATCCGTCGCTTTGCCCGAGATCGCACAAGAAGAGCGGCTCCGAATTGCACTCGAGTTTAACCTTAGTCTTGGCATTAGCTTGCAGGATCATGACTTGACCTGGCTGCAGGCTGGCAATGTCGGCCAAAGTAAACTGCCGCTCCTCGATTACCGCGCGGATAGATACTTCCGTTCGGCCGACCTCTTCCTGGATCTGTTTTGACCAGCGCGGGTCACGAACCGACAATTCGGCTGACGGTTCGCGCTCCAATTCTTGCCTGACCGAGTTGAGCGCCGTCTGCGGAATCAGGATAAAGATGCTGATGTCACGCCCCATGATCCGGGCATTGAATTTGGCCCTTATGCCGAAGGCAGTTCGCGGCGCGATAACGACGAAATCAAGCCGTGTCTCGATTCGATCCAATTTGAAAGTTGTCTCGCAAACCGTTGAGAAGGAGCCCTGAAGAGCCGTGCCAACTATATCAATGGCTTTCTCCGCGAGCCGTAACTCAATGCTCGACAGCGGCCGCTTCTCGAAAACCGGCTCTTCGCTGCCATCGCCGCCAAACAACGCATCCGCCAGAGCGAAAATGAAATCATTATCGAGCCCAATTAGCAGCCGTGATTCCCAAGCTTGCACGTAAACTATTCCTATGACGGCATCCCCGTCGTGGCCATCTATAACATCGCCAATTCGCTCCGTGGAGATGGACTCGACCGAGAACAGGGCGGGAATAGGCAACAACTGCCGCAAGGCATCGGAACATTGAGACGCCAAGCGTTCAAAGATGACCTGCAGCATGGGCATGCGCTCGATAGAAACTTTTGCGCCATCAAGAAGCCGCTCTGGAGCATCTTTCAGCAATAAAATGCGGGCGCCAGTTGCTTGCATCGGAGGTCACGCCGCCTTTTGTTCGCCGGCCACCGGAGTTCCACCGGCAATGGTCTCGTTTTCAACCATGTCAATCGAAGGCCGACTATGCGAAGAAATGGTCTTTCGGCCATGCTCAAGCGCTATTTGAGGCATTGCGCCGTTCATAAATGCAAGAAGTGTCTGCTTGACGATGATGTAGAGCCGGCACCGCTGCTCGCGGGTGATCTTGATTTTCTGCGCAAGCGGCTGCGCGATACCGTAGGAGACAAGGATACCGGCGAAGGTGCCGACGAGTGCCGCTCCAATGAGGTGGCCCAGAACTTCCGGGGCTTCATCTAGAGCCCCCATGGCCTTGATCACGCCAAGCACCGCGGCAACGATTCCGATTGCTGGCAGGCCATCAGCGATCGACGTTAAGGCATGATAAGGCTTCAGCTTGTCCTGGATCACGGTATGAATTTCCTCGTCCATCAAGGCTTCGATCTCGTGCGGCCGGGCATTTCCGATAATAATCAGGCGGCAGTAATCGCAAATGAAACTGGTCAAATCCTTGTCGGCCAAAATCTGCGGAAAAGCCTTGAAGATCGTCGACTCGTTTGGGTTGTCAACGTGCTGTTCGACTTCGTTGCGGGCCTTTCCGCGCAGTTCCCTCATCAAAGTGTAAAGAACCCCAAGCACGTCGAGATAATTCCGCTGCTTCGGTGCCCGGTCGAGAATTGCATCCATAAGGGCAAGACCGGTATCCTTGATCGTCAACAGTGGGTTGGCGACAATGAAAGTACCGAGCGAAGTGCCAAGGATGATTACGAACTCCCAAGGCTGAAAAATAACCGCAAGATGACCACCCATGGCGGCAAAACCGCCGAGTATGCAGCCAAGAGTAATCACGAGTCCAATTGCAAATCCCACGCGATCGCCTCCTGCCAGACGCGTCTAGGTAATCGTTAACTGGCTGGCCTTGCTCCAAACTGAATTAAAAGGCTCAAATGACCGGGATCTTCGGTCCAAAATTTGTGAATCGGTAAAGAGCCAACCGGTCTACACCGGTTTAGATCGCAGCGTTGCCCGAAAAAGGCCAATGACTTGAATTCGCTGCTTCATTCGTAAGGCTGCGGCAAGGTCACTCGGGCAAAGTAGTGCGTGTTCCAAAAGGCGGAGTGCCATGTTTAGTGCTACGGGCAATTTCAGCGCGCGAGCGAGAGACTACGAAAACCTTCGCTGCTGCTGTGGCAAAGGCGGCAGTCTCGCGCGAAAGGCAGTATTTCGGCAAAGTGAATTCCGTCGGCAGCTTTGTCAACATCAGCAGACTCTATAGTGACATTATGCGCCCATTCGGACTTATCGATATGTCCTATCTGGTGGGGCTTTTCCGGGAGGTTCTGGAAGCGGGCATCTCCCGAGCGAAGAACCGGCCAAAACACAAAATTATCCCCGCTGCCAACAGCTTGCCGCGGCAATTAACTTTGCGGCAGAAGGCGCGAATACAGCACCTGCCCCGCGGGCCGGCAAATCAATGTCAAAAAAATTGCATCGAACGGGTCTTCACACCCAGAATTGGCCGGCATGACCAAGGTGCTCAGATGGCTCGGTACTGCCAGCTCATAGCGCTTCAGGCCGCGAGCGCCCGCCGTACTCTCGGTCACAAGATTCTGCATAAGGCGGTTTAGATGGCTCCCATCCGTGCCGCTGTCAACTAGTGGCGTTTAAGCATGAACGATCAAGCATCAGTTTAAGATCGCGATTTTCAGAATCCGGGGAAGCCGCAGAAGTTCATCCAACGAGGCACTGCGATGTGTGATTTGCAAAACGTAAAGGCAGCGACAGTGCGTACCGCGCTGCTGACAATTATAAGTTCTCCCAGCGAGAGTTCTGACTCGCTTTCCCGCCTTGTAAACGTTCGTCTTGCGAGCTCCTGAACAATGCTATCCGGGCTATATGTCACCTTATCCGCGCAAGTCGCCCTCGAGCGGAGGCTTACAACAATTGCCGCTAACGTGGCAAATCAGAGCACACCGGGATACAGGGCTGAGGAAGTCGATTTCAAGACGCTCATCTCAAGGGCAGGAGACACCCCCGTCGCTTATGTTTCGCCGGGCAACACTTATATTTCGCGCCGGTCGGGCGTACCGATTAAGACAGACAATCCGCTTGATATTGCCGTTCAGGGGGATAGCTGGCTTGCTCTCAGGACCAAGGCCGCAGGCATCGTATACACGCGCGACGGGCGTCTGCAAATGCTACCGGGCGGCGAGTTACAGAGCGTCAATGGATATCCGGTCTTAGACGCCGGCAATAGCCAGATTGCGCTTGATCCGCTTGGCGGTCCGGCGACGATTGCGCAGGATGGGATGATCACGCAGGGCGGCCGTCAGATTGGCGCCATCGGTCTATTTAGGCTCGACAAAGCCGCCAAACTCAAGCGTTTCGACAACTCCAGCGTCGTTTCCGACAAGCCGGCAACACCCGTGTTTGATTTCTCCACGAATGGAGTAACTCAAGGTTATGTTGAGGGAGCCAATGTCAATCCGGTGTTGGAAATGACAAAATTGATCATGGTATCGAGGACGTTCGAGAGCATTGCATCAGCAGTCGAAAGTTCAGAATCATCGCTCAAAGACGCAATAAGGATTCTCGGCGGCTTAACGTGACCAAGCATGCGCTTTTTCACCTCGAACTTTGTGTGAACGTGGCGTTCGATCAGCTCGCGCATGTGCGGATTTCAGGCTCAATTAGCGAGGTGACGCCAGCCTATGTCCGAGTCGCGGGCTTATCGCGGTTTATAAAACTTGGCGATTGTGTGACATTCGCAGCGAACGGGCATTGCCAGCTTGCGGAAGTCGTGCACATCGACGAGCACTGGGCAACAGTCAAGCCGTTCGGCACCTCCGCGGTCGCTTGTCTCGGGGCGCGCGTTTATCGTGCCGCTGCTTTGCGCATTCAGCCCCATCAAAGCTGGAAGGGGCGCGTCATCAACGCTCTTGGATTTCCTATCGACGCGGCGGGTCCGCTGGAGTTGGGCGACCGCGCAGTGGAAGTCGAGACCGCCCCGCCACCTGTTTTGCGCCGCTCGCGGGTTGAAAAGCCGCTCAAAACCGGGGTGAAGGTCATCGACATATTTACTCCCTTATGTTGGGGGCAGCGTATCGGCATCTTTGCTGGATCTGGTGTGGGGAAATCGACGCTTCTCACGATGCTGGCTGGATCGCGGGACTTTGACGCAATCGTAATCGCGCTGGTCGGCGAACGGGGTCGCGAGGTCCGAGAATTTGTTGACGACGCATTGAAGGCGAATCGATCTAAAGCCGTCGCCGTCGTGGCGACGAGCGCTGAAAGTGCCGCCATCCGCCGCCTTGCGCCAAAGACGGCATTAACTATTGCGGAGCATTTTCGCGACCAGGGCGAGTCCGTTCTGCTGATCGTCGATTCAATTACCCGCTTCGCGCATGCGGCGCGGGAGGTAGCGCTGGCGGCCGGAGAACTCGCGGTCGCGCGCGGCTATGCGCCCAGTGTCTTTAGCGATATACCAAAGCTTCTGGAAAGAGCCGGTCCAGGCGAGGAAGGCAAAGGGTCGATCACCGGCATTTTCTCGGTTCTTGTTGACGGGGACGACCACAATGAGCCAATCTCAGACGCCGTCCGCAGCACACTCGATGGACATATTGTACTCGACCGTGAAATCGCCGAGCAAGGCCGCTTTCCTGCTGTCAACGTTTTGCGGTCGATCTCGCGCTTGGCGCATTTGGCGTGGACAGGCGAGCAAAGCATCGCTGTAACCAAGCTTCGCAGGCTTATCGCTCGTTACGAAGACACGCGGGACCTGCGCTTAATGGGCGGTTACCGGGAGGGTACCGATTCTGAACTCGATAATGCGATCGCGATTGTGCCAAGAATCTACCACGCTATCGCGCAATCGCCGCAGAGCGAACCATGCGAAAATGCATTTCGCGAGCTTGCGGAATTCCTGCAATAGAAGGGAAGGGCAGCTATAGCGTACACCGGCCATTAAAGGCGTGACCAACACTGGTTATCGCGTGTTGTTGACGAGGCTGGCATCCCCGCCAACCGCTGCTGTGTTAATCGATATTGTCTGTTCAAAACAAAAACGGCCGAGATAGTGCGGTCCGCCAGCCTTGGGGCCGGTACCTGAAAGATTGAATCCGCCGAAGGGTTGCGTGCCGACAACCGCTCCGGTCATACCGCGATTAACATAGCAGTTCCCCGCCAGCCTCCGGCCCAAAATATACTCAATCGTGGCGTCGATACGCGAATGAACTCCCAGGGTTAGCCCGAAACCGAACGATTCGATCGCATTCAGCAAGCGATCAAGCCCGGACGCCTGATAACGGACGACGTGAAGGATAGGGCCGAAGATCTCGCGCTTGAGTTCAGTTGCGTGGGCAAGCTCAAAAATATGTGGCGCAAGGTAAATCCCGCCTTGTGGCGTGGCTGGCGGTATGCTGCCTGCGAAGCGAACGATTGCCGAGCTGCGCATTGCTGCGATATGCGCGTTCAGGCTTGCTGCGGCGGGGCCATCTATGATTGGACCGATCTCGGTTTGCGGATCGCGCGGATCGCCGACCAATAGCTCGCGTGCTGCCCCGCAGATCATCGTAATCAATTTGTCTGCAATCTCCTCCTGGATGCAAAGGAGCCGCAGCGCGGAACAACGTTGTCCCGCCGAGCGGAATGCCGAGGCAAGAACGTCATCGCAAACTTGCTCGGGCAGTGCCGTCGCATCGGCGATCATTGCATTAATCCCGCCGGTTTCGGCGATCAGTACTGGAATTGGCCCGTCCTTCGCTGCCAGGCTCCGATTGATTCTTGTGGCGGTCCCAGTTGAGCCCGTGAAGGCAACCCCGGCAATATTTGGCAGCGACACAAGCGTTTCGCCAATTGCGTTACCTCCGGGCAAGTGATGCAGTGCCGTGCCCAGCACGCCAGAGCGGTGGAGGAGTTCGACGGCGGCGGCGGCAATCAAGGGGGTCTGCCCGGCGGGTTTTGCAAGGACGCTGTTCCCGGCGGCGAGCGCGGCAGCGACCTGACCGAGAAAAATCGACAATGGAAAGTTCCACGGGCTGATGCACACAAAAACGCCGCGCCCGTGGCAGCTCAACCGATTGTCCTCTCCAACCGGTCCAGGCAAGACCGAGGCGCAGGCAAAAAGCCGGCGCGCTTCTTGCGCATAGTAGCGGCAGAAATCAATTGCCTCCCGCCATTCACCGATTGCGTCCTCAAGCGTCTTGCCCGCCTCGACCTGCAGCAGCCCTAGAAATTCGGGCGCTTCATTTTCAAGAAGGGTTGCTGCGCGACAAAGGCAGGCCGCCCGGATGCCCACGGGCACATGAGACCACTTGTAAAATCCCGCACGCGCCTCGCGCAGGGCTTCGTAGACAAGGCCGGGCGAAGCCTCGCGGACAACACCAATTTTTTTCCCATCAATTGGCGACGCAACCTCGCGCTCCACGCCATCGCGGCTTCTGCCGGAGATAACTGGCCTCGCCTCGCGCCAGCACGAGGATTTTGTGATCGCGCTCATAAGAGCAGCAACCGCCTTGCGATCGCCAAACGCAATTGCGTTCGCCGTTTTGCGCGACGGCATGTGAATGTCTGACGGCAGCCGCACCTCCTGAGCTCTTGCGTGCTCCTTGTCGCCAAGGATGACCTCAGGCCGGATGAGAAGCTCGGAGCATTTAATGTGCGGATCGCTCAGCCGTGCCACAAAGGACGAGTTGGCGCCATTCTCAAGCAGTCGGCGGACAAGATAGGCCAGCAAATTTTCATGACTGCCAACCGGCGCATAGATCCGGCACGCCGGCGCAGGAATGAGCTCTGCCCGCAAGGCAGCAAAAATGTCCTCGCCCATGCCATGGAGGCGCTGGAATTCGAAACAACCGCTGTCTCCCGCAAGTTCGATGATCGTTGCAATGGTCAGCGCATTATGGGTCGCAAATTGCGGATAGATGGTTTCGCGTAGTTCGAGCAGTTTTTTGGCGCATGCGAGATAATTGAGGTCGGTCATCGGTTTGCGCGAAAATACCGGGTAGTCGGCAAGACCCCGTTCCTGCGCCCGTTTGATCTCGGTGTCCCAATAGGCGCCCTTGACGAGGCGCACCATCAACCGGCGGCCATAGCGGCGCGCCTGAGCAGCCATATAACCGATTACCGCCTGAGCGCGCTTCTGATAGGCTTGCACCGCGAGTCCGAAACCGTCCCATCCGGCAAGCGTAGGATCGGCGAGCAGCCGATCGACAATGTCGAGCGACAGTTCTAGCCTGTCGGCTTCCTCGGCATCGATGGTAAAGTTCAAATCGTGCCGTTTGGCCATGCGAGCGAGCTCGGCCGCCTTCGGTGCGAGTTCGGCGAGCACACGCAGGCGCGAAAGAGGCTCGTAGCGCGGATGCAAGGCGGAGAGCTTGACCGAAATACCCGGTCTCTGCGGCAATCGGCCAGGGCCAGCCGAATTTCCGATGGCGTCAATCGCATTCGCGTAAGATTCGAAGTAGCGCTGGGCATCGTCGGCGGTCCGTGCGCCTTCGCCCAGCATATCGTAAGAAAAGCGGTAACTTCGTCCCTCTTTCGACCATGCGCGGGCCAAGGCGCCTTCGATCGTTTCGCCAAAAATAAAATGCGATCCGATGAGCTGCATGGCCCGGCGCGCGGCCGCGCGCAGGGCGCTGATCCCGATCCTTCGGGCGAGCGCCAAAACCACGCGCTCCGGAGTTCTCCCTTTGCCGATGACGCGTGCGCTGAGGCCCAGCGCCCAAGCCGCGGCCGAGACGAGAAGCGAGTCCGAATCCCCGGCTTGATGGCTCCAGTCGGAAGAGGCGAGCTTATCTTTGATGAGCCGGTCGGCCGTGAGGTCGTCTGGCACCCGCAGCAGCGACTCCGCGAGGACCATCAAAGCGACGCCTTCTTCCGACGACAAGGAATATTCGCGCAACAAATCTTCGACCCCGCCGAGCCGGTTCGATTTGGACCGGACGAAATCGATGAGCCGCAGGGCGCATGCGTCGATTCGTGCCTCCGCGTCCTTGCCGAGCGCGGAACCTGCAAGAAGCTCGGCGGCAAGCAATTCGTCGTTTGGCGCGTAGGGAGCCGAAAATGCAGGATGTGGCGGATCCGGGCTCATATCGGAAATATTTTGTAACACTAACCGTGCCCAACATATGGGGTGGCCGTGGCGTGCTTGCCCGGCTGGTATGGTTTGCGGCCCACTGGAAATATCAGCCGGAAAGTCCCAGCACATTGGCCATCGAGTAAAGGCCTGGCTTTTGGTTCTTGCCCCAGAGCGCGGCCTGTACCGCGCCGCGGGCGAAAATGCTGCGGTCCTCCGCGACATGGGCGAATTCGATCCGCTCGCCTGGCCCCGCAAAAATCACTTTGTGATCGCCAACGACGGTTCCGCCGCGCAGCGAAGCAAGGCCGATATCGCCGGCGCGGCGCAAACCGGTGTGTCCGGCGCGCGCGCGGACCGAATGTTTTTCGAGTTCGACTCCGCGGCCTTTGGCGGCGGCCTCACCCAGAAGAAAAGCCGTGCCAGACGGCGCATCGATCTTCATGCGGTGGTGCATCTCGACGATTTCGATATCAAATTCCGGCCCAAGCGTGTGCGCGGCCTTCTCGACGAGAGCGGCGACGAGATTGACGCCGAGGCTCATGTTTCCAGAACGCACCAGCACGGCTTGGCGCGCCGCAGCTTCGAGCTTTGTAACATCACTGGGGTCCAGGCCGGTTGTGCCGATCACATGGACAATGCGCGCCTGTGCCGCCAGCGCCGCGAGTTCGACGGTCGATTGCGGCGTCGTGAAATCGAGGACTCCGTCGGCGCCCGCAATGGCCGTGAGAGCATCGCCGCTGATTGCCACACCCATCTGGCCGCAGCCCGCGAGGAGCCCCGCGTCTTGGCCGATCGCAATTGAACCAGGCTGCTCGATTGCCGCGGCGAGATGCGCGCCGGGGGTCTTGCGGATAATTTCAACGAGGACGCGGCCCATGCGCCCGGCCGCTCCCGCAACGACAAGACGCATTTCGCTCATGGCCGGGGTCCCTGACTTATCCAAGTCTTGTCTATAACCGGTCGCGGCCGCAAGGAAAACATCGGATCCTGCCAGGCTCAATAATCCGTCGCTTCTCCTGCACTGCGGCATTCTACCTTTCTTTTGATTGTGGCGCGTAGAAAGAGCGCGTCATGGCCGCACCGCTGGGGTGAGCCCGCAGCGCCATTTTTCGCGGCCTACATCGTCTCGGATAGGCGTGCACGGTCAGAAATCCTGCGCCAAGTTTCGCGCCCTGTGCACATGCCCGGCTCACCGTCGCCGCGACGAGAGCGTCGGCTTCCCGCAGCGTTTCAAAATCAAGCGCAATGATGAGTATTTCGCGGGAGGCGGCCGGCCGGTTCATCCCAAATAGCGCGAATTCCCGCTGCCGGATGACTTACGCGAGCGATCAAAATCCGGCTCACGCCAAAATCCGCTTTCGCGGGACGGCTGACGATTTGTTTCGTTGCGAAGTTTTGCTTTGGCGGCCGCAAATTCCTTCATCAAGTCCAGTTGCACCTTTTCGGTGCCGAGTTTGAGCCTGTCGAAAAATTCCTGCGCCGCGTTCGTCCGCTTGAGGTTAAGCTCCGTCTCTGCTCCGGTCCGGCGGCGGTATGCCCAAACGCGCGCCGGCGGCAGGTTTAGCCAGACGGGAGAGCAGGCGTCGACCTGAAAGCCAAGCTCCAATAAATTGTCGCGCGGAATGGGCGAACGAGGACTGTAGCTGAATTGGATAAAGCGGCCATCCTTAGGCATGCAATCCATTGCCTCGGTAAGGAGCGCCAGCCTTTGCGACTCGGGTTTTAGGAGCAAGGGAAGGCTCGAGACGATCGCACCGGGTGGGCGGCGTAGCCGGCCTTTTAACGTTTTCGACAACTGATAGGCATCGCCCTTAATGACATGAACACCTGGAAAGCGTCGCCTGAGCAGGCTGCAGAATCCTCCATCATATTCGATAAGGAAGAGCCGCTTAGGTGCAATGCCGCGCTCAAGAAGCGCCTCTGTGATCGCGCCTGTGCCAGGTCCAAGCTCGACAATCGACCCAGCCTTCCGCGGATCGACATAGCGCGCCATCATACGCGCCAAAAATGGTCCCGATGGAGAGACTGCGCCCGCAAGTCCAGGATTGTCGAGCCAAGACATGAAAAAACGGGCCTCGTCCGCGAGCCGCAGTTCCATTGGCGTTGTGGATTTTCGTGGGCAGCGCGCGCCGGTCTGCGCGGATGGGCCAGGCAAGAGCGGTATCCCTCCCTAAAAGACGGCGGACGCGTCACCCGCGAATTCACCGTCAATAGCGAGGGTTTAGAAAACACGATTCAACAAAACGAGCAAGCACGGCTCAGCGGCACGGCTTACTGCCCGCTCAAATTCTCGAAAAAATCCTTCATCCTGGCAAAGAAGCCGGCGGACTCCGGATGCGTCTCGGTTGAGGACAGCGCATCGAATTCCGCGAGAAGTTCTCTTTGCCGCTTGGTGAGGCTTTGTGGGGTTTCCACCGTCACTTCGATATAGAGGTCGCCCTTTTCGCGCGACCGCAGGACCGGCATGCCCTTGCCTTTCAACTTGAACTGTTTGCCGGATTGCGTGCCTGCCGGAATTTTGACTTTTGCCGCGCTGCTGTCGAAGGTACGCACGCTGACTTCAGCGCCAAGTGCCGCCTGGACCATGGAGATTGGAACGCGGCAGGAGAGATCCGCGCCGTCACGCCGAAAGAACGGGTGCGGCCGCGTCGAAACAAAGATGTAAAGATCGCCCGAGGGCCCTCCCTTGGCTCCGGCTTCGCCTTCGCCGCCAAGACGGATTCTTGTCCCGTCCTCAACGCCGGGCGGAATATTGATGGATAGACTGCGGTCTCGAGAGACGCGGCCCGAACCGCCGCAGGATTGGCAAGGGTCATCGATAATTTCCCCGACCCCGTGGCAATTCGGACAGGTCCGTTCGATCGCGAAAAAGCCTTGCTGCGCGCGCACCCGTCCGTGCCCCGCACAAGTGGAACAAACCTTTGGCTTAGCCCCGGCCTTGGCCCCCGATCCCGCACAAGCTTGACAAGTCACGGATGTCGGCAGTGTGATTGAGACCGGTTTGCCGTGAAACGCCTCTTCGAGCGTGATTTCCAAGCTGTGGCGGAGATCCGAGCCGCGGGCAGGTCCCCTGCGCCCGCCACCGCGCCTCCCGCCCATCATGTCGCCAAAGAGATCGTCAAAAATATCCGCCATGGAAGCGGCGAATCCTTCGGCTCCCGCCCCGAAACCACCGTGCTCAAAAGCGGCGTGGCCATAGCGGTCGTAGGCAGCTCGCTTCTGAGTATCCGACAAGGTCTGATAAGCTTCGTTGAGTTCCTTGAAACGAACTTCGGCTTCAGCATTGCCGGGATTGCGATCGGGATGACATTGCATGGCCGCTTTGCGAAAAGCGGATTTTAGGTCAGCATCCGTGCAAGTCTTTGAAACGCCAAGAATTTCGTAGTAATCCCGTCTTGTCATAGCGTCTTGCGTTCCAATCCTCAAAGCGTCTCAGGCCCACCCGGAAAGTATGCAAAGTAGCGCCACGGCAACGCGCGCCAACTTTGCAAGCAAAATCGTCTGGGCGGCAGAAACGAGTCAAGCCGACTTCAGCTTTCAGAGCGATCCTGCTTGCTTCAAGAGATAAAGCTCCAGACGCGAAAGCACAAAGCGATCTTATTGAAAATCCCCCTCGGCACCAATTAGCCGAGAGGGTAATCCGCTTCGAGCAAAAGCGGATTGCCCTCTCAAAACCCCAAACCAAATGCTTTTGTAATCCCTAGTCTTGCCACCCCCTCTTTGATTAGGCGGATTTCTTCTTGTCGTCCGGGCCGACCTCCTTGAAGTCTGCGTCGATGACATCGTCCTTGGCACCGGTATGGCTGCTCTCGGTACCTCCTCCCGCGCCCTGGGACTTGTATAATGCTTCGCCAAGTTTCATGGCGGCCTGGGCGAGATCATTCGTTCTTGCCTTGATCGCTTCAACGTCGTCACCCTCGAGCGCCGATTTGAGGGCGCCGATAGCGGCCTCGATGACGGTTTTGTCGGACTCGGCGACCTTCGATCCAGCTTCCGTCATGGTTTTCTGCGCGGCGTGAATCATCGCCTCGCCATGATTTTTGGCATCGACGAGTTCGCGGCGTTTTTTGTCCTCCGCTGCGTGCGCCTCGGCGTCCTTCACCATCTTGTCGATGTCGGAGTCGCTTAGCCCGCCGGAGGCCTGAATCCGGATTTGCTGCTCTTTATTGGTTGCCTTGTCTTTCGCGGATACGTTAACTATTCCATTGGCATCGATGTCAAAGGTTACCTCGACCTGCGGCACGCCGCGCGGCGCCATCGGAATCCCGACGAGGTCGAACTGGCCGAGCAGTTTGTTATCCGCAGCCATTTCACGCTCTCCCTGGAAGACACGGATCGTGACGGCGGTTTGATTGTCCTCCGCGGTCGAAAAGACTTGGCTCTTTTTGGTCGGAATCGTCGTGTTGCGTTCGATGAGCCTTGTGAATACGCCGCCGAGCGTCTCGATCCCGAGCGACAAAGGCGTCACGTCAAGAAGAAGGACGTCCTTCACATCGCCTTGCAACACGCCTGCCTGAACGGCTGCGCCGATGGCGACGACCTCGTCGGGATTAACGCCCTTATGCGGCTCCTTCCCGAAAAAGCTTTTGACCACTTCTTGCACTTTGGGCATGCGAGTCATGCCGCCGACGAGGACGACTTCGTTAATTTCGCCTGGGCTGAGACCAGCGTCCTTCAAGGCTTTGCGGCACGGTTCGACGGTCTTTTGGATCAGGTCATCGACAAGCGCCTCAAATTTGGCTCGGGTCAGCTTCAACGTGAGGTGCTTTGGCCCCGCGGAATCGGCGGTGATATAGGGCAGGTTGATCTCGGTTTGCGTTGCCGACGAAAGTTCGATCTTGGCTTTCTCGGCCGATTCCTTGAGCCGCTGTAGCGCGAGCTTATCCCTTCTCAGATCGATCCCATTGTCCTTTTTGAACTCGTCGGCGAGATATTCGACAAGGCGCGTATCGAAATCTTCGCCGCCCAAAAAAGTATCGCCATTGGTCGATTTAACCTCGAACACCCCGTCGCCGATTTCAAGAATTGAGATGTCGAAGGTGCCGCCGCCAAGGTCATAGACCGCAATCACACCGGATCCCTTCTTGTCGAGCCCATAGGAGAGCGCCGCCGCAGTCGGCTCGTTGATAATCCTTAAAACCTCGAGGCCGGCGATTTTGCCCGCGTCCTTGGTCGCTTGACGCTGAGCGTCGTTGAAGTAGGCGGGAACCGTAATCACCGCCTGGCTGACCTGCTGACCGAGATAAGCTTCGGCGGTTTCCTTCATCTTTTGAAGAACGAAGGCGGAAATTTGCGAGGGCGAATATTGCTTGCCGTCGGCAGTGACCCAGGCATCACTATTGGCGGCGCGAATAATTTTATATGGGACGAGGCCCATATCCTTCTTTGTCATCGGATCGTCAAAGGTACGGCCAATTAACCGCTTGATGGCGAAAAAAGTCCGCTCGGGATTTGTCACGCTCTGCCGCTTCGCCGGCTGCCCCACGAGCCGTTCGCCGTCATCTGTGAAAGCGACAATTGACGGCGTTGTCCTCGCTCCCTCCGCATTTTCGATAACCTTTGGCGTCTTCCCTTCCATGATCGCCACGCAGGAATTCGTGGTGCCGAGGTCTATCCCGATGACTTTGGACATATTTGCTCTTCCTTTCAATTCGCAAGACCACCGGACCCCGAGGCGATCCGGCATATCGGCGGACGGATTTCCGCCCGGTCTCCGACTAAGTTCAGATTGGTATCGCAGCGCGTAAGCGCAAGATCAGCCGAATATAGGAGGACGGGCAGCGAGTGCAAGACGAAGGTTTCAACGCGTTGGCGGGAGCCGCGGTATTTCCACCGGCGGCCTGGCGTAGCGTGTACAGCCTCACGAAACCGGAAATTGCTCCGGTAGGATTGCCTTGATTCTGCGGCAATTCGCGGCAATTTACGGAACGCGCACTGGCTGGGCTCGGCCTGTGGATCAAACGGAACGAGAATTGCGGCAATTTCCATTTGTTTTCGTACTTTCGGCGCTTTTTCCTCCAGCGGCCGTGCACGCGCAACTCATGCTTCCAGGCGCTTTCCAGGCTGAGTCGCCCAGGAGCACGGACTCGTCCTCCGATGCTGCGCGCGCTGCGTCCACGAAGCCCAAAGTGGCGGGGCTGAAACCGCCCTCTGTGGAGACGATATTGGGGCGAGAACTTGCGCGGGACGGTTCTGCCGGAACCATCTCGTTCCGGTCCCTGCCGGAAAAGGGCATCGAGATCACAAAGCTTTCGCTCAGCGGCGAGGGAACTTCCAATCCGGCTGAATCTTGCCTTGTCGATATGGTCGCGGAGGGGCCAATCCAAGCGCGGTTTCGCGGACGGCCCAATGGGTTATTGCGCTACGAAATTGAGCTCCCAGCCTGTCCATTTTCGCTTGAGGTGCTGGACGGCGCCGTCCTCGTTACAAGGAGTCCGCGGACATGTGAGTTTACAGAGGCGCAATGCCGGGTCGACCCGTCCGGTCTCTGGGGCCCACCGGGAAATTCCTTTAGTCCCGATCGAGCAAAGCAATTCGAGCGTGAGCGCAGCCGCGCGGAATCGGATATGCGCACGAATTTTCGTGCTTTGCTGACGAGCGCCGGCAAAGACAAGGAAGCGATAAAGAAGATCGCCGGCGAGCAGGCAGGCTTTTCCTCAGTGCGCGAAACGACGTGCCGTAGTTATCTTAAGGAAGACGTGCATGGATATTGTGCGCTGAGGTTCACCCAGGCACGCGCGCTCGCCCTGCAAGCGGCGTATTTCGAGCAAGCAAAGACGACCCCGGATTCTGGGCGGCAAAGGCGCCGGAAAAGCGCACGATAGCCAAACGGAAATCGTCGGCAAAACCCAAACCGGAATTAAAGGCTGGGGCAAATCCCGGTTCCGGCACAGGTTCTAATCCCACGGCTGCCCCCGAATAGCCTCGCAATACAATATCGGATAAGGGGGAGGGACTTGTGGAAGATCCTTTGTATTTCGTAACACTCCAGCTTCCGCAGCCAGCGCCATTAGCAGGGAGGAAAAGTTGCGTTTCATCCAGAAATTCGCGCCGTCATGGGCGAGCAGGGTACTCGCGTTTTTGGCCATTGCCACCACCGCCGCCGCTCAGGCGGGCACGGAGATAGAATCCCCGCCCGCAGCCCCCGCCGGTTTGCCTCCTGCGGAACAAGTCACGCGCTTTATCGCCACGGCGATCCCCAACGCAAATTTCATTGCCTCGGCAAGCCGGATGGCGACGGCCTATGCGCAAAACGGCAAGCTGCGCGAAATTGCGCTTGATCTCGCCAAGGACCAAACATCCGTGGCCAATTCGTTGACCGCATGGGTCAATGTGATCGGCGGGGTCGTCACGCGACGGTCTCCCTCTGCAGGGGGAGGCGCAGGGGCCAAAAATGTGTCGGCGCCGCAGTTGCTGCCCGCCCAGGCGAGCAATTTGCGGCAGCTTTCTCGATTGCGGGGCGCGAGCTTCGATTCCCTTTATGTTTCGAGCCTCAAGGAGACCTTGGGTCAACTCAAAACGCTCTTTCGCGAATTTGGCGAAGGGGCCGGAAATGCGGACCTGAGGGCAATCGCTAAACGCGAACTGCCGAAATTGGAGCAAGCGATTTCGGCGCTGAATGCGCTGTGAGACCACTTCTTGCCACGCAGCGCCCGTCCCCTGCTCGGCCCTTTGCTGGTCTAGTCTTCTCGTCAAGAAAGAACGGCCCAATGAATTTTCACCGGACTGAGGCCACTGCACAACTCCAAGCGCCGGGGAATTTAAAGGCCGGGCGTGGGAACACCGGACGCGGGGCGTGGTTTTCCTTGGCGATCGCGATGCGCGGATGTAGCGGCCTCGAATCCCCGCGGCTCATCGCCGGCAAAGCCAAATTCCGTGCGTAGCGCCTCCAAAAGCTGCTCTAGCCGGAACGGCTTTTGCAGCACGGCACGAGCAGTATGGCGGGACGGAAGATCCGAAGTTCCATACCCGGTCATGAAAAAGAAGGGACAACCGCGCGCCGCGAGAGCATCGGCGACGGCATCGACCCTCTGCGAGCCAAGGTTGACATCGAGAATCGCGCAATCGATTGTTTCCCGCCCGGCTGCCTCTAAGGCGGAGGAAATCCGCGCGGCGATGGCAACGACGTCGAAACCAAGCTCGCTCAATGTCGATTCCAGGGCAAGCGCAATGAGGGGTTCGTCCTCAACGAGCAAAACGCGCTTTCTGGAAACCGGGCTTTTGGGACTTGAAACCATTTTGTTTAACGCTTTTGCAACTCAAATTGCGAATATCCTGCGCCTCGAAGCGCGTGAAGTCCAGTGAATTAATTATTTGTCAGTTTTTTGATCTTCTGTGCCGATATGAGACGGCCATAGGGCAACTGCAGCCGAAAGGGCGGCGATCATCCAGCCAAGAATTAGGAGCGATCCGCCAAAGGGAGCAGCCATCGGGAACAGTCTTGCTCCCACTGTTGCGCGAAGCGCCATGTCGCACGCAAAGAGCAAACTGCCGGAAAGGAGCATCCCTGCGGCGCCGGCAAACCAGATACCCCGCCGCTGTGCGGCCAGCGCAAGGCTGCAAAGTGCAAGCGCCGCAACCGCATGAAGGAGCATCAGGTTGGCAGCCGTCTGAAGCCGCGTATCGGGCAAAAGATGGGCGTTGGCTGCCGAAAGAATCATTCCTCCGGCACCTGTCAGCCCGGCCAGCGCGCCACAGGCCCATATCCATTTACGCATTTCCTGCTCCGCTTGGACATGACCCTGGCAAGAGAATTCCCGCCGCGTCATTGATGAAGCGTCCCCTATAGCTGCCAGCTTTGATTCCGGGTAGCCTATTGCCAATATTTTAACATTATCGGCGAGAGACTCGCCGTAATTTCGTCAAAAGACAAAAAAGGGGTGCCCATGTATCCGCGCCTTGCTTTTCTTGCCTCCGCTTTGGCTCTTATCGCGGGACCTGCCTTTGCGCAGGATAAAGGCACGCTCGAACCCGTACGGTTGCCGCCGCTGGCTCATCCCGAAAATCCGTCGACTCCGGCCAAACAATTGTTTGGCCGCCAGATTGTACCTGCGGCCTTGGCGGCCCGGACGATCGGGTTTTATTCGCGCGGCTGTCTCGCCGGGGGGCAGGCGCTACCTGTTAATGGCCAGGAGTGGCAGGTGATGCGGCTGTCGCGCAACCGCAATTGGGGTCATCCTGCATTGATTGCTTTTCTCGAACGCTTTGCCAAAAAAGTGCCGAAGGTCAGCCATTGGCCGGGGATCCTTGTCGGCGATATGTCGCAACCGCGCGGCGGGCCGATGCTCACCGGCCACGCGTCGCATCAGATCGGTCTCGACGCGGATATTTGGCTGACGCCCATGCCGGATCACGAGCTTTCGCGCCTCGACCGCGAGGAGATGTCGGCCATGAATATGGTGCGCGCCGACAGGCTCGATGTCGACCCTTCGAGGTGGACGCCGGAACATCTCGCCATCATCCGCGCGGCCGCAGAAGATCACGCCGTTCAGAGAATTTTCGTCAATGCGGCAATCAAAAAAGCCCTATGCCGGGAGGCGAACGGCGACAGGGCTTGGCTCTCCAAGGTGCGCCCCTACTTTGGGCATGATTATCATTTTCACGTCCGCCTTGTTTGTCCAAAAGGAGAGTCAGCCTGCCGCGGCCAGGACCCCGTGCCGCCCGGAGACGGCTGCGATGCCTCGCTAAATTGGTGGTTTTCGGACAAAATTCTCAATCCGAGGCCGGGGCCAATCAAGCCAAGGCCGGGGCTGACGATGGCGCAACTGCCGCGCGAATGCGAACAGGTTCTCAAAGCGCCGTAAGTCGACTGGCAGTGGCTTCCGGCCTCGCCCGTTGGCCGGCGCCGACGTCTAAGCTCAGAGTTGGCTATCGCCGTGAGCTTCGTCCGGCTCCGCCGGGTTCACTTTGACGTGATGTAACTTAGTCTTTCGATGCACGCTTACGCTGCGCCCCATGACAATCGGCGGCTGTGGTTTGACAACGTGGCGGACAACTACCGGCGCGGTTTTTTGCGGGGGATGGTCGCCCTTACGGCTGGCCTTATTTGAACTTACCCCTGCCAGTGCCGCGGTCGTCAGCAGCAGACTCGAAGAAATAAAAATTCCCGATGTTTTTCTAAGTTTCATCAACAAACTTCCCGTTGTCATTTTCAGGGGCCAATCGCCTTAAGGAGCCAGAGCGCCGCGCTCGTTCCGTAACGCCCCGGATGCCCGGATCGTTGCACTGTCAGCTGGAATAATCTGGCGTCCCAAGGAGTTCACTTCAAACAAGAGTAATTAGCATAACGTAAAAATCTTCGTGAAGCGGTGTGTTGGCGCACCTAATAGTAACCGGAATTACGTCTTGAGGCCCATGACCGCGCCCAAACCTTTTACCCGAATTCTACTGCATTTCAATACCAATAGGGCAGGCAACGCCTGTGCCGCCAAGGCCGCAGTACCCCCTTGGATTCTTCGCCAGATATTGCTGGTGGCGGGCCTCGGCGTAATAGAATTCCGGCCGGTCGACGATCTCGGTCGTGATCGCGCCAAAGCCGCGCGGCGCGAGCGCTTTGGCGAAGGCTGCCTTGCTGAACTCCGCCGCCTCGCGCTGGGCCGGGGTTCTAGCGTAAATGACGGAGCGGTATTGGCTGCCGACATCGTTCCCTTGGCGCATGCCTTGGGTCGGATCATGGTTCTCCCAAAAAGTTTTGAGCAATGCAGAATAGGAAATTTTCGCCGGATCGAAGGCAACCAGCACGACCTCGGCATGGCCGGTCGATCCCGAGCACACTTCCTCATAAGTGGGATTGGGGGTAAAACCGCCCGCATATCCTGCGGCAGTCACATAAATTCCTTCGCCAAGCTCCCAGAACTTGCGTTCGGCGCCCCAAAAACAGCCCATGCCGAACAAAGCGGTCTCGATGCCTTCTGGAAACGGAGGTTTGAGCGGGTTGCCGATCGTAAAATGCGTTTCGGCCGTCACGATGGGGTGTGGTCTGCCAGCGAGAGCCTCGTGGGCATTTGGCATTGCCGTTTGCTTGTTGAACCACCACATGGGTCACCTTTTTCGCCGGGGACCTCGATAAGACTGCATGAGAACGCGCAGACCGAGCCAAGGTTACCGGCTCGAATACCCGAATTTCCGCGCAGGCTTCTTGGCAAGCCAAGCAATAATGCCGCCGATAACAGCAAAGCTGAAGCAAACTGGTAAGCGCAAAAGCTGAGCCGTAATCGCATGCATCGGAGGAAGGCGCCGGTCAATAAAATCTTGCGCCAATGCCCATTTACCAGGAGGAAGCAAGGCCAAAAACTCGCTGATCGGTGTAATAGTCAGCGTCGCAGCCTCATAGGAGTGCTTGGCATCGATGATAAACGTAAGAAATGCGGTCGCTAGGAGGCAAAGGCTAAGAAATCGCAAAAGCAAGCGGAGCATGGGTTTAGTAACGTCCTCCCCTTGACGTGGTAAATACAATCAGCGTCGCCTAGCCAATCGGGTCACTGCCAAATCCCGCTCGCCCCAAACGTGGCGCCCAATTGCGTTTGAGCGCTCGAGCGCCTATAATGGAGCAATTCCCATTTCAGATATTTTCGTTCACTTCGTGGCTGGCATCCGCGATCGGCGCGGCATGTTCCTTGTCCCGCAAAGGAGAAAACGACGCATGACTAATGCGCCCCTAATGCCCAAAGCGACCGCTGTTTGGCTCTTGGAGAACACCACCCTCACTTTCGAGCAAATCGCCGATTTTTGCAAACTTCACCCGCTGGAGGTGAAAGGGATTGCCGATGGCGATGTGGCAGCTGGGATCAAGGGCCATGATCCGATCACTTCAGGCCAGCTCACGCGCGAGGAATTAGCAGCGGCCGAGGCCGACGCCACGCGTCAGCTGCAGCTTGCGGTCTCGAAAGTGCGATTACCTGAGCCGAGCCGCAAGCGCGGCGCGCGTTATACCCCGCTGTCGCGGCGACAGGACCGTCCAAACGCCATTCTTTGGTTAATTCGCAATCACCCGGAGCTAAAGGATGCGCAAATCATGCGCCTTGCCGGCACCACCAAGACGACGCTGCAAGCCATCCGCGACCGGACGCATTGGAATTCGGCGGCTTTGACGCCGGTCGATCCGGTCACGCTCGGACTCTGTTCGCAATTGGACCTCGATCTGGAAGTCAACCGCGCTGCCAAAGACCGTACGGCCTCTCACGAGGATCACGGTGAAACGCTGATACCGAGCGAGGTGACCACGCGCAGAACGCCTGTCGAACCTCTTGGCGATGCCAACGTCTTTGGCAGTTCCGAAATTGGCAATACCGGACCGGCCGAATCTATCGATGCCGATTCCGTATTTCTCAATGTGAAAGATCGCGAGGTCAAGGAATAGAACTAGGGTGTGTCTGTCCAGTCTTTGGCTGGCGCTGAGTTGGGTCAGGCGCGCCGGCCAGGGGCTCCCGAATTGGTAAATTGTTAGCTCGAATCAGGCATCAAACTGTGCCGCGGATCCCAACGGGGATCGTGTTCGAGTGCCTGGAGCCAATCGTGACGAACCTCAATTGCTTTAAGGCGTGCGCGGGGATTGCAATGCTGACGTTTGCTGGCGGCGGCTTCGCCAACGCCGCCGATGTCCGCCCGGGGCCAGCCCTGCCGCCCGCTTTCGCCTATGGTTACGCCGGTTTTTTTTATCCAACGCGCGATCCGAGGTGCCGGATTGTCCCGATGCCTGAGGCGAGCCTTTACGGCGAAACGGCACGGCTACGGCCGACAGCACTCTGCCAGTCGCAAGGGCTTTATGGGGATTCCGTCCTGTTTCCGTAACACCTCTTCAGGTCGATCGTCCGTAGCGCGCCGGCAGCCACTGCGCAAAATCGTCACGTTTGGCAAGTTTAGCGCGTTCGGGTCAAGAAACTTGCCGCGCGTTTGGCTATCCTAATGCTGCGGGGTTCGATGCCTGCGCAGCCGGCGGCGGTTTCGCGTTTGACGCGCGTCAGTGAGCCATCGCAAACCACTTACCGGACCGGCCGCCCTTGCCCCCGAGGGCGGCCGGACTTTTTGCAGAGCTTCCCCGAAGCGCGGTCCTAGGTCTGGCGCTACGACAACAGCTTATTGCGACTAAGTGTAACTCTGACTCCCGCATCTTCTTAGAGTTCCGGGCCCGACGGCGCGGAAGTCAGCCTGGGTGGTCACGCCGGTCAGGAAATGGCCGGCATGGCAGCTTTGCAACTTCGATGCAGCTGAGCGCGCACATGAAGCCGCGCGCCGCATTGCACCAGTCTGCGCCGAGCGCCATCGTGCGGGCAACGTCGAATGACCGGCACAGGCGACGTACCGCATTATCTTTTTCTGAACTGGGGTGGCGGCGCATTGAGAGTCGCGCCGGGGTCAAGTTCGGACGGTGGCTTTACAGCTTTGTACGACAGATCCGACGGTATATAGTCCTTGGCAGTTCCTTTATACGGCCCGACAATCACCTTACTTACTTTTGATGGTTCCAGGAGCACCTTGACTTTCTTATTCGCAGGAACGTCCAGGACGGCATCGTCATTGAGAACGCTTCCTTTCGTAATCGCCGGCACGTCCGACTTCGTGATGCGCACGTCTGCACCCGCTGCCGTTGGCAGGACCAGAGTTAATCCCGCAAGAAACGTTGCACGAACAACCACCCGATACGATGAATTGTACGCCATGATAACCTCCCTTTTGTTGCAAAGAGGCGGAACAGCTTGCCGAGTTTCCTATAAATTTCCTCGATGTTGCGGCCAAGGCTCACCGAGCTAATCCACGCCGTGAGCGCCGTTGTGTAGGGTAGCACCAGTCCGGCAAATTTGAAAGCTCCAAACCCGCCGATAACCAAGGCCGTCGAGCCGGTCACTGCCAGCGTCTTGGCATATCTTCCGAAGCCGAAAATTCGGCTGACCAAGTAGCCGCCGCTGGCGACGCTCAAGAGCAGGAGGAGCTCTTCGGCGGGCCGAAGTTTGCGGATCCAGCGGTTGTCAATGAGCTGAGATACTATAAATGCGTGGATCTTAACACCCGGCATGCGCGCTTCGTCGACCACTGACAACGGGGTCAGATGGCGATCGAGATCGACGAGATCGGAGCCGATCAGAACGATCTTGCCCTTAAGGGCGGCGAGATATGGCGCCACAGAGTCGTTGTCGCCGAGCAAATCGGCGGCATCGACTTCGAGAAATGGCTGGCTTCCGTCGCGAGCAGTCAGCAACCACGCGATTGTAGGCGTGCGGGTTTTTGCGTTCGGTCTCTTGATCTGCGCGAGCACTTCGGCGAACGCTTGTTGATTTGAATTGACGTGACCTGGCTCCGCCATTTGCCGGACCGCCTGATCGCTGATTCCGAACGTATCCGTCTTTCGTTCGAAATAGGCGTGTCCAGTTGGCCGCTTCGCGTCAGCAAGGAACTTGCGATGGAATTGTAACTGCTTCTCCGGCAAATTCGCATGTTCATCAACGGTCACCAGGACAATTGGGACCTTCGCGTCGCGAATGGCGCGGATAAGATCGCCGTCGGCCTCGGGATTGGTTGGCCGTGCAAAAACGAAATCGATGCCAATGGCAGATGGCTCGGCTGATGCGACGGCTCTAATCACCTTGGCAATCAAGTGCCGGTCCATGGGGATCCGCACGGGCGCGTCCTGGAGGGTCTCTTCGGTGAAGAGCACAAGCGCAACATTTTCATCCTGCGACGGCTTGCGTTTCGAGCACAGAGCCGTCCGCCAGTCCGCAGTCCAATGTTCCGCGGTCCTAATGTAACCAATATCCGATAGAAAAAGGACGCCGAGCACAATCAAAGCCACGCACACGGGCGCGAATGTCCGCCGGGTCCAGTGGAGCGCAGGAGTAGAAGCGTCATTCACATCCAATCAGCCGGTCACGTGTAAAATAAAGACAATAGCTGCGCGGGGCAAAAAGCCATACTTCGAGTCGGACCACTTCATTGGTGGTCGATCACTCATGAAACCGCCTCAGTTAGGGAGCTTCGGGAAGTTTCGACGCTCACGCTTGGGCCCAGGGCGTCCGGAAAGTGAGCCACAGAACTGGTTTTCATCGAAACTGAATTTCTCACAATCGTCTGGCGAACCTTTACAGAACTGCCACGTCCTCGTCGATGCCTCCATGCAGCTGTCGTAGCTGCCGTACCAACACATGCTCACGTTGATCTCCTTACCGGGACATTGGCTGGGATCGTCCGGATTCATCGACTCGCAATCCGGATCAGCCTCGAAGCCGTGGCTCTCCATGCACTTTTGTCCATCCGGCCGGCTGAATTGCTTCGCACATTTGTCCTCCTCGGTGATGTAGAAGTTATCGCGCTCTTCGCCGCTGCATCCGTTCGGACAGGTGTGCCCGCGAATCGCGCTGACAATGCAGCTGTAGTAGTCGATTTGAATGCAGAATTGCGAGCCGGCCGTCGCGCCCGCGAAGCATTTCTCCTCGGCGTGCGGGGCGCCTCCGGTGCCAACCAGGGCCAGGATTCCAATGGCAACTGCCCAACTCAGCTTCATCGCTGCCTCTACAGTGAAGCGTGACCAACAGCGGTCAATCGGGAATGTACAAAATAGTCCATGAGCTGGCGGGGAGGGTAGGCGTTTTCTAGCATTTTAGCTATCCCTTTGGTTTCGGCACCGGGTCACACTCGACGCCAACGCAGGTTGGCAACCATAAGCCCGGAGCGATCGAGGTACAGCCATTTCATGGGAGTTCTTACTTCTGGCCTCGGATGAATGCGCTACTTGAGAGGAGCAACTTCTATCTTGCGCTGGCGACCAAGCATGCTCAATATCGTCGGAAGTCGGGATTGGCATCGTAGATTAGCACGATGCTATATCGAAAGCATGCGCAAGAAAAAACTGGCAGGCAACAAATCGCCAACAAAAATTTTCGTTCATGCCGCCGCGCCGCCGCAAGAGTCAATGCCACATACCGCGGGCGCGGAACAGATCCTGCTCGCCCGTCTCCCGCCGCTCGCGTGGTTTCATCGTCAAGACACTCCGCCCGAATCATAAACCGAGTGAATCACCCTTGTCTGCGACGCGGAATCCGCATGCGGAATTTGCAAGGAAATTAAAGCTGAACCAATGTTCTCCGGCAAAATCAAAAATCCCAAAATCCCGCTGTCAGTCGAATCAATGGCTTGGGAATACATCCCTGTGGACTATTTCCAGCTTCCCGGAGCGTGCGGTCCCAGACCCACGCGCTACGAGAACTTCTCGCTGCGGCTGAGTGGTAACGTCCGCATCTTCTTAGGTGCGGGCCGGCTGCGGCCCAAGCCAGCTTTTTATGCCCGCATCCCGGTGCGATTGAGCTCTTCCGCTACGACTGGATTGTTTCCGCCGGGCTGCGGATCGAAGCTCTCGCTCGAGGCGAGTGGCCAGTAGTATTCGTAGACGGCGTGGGCTCTCGGATTGACGAAAAGCTCGCCGGGTTTCAAGAACTTGTAGAGATTGGCGACGAGCCGGATCTCGTGGCCAGAAATCCGGCGCACGATATGCCGCGGTTCGAGTTCGCCCGGATGCGAAAGCCCCGCGGCGCCGGTCAATGCAGCGAGCGCCTGCAGCGTATTGCGGTGGAAATTATAGACGCGCGCCGCTTTATCGCCGGGAACGAGGGCCCTCTGGCGCAGCGGGTCCTGGGTCGTGACGCCGGTCGGGCACCGGCCGGTATGGCAAGTTTGCGACTGAATGCAGCCGAGCGCGAACATGAAGCCGCGCGCCGCATTGCACCAGTCTGCGCCGAGCGCCATCGTGCGGGCAATATCGAATGCCGAGATGATCTTTCCGCTGGCGCCGAGCCTGATCTCGCCCCGCAAGTTCAGGCCGACGAGCGTGTTATGCACCAGCATGAGCGCTTCCTGGAGCGGGGTGCCGATGTGGTCGGTGAATTCGACTGGCCCTGCGCCGGTGCCGCCTTCGCTGCCGTGTATGATGCCGGAAACCGCCTGACTCTACCCACAACTGGACGAAAGCCGGGGGCAACGTCAGGATGGGACGGAAAATTGCCGATGCGGGAATCGCCGCCCGGCTCAGCGAAAAACCTTCCGCTCGAGAGATTGCGCTTCAAACAGAAAGCGACCGCTTCCTTCGCGGGGACGGTCGATGGCGCCGAAAGCACGCAACGATCTCGACATGCGGCGTGTGGCGAAATTGGTCGATGGGCTCAACGGTGATGAGCTCAAAGCCGCCGCTACAAAGGATCGCGGCGTCGCGGGCAAACGTTTTGGCATTGCAGGAAACGCCCGCAACTAACGGTACGGAGGACGCTCCGAGTGCATGGGCTTGACTCTCGGCCCCGGCGCGCGGCGGATCAAGGACGGCAGCGTCAAAATTTTCAAGCTCATTGGGGCTAAGCGGTTGGCGGAAAAGATCGCGCCGCGCGACTTTGACCGGCTTTAGTTGCGCCGTGTATGCGGCTTTCGCCAAAGCCGAAAGCGCTCCCTCATCATGATCAAAAGCGCTGACTGTTGCGAACTCCGCCAAGCGGAGGGCAAATGTACCGATGCCGGCAAAGAGATCGGCGATGCGCATTGCCCCGGCCATCTGCGCGCAGACACGCGTTGCCAGGGCTTCCTCTCCCGCTTCAGTTGCCTGCAAAAAGGCTCCGGGCGGCAGAGCCACCACGGCCTTGTCCATGCCGATGAGCGGCGTGCGCTCCGTCACGATGATTTCGCCATGATTTGAGAGCCGAGCGAGATCGTGCTCCAACGCCGTGCGGACCAGCGCTTGCCTTTGCTGGGGATTGACTGGCCCATGGCCTTTGACATCGACGTCAAGACCGGACGCCGTAGCGGTGACAAGAATGTCGAGCGGCTTTTTGGCAGCGGCAAGTGCGAGACCAATCGCACGCGCCACCGTCAAAGCGTTCTCGAGAGAAGGGGCAAACAAGGGACAGGAATGGATTTCGACAATTTTATGCGCGCGCGGCTGCATAAAGCCTGTGGCGGGACGCCCCTCCGGATAGCGGACGTGAAATGTGGCACGCCTGCGCCCATTGCCATGCGCATCGACAAGATCAAACACTTCGGCTGTGAGACCGGCGCGGCGCAGGGCATCGGCGACAAGATCGCGCTTCCACTGCGCGTAGGCTGGTGCCGCGAGCGTTTGCACCGCGCAGCCGCCGCAACGGGCAAAATAGCGGCAGTGAGGGGCGATGCGGTCCGGACTTGGCGCGACAATCTCGGTCAGTATGCCGCGCGAGCCTTCGATTTCGGCGATGACGGTTTCGCCTGCCAAGGCATAGGGAATAAAGACCAAGCCGTCCGGCGTTCGCGCAACCCCCTCGCCGCGCGCGCCAAGGCGGTCGATAATAAGCTTTGTATCCAAGCCGGTCATCTACGTTACGTGGCGGTTAATTTGGATGATCTCGAAGACTATCAGCGACTGCACAAACATTACATAGTCATAAGCATACGCACCACAATACTGCGTTTGTTAGTCTCTTGCATGCGTTAAGCGAATCGGTACTATGCCTTCTCAGAAAGGCAATAAAATGCTTCTCAGGGGAAGTCTGGTTCAGATTGGGCGTCGTTTCGAACAGATTGTCAGCCCAATCGTCATGGGTGCCGAATCCTCTACGGCCGCCGCGCGAATAAAGAGAGAATCCCGCCTCATGCGGAACGAGTATGCAAAACCGCGCCTGTCAATTAGGTTGGCGGGGTTTGTGATTATTGCTGTACTGATGTTTGCCGCAGCGGAAATCTTTTCGTCGCTTGTGTTGATTTATCATTACAGACTGAATGGCAAACTGAAGGATGACGTCAGCCTCCTCTCTTCGGTGACGCTGGTAAACAAGGCTTTAGTCCATCTTCGATTGTTAGCTCCGCGCGACGGAACGGCATTTCCTCACGGAATGTTCGCGTCCGACAATGTTTTGGGTTGGTCCGTTCCGCCGGGACAATACACGGTGAACTTTAAGCACCGGGTTAACTCATACAGCGAGTGGGAAGTTTTGCCGACCAAAGTGACAATCAACGATGATCGGAGCCGCTGGACCGGTGTAGTTTCCAATCCAGCAAAGCCGAACATTTATATCTTCGGTGATAGCGCCGTCTTTGGATGGGGTGTCAATGACGAACAGACTTTCGCGTACCATCTGCAGATGGCGCAACCTGATTATAACGTAAAATTATTCGCAGTTGCCGGCTATGGTTTAGTGCATAACTACTTGCAATTCTTGCAGATGAAGGAAGGTATACACCCGACGGACATCGTAGTCATTGGCTATGCGGACTACTATGACGCGAGAAATGTCGCGGCTCCTTCGCGTTTAAGAGAAATTGACGCAACACTAAAATCTCAATTTCCAGGTGGTATACCCGCAGGAGCTTACAAATTTACACCTAGAGCAGAGCTGAGAGATGGTGACCGCCTTACCATAAGCTTGGTTGAGCAGGACTGCGACGTAATAGTTGATTACTGCAAGCAACCTGACCCTCCGCAATCCTATCTGACAGCGGTCTCCGCCCGGCTGATCAATGAGATGAGCCGCAGCGCAGCAGCGCAGACGATTGTGCTTCATATTGACGGGTCAAAATCAAATCCGGTTTTCAGCGCTTTGGACAAAAACATCAAACATGTTTCCGCGTTGCAGGAAGATTTTGGTTATTTTATACGAGACTCGGTTTTGCATTTTGACAACCATCCTGGCCCGTATTGGCATTACGCAATATCGCGCAAATTGCTTTCCGTAATCCAATAGTCGGGAGTTTTATGCCTTAGACTTGCCCGGGCAGGGCTGGGAGGACTTGGTCCAAGGGCCGAACGCGATGGGTCAACGCCTGATGCAAACACATGAAACAGTTTCGAGCTTTCGCAGGGTCGATATCGGCTCGGATCGAAAGTTCGGCACCGTATTGGGCTTTGTATTTGGCGTTTTGGGCCTTTGGCCGCTCTTTCATCGCCATTCGCCGCATGGGTGGTTGATTGTCCTGTCGGGCTTGTTCCTCGCCGCCGCGCTGCTTTACCCTCGTGCGTTGAGCCTGCTTAACCGGGCGTGGTTCAAACTGGGCCTCGTTTTGAACAGAATTGTCAGCCCAATCGTCATGGGCGGGTTGTTTTTTGGCGCTCTCGTTCCCGTTGGCTGGTATCTTCGCAAACGGGGCAACGACCTGCTAAGCCTCAAGTTCGACCGGGACGCAGCAACCTATTGGATCGCGCGCGTTCCACCAGGTCCGGCGCCAGGAAGTCTGACAAAACAGTTTTGAGGATCAAACGATGTCGGTTGTAACCGAGCTCTTTGAATTCTTGCTCACACGCAAGAAGTTTTGGCTGATACCGTTAGTGGCCCTTTTCCTGATCTTCGGCGGCTTGTTCGTGCTGAGCCAAGGCTCGGTCGTAGCGCCTTTCATCTATACGCTATTCTGATCTGCTCGAGATGCTCATTCTCGGCATTTCGGCTTTCTACCACGACAGCGCCGCCGCAATTATTCGCGACGGCCAGATTATCGCCGCGGCTCAGGAAGAGCGTTTCACCCGCAAGAAGTTTGACCCTGGCTTTCCGGCCAATGCCATTGTCTATTGCCTAACCGAAGCCAACGCTGACGCAAAGAGGTTCGATTGCGTCGTTTTCTATGAAAAGCCCTTCTTAAAATTCGAAAGGCTCGTCGAAACTTATCTTGCTTTCGCACCGCGTGGATTTGCTTCCTTCCACAAGGCCATGCCGCTCTGGATCAGCGAGAAACTGTTTCAGCGTGATCTCCTCTTGCGCGAACTCGACGCAATTGCTCCGGGACTCGGAGACAAAGATAGGCTGCGCTTTTGCGAGCACCATTATTCGCACGCTGCTTCAGCCTATTATCCCTCGCCGTTTCAATCAGCACTTGTCTTGACCATGGATGGTGTCGGTGAGTGGGCAACGGCGTCGGCCGCGCTTGGCCGCGGAGACGAGCTGCAAATTATCAAGGAGATGCATTTTCCGCATTCGCTCGGGCTGCTTTATTCGGCTTTCACCTATTATACGGGGTTCAAGGTCAATTCGGGCGAACATAAAGTCATGGGTCTCGCCCCCTATGGCGAACCGAAATATGCAAAGGCGATTTTCGATCATCTCATCGACGTAAAACCGGACGGCTCCTTTAAGCTCAATCTCGAATATTTTTCCTACTGCACCGGCCTCACTATGGTTGACGATCGGTTCTTCGCGGTTTTTGGCGGTGCCCCGCGAAAACCATCTGAGCCTCTCGAACAGCGTCATTTGGATCTTGCGGCTTCGGTCCAGGCCGTGACCGAGGAAGTCGTCTTACGTCTTACACGGTCGCTTTCAGCGCAAACAAACCTCAAGAATCTCTGCCTTGCTGGAGGCGTTGCGCTAAATTGCGTGGCAAATGGAAAAGTGCTTCGTGATGGACAGTTCGACCAAATCTTCGTTCAACCAGCGGCTGGAGATGCGGGCGGAGCGCTCGGTGCGGCGTTCGCCGCTTACTACGATAAAGAACGCACCACAGGCAGGAAACGCATTTTAGATGCGCCTGACTCGATGCAGGGCGCGTTTCTCGGACCCTCCTATGAGCAGGCCGAAATCGAGCAGAGGCTCACAGTCAAAGGGGCGGTTTATACTGTCGCAGATGATGAGCAGCTTATCAACGATACGGCAGCCGCGCTTGCAAACGGCCAGGCGGTCGGCTGGCATCAAGGAAGGATGGAATTTGGGCCTCGCGCGCTCGGCAATCGTTCGATCCTCGGCGATCCGCGCTCGCCGTCCATGCAAAAAGCGCTTAATCTCAAAGTAAAATATCGCGAAAGCTTTCGTCCCTTCGCGCCTTCCGTGTTGCGCGAGCGCGTCGCCGACTGGTTCGAGCTCGACGCCGATTCACCCTATATGCTGCTCGTTGCGAATGTTAACTCTGCGCGCTGCCGGACAATGACATCGCAGGAAAAGGCGCTTTTTGGAATCGACAGGCTAAACGTGCTGCGCTCCGATATTCCCGCCGTGACCCATGTCGACTACTCGGCGCGCATTCAAACCGTCCACGCAAAGACGAATCCGCGCTATCATGCGCTCATTAGCCGGTTTGAGCAGCTAACGGGCTGCCCTGTTCTAGTGAACACCAGTTTCAATGTCCGCGGCGAACCGATCGTCTGCACGCCGGAGGACGCCTTTTCCTGCTTTATGGGCACCGAGATCGAATTCCTTGCGGTTGGAAATTGCATTCTCCGCAAGGATCAGCAAAATCCCGCTCTTGCGAAGGATTATAAGAATGCGTTTGATCCGGACTGAAATTGCTCAGGCGCGACACCAACCTCGGCGTTGAAACGCAACGGCTACCCCTTTGCTGATTAATTGAGACTTGAGGCCAGAACTCCAGACATATTCTGCTCGAGATAATTTTTCAGGAGGGCAGCCCGCATGCGGTTGGCCAAGGCAGTTGGGTGGCCATCACCCGGAATGCTGAGTGTCATTCCGGCAGCAGCCTCGTCGTTGACCGTAGCGTCAATGACAACGGCGCTCCCATCTCTCAGGCGCCGGAGGACGCCCTCGGTGCTAAAACCCGTCCCGCTGAGATAAGAATCCTCGTCTGCCTTGAAATAAAGGACGATCACGGGAACCCCGTATTTTGCCTTTGCCAGATTTACCGCGGCCAGGGTGATCTGAATGTAGAGTTCGACCTCATCGTGGCTCAGCCTGCGCAGGTTGGGCTCGATCAGCCAACGGTAGGTAGCCGAATCCTGGAACCAATGCCGCAACCACAGGTTAAACCCCTCATAGCAGGAGCCCTTCAGAATTAGCTGGTCATTCTCAATCATGTAGCGAGGCCCATGACTCACCCAATGGGGCTTACAGGCACTCCACTCGGCGTGACCGACCGAGGTCGAAAATACAAAGAGCCTTGCCTGCGACCCAATGACAGAATCGAAAATCCCCGACTGCAATTCGCTCAAGAAATGCTGTGGCCCATAGCCACCGAAGCCGAGATTGAGAACACGCACTTTGCGGTCGACGCTGTCCGCGAATGCTTGCGGCATTGTGTCGGCATCGTTTAACCCTATCCCAAAAGTAAACGAGCATCCGAAAAAGACGACCGTGGGACCGGACTCGCATGATAAGGTTTGACGCAGAAGGTTCGAATCAATTGTGTAATTGGCACTGTAGATGGGGGTACCCGTTTTTGAATCGTTTTTTTCGTCGTGAAACTGCCCCGCGTGGCCCGGTCCCCAGCCGATCACTGGCCGCAGCGCATAGAGCCCGTCTGGCGAGACAACGCTCCGTTCTAGCGGTTCCCAAATATTGGCCACGGCCTCGATGATAAACATGCCAATTGAGAGCGAGGTCAGCACAATAAGAAAAACGCGCCATTTGTCGCGAAGAAGTGACGCGATATCAGCGAGAAGAAGAAAAACCGTACCGAACGTGACCAAACGGAACGTAGCAAGTGGTTGCCGCGCTTCGATAATCTCAATAACCACGAGCAAGACCGGAATCGCCGCTACGCGGAGTGCAATTGAAGTTTTTCCGGCCATTCACTCAACTGTTTGTGCGTGTTGCAAGTGTAAGGGAAGCAGGATGCGATCCTGATTGCGCCTTGAGTCTCGATCGGCACAACTTTGGTGAAACGTACTAAAGGGATCCTGAAGCGCAGTCAACGCTCCGATATCGCCTGAGACCGATGCGCGAGGCACTAAGGTTCGTGTCTGTCGGTGACACAGATCATACGAGCGACTTCCGACATTTATTGTTCAAGCGATCATGCTCTTTTTCGCCTCTGTCTCCCGGCCAAGCACCGCAAGCACCTTGGCGACGATACCTTTGGCATCGAGACAGGCAGAAGCATAGAGTTTCTCCGGCTTGTCGTGGTCGAGGAAGCGGTCGGGCAACACCATTGCGCGGAACTTTAGATTTCTCATGCCAATGCCATCAAATAAGCCCTCTTCGCTTAGAGCCTGCATCACAAATGAACCAAAACCGCCAATCGAGCCTTCCTCGATCGTGATAAGCACTTCGTGCTCCGCGGCGAGCCGCAACAGGAGGTCCCGGTCGAGCGGCTTAGCGAAACGCGCGTCCGCGACCGTCGTCGAGATGCCATAGGCGGCAAGATCTTCCGCCGCATTCAGCGCTTCGCCCAAGCGCGTGCCAAGCGACAGGATCGCGACTTTGCTGCCTTCGCGCAAAATCCGGCCGCGGCCAATTTCAAGCAAAGCGCCTCGCGCGGGCAGGTCCACGCCCACGCCCTCACCGCGCGGATAGCGGAAGGCGATGGGTCCTCCGTCGTAAGCCGCGGCCGTTGCCACCATATGCACGAGCTCGGCTTCGTCCGCCGCCGCCATGACGACGAATCCCGGAAGGATTCCGAGATAGGGAATGTCGAACGAACCCGCGTGGGTGGCGCCGTCGGCGCCAACGAGGCCCGCACGGTCAATCGCGAACCGCACCGGCAATTTCTGTATGGCAATGTCATGCACGACCTGATCGTAGGCGCGCTGCAGAAAGGTCGAATAGATCGCGCAGAAGGGCCTAAAACCTTCCGTCGCAAGGCCGCCCGCGAAAGTGACTGCGTGCTGCTCGGCGATGCCGACATCAAAAGTACGATCCGGAAAGACCTTTTGAAAAAGATCGAGGCCGGTGCCGCTTGGCATGGCGGCGGTGATCGCCACAATCTTATCGTCCTCACGCGCCTCGGCGATCAAGGCATCGGCAAAGACCCGGGTATAGGATGGCGCATTCGCCTTGGGTTTGACCTGGACGCCGGTGACGACATCGAAAGTGTTGACGCCATGATATTTGTCGGTTGATGCCTCGGCGGGCGCGTAGCCCTTGCCTTTCTGGGTCACGACATGCACCAAGATCGGCCCGATATCGTGATCCCGGACATTCTTCAACACGGGCAGCATATGATCGATATTGTGTCCGTCGATCGGCCCGACATAATAAATGCCAAGCTCCTCGAACAAAGTTCCGCCAGACCAGAAATTGCGGGCGAATTCCTCAGTTTTTCGGGCACGGTCATAGATGAATTTGGGAAGATGGCGTCCAAGCTGTTTTGCTGTTTCGCGCACCGAACGATAGGTGCCGCCGGATACAAGCCGCGCGAGATAAGCGGACAAGGCGCCAGCCGGCGGCGCGATCGACATGTCATTGTCGTTGAGAATGATGATGAGGCGCGAATGCATCGCGCCGGCGTTGTTCATGGCCTCGTAAGCCATGCCGGCAGACATCGCGCCATCGCCGATTACGGAGATGACATGGGTTTTTTTGTCCGAGAGCGTATTGGCAACTGCCATGCCGAGCCCGGCGGAAATCGAAGTCGACGAGTGGGCCGCGCCAAATGGGTCGTACTCGCTTTCGGAGCGTTTGGTGAAACCCGATAAGCCACCGCCGCGGCGCAAGGTCCGGATCCGGTCGCGCCGCCCGGTTAAGATTTTGTGCGGATAGGCCTGGTGGCCGACATCCCACACCAACCGGTCGTTTGGCGTATCGAAAACATAATGCAAGGCAACCGTCAGTTCTACGACGCCAAGCCCCGCGCCAAGATGCCCGCCGGTCACCGAAACCGCATCAATTGTTTCGATGCGCAATTCATTCGCGACTTGGGCGAGGTAGGATTCGGGCAACCGCCGCAGGTCCGCCGGCACAAAAATTGTGTCGAGCAAGGGAGTCTTCGATTCTTTTGTCACCAGTTCCTCTTTCATACACGCCCGGCTCGAAAAAAAGTCCTGTCCGTAAGCCGATGAGGCGAAATTGTTAAACGGTTCAGAATAGAGGAAAACAGCATCTTGTCATTCTGCTCATCCAAGCTGAATAGCGAACAAAATCGCAACCCGCAACGCTAACCGCTTCATTTTGAAGCGCATCCAGGCTTTTCTGCGCCGTCGCGACTTTTGCATCACAGTGGATGAAACATTCGACAGATTCTGCCGGTTTGGCGGCAGATAGGGGAACTTCGGCTGCGTGCCTGCCGGAGCATGAGCGCGCCGCGCGCCGGTACTTTATTCCCGCGTCCGTCGCTCAGGCCAAATAGGCCGAAGCTGGCTGCGTACAAACTGGTGCTCCAGCCCTTTTTGCTCAAACCATCGCGCTGGTCACGCGGCGCGGGGAGGCTTCAGGCGCTGCGCGGAACAGGTATCGGGGGCAGGCGGTCAATTCAATGCAGCATTTGCTGGTGCCGTGCCGCCTGGCAACGGGTCCGCAGGGACCGAATTTGTTGCCCCGGTCAGGCTTGCTTCCGCCGCCCGTCACTGGGTAACAAAGTGCGCCCAATGGCTAGATCATATCGGACGTCAAATAGCCGGAAAGACCAGACAAAGTCCAATTGCTCAAATCCACTTTCACGCTTAGGCAGCTGCGGCAATCGCCGTAAGCTCGCGCGGAAGACTGAAAATGACTTCCTCCCGGCCCCCTGGGCCTTCTAACACCAGGGTGCCGCCCCATTCTCCAAGCCGTCCGACAACCTCCTTGACTAGAATCTCTGGGGCTGAGGCGCCGGCCGTCACCCCCACTGTGGCCACCCCTTCGAGCCACTGGCGCTGCATCTCCGCGGCATTGTCGATGAGATAAGCCGGAACCCCATGCTTCACGACGACGTCCTTAAGACGTGCGGTATTGTGACTGTGCCCCGAACCGACCACCAGGATAAGGTCGCAGCTGCCAACCAGCCTCTTAACCGCATTCTGGCGATTTTGGGCGGCATAACAAATGTCTTCCTTCTTGGGACCAACGATCTTGGGAAATCGCTTGCGCAACGCGTTTATGATTTCCGCCGTATCGTCAACCGACAGGGTGGTCTGCGTGACAAAGGCGAGAAAATCCGGGTTCTTGACTTCGAGTTTTGGGACATCGTCCACGGACTCGATCAAATACATTCCGCCGTCGCCATCCGAATGTCTGTATTGGCCTATCGTGCCTTCGACCTCTGCGTGGCCGGCCTCGCCGATAAGAATGCACTCGCGCCCTTCCTTCTGATAATGCACCACCTCCATATGGACTTTGCTGACTAGCGGGCAGGTCGCATCGAACACTTTGACGTTCCGCCTGGCGGCCTCGTCACGCACAGCCTTGGCGACGCCGTGCGCGCTGAAGATGACGATCGAACCTTCCGGCACATCCGCAAGATCCTCCACGAATCTGGCGCCCATGCCGCTCAGCCTATCGACGACATGCTTATTGTGCACAATTGCATGGCGCACATAGACAGGCGCTCCATACAATTCCAACGCCCGCTCGACGATAGCAATCGCACGTTCCACGCCGGCGCAGAAGCCGCGGGGATTCGCCAAAATGATGCGCACGCTGTTCCTCCTTCGATCCGGCAGCATGGTGTTGCTGCAACTTGCAAACAAGGGATTAGCACGCCTCTCAGCGTTGTTCGGTGCGAGTCGTCACGCTGGCGGAACCCCGGCGTAAGGCAGCCTGCCGAGGCGCCTTGCTCGAATCGAAGCGCGAGGCAACCTCGATGAAGCGGTCGTTATCTCGCCCGCCACCTCTTAAACCTCGCGGCAGGTTGCGCGGCTTCTGGTCCAAGTACTGGGTCGCTTCGTCGAAGCCAAAAAAAAGCCCCCTTTTGTTCATCTTGACGAAGCCGGACGAAATGGTCGTGGTGAAGGTACCGCGAGCGTGACCAGCTAGGCAGAAGTTTTGGGCGCCTCTCGCCGAATCTCGCGGACGAACGTCGAACGAATATTGGAATGTAACTATATGCGGCAAAGCTTCCAGAGTTATTTGGAACAGCGTGGTCACGGATGATCCCGCATTTCGCGCGCGCCGCCTGCAACACATTCTTCACGCAAAAGTGCGGGCCCACAATTTACGACCTCTGCGACCCGGTGCTGCTTTCGCCTGAAAGCGAAGGCACGCACATCGCCGCCTTTTACCGCAGAGCGGTTGCAAATCCGCCGTTGCGGCTCGTGCTTTGCCGCGCCGGACTGCCGCAGCTCCGTGATCCTGGACTCGTCGAAGCCATTCGCGGCGCAATTGTTGCCGCACGCGACGAAGTCTCGCCCGACTGGTGCGCCGTTGCCAAGCCGATAGCCGGGCTCATTGAGGCATATCCGCAGCAACGCCGCGACCGGCCGTCGATTTCCCGTTCTGTCCGCGTCCCCTCGCTTGCGACCCTGGAAGAAATCATCCGCCGCTGCGCCTCGCACCTGCTGGGGTGTTTTCAGAGGAATGGCTTCATCCCGGCCTATGCGGCCTTCAACCTGAGCGGAGACCCGGATTTTCGCGGCAGAGACTTTTTGACGGCAATGGCCGCGCTCCAGGCACGCACCTACCGGAACGCAACCTTGTTATTCAATCTTCTGCGCGCGTTTCTCTTGGCAAATCCCAGCGCGGGTGCGCTCATCAACCCGCCGTGGAGCGGCTCGTCGGAGCGGATGCCGGGACCGGTGCAAATCCGTCACCGCTCCGCCTACTATGACGCCTTCTACTGCGAGGCTCTGATGGACTATCTCGGGAGCGGGCTTGCCGCGCCGCGGGATTTGGACCGCGCGCGGAAGGCCATCACGAGCATGATCCGGTTTTGCCTCATAACAAGCTGCGAGAGGGTTCGCGCGCCGCAGGGCGGCGAGGCTGTCGCGGCGATTACCGCAATCGTGCGCCCGCCAGACGTGCAGATGAAGAAGTACTTCTGGCGGCTTAAGCATGAACTTGGCTTTGGAATTTACCTTCCCGATTGTGATACGACGGCTTGCGCGGTCTCGGCGGCGTCCCGGTTCGATTCCCAAGAACCGATTCTCAGCTATCCTTTCGTCGACTTATTTTCGGCGTATCAGACCGGCAGCGGCGATGACCGGCTCAGGCCGTCGCTCGCCACAAACGATCACCTCGCCTATGACGGCGGCGTGTTGACCTGGATCGACAACTTGGCCGGCGACCGGCCGTTCGGCAACGATATCGATCCCACGCTCAACCTCGACGTCCTGGAGGTGTGCTTCCGGAACCACGAGCGCTGGGGCATCGTAAACGATCCCCGGCGCATCGAGGCGCTTCGCCGAATGACCCGCTTCCAATTCGCGCTTGTCGAATCCGGAGCCTTCGCCGAACCGCGGTCGCACATCTATTATCTTCCCGAACTTTATTGCGCCTACTTTGCACGTTGTCACGCTGCTTTCGCAGCGATGCCGCGCGTCATGCAGCAGATGCTCGATCCGGGTGCGCGTTTCGAAAGGATGCGGGCCCGAATCCTTTCTTTCATCGAAGACGAGTTCACCTCGGCCGAAATGAACCCGTTCGATGCCGCATTGGCGCTGCTTGCACTGGCGAAGCTCGGCGCCAAGCCAAGGACTTTTGCAGCCCCGCTAGACAGCATCGCGACGCACTTCGGCGAGGGCCGCTTCGGAGCGCCTTACAGGGGCTACGAATGGAACAAGATGAAGACGCCGACGCGGATTGTGGTGGGCGGACCGGAAGTCACGTCGGCGTTTGTCCTGTCGGCGCTTGTTCACGCACGCGCGGTCCTCTTGCGCGCGGAGACAGACGCTGGCCGGCCAAGGCCGTTTCGGGCGTAAAGCTGTCAGCGGAAATCTAGGTTTCCCGAGAATTGCTATGCCGAAGGTTGGCTTAATTCAGATCAAAGAAGGTTTGTATGGTCCCTTAGTGCCAGCGTGTTCATTGATGTCTGGCCGGCGGGCGCGCAATATGCAACGTTGGAACTTTCCCACAGTTTGCCGTTTTAGACCCACGGGGATTGGGGCGCTGCCTGGATAGGGCTCGGCTTGCGCTTACGCAATCACTGAATCGGCAGGTCAGCGAGTGGCGAGGATTACGTTCAAAAACCCCTAACCGTTGATCGAGAGGGCTTCCGTGCTGCAAAAGGTCTAAAATGGCAAAGTGGGTTTATGTTTTCGGCCAGGGCACGTCCGGCGGCGCGGTTGCCAGCAGCGACCTCCTCGGCGGCAAGGGGGCCGGTCTTGCCGAAATGGCAAGGCTTGGGCTGCCTGTTCCGCCGGGCTTCACCCTCACGACCGAGGTCTGCAGCTACTTTTATGAGCACGGAAAGCAATTTCCTTCCGGACTTGAATCCGAGGTTGAGGAAGTGCTCGACATTATCGGCCGCGCGACCGGCCATCGGTTTGGCGATGAGTACGATCCGCTCCTCGTCTCGGCCCGGTCCGGAGCAAAGTACTCGATGCCCGGGATGATGGATACTGTGTTGAACCTCGGTCTCAACGACATCGCGGTCGAGGCCTTGGCTGCGCGCTCAGGAGATCCGCGCTTTGCCTATGATTCCTGCCGCCGCTTCATCCAAATGTATGCGAGCGTGGTGCTGGGGATCGAGCACCATATCTTTGAGGAGATCCTCGATCGTTATAAAGAAAATAAGGGTGTGACTTTTGATACCGGTCTAACGGCTGGGGACTGGAAGAAGCTCGTGGCCGAGTTCAAGCGGACGGTCGAAAAGAATCTATCTTCACCCTTTCCGCAGGATCCGCGCCAGCAGCTTTGGGGCGCTATCGGCGCGGTGTTCGAATCCTGGATGAACCCGCGCGCGGTCAATTACCGGCGGCTGCACGATATCCC
>JACXTT010001079.1_pt1 | contig 46475 bp, 46 predicted proteins | sample 9270951 | NCBI WGS metagenome assembly JACXTT01 (sample SAMN15532306, study PRJNA645909) | rock metagenome | isolation source: weathered quartz diorite | place: Puerto Rico | collected 2017-06-21 | reverse complement strand
GCAAACGCCTCGAATGGCCAGGCCTACGGCCTCTACCGCTCTGATGATAACGGGGGAAGCTGGACACAGGAGTCGAACGTCAATTTCACGAGCGCGCAGGGGTGGTACGACATCGCCGTGGCGGTGAAGCCCAACGATCACCTGACTGTGTTCTGTTCCGGACTCGATGTGTACCGCTCTACGACTGGTGGAACCTCCCTTACGCAGGAGACTTTCTGGTTCCAGGGCTCGTTCGGCCTGGTTCCTCCCGGAGGTCCCGAAGGTCCTTCTTCATACACGCACGCAGACCATCATGCGATCGTGTTTGACAATGCTCATCCCGATACCGTGTACTTTTGTTCCGACGGAGGGGTCTTCAAGAGCACGGACGGCGGAGACACGTATTTCGGAGTAAACGGCGGATACGTGACGACGCAATTTTACAACGGGTTTGCGAATGCATATGCCGATTCCTCGATCGCCCTCGGGGGGCTGCAGGACAACGGAGTGGTAGAGTACGAAGGATCGCCGACCTGGGACAAGGTCGATGGAGGCGACGGGGGCTGGTGCGCGATCGATCCCACGGACCCGAAGGTACTCTACGACGAGTATGTCTATCTCTCCCTGAAGAAATCCGTCAACGGCGGAGGTTTCAGTCCGATCAACGCCGGCCTTCCTTCGGACGCCGGCTCCGCAAATTTCATCGCCCCGTTCGCGATCTCCCCGTCGAACCATAACATCCTCTATGCCGGGAACAAGAATGTATGGAAGACCACGACCGGAGGCGACTCCTGGTTCGCTCCGAACGGCGGCGCAAACCTTAACGGCACGAAGATGGCTTGCATCGGCATCTCGCACACAAGCTCCGACACCCTTATGGCCGGGACAGGAAGCGGATCTTCGGCCGAATCGCCCCTCTTCCAGATCTTCGCGTCGACCAACGGCGGCGCGTCGTGGACGCTTGTATCTGCCCCTCTCCCGGTTCGGTATCCGACGGACATCGAATTCGACCCCACGAACGGCGCGACGGTCTATCTCACCTATTCGGGATACGGAACCGGCCACGTCTTCACGTCGACGAATGTAGGTCAGACGTGGACCGACATCAGCTCAAACCTCCCGAATATTCCCCATCAGAGCGTGACGGTCGATCCCGTCCAGCCGAACAACATTTATGTCGGGACCGACCTCGGCGTCTATCATTCATCGAACAGGGGGGGAACGTGGGAAGACTTCAGCGCCGGAATGGTTCCCGCGATGGTCCTCGACGTCACCATCTCCCGCGCCAATGGCAACATCCGGGCAGCCACATTCGGCAACGGCGTCTATCAGCGCAGGCTCTCCCGGTTGGCGACCCTCGCCGTCGTGGCGCCGAATGGCGGGGAGGTCTGGCCCTCCGGCCAGGTGGCGGTGATCCGCTGGTCGGAACTCCTCGTGAATCTCGTGAAAATAGAATACTCCACAAACGATGGAGCGTCATGGAGCCTCGTTGCCGACAGCGTGCCCGCCGCCCCGGGACAGTACCTCTGGAATGTGCCTTCGGCGCAGACAGCCCAGGCACGGGTCAGGATCAGCGAGAGCGGAACAGGGACGCCCATCGATGAGAGCGACGCCGCGTTCACGATACTCCAGAACGCCGACGTCGTCGACGGATGGAACCTCGTATCTCTCAAGGTGGCTCCGCCCGATCCGCGGAAAGTGGTCCTCTTCCCGAACGCGAAATCTTCGGCCTTCTGGTACCTGGCCGGGTCCGGATATATCGTGAGCGATTCGCTTCGGGTCGGGAGAGGGTACTGGATGAAGTTCAGCGGGCCGCAGCTCACGCCCTATTCAGGCGACTCCATCGCGGCCGACAGCGTGACGGTTCGCGCGGGCTGGAACCTGATCGGCTCTATCTCCGGCGCGGTGTCCGTGAGCGGCATTACTCAGTTGCCCCCCGGGATCGTGATTTCCCCCTACTTCGGATACAGCGGAGGGTATTTTGTTGCGGCGACGCTGCAGCCGGGCAAGGGCTATTGGGTGAAGGTGAGCGCAGACGGCAAACTCGTGCTCCACTCCGGCCCCGAGGCAACTCCTTTGACGGCCGATCCGGGGGAACGGTTGAGGGAATCCACGATCCTCACTCTCGCGGACGCCGCGGGGAGGAATCAGACGCTCTATCTCTCGGCTTCTCCGGCTCATTCCGGGGAACCTGAATTCATCATGCCTCCCCCCGCTCCGGAAGGAGGGTTCGACGCGCGCTTCTCCACGGGCCGGATGGTGGAAACCGCCCCGCAAGGGACATCAGGAGAGATTCCTATTCTTGTCTCGTCTGATGCATATCCGGTGTCGGTCACTTGGGAAGTCAGATCGGAGCTCGCTCGGACGTCCCTGGTCATCGATAATCGCGTGGTGGAAATCGCGGGAACGGGATCGGCGACGATTGGGCACGCGGGGAGCCGTGTCGCACTGAGGCTTGGAAGCGGCCAGGCCCAGGCCCCCGGTGAGTTCGCGCTCTTGCCGAACTACCCCAACCCGTTCAATCCGACCACCAGGATTTCCTACGTGCTGGCGGGGCCGTCTGTCGTAACGCTCGAGGTCTCGGACATCGCCGGGCGCACCGTGGCAACGGTGATCAAGGGAGAGCTCAAGGGCGCGGGGAAACACGAAACGGAGTTCAACGCGGACGGGCTCCCCAGCGGGGTCTACTTCTACCGCATCATCGCGGAGCCCCGCTCAGCTGGTCAGGGCGGGAAGTTTCAGGCTGTCAGGAAAATGCTTCTGGTGCGCTGATGATCTTACATGTTCGAGACGATCGCATCCCCGAACGCGGAACACTTCACCTCCCGTGCGCCGCTCATCAGCCGGGCAAAATCGTACGTCACCACTTTTGACCTGATCGTCTCCTCCAGTCCTTTCATGATCAGATCGGCCGCCTCGGTCCAGCCGAGATAGCGAAGCATCATTTCGCCGCTCAGGATCACCGACCCCGGGTTCACCTTGTCAAGATTGGCGTATTTGGGAGCGGTGCCGTGCGTCGCCTCGAAGACGGCGTGGCCGGTGACGTAATTGATGTTGCCGCCGGGGGCGATGCCGATGCCTCCGACCTGGGCCGCGAGAGCATCGCTGAGATAGTCTCCGTTCAGATTGAGCGTCGCGATCACGTCGAACTCCTCCGGCCGTGTGAGGACCTGCTGGAGCGTGATGTCCGCGATCGCATCCTTGATCAGGATTCTTCCCGAGGCGAGCGCCTGCTTCTGTTCGGCATTCGCCTCGGCCTCTCCCTTCGCTTTTTTCGTCCTCTCCCACTCAGACCACGTGTAGACTTTCTCTCCGAATTCGCGTTCCGCGACCTGGTACCCCCAGTCCCTGAACGCCCCCTCGGTGAACTTCATGATGTTGCCCTTGTGGACAAACGTCACGGAGCGCCTCTTGTGTTCGAGCGCGTACGCGATCGCCGCCCTCACCAGGCGCGCAGATCCCTGAAACGACACCACCTTTATCCCGACGCCGACCCGTACGGAGGCGTCGCCGTCTCCTCCCGTGCCCGCGGCCCTCGACCACTCCCCGACCGCCTTCTGGCTTCCGAAGCGAATCTTCCGCGCGCTCTCCGGGAATTCCTTTGTCATGTAGTCGAGGATTTTTCCCGACTCGGGCGTCCCGCCGGCAAATTCGATTCCGGCGTAGATATCCTCCGTATTCTCACGGAAAATAACCATGTCCACGGCTTCCGGCCTCTTGACGGGAGATGGAACTCCCGCGAAATAGCGAACGGGCCTGAGGCAGACGTAGAGATCGAGGAGTTGGCGAAGAGCGACGTTCAGCGACCGGATCCCCCCTCCGACAGGAGTAGTGAGGGGGCCCTTGATTCCGATAATATGATCGCGGAAGGCCTCGACGGTCTCATCGGGAAGCCAGGTCTTGAATTGAATGAAGGCCTTCTCGCCGGCATAGACCTCCTTCCAGGCGATGCTCCTTCGTCCCCCGTATGCTTTTTCGACCGCCCCGTCGAAGACGCGCTGTGAGGCTCTCCAGATATCGGGTCCCGTCCCGTCTCCCTCGATGAAGGGAATGATCGGCTGATCCGGGACCGAGAGCCTGCCGTCGCGGAGGGTGATCCGCTCCCCGCCCTTGGTTGCCTGGCCGCTCATCGGACGCGTCCCTTCGGCCTACAGGAGCTCGTGTACCGCGTCGGGCGAGATATGCCCACGGATGCGGCTGGCGTACTGGGCCATATCGTCCCCGACATACTTCTTGAGCGTGAGGACGAACCGGATGTTGTCATCGTCATAACGCGGTGTAATGTGGAAGTGGAAATGAAAGACGGATTGGCCCGCCGCCCGCCCGTTGTTGGAGAAGATGTTGAAACCGGGAGGGTTGAGCGAATCGACGACGGCCTTCGAGACGACCTTCGCCGCGCCGATCAGATCGGCAAGCTCGTCATCGGGCACCTCGATGAACGTCTCCCTGTGCCGAAGAGGCATGACAAGGACGTGCCCGTAATGAATAGGATTGATGTCGAGGATTGCAATCGCGCGCTGATTCCTGAAGAGGATCTCCGCCTCCGACTCCCCTCCGATAATACGGCAGAACTCGCACTTGTTCATAGTAATTGACTCGGGTTTCTCCCCGAAACCACCCGTATATACCAAAAACGGAGGTGAAAGTCAACGAAACACAAAGGCCTTGAAATCTTGATTCTCACACATTGGTTGCGTATATTCAGCACAATTCAAACCCTCGTTCCGATCCTCAACTCATTGGAGCACCCATGACACGGTCTTCGCTCGCAGCAGCGGCGGTCGCTGCGCTCATCCTCATCCTCCCGCTCAGCGGTTTTCAGTGCGGATCGTCCGAAATGACCACTGCCAAGCTCGCCGTACACAACAATAACCTTGAAAAGGCCGATTCTTCGTTCATGAAGGAAGTGGAAAAGAACCCGACAAACGCCGAGGCATGGTACCTACTGGGAGATGTCAGGAGGCAGCGGGGGAATTACACCGGCATGATGGAGGCGTTCAAGCAGTCACTCTCAATCAGCAAGGAGTTCGAACCGAAGATCCGCGACGAAAAGACTGCCGCCTGGGGCCTGACACTCAACGAGGCGGTTAACGCTTACAACAAGGGCGCCACGCTCTTACAGGATCCAGCCCGCAAGGACAGCGCCTCTGCCTACTTTAAGAAGGCGATCGATGCGTACAAGATTGCCCTTACCATCAACCCCGACAGCCAGGTCACCTATCGGAACATCGCCGCTGCGGAGCATGTCACGGGCAATTTCGATGACGAGATAGGCTACCTCCAAAAGGCCCTCACCATCAAGAAGGACCCACACATCTCCAGTGCTCTCATCAATGCATACATCCAGAAAGCAGAGGACGCCAAGAAAGCGGGAAAGAACGCGGAGGCGTCGGAAAGCTTCGACCACGCCATCAAGGCCATGACCGAACAGCGGGCGGAAAATCCCTCCGACGACGAGCTAATGAACTCTATGATCGGCGTCTACATTGATGCGGGTCGCTCCAAAGAGGCCCTTCCGCTCATTAAAGAGTCTGTGGAAAAAGACCCCAAGAACAAGACCAACCAGAACAATCTCGGACTCCTCCTCTATAACGAGGAGAACTACAAGGAGGCAATCCCCCATTTCGATGCGGCCGTCGCCCTCGACAGCACCTTCGAGGAAGCCCTCAGAAACGGTGCCGTCGCCAGCATGAAGCTCGGCGCGAAGATGAAGGAAGCGGCCGACTCGGCGTCGAAAGGAAAAGGAAGCTCCGACAAGTCGTACCTGGCGCATTTCAAGCATGCGGTCGTCCTTCTCGAGAAACTCACCTCTCTCAAGCCGGCGAACCCGGATTTTCTCGAGGCGCTCGCCTCCGCCTACGGCAATGCGGGGATGTTTAAACAGGCCGAGGCCGCCCTCAAGAAGGTCGACAAGCTCAGGGGGAAGTAAACGGAATGACCAATCAGACGCCGCAGCAACAGCAGCAGATCAACATCGAGCTGGGTGAGAAGGAAGCGGAGGGCATCTATTCGAACCTCGCCATCATTACGCACTCGCCTGCGGAGTTCGTGGTCGATTTCACGCGCGTCCTTCCCGGCATTCCGAAGGCAAGAGTCCACGCCCGCATCATCACGACCCCCCAGCACGCAAAGCTCCTCCTCAGCGCTCTGAAGGAGAACATCGACAAGTTCGAAAAGTCGTTCGGGGAAATCAAGATTCAGGGGGAGCCCACGGCGGGAGGATTCGGTTTTCAGCCCCCCGCCGAGAAGGCCCGCTAAAGCCCGCTAGAGAATGTAGCGGCTCAGGTCCTTGTTCTTGGCGATGCCGCTCAGCCGTTCTTCCACCATCTCCTTCGTGACCGTCACGGTCTTTCCCGCGTACTGATCGGGGGTCTCGAAGAGGAACTCCTCCAGGAGCGTCGTCATGATCGTGTGCAGGCGGCGTGCTCCGATATTCTCGACCTGCTCGTTCACCTCCCTGGCAGTCCGCGCAATCTCGCGAATCCCGTCGTCCGAAAAGTTTAGCGTCACCCCCTCCGTCTGAAGAAGCGCCGAGTACTGTTTGATCAGCGCGTTCTGCGGGAGCGTGAGAATCTTGACGAAATCGTCCTCCGTCAGGGAGTTCAGTTCAACCCTTATCGGGAATCGACCCTGAAGTTCGGGAATCAGGTCAGACGGCTTGGAGACGTGGAACGCGCCCGAGGCGATGAAGAGAATATGATCGGTTTTCACGATGCCGTACTTGGTCATCACGCTCGTCCCCTCGACGATGGGCAGCAGATCCCGTTGTACCCCCTCGCGGGAGACATCGGGCCCCGCGCCCTGCGCCTTCGCCCCCGCGATCTTGTCGATCTCGTCGATGAAGACGATGCCGGTGTTCTCCACTCGGTCCAGGGCGTCCTTGACCATGGCGTCGGTATCGATCAGCTTCTGTGATTCCTCCTGGATCGCGATGACACGAGCCTCGGCGACCGTCATCTTGCGCTTCTTCGTCCGCTTCGGCATCATGCTGCCGAACATTTCCTGAATGTTGACCCCCATCTCCTCGATGTTGATCGGTCCCAGCACCTGCATCGACGGGAGCTGCGATGAGGTCACGTCGAGCTCGATCATCCGGTTCTCCAGCTCGCCGGCCTGAAGCTTCTCGCGGAACTTCTCCCGGGTGGCTTTCGAGTCGTCGCTCTCCGAAGACTCCTCGGTGGCAGCCACCGCCTCCACCGCCTGCCGGCGCCTCAGCGGCGGCACCAGGATGTCGAGGATCCTCTCCTCGGCCATGCGCTTCGCCTTCTCCTGTACCTCGGCCCCCTTTTCCTCCTTCAGCATGCTGACGGCGACCTCGGTCAGGTCGCGCGCGATCGACTCGACGTCGCGCCCCACGTAGCCGACTTCCGTAAACTTCGACGCCTCCACCTTCAGGAACGGCGCGTCGCTCAGCTTCGCCAGCCTGCGGGCGATCTCGGTTTTCCCCACCCCCGTGGGGCCGATCATGATGATGTTGTTCGGCATGATCTCTTCCCGCAGGTGCTCGGGCGTCTGCATGCGGCGCCAACGGTTGCGGATGGCGATGGCGACCGATTTCTTGGCCGCATGCTGTCCGATAATGTACCGGTCGAGCTCCCGGACGATCTCCCGCGGCGTGAGCTCCCTCACCGCGCTCTCCTTCCCCTTTCGGCTCATGTGGCGGCCCCTCTGGCGCCCCCGGCCCCCAGCTCCTCAATCGTGATATTCCCGTTGGTGTAGATGCAGAGCTCGCCCGCGGCGCGAAGGGCCTCAAGGGCGATCTCGTCTGCGCTCATCTGCGTGTGCTTGACGAGCATTCGCGCCGCCGCGAGAGCGTAGTTCCCTCCCGAGCCGATTGCCACGATGCCGTCGTCTGGTTCGACAATCTCTCCCGTCCCCGATATGATCAGGGCCTGCTCCCCGTTCAGGACGGCCAGAAGCGCCTCGAGCTGTCGAAGGTACTTGTCGGTGCGCCACTGCTTGGCAAGCTCCACCGCCGCCCTCAGGAGATTTCCGCGGTACTGTTCGAGCTGTTCCTCGAAGCGTTCGAAGAGCGTGAACGCGTCGGCGGCGGCCCCGGCAAACCCGGCCAGGACTGTCCCGTTATAGATCTTTCGCACTTTCTTCGCATGCTGCTTCATGACCGCGTTCCCGACGGTCACCTGGCCGTCGCCCGCGATCACGGTTTTCCCGCGGTGCGTGAGGCCGAGGACGGTCGTGGAATGAATCACTGGAGAAATGGGGTCCGGCATGGCGGAGTCAGATTTTTCGGCGGAGACGCGCTACGGGGATCTTCATCGCCTCCCGGTATTTCGCGACGGTCCGGCGCGCGATGTTCAGGCCCCCGGCATTCAGCATCTCGGCAATCCGGTCGTCGCTCAGGGGCCGGTTCGGGTCTTCGCCGTCGATGATGGTCCTGATGGTCTTCTTGACTTCCTTATTGGAGATCTCTTCGCCCGATTGCGTGGTCAATTTGTCGCTGAAAAAATGGCGGAGCTCATAGACCCCGAACTCCGTCTGGACGTACTTGCCGTTCACCACGCGGCTGATGGTTGAAATGTCCATCCCGATGATCTCGGCGATATCCTTATAAATCATCGGCTTGAGGTTTTCGCCGGTCTCGAAAAACTCCCTCTGCCGGTCTACGATGGCCCGCATCACGCGCATCATCGTATCGCGGCGCTGGTTGATCGACGCGATGAACCACTTGGCGGCATCGAACCGTTTCCGGATGAACTCTTTCACCCCGTCGGCCTGAACGCTCTTGTTCTTGCGCGACATCAGCTCTTTGTACCGCTTGTTGATCCGCAGGGGGGGCACGTTCCGGTCGTTGAGGGCGACGATGAAGTCATCCTCGTCCCGGTCGACCGTAAAATCGGGGATCACATAGTTCTGCTGAGCGGTGAACTGGCCCTCTCCCGGCTTCGGGTTCAGCTTCTGGATGAGCTCAATGACGAGTTTCAGCTCCTCGAGGGAACAATTGAGCTTCTTGGAAAGCTCCTCGTAGTGCTTCATCGTAAAATCCTCGAAAAACTCCCGGAGAACCCGTAGAGCGGTCTCCTTGAGCTTCTGGTCGTAGCTGCCGACCTCGAGCTGGGTGATGAGGCATTCCTGCAGAGTGCGTGCCGCGATCCCCGGCGGATCGAGCCGCTGGATCTTCTTGAGAATTTCCTCGGCTCTCTGTTCGCTCAAGCTCAGCTGCTGCGCGAGATTCAGGTCTTCCACGATCAGGCGCAGCTCGCGGCGAAGGTATCCATCCTCGTCGATGTTCCCGATGATCTCCTCGCAGAGAAGCTTCTCGTCCGGGGTGAAATCGAGGAGAAGGATCTGGTCGCGCAGATGCTGGGAGAGCGACACTTCCGCGGGCTGGGGTAGCTCTTCGCGGTCCTCGTCATCGGCCACAGCGCGAGTGGCTTTGTGGCCGTCGAGGTCGTCGTTCATGAAATCTTCAAATGTGTAGCCGTCGTCGGCCGGGTCGCCCTCGCTCTCGGCTGCGGCTTCGCCGTTCTCCTCCGCCTTCGCCTCTTCCGTGTCCTGCGCCAGTTCCGGTTCCGTCGCCTCCTCGAGGAGCGGGTTCATCTCGAGCTCCGCCTTGATGCGCTGCTCGAGGGCGAGCACGGGAAGCTGGAGAAGCTGCAGGTATTGCACCTGCTGGGGCGTCAGCTTCTGCTGCAGCGTCATTCGCTGTGAGAGGTTCAGCATCGGACTCACGGGGCAGGATTGAGGCGGGGCCGCATGGGGTCGCGCCGGATGCAGCCGGCCCGGAACTCATCGTACCAGGCTTCGCCGAACCGGCGGATCAACGCTTCCTTCAGGAACTCATAGAGCGGAACATCGGATTGTTGGCCGAGGGAGCGCCCGGACGAGCATTCGGAGATCTTCTCGTATCTCACGGTCTCCCCCGCTCCGGGGGACACGCGGATCGGGAAGAGGTGGCAGGAAATGGGCTTTCGCCAGGAGGTCTCGCCATTTTGATACGCCCTGTCGAGCGCGCAGCGGGCGACCCTCCCCTCGTAATAGACGAAGACGCACGCCTTGTCGTTGAGGCAAAGCGTCGTAAAGCTCCCGGGAACGCCTTCAAACATTCCGTCCCTGGCGATCGCCTTCCGGTGCTCATCGGGGAGGTACCTGACCGCCGCGGGGAACGCGCGCCTCAGCTCCGCCAGCTCGGAATCCAGCAGCGGGGCGCCCCGGCCGCCGGGGAGCGTGCAGCATGCACCCCTGCAGTTCGGCAGGTCGCACGCAAATCGTGCGTGCGCAATCTCCTCTTCAACCAGCGCTTCGCCAACGGTGAACATGCCTCATCATAATACAAAAGTTTTCAGAAAGAGAAAAGCGTTCGCGCTCGCTCTGTGATGGGGATCGTCTCCGGGGGCGAGAGAGCGGGCTATGCTTTCAGGAACAATTTGCCCGGCCGCTGGACGACGAGCCCTGTGAACTCAAGCGTGAGTAGATGCACGAGCACGTCGGCGGACGCGAGTCCCGACGCGGCCGCGATCTCGTCGATGTGCAGCGGATCGGGTGTGAGGACGCGGTAGACCTGTTGTTCGAAGATTGTTAGTGCCGGCGGCTCCCTGCTCTCGGCGGGGCGTTCCTGCAGGGCATCCTTCGGGAGCTTCTCGGCGAGCTCGACGAGGACGTCTCCAACGCACTCGACGAGTTTGGCCCGCCCCTCCCTGATCAGCGCGTTGCAGCCGCGAGAGCGCACGCTGCCGATGTTCCCCGGGACCGCGAATACCTCCCGGTTTTGATCGAGAGCGAGGTTTGCAGTGATCATGGCCCCTCCATTCCGGTCGGTTTCGATCACGACCGTCCCGAGCGCCAGGCCGCTGATGATCCGGTTCCGGCGCGGGAAGTTTGCCGCATCGGGCTTTGCTCCCATGGCATACTCGCTCACGATGGCCCCCCGCCCGGAAATTCTGCGGAAGAGGCTTCGGTTCTCGGGGGGATACACGACGTCGATCCCCGATCCGATCGCGGCGAGGGTGCGTCCCCCCGATTTCAGAGCGCATTCGTGCGCGACGGTATCGACACCGCGCGCGAGTCCGCTGACGACGGTGATCCCCCTCCGCGCCAGCTCCGAGGCGAACTCCCCGGCAATCGAGATTCCGTAGCTGCTGGGCCTCCGCGTGCCCACGATGGCGATCGAGTGCCTGTCGTCGGGCGTGTGAGAACCGCTGCTGAAGAGGAACGGCGGCGGGTCGTAAATGCGTTTCAGCGGCTCGGGATAGGAGTCGTCCCAGAACGAAACGAGGATTCCGTTGACCCTGTTAAGGCGCGAGAGCTGGCGGTCCGCATACTCCCATACTTCCGCCATCCCCGGCTGCCGCCTGAAGTGGGCAATCGACGACGCGAGCCTTGGCGTGATGCCTTCAATGGAAGAGAGTTCCCTGGCGGACGCTCCGACGAGGGCGGACGTATCGCCGAAATGATCAACGAGAGCCCGCAGGCGGCGCGGGCCGATGTCGGGGATTTGCGAGAAGGCGAGCAGTTCGCGGGCGGAAATCATTCCTGCCTCCCAGGGATGATGGTGTCGTGCGCCTGACCGGCGCTATTCTGCGACGTCGAAACCGTCCACGACCGCAACGATGACAGAGTGGACCGGCACTTTCTTGCTCTTGAGGATCTGGGCGGCGCCCTGCCCTTCCTGAACGATCAGGACTGTGTCCCCTATCCCCGCATCCACCGAATCAAGGGCGAGGAGATCGCGCCCGATCGCCGCCCCCGACAGATCCACGGGCTGTACGATGAGAATCTTGTGCGGCCGGAGGTGCTCGTTTTTCTGCGTCGACACGATCGTGCCCGTGACCTTGCAGAGCGTCACGCTCCGCCTCCGGCGGCGGTGAGGAGGCGGGTGTACTTGCGGGCGAGCTCTTCCGCCCTTTGCGGCGTCGGAGCTTCGGCGATGATGCGCACGATGGGCTCCGTGTTGGATTTCCGTAGATGCACCCACGAGGTATCGAAGGTGAGCCGGATTCCGTCCTCGTTATTCACGTTTCCGTTTGCGGCGTGATCCCGGGCGAACGCCTTGAGAACTGCATCGGGATCCCGCTGGCCCAGGGCGATCCTGGATTTTGCCATCGAATACTGCGGCAGCGAATCCCGGAGGCCCGACATCGATACTCCCGAGTCGGCAAGCATCTGGAGAATCAGCGCGGTGCCCGCAACGGCATCCCTCGCGTAATGGACCGCGGGCAGAATCACTCCCCCGCTTCCCTCCCCGCCGATGAGCGCGCCCGTCTCCTTCATCTTCTTCGCCACATTGATTTCCCCCACCGGCGTCCGGAGCACCTCTGCGCCATGCTTCTTCGCGACGTCGTCGACGGCCCTCGTCGTGGATAAATTGACCACGACCGTGGCGCCCCGCGAGCCGGCCTTCTCCAGCACAAACTGCACCGCTGCGGTTACCGTATATTCCTCGCCGAACGGCCGGCCCGTTTCATCCACCAGCGCGAGCCGGTCGACATCGGGATCGACCGCGATGCCGAAGTCGGCCCGCTCCGCGACGACACGCTTGCAGAGTTCAGAAAGGTTTTCGGGCACGGGCTCGGGGGCGCGGCTGAAGACGCCGCTGCAGTCGCAGTTCAACTCGATCACGGTGCATCCGAGCCGGCGCAGGAGACGCGGGATCGTCAATCCTCCCGCCGCATTGATGCAATCGACGACGACGCGCATGCCCTTTGCGCGGATTCGTTCGGGCTCAAACAGCGGCAGCCGCAGAACCGCGTCGATGTGCCGCTCCGCAAACGAATCGTCGCTCCCGTGCTTGCCGGGGCGGTCCCACGCTGCATACGGGGTCCCCGGCTTTTCCGCGAGGCTCCACAACACCCTGTTCTCGTCCGCGTCAAGAAACATTCCGCTCGGACCGATGAACTTGAGGCCGTTCCATTCGATGGGGTTATGGCTGGCGGTGATTGAGATCCCCCCGGCGGCGCGGAGCTGCTCCACCGCGATGCTGATGGTCGGAGTGGCGGCGATTCCGAGGGCTACGACGTCACATCCCGCCGCAAGAAGAGTCGATGAAACGATGTTCCCGAAGAGCTTTCCCGAAATCCGTCCGTCGCGGCCGATGACGATCGCTCCCCGCGAAGTGTATTCGGCGAACGCGCGGGCATACTTCACGACGGTTTCCGGCGTAAGGCTCTCACCGACAACGCCCCGCACGCCGGAAACGCTGACCATCAACGGCATGAATTCAGGAAAATATTTTTTTTCAATGTACCAACAATGGCCGTGAGAGTCAAACAGAAAGACTGGTGCATCACCCGGTAGGCGCGGGCTTTAGCCCGCGCATGATCGATCGCGCCCTGAAGGGCGCGGCTACAAAGGAAGCGGACCCGTGCTGTTGTAGCCGCGGGCTTTAGCCCGCGCTCCTACGGGATTACTCAGCCGCCGAGCATCGTAATCTGCCAGAGGTCCCGGCTGCTCATGTGAAGGACGGGCGAGAGAGCAAGCTGTCCGGTGGCGCCGATGCTCTTCCTCAGGTACTTGAGCTCCTCGAACTTCTCCTTCACTTCGGCTCCGACCGGAGCGTCGAATCCGGCGTCCCGCATCATCAGCACTCCCTTCGCACAGATGGCCAGCTCCGTGTGGAGGCGGACCACGCAGATCATGTCGGCGATGATCTCTCCGCGAAACTGCTGCTGAAGCGTCAGAAAGTACTCCCCGATCTTCGTCCCGGCGATGTCGCCCCCGGTGATCATGTCGAGCAGCTGCATGTCCGTGTCGAGTCCCACGCCGAGCCAGTTCCTGGTGGATTTCTCGCTCTGATGAAACACGACCGGAAAGAGGACAAGAAGGAATGCCGTGGGGAGGAGGGGCGAAAAGACGAAATGATTGTAAAACGAGTGAAGAGCGGCGGCCGCGGCGAGGCCCGGAAGCGCATAGGCGAGCTTCATCGACGAGCCCCTGTCAGCCAGGCTCTTCGTGATGATGGCGAAGATGGCGGTTGTTCCGCCGTGCATCACCGCGGTTCCGAGTCCACGGGCAAACCAGAGTATAATGTGCCCTCCGGGGAGGGCGCCCAGGTAGTAAAGATTCTCTACGAACGAGAATCCCGCGCCGACGGCGAAACCATAGACGGCGGCATCCACTGTAAAACCGATCCGCTTTTTCTTGAGAAGCACGATGATGGTCACCGCTTTGAGCGCCTCCTCCACCAGGGGGGAGCCGTAGCGCCGGTAGAGCTCCGGATCTGCGCGAAGAAGATCAAACGCCGTCTTGTTCGCCAGGTAGGCGATGACCGCGGCGGCACAGCCCGCGGCAATCGTCAGGAGGATCGCCCGGATTGGAACAAGCTTGTAGCTGTCGAGAAAGACAAGGGCCGCAAGGAAGAGAAATACGGGGAGAAGGCTGACGGCGCTGCTCAGCACGGCTCGGCCGGGTTCGCGCGACTCAGAGGATCTTGAGGGAGAACATGAACTCGCCCGTGCGCCGCTGATCCTTTTCGAACGCCACGGCATACCCCAGCGAGAAGGTGGACTCGAGTCTCGAGAAGACCACGAGCTTGAAATCGAGCTGCGCCCCCGCGTCGAAGCGGGTTTCCCGGTCGTCTGGGCTGTCGGCGTTCGTCACGATGGCCGAAGAGAAGAGCGACAGCTGGGACCAGTTGCAATAAAGGTCGAAAAAGCCGAGGCGACGGAACCGGAGCGGAGGGAGCACCCACTCGATTGTCCCTTTGCCGTAATTCCTGCCACCGATTTCATTGAGATCGATCCCCGGGAACGCGTACGAATTCCTGTATCGCTTCACATCCTGATAGTCGACCCAGTTGTTGCCGAACCCGCCGAAAAAGAAGTTCGCGAACGGATTATTGCGGTCCCCCGACGAGAGCCCCCCGGATGCCCGGAACCAGAGTGAGGAGTGGTCGAGCGGCAAGAGGAAACCGTAATCCAGATTCAGGTTGGAACGGATGTAATCCTGGGTATTGACATAGGTGTTGAAGGCATTGAGCTGTACCCGGATTCCCTGCTCGGCTTCGACCCCTCCGAGGGACCTGCGAAGGTACCTGTAGACGAGTTTGCCGCTTGCGGTGGCAAATCGGTCGTACGTCGTTGCCACGTTCTGGTAGTCGGGGAGCCGGTCGAGATCCCCGTAGCCGTTCGCGCCGATGGTATACTCCATCGCCCGCGGATTGTCGTCGATCAGGTAGTTGTTGTACTGGACGCCGAGCGCATACCCTTTGCGGCTCACCTTGGTCGGGCCGAAGAGGTCGTAAAAGTCGGCTTTGTTGTAGCTCGCGCTGATTTTCCACTGCCAGAAGTGATACTCCAGCGCGGCGTGGACCCGCTCGTTTGCCGGAAGTCCCACGCTCGGCGAATACGTCACAGACGCATTCAGGTCGTGGTAGAGAAGGGGGTCGAGAAAGTTAACGCGCAGCCCGATCGAAGTATAATCCTTGTATCCCTCCACGATGGGATACGCCGACCGGAGCGTGATGCTCGTCATTCCGTTATACGATGTGGAATCGACCTTGATCGTGTCAAGGTTTACGGAGAGAGGGGAAGGAAGAGTCCAGGACCTGACAACGGAATCCTTCTCCACCACGTCTTCTCCGAGGTACCGGACGGCGCTGACATCCTCGATCGGCCTGATGGCGATCATCGCAGGCACAAATCCCTTCCCGGTATACCGGAACACCGCGAGGGAATCCGCTGAAATGGGGAGGGGTCTGAAAAACCCGGTCTCGCAGTTCGAGATCGCCTCCATTTTTTTGGCGCTGAGGTCATACCGGTAGACATTCGACACGCCGCTGTAGTACGACGTGCCGAAAAGATATTTTCCGTCGCGGGAAAAGACAAAATTTTCCGGCGAGTTATTGGAAAACTCATAGAGCGGTTCGTACCCGCTCTTCCCCTTCACAAGCTGATCGATCGGCATCCGCAGAAGCTGCTGCCTCCCGCTGATCTCGATCGTGGAAGCCGAGAGGGTGCCCCCGTCGGGGGATACGTCGAGGTCGAACATATCCCTCCCGTAGTCGAGTCGAAGGACCTCGATCCAGCGATCGTACGGCGGGCGAAATGCCACCACGCTGGAGATTCCGCTCGAATGGCGCACTCCCCATATCCATTTCCGGGAAGCGTCAAATGCGAGATCCCCCGTCCGCGCCCTCTTATACAACACCCGGGACTCACCGGTTTTGGCGTTGACGACGTTGAGATCCCTCCAGTCCCTGGAATTATGGGTCGTGTAGAAGAGGTCGGATGAGGCGGGGTCGTACGCCAGAGAACAGACATAATACATCGCGGGAGAGGGGACATCGCAGATGCGCTCAACGGAGCCGTCGGCAACGCTGATCGCCGAAATATGCGCGAGCTGTCCCGGATAATTCACCGCGGCATAGATCTTTCCCGCGGCGGTATCGTAATAGGCGCGGGAAATTGCGCCGAGAGCGCCGGACGCTATGCGGCGGTATGGTGTAACAGGGAACCGTCGAACGGAATCGAGATTTGCCTGCTGCCACGTATGCTCCCAGCCGATCCACCGTGTCCACTCGTCGTCAAGCGAGGATCCATAGACATGTTCAAATTGGGAAGAGAATGAGTGTTTGCTGTCTTCGGTTCTGTCAAACCACGAAAGGAGTTTGTCGATTCCGTACTGATCGGCAAGGTACGTAACGAAGCGGGTCCCGTAGAGATATGCATTCTGGCCGGTCTGGAAGTCGATGGTCGTTCCTTCCGATTCGAGGCCGATGACGTCGAAAAAATAGCTGCTGTCGGCAACCATCGTCCTGAACACCATCTCGTCGTAGCCTCCGAGCACGCGCCCGATCCCTCCCGCCATCCACGTTTCCATGAAGACCGCAATCCCTTCATGATACCAGCGCGGCGAGTATTTTCGGGGAGTCGTCAAATAACTGTAGAAAATCGAAATGGGATTGTCGGACGACGGTGTGACTTTTCCCAGGAATATCGAACGGTACAGCCGGTCGGCGCCCGACGCCTTGTCCGAGGCGACGACGTGCATGAGTTCGTGGCTCATCACCCAGTTCAGCCGCTCGTTCGTCGGGGATGTTTCATACACGTATTCGTACGGCTCAATGCCGAGAATCATGTAATTAAACGGCAGCGAGGTTGCGCCGGCATATCCGTAGTCATCGAAATCCTGCAGGAGGATGGTGACCTTTTGCGATGGGATATAATGAAAGGTCCGCCGGTGAAAACTCAGAGAGTTCTCAAAACATCGCCTCAGGTGAGGTATGATGTACGCATCGCTCGGATCGTAGTAGAGTAGCCGGAGGTTCTGCGATTCGAGGGAAGTGAATTGCGAGTAGGACTCGGAGAAGAGGCAGATCGTCGCGACGAGGATAGCAATCGGCGACCGCAAATGATTCACAACGATTATCGAGGGATTGGACTAAAAAACCCGAGGAGAGGTCCACTGACCTCTCCTCCAGGGTTCATGTTGGCTGGTAGTACGAAACTATCTTACTGCTGCTGGTCGTTTGCCGTGCGCTGCTCCTCAGGAACATTTGAGAGTCGGCTTTCGACGTTGTCAATTCGTGAATCGATGTCGCCGGTCCGCGCATCGGGTGGGATGTTAAGCCTCATCTCAACGTTGTTGAGTCTCATCTCCAGGATCGCTGTCCGCGCTTCTACATCGGGAGCAATCCGTGCCTCCAGATTATCGATGCGTTCCTCTATCGGCATGCTCGCCGCTCTTTGGAATGCCTCGGCCTCGGCCGCGCTCAAGCGTTGTTCGATAGTCTGGTTCGTGCGTGAATCGGGGGGGATGTTGAGTCGGCTTTCGATGTTATCGATCCGCTCCTCGATCGTCTGAGCAGTACGCTCCTCGATTGACTGAGCAGTACGCTCCTCGATTGACTGAGCAGTACGCTCCTCGATCGTCTGAGCAGTGCGCTGCTCAGCCGGTACTGGTTCAGTCCTCTGATCGGGCTGTACTTGTGCAGTCCTCTGATCGGGCTGTACTTGTGCAGTCCTCTGATCCGGCTGTACTGATGCAGTCCTCTGATCGGGCTGTACTTGTGCAGTCCTCTGATCCGGCTGTACTGATGCAGTCCTCTGATCCGGCTGTACTGCTTCAGTCCTCTGATAGGCCGGGAGCGGTTCAGTCCTCGCATCTGTCTGTGTGAAGAGCATAGCTTCGAGGTCTGCAATTCGCTCCTCTGTTGGCAGGGTTGCCGACTTTGAAAGCGCTTCTGCTTCCGCCTGTTGGATTCTCGCGTTTAGGTCTCCCGGTGTACCATAGGAACTCGGGTCAATGGCAAGGCGGCTGTCTACATTATCTATTCTCGACTGAAGAACCGCTGTCTGACCGTCGGGGGTCAGCCGCCCTTCCAGCGACTTGATCCGCTTCTCCATACTGCGCATGTGAGCCTTCGGCCCCTGTGGTCCGCCCAGCCGGACGTCTTTGTCGGTGAGCTGTCCGGCGTTGTACTTTTTCACGCCGCCTATCGTGCCCTGGACCTCCTGGGTCACAGGCCATGGATAGAGAAACGCAAAATAAACGAGGGCGAGTGCGACCCCTGCCAGCAGGCCGAACTGTACCGCCTTGTGTTTCTTCATGGAACCCTCCTGTTTGGATAGTGAGTGGTGGTCAACTAAGAACAGTGAACGTATGAATTGCCCTGTCCATCCGAACCCCCTGGTACGGTTTGCCGGTTGCGGACGAAACGGAATCGTGTTGAGGATCGAAGTCTTCAGGTATCCCGGCGGCTCCGCCGGAGCCACCGTCTTCAGAATGGCTCCCAGTTTTACGAGGTCCTCGTAAAGCTCCTGTGCCTCCGGATCCTCGGGAAGACGGCTCCTGAGCATCGATGTTTCCTCAGGCGTGTTCAGTCCGTCGATCTCCCGGTGAATCAGCTCAACTGTGCGTTCGTCTATCATTTTATATAGTGCTTTCTAATCAGTTTGGTTTTCAAGGCCTGCCGGGCTGAGTAAAGACGCGACTTCACTGTTTTCTCGGGAATATTCAGGATGTATCCTATTTCGCTGTACGAAAGCTCCTGGAAATGACTCAGGACAAGGATGACGCGCTCTTCGAGTCTCAATTGCATGAGGCCTGCCTCCACGACCTTCTGCAGCCGGTGCTCGTCAACGATTTCCTCCGTCGTGTGCTCATCTGATACAAGATCCTCGTCGAGCCCTTCATAGCGTTTTTGATGATTCCTGAGGTTGAGCGATTCGTTGACTGCAATCCGGTAAATCCAGCTGAAAAACTTATACGATGGATCAAAGCTCCCGAGACTTTCGTATGCTTTCAGAAAAACCGACTGCGTGACATCTTCCGCGTCCGCCGGAGGGTTGCCGATTCTCAGCGCAACGTTGTAGACCAGCTTGTAGTACTTCCCAACGATGGCCTCAAAAGCCGACCTGTTGCCGGCAAGCGTCTCTTTTACCAGCACATGGTCATCGTCAGTTACCATAAGTACAAATCAGCTTCCGAAAAGTTGGCGTCTTTGTGTAAATACCACCAAAAGCCATTAAATCAACGAATTTCAAAGACTTTATCGAACCCGGCATATCCAAAGATATCCCGGATATGCTTGTTCAGATTCACGAGGGTAAGCTTGTTTCCTGAAGCCATGAGGCGCTTCTGGGTAGCTAGAAGCACCCCCATGCCCGCGCTTGAGATGTATTCCAGCTCTGTGAAGTCGACTGTGCCCGAATCCGTGATGCGGTCGAGCGCCTCCTTGGCCACGGCTACCTGGGAGGCGTCGAATCTCCCGGCGAGGTGGATCTCCTTATTGCTCCCTATCGATACGCTAAACATCGTCTCGCGCCAGGTTTTTGGTAATGGTGATCGTGCCGACCCGGTTGGAGTACTCATAGGTCATTGTGTCCACCATTTTTCGCACGAGATGAACGCCAAGACCCCCCACCTTGCGGCTCTGGGCGGGTTCGTGAATGTTCACGTCGGGTAGTGTTGTCACATCGAATTCATCCACATCAAAATCTGTCAGCCGCACACGCACAGAGTTGTCGTGCTTCGAAAGCTCAACGGCGATCTGTTCCCGTCCTCCGCGGCTGTACTTCACCAGATTAGTAAAAAGCTCCTCGACGATAAACTGCAGGGAATAGGCGGCGGAGCTGTGTATCTTGTGAATCGCCATAAACTCGGCGATGTAATCGAAGATCGAAGGAAGCGACGCGAAATCCCGCGGAAACCTCTTTTCCATCTTCGATCAGGAGAGCGTTAGTCCCCTGCTCTTCCGGGAGCGTATTCGCTCAGAGCTTGCTCAACCGTATCGTGAAAATGAAAAACCCTGAAAAGCTGAGTCATCTCAAAGAGATTCCTGACTCCCGCATTCGCGCCGGCGAGGCGCAGCTCGCCACCAAGCTTGCGCAGCGTGGTGAGGGCGGAAACGAGAGATCCGAGACCGCTGCTGTTGATATGGTGAACCCCCCGAAGGTCAACGACGAGCTGTTTGCACCCGGTGGCGAGGAGCTGCTGGACGGCTGCGGCCAATGCCTGACGATCCGGCTCGCCGATGAAATCTCCCTCCAGTGAAAGGATCCCCACGCCTCCGCGGAGTTGCTGTTGGATGTTCATCTTCGCTCCTGGAATCCACAGCGCCCGAAAGGTCTGGCAATTGTATGAACTTTCGGGTCGAAAGTCAAATGAGGCCTCCGGGGCCGGAAAATAGTCTTATTCCGCGGTTCCAAAGATCCTGTCGCCCGCGTCCCCAAGACCTGGGAGGATATACCCCCTGTCGTTCAATTGCCGGTCAAGCGCGCAGGTGTAGATCCTGACGTCGGGATGAGCTTTCGACAGCAGCCGGACTCCCTCCGGTGCGGCAACGAGGCTCACGAATCGGATCCTCTTAGCCCCTTTTTTCTTCAGGAGGGCGATCGCGGAGCTCGCGCTCCCCCCCGTCGCGAGCATGGGATCAAGGACAATGACGAGCGCATCTTTGAGCTTTCTCGGGAATTTCAGGTAATAGTCCACCGGTTTCAGCGTCACCTCGTCCCTGTAGAGACCGATGTGCCCCACACGGGCATCGGGGAGCACCTCCACGAACCCTCCCACGAGTCCGAGGCCGGCCCGCAGGATTGGGACCAGGATAATCGAATCCGATATAACGTGCCCGGCTGTCCTCTCCAGAGGAGTCGAGACTCCCACCTTCCGCACATTCAGATCCATTGTTGCTTCAATCGCGATCATGATCGCGACCCTCCTCAGAACCGAGCGGAAGATATTGCTCGGAGTCTCGCGGTCCCGCAGGAGCGTGAGATCCCTCTTGACGAGGGGGTGTTCAATAAACGTGAGGTTTTTCATCGGAGTCAGTCGCGATCCTGAAGTTTCTTCTTCGCCTGGTTGGCGGCAATGAGAATCGGGTCCCAAAGAGGTGCGTACGGCGGCGCATAGATCAGGTCAAGCCGGGCGAGGTCGTCAACGGTAAGCTTGTGCTGCATTGCCGCCCCCAATGTGTCGGCGCGGAGGACCGCTCCGGCGCCGCCGCAGATGTTTGCGCCGACTAGGCGCCCGGAGCGCCTGTCGATGATGAGCTTCAGTGTGACCTTTTCCGCTCCCGGCATCAGGGCGACTTTTGAGAAGGCCGTGATGGTTTCTGTCATCACGTGAAATTTCGCTTCTTTCGCCTCCTCGGAGCTGAGGCCAACCTGGGCGACCTCGAGTGAGAACACCTTGACCGCGATGGCCCGGATGGCGCCCTTGAACGTGGCGTGGCCCCCCGCGGCGTTTTCCCCTGCAACCCACGCAGCCCTGCTGGCAATCGTCGCGAGGGGAAGGACCATACGCTTCCCCGAAATGATATTCTTCACCTCGCAGCAATCCCCGGCAGCATAGACGGAATCCACATTCGTTTGCTGCATCTCGTCTGTTACGATCCCTCCTTTGTCTCCAATGCGCACGCGAGCACCTCTTGCGAGATCGACGTTCGGCTCGACCCCCAACGAGAGGATCACAAGATCGCACTCAAATGTCCCCCGGTTGGTCTTCACATGACGTACGCGGGAGTCGCGGTCACATATCAGCGCTTCCACAACCGCATTGGTCACAAAATGTACCCCGTTCCGGTCCAGCTCTTCGAGAATCCGCTCACGGGTGTCCTGCTCCAGGCCGCCCATGGGAAGACGATGGCGGTGCAGAAGCGTGACCTCCATGCCCCTCAGGCGCAGCGCTTCGGACATTTCCATTCCGATATACCCCCCGCCGATGATAATCGCCCTCGCAGGTGATTCCCGTGCGATATATCCCAGGATACCCTGGGTGTCCGACCGCGATCCGAGATGGAAAACATTCCGGGCATCTTCTCCGGGTGCGCTCAGGGCGCGCGGCCGGGCGCCCGTGGCAAGGATGAGCTTGTCGTACTCGTACTCCGAGCTTGATCGTTTGCGAAGATCTCGCACGACGATGCGGTGCTTTGTGGGAAGGATTTCCTCAACGCGATGAAGGGTCCGGGCATGAAATCCCTTCTCGCTCCGCAGGTGCTCAGGAGTATAGGCGACCAGTTTCTCCTCGTCCGGGATGAGCCCGGAGATCGCATAGGGGGCCTCGCAGATTCCGTAGGAGACGGTTTCTCCGGCCTCAAAAAGAGTGACCTCGGCCGAAGGGTTCACCCGGACCGCCTTGGCGGCCGCGCTCGGACCGGCCGCGAGCCCTCCCACCACCAGGATGCGCCGCTTCTTCACCTGCTCTTCCGGAAATAGACGGAGACCGGTACGCCGGTGAACGAAAAGTGTTGCCGCAGCTTGCGCTCCAGAAAGCGCCGGTAGGTCTCCTGCACAAGCGAGGGCTCGTTTGTGAAGAACGCAAAGGCGGCATGGTCGGACTTGACCTGCGTGATGTGCTTGATCCTGATCTCTTTCCCCGACGCCGACGAAGGGGGAGTGATGCCGATGTCGTTGAGGAGAAGGTCATTGAGCTTTCTGGTGGGAACATGCTTGGTCTGCTCTGCGAAGACCGATTTGGCGGTGTCGATCAGCTTGTGGACGCGCTGCTTCTTCAGGGCCGATACGAAGACGATCGGAACGTAGTCGTACACTCTCAGCAGTGCGCGCAGGGACTTTTCATACTCCCGGGCTGTCCTGTCGTTTTTCTCGACCAGGTCCCACTTGTTGGCTGCGATGACGGTTCCACGGTGCCTTTCGGCGATGCTCTCCATGATCCGAAGGTCCTGGCGGTCGACTCCCGCGTCGGCGTCGAGGACGAGGATCGCCACATCGCACCGGTCGATACACTTCAGCGCCCGAATCGTTCCGAAAAACTCGATGCTCTCGGTGATGCGGCTCCGCCGTCGCAGTCCGGCGGTATCGATGAGGACAATCTCTTCCTTCTGGTGGCGCAGGATCGAATCGGTTGAGTCTCTGGTCGTGCCCGGCACGCTCGTGACAATCTGCCTGGGCTTTCCGATGAGCGAATTGACGAGTGAGGATTTGCCGACGTTCGGCTTTCCGAGGATTGCGATCTTCAGCCTGCGGTCGCGCTCCCTGGGAGTTCCGTTTGCGGGAAGCCCCGACGTGATCCGGTCGAGGAAGTCGCCGATTTTTCTCCCTCCGAGAGCCGAGATGGAAATCGGTTCTCCGAGGCCCAGACGGTAGAAATCTGAAGTGTCCGGCTCGCGCCCGTCGCCGTCTACCTTGTTGACGACGAGATGCACCTTTTTCTGGGATTTGCGGAGGATGACGGCTATTTCTTCGTCGATGGGTGTTGCACCGGTGACGGCGTCAACCAGGAAGACGACGGAGTTCGCCTCCTCGAGGGCGATCCTGGCCTGCTCCCGGATGGCTTTTTCGAACAGGTCCTCGGAGCGTGGAACATACCCCCCTGTGTCGATGATCGTGAAGGTCTTCCCAGCCCACTCCACCGTTCCGTAGTGGCGGTCTCTGGTCACGCCGGGCGTATCGTCGACAATCGCCTCCCGCGCTCCGAGCAGCCGGTTGAAGAGCGTTGACTTGCCGACATTCGGACGGCCTATGATGGCGACGATGTGGGACATGCGGGAATTCCGCACAGAAAATACAAATTTCTCGTGTGAGTTTCAAAGGTGCTGCCGGCCGCGGGCGTATTGAGATACCGTGGCGATCTCGGAGGTGAATTTGTCGAAACCCCCGGACTTGCTGATATACGCAACCGCTCCGGTCTGGAAGGCGTAGGAAACATCCTCTTCGCGGTCGGATGTGCTCACGATGACAACCGGGATCTCCTTGAGCGCGGGGTCCTGCTTGATGATCCTAAGCACTTCCCTGCCGTCCCGCTTGGGTAGATTGAGATCGAGGAGAATCAGGTCCGGAGCGGGATATCGGGCGCCGTCGGCATAGACCCCCTGGCGGTAGAGAACGTCAAGCGCTTCCTGGCCGTCGCGTACAACAAGGCATGTTCCGCCGAGATTGTTGCGCTTGAGGGCGTACTCCGTGATTTTCTGGTGCTCGAGGTTGTCTTCGACAAGGAGGATATGAATGGGGCGGGTCTCCACGAAGGGGAGGAGTCAACCATGTGTCGGGGCGACTGGATTTGAACCAGCGACCTCTTGGTCCCGAACCAAGCGCTCTAGCCGGGCTGAGCCACGCCCCGATGAACTGCATTTCGTACTTTGCCCAGCGACGTCCGGGCTAAGCAACCCCCGCCAAATTGAGCGGTAAGATACGAAAACACGGGTACTTATCAAAACGGTTTCTGCTCCCTCCGCCCGGTGGGCGCGGGCGGTAGGCGCCGTCAAGCCTCTCCGTGTCAATCTTAAACTGGTGTCACGGTCCGTACCGTGACACCAGCCGGGAACTCCTCTCCCTCCGTTCGTTCCGCCGCTCCGCGGCGGAACGCATCTTTGGGCGCTCTGCGCCCACACCTCTTCGGTTGGCTTTAATATGACGCCGGAGTCTTATAATTTTTAGAACTGATGTCACGGTCCATACCGTGACATCAGCACCGGCTTTAGCCGGCGTCGGCTGAGGGTTCCGAGTAGTACCCGGATATGCGCGATGCGACCTCCGGGAAATCCTCCTCATCGGACAGATCAAACCAGGCGATCCGCTGATCCTTCCGGAACCATGTCAACTGCCTCTTCGCATAGCGCCGCGAGTTGCGCTTGATCAATTCGACCATCTCGGAGAATGATATCGATCCCTCCAGATGCGCAATGACTTCGCGGTATCCCGGCGACTGAAGCGCATTGAGGCGGGGGGAATATCCGCCCTCCAGAATGCCTTTCACCTCATCGAGGAGCCCCCGTTCGATCATCCGATCTACCCGCCGGTCGATCCTCGCATACAGGAGCTTGCGGTTCCATCGGAGTCCGGCGAACACAGGTGTGAATCCGATCCGGACGGGAACCTGATGGAGTTCGGATATCGGAGTCCCGGTCAGCATGAAGACCTCGAGGGCGCGCATGACTCTGTGGGTGTTCGAGGGAAGCATTCGCGACGCGGAGAGGGGATCGACTCTCTTCAGCTCGCCGTACAGTTTCTCCGGTCCCGCCTCCCTGAGGCGTCTATAGAGCTCGCTCCGCGTTTCCGGGTCGGAGGGGACGCCCTCGAAGAAGCCGTCGACGAGGGCCTGCAGGTAGAGGCCCGAACCCCCGACCACAAGGGGTATTTTATGCCGGGCGAACACCTCCCCGACCACCTCCCTCCCCCGGATTCCGAACTCGCCTGCGTTGAAATCGCGATCCGGCGGCATCTCGTCCACAAAGTGGTGACGCACCCTAGAGAGCTCCTCTCCCGAGGGCTTAGCAGTCCCGATATCCAGCCGCTTGTAAATCTGACGGGAGTCCGCGGAGATGATCTCGGCGTTCAGGCCGGCCGCGATGAGGAGAGAGACAGGAGTTTTCCCCGAGGCTGTTGGACCGACGAGTACAGGCACCCGGCGATCCGGCTCATCTTTCACGGTTCGAGGGCGCCGCCGGGGCGCCCCTACTTCCAACCCTTCTTCCCGATGAGGGGGACAAATTTGAATCCCGACACGACGCTCGTTTCGTATCGGTTCATTGTGCGCCGGATGACATGGAGGTTCTGGAGATCGAGATCGCCGATGGGTATCACGAGGCGGCCGCCGTCGGCCAGCTGGTCGAGGAGAGGTTGAGGGATATCTGGCGCGCCGGCTGTGACGAGGATGCCGTTAAACGGGGCGAATTCTTTCCAGCCGATGGTTCCGTCGCCGCAGGTCGATGCGACGCGGTATCCGAACCTCTCCAGAACCCGGCGGGCTTCGGTCAGGAGGCTCATATGGCGCTCGATCGTAAATACGCGCGCCCCCATTTCCGCCAGGATTGCTGCCTGGTACCCCGACCCTGTCCCGACCTCGAGCACTTTATCCCCTTCGTGGAGCTCGAGGCACTCGGTCATAACCGCAACTGTATACGGCTGAGAAATCGTCTGTGAGGCCCCGATCGGCAGGGCTGAATCTTCGTAGGAGCGGTTCATGAAGAGCTCGGGCACGAATTCCCGCCTGTCAACCGCGGCCATCGCGCTGAGAAGGCGCTCGTCCCTGATCCCGCGCTGCCGGAGGAGATCGATCATGTCGGCGCGCTCCAGATCGAACCGGCGCGACGCTTTCCGCGACGGCGCATCCTCCGACGGCCTGATAAATCGCTGCCGGTTATCCATGCGCCCTGAGAATCTTCCAGACAGAACGGGCCGATTGCGGGGCCGTGACGGTGAGCCTCGCCCTCAGCTCCGTTCTGAGTTGCTGCGAGGTGAGTCCGCGGATCAGGATTCCGTTATCCGCCAGAGAGATCATCCCCGTTTCCTCGGAGACCATGACCGACACGACGTCGGCCTGCTCCGAAATTCCGAGGCCCGCCCGGTGTCGCATTCCAAGAGCTGCATCTCCGATCCTTGCGGTCTGCGAGAGCGGCAGCGTGACCCGGGCGGCTTCCACGACGCGGTCGCGCACAACCACCGCGCCGTCGTGGAGGGGAGAACGGGGATTGAAGATCGATACGAGGAGCGGCCTGCTGATCCTCGCCTGCAGCGGAAGTCCCGTTTCGACAAACGTGCGGAGACCCGTGGCCCGGACAACCACCACCAGCATCCCGTGATGCTTCCTGGCAAGCTCGGACGCGCTGCTTGCGATCTCCTCGATCGATTCCTCGACATCGAGCCGCAGAAACATGCGGACGACCCTGTTGCGGCCCACGATGACAAGGAGACGCCTCAGCTCGGGCTGGAACAGAATGATGAATGCGATGACCCAAATGTCTGTCAGGGTGCTGAGAATCCAGTTCATCGCCTTGAAATTGAAGGCCTGCGCGACGAACGAGAACGCGATGATGAGCACCAGTCCCACGAAGATCTGCGCCGCAACGGTCCCCCGCATCACCATGTAGAGCTTGTAGAAAATGAACGATACGAGGGCCATGTCGAAGATGTCGACAAGGCTGACGGGAAGGAATCCGATGTTAAAGAGTCCCACGGCCGGGGTTATGATCGGACGATCGCATCGACGATTCCGGCAACGTGCTTCATTTCCTTGATGTCGTGCACCCTGACAACGTCCGCCCCGTTCATGATGCAGACTGCGACGGCTCCGGCCGTGCCTTCGAGGCGCCGCTCTACCGGAAGATCGAGGATGGCTCCGATGAACGATTTTCGGGAGGGGCCGACCAGCACGGGATAGCCGAGCGAACGGAGCTCACCCAACCGGCGGATGAGTTCAGTGTTGTGAGCGAGTGATTTCCCAAATCCGATTCCGGGATCTATGAAGATCTGATCGATCCCAGATGCGGTCGCCCGCACGATCCCCTCGGAGAGCCGTTCCTTCACCGAAGCCATGACGTCGTCGTACACCGGGTTGTCCTGCATGGTTCTCGGGCTTCCCCGCATATGCATGAGAACCACGGAGGCGCGGTGCTTGGAGGCAATGTCGGCAAGGGAGGGATCGAACTGGAGGCCGGAGATGTCGTTGACTACTACGGCGCCGGCGTCGAGCGCCCGCGCTGCGACGGCGGACTTAACGGTGTCGATGGAAACAGGGATATCCGTGGCCCTCGCCAGCCGCTCGATAACGGGGACCGTCCGGCGAATTTCTTCCTCGGCGTCGACCGGCAATGAGCCCGGGCGGCTCGATTCTCCCCCTACGTCGATGAAGTCGGCGCCGTCCTCCGCCATCTCGAGCCCTCTCCGGACGGCATCCTCCGGATCCAGGTATCGACCGCCATCGGAAAACGAGTCGGGCGTAACGTTCAGCACTCCCATCAGGAATGTACGGGTGCCGAACTCGTACCGGCGCGAGCCGAACCGGTACGCGGTGGACGATGCGATTCCGGTGGACGATCTCTCAGTCATGCGTGCCGGTGCCGTGACGCAGCATCACCCCCGCTTCTTTGCCGCTTGCCGGCCCGCTCTCTGCTTTGCCTTCATCCGCTTGACATTCTTGCGGTGTTTCTTTCGGACGTTTCTGAGCTTCTTGTTCATACGGTTATGATAGTGGATTTAGCATTTTGAGTCAACATTCTCCGGCCTTCACCGGCGCGGACGCCCTTCCCGCGTGTTCACGAGCGGCCTGATAATCGAAGAAAGCAGGTCGGGTTTTGCCATGTCCCGTTCCAGATGCGGATACCGGGGCCCTCCGTGATAGTCGATCGAGTACGTCTTGTAGAAATCACCGTTCACTGCCAGCAGATCGAGCTGAGACCCGGCTCCGGAGCTTCCCTGTACCGCATCGAGGAGGATACTCTTCGTGTACTTTCGGCCGTTGACCGCCGCCAGCTTCAAACCCGGCGAAAGGCCTGCCTTCGCCGCGGGAGAATTTGGAATGACATCGACCATGGTGCCCTCGTCGTCGAACACGACGCCGATCGAAAAACTGAGGTCGAACGACTTATGGGCAGCCTCCTCCGATTTCTCAAACGCAGTAGGCGTGTCCCGGTACACGAGCCGCCAGCCGGAGGATTGGATGCCCCCGAGGGGCGCATGGGGATCAAGGGATTGGAGGCGAGCCGTCAGGAAATCGCTCCATGTGTAGGGAGCGACCGAATTCAATGTGCGCACCACATCGTCGAAAGCATAGGTGTTCACGGCCGGCGGCCCGCTTTTTCCCCCATGGAAGAGCCTGCAGAAGTCATCGAGTGATTTTCTCCCCTTCGTCTCGCGCCGGATAATCGCGTCGGCTTCGAGCCAGAAGAGATTGCTTTCATCGTAGAAATCGACCCCCCTCCGGTACGACTGCCAGTCGCTCCTCGCTCCGTACAATAGCTGGGCTTCATCGGCGACATCCTGCAGGGGCCGCCACTGGCGCCCCGGGCGAGTGTCGAGCCGAGCGGCAATCAGCGCAAGGTCTTCGCGATAGTCTTCCGGGGTGCGGAGTCCGGAGCGCGGGGCAAGGATTTTTCCGAGATACTGCGTCAGGCCCTCGTACACCCAGAGGAGCTCCCCCTTCATCGGCGAGGAATAATCACCGGTAGCGAGTCCGGCAGGGCGGCGGTACTTCCCATTCCAGGAGTGAACGAATTCGTGGGGAAGAAGGCCGGACGACATCCTTCTCAGATCGTCGTCCACGAGCGCTCTCTCGGCGACCCGGTCGTCGCTCGACTGGTGATGCTCGAGCCCGAAATGCGCTACCGCGTCGCTGAGGGTGAGGAGAAAATCGTAATGCTCATAGTGGTGAGCGCCGAAGAGAGCGTTCGTCTCTACGACGAGCCGGCGGTATTCATCCAGAAGCTGATCGCTGAGCTGGAGTGTCGGCTCGCCATCGCTCGCAAGGTCAAGGTAATGCTTCGCTCCCTCCGCGGATCCCAGCTCAAAGCGCTTGGTGTGAGCGCCCGCCTGCACGGGTGAATCGATCAGCATGGAAAGAGGCACTTCCTTAAAATGAATCTCTCCCGCCGAAACTGATCCCTGTTCCAGTGCGGTCGCATACTTCCAGCCGTCGGGAAGAGCAAGGCTCGCCTCAACCCCCATGCTGTCGGGGTTCACATCCTTGGGATAGAGTACAACCTGGTTCCAGCTTAGAACGAGGAGCTGGGAGGTCGCAGAGGCGCCCGAAGAAAAGCCGGCGGCTTCAGGGGGAAGAATAAAGTCGAAGGAAAGCTCGAGCGGATCGGTCCCCGACGGGACGTCGCAGTGCACTTCGGCCATCTCAACGGGGTCGCGGCGCCACCTGACGACCTTCCCCGCGGAGCTGATCGTGAGCCCGGCGAGATCGACGATAGGACCGGTAGGTCCGTGTTCACCGGGAATCCATTTCGGAAAGAAAAGCGAAAGTGCGCCTCCGCGCGACGAAATGGTCTCGCGTACGTGAAGGATTTTTCTCGGGGCTTCGCGCGCGTCGACATTGAGGGTGATAATCGGGCTGGCGGCGGAAACCCGGGCGAAGCCGAGGAGCGCCGCGGCGGCGAGAATACACCTGTGGCTTCCCACGGGTTTACCTGGCCGCGAAGCGCTTCGCAACCTCGTCCCAGTTGACGACGTTCCAGAACGCCGCCAGATAATCGGCCCGGCGGTTTTGGTACTTGAGATAGTAGGCGTGCTCCCAGACGTCGACTCCGAGAATCGGAATCCCTTTGACATCGGCGATGTCCATCATCGGGTTATCCTGGTTGGGCGTCGAGGTGATGGCGAGCTTTCCTTCCTGCTTGATTAACCATGCCCAGCCGGATCCGAAGCGGGTCATGCCGGCGTTGGAGAGCTGTTCCTTGAATTTATCGAACGATCCGAAATCGCGCGTGATGGCCGCCCCGAGATCGCCCGAGGGCGCTCCCCCGCCCTTCGGCTTCATCCAGTTCCAGAAGAGCGAGTGGTTGTAGTGGCCGCCTCCGTTGTTCCGGACTGCCGCCGGGAGCTTCGAAATGTTCGCGAGGATTTGTTCGATCGACTTCTTGTCCCATTCCGTCCCTTCAATCGCTTTGTTGAGGTTCGTGACGTAGGCCCCGTGGTGCTTCCCATGATGGATCTCCATCGTCATCTTGTCGATGTGGGGTTCCAGCGCATCTGGGGGATATGGAAGACTGGGGAGTGTGAATGGCATGGTCGGGTGCTCCTGTGGTTGTGTGGTCGGTTTGATTGATGAAATGATGGGGGTGTTGCCAATGACCGCGGACATGCCGCTCAACACCGCGGTGGAAAGAAAGGCTCGTCGCCTCATCGGCCTGCCGCTTCAGAGTTCACATCATTGATGAGGGACCGGCTTGGAAACGGCTTCAGGGCCGGACGCGATTGGATGTGCGCCGGCGGGTGCTTCACACGCCGAACGAGTTGCCGCAGCCGCACGTCTTCGCCGCCTGCGGGTTATTGAACACGAAGCCCTTGCCGTTCAGACCGTCCTGATAATCGAGCTGGGTGCCCGAGAGGTAGAACAGGCTTTTCGGGTCGATGAAGACCCTAACGCCGTGCAGTTCGAAGATCTTGTCTCCCTGCTTCGGTTCGGCGTCAAAACCGAGTACATAGGTCAGCCCTGAGCATCCTCCGCCCTTTACCCCGACCCGCAATCCGTGGGTCTCGGGGATGTTGTTCTGTTTGCGGATCGCCGACACCTGCTCGGCGGCCTTCTCTGTCAGCGTTATTTCCTCGTTCAGCTTCGGCTTTTGAATAACCGTCAGTTCGGACATCGTTTCTCCTTCAATTACATCATTCCAAGTTCGAGCCGTGCGGCTTCGGACATCATCGAGGGATTCCACGTGGGCTCCCATACGACTTCCACTTTCACCCCCTTGACGCCCGGAACCGCTTTCACCCTCCCCTCCACTTCCGGCGGGAGCGACTGGGCCGCGGGACAGTGAGGAGAGGTCAGCGTCATTTTCACGTTAACAAATCCCGTGTCATCGATTGCGACGCCGTAAATCAGACCGAGCTCGTAGATGTTGACAGGAATCTCGGGATCGAAGCACGCCCGCAACGCTTCGATGACCTGCGCCTCGATCACGCCCTTCTCGATGCTGCTGATTACGGGTTGTTCCACCTCTGTCATCACCTCACTATACTCATTTCCCGTGCGTATTGCAAACAATTCTCACTCGGTCGACACTACCGCTTCGCGGGATTCGAGGGCCGCTTGCAGTGTGTGCCAGGGGAGCGTCGCGCACTTCACGCGCGCCGGAAATTCCGATACACCCGAAAATGCGGCCAGCTTGCCGAGCCCGTTTCCACTCCCTGAGCGCTCGAGCCCGCCTGTCACGAGCTCGCGGAACTGCCGGAAGAGAACATCGGCGTCGGATTTCGATTTTCCCTTTACGCTCAGCGTCATGACGGAGGCGGAGGCCTTTGAAATCGCACAGCCGGTGCCGGAAAAACTGATGTCTCGTATAATGTCTCCGTCGAGCTTCAGGAAGAGCGTATAATGATCTCCGCAGAGCGGGTTGTAGCCCTCCACTTTCCTGTCGGCGCCTTCCATCACCCGGAAATTCCGCGGGCTCCGGTTATGATCGAGAATAACCTCCTGATAGAGTTCGCGCAGCGCTTCCATCAGCCCAGAACCTTCTTCACGTTGTGGATCCCCCGGACAAGGGCGTCGACTTCCTCAAACGTATTATAGAAGGCGAATGAGGCGCGCGCGGTGGCCGGAATCCCGAACCGCTGCATGACGGGTTGGGCGCAGTGATGCCCCGTGCGGATGGCGATCCCGTCGTCGTCAAGAATCGTCCCGATGTCGTGGGGGTGGATGCCGTCGAGGACAAACGACAGGACGCCGGCTTTCCTCTTCGCCCTCCCGACTATGTGAATTCCGCTGATCTCAGAGAGAGCCGACGTTGCGTACCGCAGGAGCTCGCGCTCGTGTGCGATCCCGCCCTCGAAATCGATGCTCTGCAGGTAGTCCACCGCGGCGCCGAGGCCCACTCCGCCTGAGATGTTGGGCGTGCCGGCTTCGAACTTGTGCGGCAGGTCGTTGTAGATGGTTTTCTCGAACGTGACCGACTTGATCATGTCGCCTCCACCCTGGTAGGGAGGCATCGCCTCAAGGAGCTCGCGCTTCCCGTAGAGAATTCCGATTCCGGTCGGTCCGAACATCTTGTGACCTGAGAAGGCGTAGAAGTCGCACCCGAGAGCCCGTACGTCGACCGCGGAGTGGGGAACCGCCTGCGCCCCGTCGATCAGGATCGGAACTCCCCGGGCGTGGGCTGTCGCTATCATTTCCGCGATAGGATTGACGGTGCCCAGCGCATTCGAGATGTGCGCGAGCGCGACGAACTTTGTCCTCGGGCTGAAGAGGCGTTCGTACTCCGCGAGATCGAGCTCTCCCTCGTCGTTCATGGGGATGACCCGGATCCGCGCTCCCTTCTCGCCGCAGATCATCTGCCACGGGACGATGTTGGAGTGGTGCTCCATCGCCGAGAGGATGACCTCATCCCCCGCGCCCAGATGCCCGCCGCCGAAACAGCGCGCGACGAGGTTGATCGCCTCGGTCGTGCTCCTCACGAAGATGATTTCACCCGCGTCGGCTGCATTGATGAAACTCCGTATTCTGGATCGCGCCGCTTCGTACGACTGCGTCGCCTTATCGCTCAGGAAATGTACCCCGCGGTGGATGTTCGAATTCTCCTCCAGGTAGAAGCGCGTCATCGCGTCGATGACGGCCATCGGTTTCTGGCTCGTCGCCGCGTTGTCGAGATAGACGAGCGGCTTGCCGTTGACCTGCTGCTTCAGGATCGGGAAATCCGCCCTGATCCTGGCGGCGTCGAAAGAGGTCCCGACCGGATGCGGCATCACGATGTCGTCAAGGGCTCTCATGGCTTTTTTCCCGGGGGGCGTCCCGCTTCGAGGCGCCGGCGAATGACCTGCGAGAGCCGCTCGCGGAGGGCCGGGATCCTGATCCGGTCGACCACGTCGCCGGCGAAGGCCCCGATGAGGATGTCACGGGCGCTCTCCGCGCCGATCCCCCTCGACCTGAGATAAAACAGCGCCTCGTCGTCGAGTTGACCGATTGTGGCGCCGTGGGTGCATTTCACGTCGCTCGCGAAAATTTCCAGCTGAGGCTTGGTATCGATGCGCGCGTCGTCGGAGAGCACGAGGTTTTTGTTCGTCTGCTTCGCATCGGTTTTCTGCGCGTCCTTCCGGACCAGAATCTTGCCGTTGAATACGCCGCTCGAACGGCCGTCCAGGATCCCTTTGTACAGTTCATGGCTGTTGCAGTGAGGCTTTGCGTGATCGATCACAGTGTGGTTGTCGACGTGCTCCCTCCCGGTCGAACAATACAATCCGTTGAGGGTGCACTCGGCCCCCTCGCCGTTGAGCACCGCCGTGATATTGTTGCGGATCAGCGCTCCGCCCAGTGAAATGCCGTGCGAGGCGAAGGTGCTGCTCCGTTCCTGAAGAACGTGTGTCGATCCGATATGGTACCCCCGGGCTCCCCCGTCCAGGATCTGATGATACTCGAGGCCCGAGTTCTCGCCTACGACGATTTCAGTAACTCCGTTGGTGAACCGCTCGCCGGGCGCGAGAGCGCAATGGCTTTCCACGATTGACGCCTGGCTGTTGCGTCCGATAAGGAAAAGGTTGCGCGGCGACGCGAGGGCCGGCGCCTCGGAGGAGGTCGACACATAGAGAAGGTGGATCGGGACCGTGAGCGCGGCACCTTCAGGGATCGAAATGAGCGCCCCATCCTGGAAAAAGGCGGTGCTGAGCGCGGTAAATGCATTCGCGTCGTAGGCGGCATACCGCGCAAGATGGCCCGTGATGCTGCCGGGGTCTCGTTTGACTGCCGACGCCATGCTTTCAACCCTGACACCCGGCGGGAGTGCCCCGGCCGACGAGAGCTCTTCCGAGAAGTAGCCGTCGACCCACACCAGCGTGCTCCCCGGGGCAAAGCCGAGGAGTAGCTCGATGTCGGCCCGCGAGGGCCCCCGGCGCGACGGCCGCCCGGCGATGCGGAACGGGACTCTGACCAGTTCCGAGACGTCCGTGTATTTCCATTCCTCATCGCGCGTTGTGGGAAACCCCAGCTCGGCGAAGCGCGCGAGCGCCGCCCGGCGGATCGCATGAACCTGCGACGACGCCTCGCCGTTCAGGCTCTTCTCAAACGCCTCGAAACTCGCGAGGTACCTCTGTTCGCTATCCCTGTGCTTCATCCCTGACCCAGTCGTACCCTTTCTCCTCGAGCTCGAAGGCGAGCTCCTTCGCGCCCGTTTTTGCTATCCGTCCCTCGACGAGGACGTGCACCACATCCGGCACGACGTAATCGAGGAGCCGCTGATAATGCGTTACAACCAGCATGGCGTTGCCGCTGTTCCTGAGCCTGTTGATCCCGTCGGCCACGGCCCGAAGCGCATCAATGTCGAGTCCGGAATCGGTCTCGTCCAGCACCGCGAGCGCCGGCTCCAGGACCGCCATCTGGAAAATCTCGTTTCGTTTCTTCTCGCCTCCGGAAAACCCTTGGTTCACCGGCCTGTTCAGGAGCGACTCGTCCATGTCAACGAGCTTCGCCTTCTCCCGCACGAGCTTCAGGAATTCCATCGCATCGAGCTCCTCCAGGCCCCTGTGTTTCCGGATGGCGTTCAGTCCCGCCTTGAGAAAATAGGTGTTGTTGACTCCCGGGATCTCCACGGGGTATTGGAAAGCCATGAAAAGGCCTTCCCTTGCCCGTTCTTCCGGCTTCATCCCAAGAAGATCGTTGCCCTTGTAGAGAACAGTTCCCTGCGTCACAAGGTACGATTCCCGCCCTGCGAGGACCTGCGCGAGCGTGCTCTTGCCCGAACCGTTCGGCCCCATGATGGCGTGCACCTCGCCGGTATTGACCTTCAGATTCACCCCCCGGAGGATTTCACTTCCGGTAACTCCGGCGTGAAGGTTGGAGATTTCAAGTATTGGTGTGCTCATTCTTATCCTACGCTTCCTTCCAGGCTGATTCCAAGCAGTTTTTGCGCCTCGACCGCGAACTCCATCGGGAGCTCACGGAAGACTTCCTTGCAGAACCCGTTGACGATCATGTTCACCGCATCTTCGGTCGATAGCCCCCTCTGGCGGCAGTAGAAGATCTGATCCTCCCCGATTTTCGATGTCGAGGCCTCGTGCTCGATCCGGGAGGACGTGTTCTTGACCTCCATGTATGGAAAGGTGTGTGCGCCGCATTCGTCGCCGATCAGGAGCGAATCGCACTGCGAAAAATTCCGGGCGTTCACGGCCTGTTTCGCGATCCTCACAAGTCCGCGGTACGAGTTCTGCCCTTTGCCGGCGGAGATGCCCTTCGAAACGATCGTGCTTCTGGTGTTCTTCCCGAGGTGGATCATCTTGGTCCCGGTATCGGCCTGCTGGTGGTTGTTCACCACCGCCACCGAATAGAACTCGCCTACGGAGTTGTCCCCCTGGAGAATGCAACCGGGGTACTTCCAGGTGATCGCCGCCCCGGTCTCCACCTGCGTCCACGTGATCTTGGAGTTTCGTCCGAGGCACTTCCCGCGCTTGGTGACGAAGTTGTAAATCCCCCCTTTTCCGTCCTTGTCCCCGGGGTACCAGTTCTGGATCGTGGAGTATTTTATCGTCGCGTCATCGAGAGCGATCAGCTCGACGACGGCGGCATGGAGCTGGTTCTCGTCGCGCATCGGAGCCGTGCAGCCCTCGAGGTAGCTCACCGAGGCGCCTTCCTCGGCGATGATGAGAGTCCGCTCAAACTGCCCCGTATCGCGGGCATTGATGCGGAAGTACGTTGAGAGCTCCATCGGGCAGCGAACTCCTTTGGGGATGTACGCGAACGACCCGTCGCTGAAGACCGCGGCGTTGAGCGACGCAAAGAAATTATCGGTGTAGGGAACCACCGAACCCAGGTAACGCTGAACGAGTCCGGGGTGTTCGCGGATCGCCTCGGTCATCGAGCAGAAGATGATGCCGAGCTCAGCCAGTTTTTCACGGAAGGTCGTGGCTACCGAGACGCTGTCGAACACCGCGTCCACCGCCACGCCTGAGAGAAGTTTCTGTTCTTCGAGGGGAATGCCGAGCCGCTCGAAGGTGCGGCGCACCTCCGGATCGATCTGGTCGAGGCTGTCGAGCTTCGGCCGCTTCTTCGGCGCGGAATAGTAGCAGATGTCTTCGTAGTTGATGGGCCCGTACCTGATGTTCGCCCATGTGGGCTCGGCGTCGGCCGCCTCGAGCTTCGCCCAGTGGCGGTACGCCTTCAGTCTGAGTTCAAGCATCCAGCCGGGCTCGCCCTTCCGCTTCCAGATCTCCCTGATGATCTCTTCGTTGAGGCCCTTGGGGACTGAATCGTATTCGACCGCCGACTCAAACCCGTACTTGTATTCCTGAGTGGCCAGCGATTCTATCGACTTCTCTTCGGTGCTCATCTTACCCTTTCTGCGTCACGGCGCTCTCCGCCGGGGCTTTCTTCTCCACCCGGGGAAGCGCAAACTCCGGATAGTTCAACAGCCAGGACTGGTGATCGATTCTCTTGAGAATCCCCTTCTGCTCAAGCGCAGCCGCGGCTTCCCGTGCGACCTTCTCCGCGTCGTGATATTTCATCCTGACCCCCTTCGCGGCAAGGAACGACATCACGCCGTAGTGAAAATCCCTGAAGAAGAGGTTCGACTGGTGAATGAGCGTGAACTTCGACTTCAGAAACTTCAGGAACTCAGATTCGTTTCCGGTTATCTTCCCGACTGCATTCATGGTTCTATTCTGCCTTGTGGATGCATGTTATGCTTCGACCTGGGCATGCGATGCCCTGTATCCGGCCGTTCGTTTGCGAAGGATCTTTACCGATTCCACGACGCGTCCCGTAACATACTCCGCTTCCTCTGCTGTGGTGAAACGTCCGAGGCCGAACCGGATCGCCGAATGGAGCCTTTCCTTCGGGAGGCGGAGCGCTTTCAGGACGTGCGATGGCTCTGGGTCGGCGGTGCTGCATGCCGACCCGGTCGAGACCGCTACGTCCTTCATGCTCATCATGAGAGCGCTGTCCTCCACATGCAGGAAACTGACGTTGAGATTGTTGGGGAGCCTCTTCTCGCGAAGCCCGTTGAGGGCGACATTCTCAAGCCGGCTCTCGAACGCCGCGAGCATGCCGTCTGTGAGCGATCTCAGCCGGCGCGCCTCCTCATCCATCGATGCGACGCTGATTCCCAGAGCCGCCGCCATTCCCACGATGCCGGGCACATTCAGCGTGCCGGACCTTATTCCGCGCTCGTGTCCGCCCCCGTCCATCTGGCTTGCGAGCCGCACGCGGGGGTTCGAGCTCCTGACATAGAGAATTCCTGCGCCCTTGGGGCCGTAGAACTTATGGGAGGAGCAGGAGAGGAGGTCGATCTGCATGTCGCGGACGTCGATCGGGATCTTTCCGGCGGCCTGGGTGGCGTCCGTGTGGAAGGCGATCCCGCGGTCGCGGCATGCCGCGCCGATCCGGCGGATATCCTGGATGGTCCCTATCTCGTTGTTGGCCGCCATGACGCTTACGAGAATCGTCTTCGCCGTGAGCGAGGCGGCGAGCTGGTCATGGTCGATCAACCCCACTCCGTCAACGGGGAGATAGGTCACCCGGAACCCTGCTTTCTCGAGCCTGCGGCACGCATCGAGGACCGATCGGTGCTCGGTCTGGACGGTGACGATATGGTCCCCCTTCTGCCGCCACGCTTCCGCAATTCCTTTTACCGCCAGATTGTTCGCTTCCGTGGCGCCGCTCGTGAAAATGATCTCGCGCGGTTCGGCGTGGATGGCGCCGGCGATCTCCGACCGGGCAGATTCGACCGCCGCTTCGGCGGCCCAGCCGAATGCGTGCTGGCGGCTCGCGGGATTCCCGAACTTCGAGGTAAACCAGGGGAGCATCGCTTCGAGGACACGCGGGTCGACCGGGGTCGTAGCGTGATTATCCATGTAGACCGGAAGCTGCATCAGACCATCTCCATGATGGTAAGACTGTCGAACATGCGGTTGATGTTGAACTGAAGCTTTACGAGCGGATCCTTGATCGTGCATGTCGTGTGGATGATGCAATCCTCGGGCCCTCCCGCCTCGCACTGGATAATCGTTACAGAAGGCTTCCCCTCTATCGCCTGGATGATCGCGGAGACCTTGAGCTCGGATGGATTTCTGGCGAGGGTGTACCCCCCATGGACCCCCTGATGAGATGAAATGTATCCCTTCCGCGCGAGCTTCTGCATGACCTTGGCCAGGAGCTCGTACGGGATGTGATACTTGTCCGCAATCTCCTTGGCCGTGTGTATCTGCCCGGGCGAAACGGCCGCCATGTGCCGGATCGCTATCAGACCGTATTCCACTTTTTTTGAAAGCTGAAACATCCTTTTTGCCTCGTAAATCCGACCGTATTAGTCCAGATTCTAGCCAAAAAAAGATTCCGAAACCGGAATCTTTTTTCGCGGAAAAAACCCGATTCCGCCCTCAGTTCATGCTGATCTTCATTCGCTTGTTCTCTGTCGCGGATGGCCCGTGGAGACTTACTTCCACCTTATCAAGATCGATATGGACCACTTCCTCACAGTAGGCGCATACTTTCGTCACCTGCCGGTCGAAATTAATGGGATTTCCGCAGCAGGGGCAGCTCGTGATGACAATGCCAATGACTTTTGCTTTCTGCTTCACTGTCCTTGATCCTTTCGCATATGACCAAAACCGTTGATTTTCAAGCATTTGGAGGGTCGGCGGCCTTCAATATAACAACTTTTTCCCAAAAAGCAATCCCCCCGGGATTAAATTTTTTTATTATGGGCCAATTTCCACCCTTCTATATCGTTAACAAGAAGAGGAGCGATTTGGTTCAAGTGTATTGTATTTCGGTCGGTTTTTGACTACCTTTAGCGGAGTTTTATGAATATTGGCATCTCCTGTTACCCCACCTACGGCGGAAGCGGTGTAATTGCGGCCGAATTGGGCAAAGCTCTCGCCGAGAGGGGCCATAAAATCCATTTTATCAGCTACGCGGTGCCGATCAGGCTCGACGGCTTCGTGGGAAATATCTTCTACCACGAGGTCGAGATCTCGAGCTATCCCCTCTTTGATTTTCCGCTCTATACCCCGGCGCTGGCAAGCAAGATAGTAGAAGTCGCAAAATTCGAGCAGCTCGACATCCTCCACGCCCACTACGCGATCCCGCACGCCATCAGCGCGTATCTTGCCAAGCAGATTCTCGGGGCGCAGGGTCCGAAAATAGTGACCACCCTCCACGGCACGGACATCACGCTGGTAGGGCTGGAACCGAGCTACCTCGCAGTAATGAAGTTCAGCATCGAGCAGAGCGACGGAGTGACGGCGGTCTCCCGCTTCCTGAAAGAGAAGACGCTGACGAATTACCACATCGACAAGGAAATTCAGGTTATTCCGAATTTCGTAGACACCGAGAAATACCGGCGAATCGACGCATCGAAGGTCCGGCGGAGCCTCGCCCCTGGCGGCGAGAAGCTCCTGGTGCATGTATCGAATTTCCGCGCCGTAAAGCGCGTCCAGGATGTCGTGCGTGTTTTCGACATCGTGAGGAAGAAGGTTCCTTCAAAACTCCTCCTGATAGGAGACGGCCCCGAGCGCTCGAACTGCGAGCAGCTCGTGCGCGAGCTGGGAATCGTGGATGAGGTGAGGTTCCTCGGAAAACAAATCGAGCTTGTCGAGCTTCTCTCCGCGTCCGATCTCTTCCTGATCCCGAGCCAGTCGGAGAGCTTCGGCCTGTCCGCTCTCGAGGCCATGGCATGCGAGCTCCCCGTAATCGCCTCGAGCGTCGGCGGCCTTCCGGAGCTGATTGTCCACGGCGAGACCGGTTATATCGCGGAGATCGGAGACGTGGAGCGGATGGCAAAGTACGCGACAGATCTCCTGGCGAACGAGGCGAAGTACAGGGCGTTCTCGGCGGCCAGCCGCCGGAGGGCCGTCGAGTCGTTCGCATCGGGGAGGATCATCGATCAGTACGAGCAGTACTACGAGCAGGTCCTCTCCGACAGGCCGGTTCCGGCTCTCTGACGGCCGCGGGGCGGCATCGGCGGTCCTGGCCGCCGGCGTCTTCGCCCTGCTTCATTCCCCCTGCGCCTCCCAACCCCCGGCGCGGAATCCCGCGGTCGAACGCATCCTCTCCGAAATATCCCCCGACAGCATCCGGGCCAAGGTCGAGCGACTTGCGGCGTTCAGGACGCGGCACACTCTCTCGGACACCTCAAGCGCTACGTCCGGAATCGGCGCCGCCCGCCGCTGGATTAAATCCGAATTTGAGCGCTATGCTCTGGCGAGCGGGGGCCGCATGAATGTCGAGTTCGAGGAATCGGTCGCACCCCCTTCCGCACGTGTGCCGCGCCCGGTCAGGATCGTCAACATCGTCGCCACTCTCCGGCCATCGGCTGCCCCCGACACAGGCAGGATCTTTGTCGTCTCCGGCCACTACGATTCCAGGGCGTCCGATGCGCTCGATTCGACAGGCGATGCCCCGGGCGCGGATGATGACGGGAGCGGAACAGCGGTCGTTCTCGAACTCGCCAGAGTGATGTCCGCACACCGGTTCGCATCGACCATTCTCTTTGCCGCGTTTGCGGGGGAGGAGCAGGGATTGCTCGGGTCAACCGCTCTTGCCGCGGCCGCGAGGGAGCGCGGATGGAAGATCGAGGGGGTGCTGAACAACGACATCGTAGGGAGCAGCCGGGGTGGGGACGGGAGGAAGGAGAACGCGTTCGTGAGGGTCTTCTCGGAGGCCTACAGCCCGCTCGACACAGGGTCATTCTTTCGGCGGCGGAACACGCTCGGGCTTGAAAATGATGGAAACTCCCGTTCGCTCGCGCGGTATGTCTTCGCCATGCAGGAACGGTATCTTCCCGCGTTCGCGGTCAGGATGATCTACCGGCGCGACAGGTTTCTGCGGGGAGGAGACCAGCAGCCCTTCCATGAGAAAGGATTTGCCGCCGTCCGGCTTACGGAAGCCGCTGAGGATTTCGATCACCAGCATCAGAATGTCAGAGTGGAAAACGGGCGTGCGTTCGGCGACGTGGTTGCTGCTATGGATTTCGAGTATTGCGCCAACGTAGCCAGGGTCAATGCCGCTGCCCTGGCGTCGCTCGCCATGGCTCCTGCGGCCCCGGTGGGCGTGGAGCTTGTCACCCGTAACCTGGAGTACCAGACTGAGCTGAAGTGGAGGAAAAGCCCCGATCCCCGCGTCTGGGGATACTCCATCCGCTACCGCGAGACATCCTCGCCTGTCTGGCAGGGGTCCAGATTCATAACCGATACTACCGCCTCTCTCCCTATTTCCAAGGACGATTTCATTTTCGGAGTCCAGTCGGTCGACGCCGAGGGAAACGAGAGCCTCGTCACCATTCCCACTCCCTCCGGGCGCTGAATCGCGCCGGGGGCCCGTTTTGATTCAATCGGTTTTTTTTCGTATACTTTCCGGTCTATTTCGGCACTTTTCACATCAATCAAGAGGAGATCTTCGATGCAGTCATGGGTAGATCGTCATCATCCCGCGCCGCGGGTAGCACTCTTCCGGTCCCTCCTCGTCGGTATCGCCGCGGCTGCCCTGACGACCTGGCCGGCTCTTCTCGGTTGCGGCGGAGGAGGCGGCAATCAGGAGATCGTCATAGGCGAATACTCTTCCCTCACGGGGACAGCCGCCACATTCGGCACGTCGACGGACAAGGGCGCAAAGCTCGTCGTTGAAGAAACAAACGCCGCGGGCGGGGTCCTCGGAAAGCAGGTCAAACTTATCGTCGAAGACGACCAATCCAAACCCGAAGAGGCGGCAACGGTCGTAACGAAACTGATCACCCGCGACGGCGTCAAGGCCCTCGTGGGCGAAGTTGCCTCCAGCAGAAGCCTCGCGGCGGCTCCAATCGCGCAGGCAAACGGAGTCCCGATGGTAACTCCCTCCTCGACCAATCCGAAGGTGACGCAGGTGGGCGACTATATCTTCCGCGTCTGCTTCATCGACGAGTTCCAGGGCGATGTCATCGCAAGGTTTGTCGCCAACTCCCTTAAGATGAAGCGGGTTGCCATCCTGAAAGACGTCAAGAACGAGTACAGCGTCGGGCTGGCGCAGTACTTTACGAAAAGCTTCACCACCATGGGGGGACAGATCGTCGCGGAGCAGGCCTACAGCGAGGGTGACAATGATTTCAAGGCCCAGCTGACGGCCATTAAAGCGGCAAAGCCCGAGATTGTCTTCGTTCCCGGATACTACAACGAAGCGGGGCTGATCGCCAAACAGGCCCGCGAGCTGAACATCACCCAACCTCTCATGGGAGGGGATGGATGGGATTCCGCCAAGCTCAGGGAGATAGGCGGGGCTGCCATGGAAGGGAACTATTACTGCAATCACTACAGCACCGAGGACACCAGGGATGTCGTGCAGAATTTCGTGAAGAAGTTCCGCGATAAGTACCACGAGACCCCCGACGCCATCGCCGCGCTCAGTTACGATGCCACCAGGATACTCCTCGACGCCATGCGCCGCGCAGGAACGACGGAGGGTCCAAAGCTGCGCGACGCACTCGCCGCCACGAAGGACTACGACGGTGTGACCGGAACGATCACGATCAACCCGGAGCGCAATGCGACGAAATCCGCCGTCATCCTGACGATCAAAGACGGCAATCTCGCTCTCAAAGAGACGATCCGGCCCTGATCCTTCAGGAGTGTGACACTCACTCCGCGGTCAGCGCATGAGCGAGCTGCTCCAGCAGATTATTAACGGCATTTCTCTCGGCAGCATCTACGCGCTCATCGCCCTCGGCTACACCATGGTCTACGGGGTGCTGCGCTTCATCAATTTTGCGCACGGCGATGTGTTCATGATCGGGGCCTTCGTCGGCTACTATGCCGCCCCGCATATCATCCCGCTCGTCGGGGGTTCCCTCTTCATTGCCGGACCGCTCGTTCTCCTCCTTGCGATGCTCATCTGTTCGGCACTGGGCGTAACGATCGAGAAGCTGGCGTACAAGCCGCTCCGCTTCAGGCCGAAGCTCACGATCCTGATCACGGCTATCGGGATTTCCCTTTTTCTTGAATTCGGGGGTCAGCTGGTCTTCGGGCCCGATCCCAAGTCGTTTCCGACTCTTCTCCCTTCAACCATCCTCATCAGCACGCCGAACCTTGTCCTGACATCGACTCCGGTCATCGTGATCGCAACGGCGCTCGGCCTGATGATTCTTCTCAGGTTCATCGTCATGAAGACCCGGATGGGAACGGCGATGCGCGCGGTATCGTACAACCAGTACGCGGCAAGCCTCATGGGGATCAATATCAACACGGTGATCTCCTTTACGTTTGTTCTCGGATCGAGTCTGGCTGCGGCCGCGGGAATCCTCTATGGGAGCCTCTACCCGAGCATCAATCCGCTCATGGGCGTGTTTCCCGGCCTCAAGGCGTTTATCTCGGCGGTCCTAGGGGGCATCGGCAACATCCCGGGGGCAGCATTGGGCGGGTTCATCATCGGCCTCTTGGAGACCTTCGTCACCGGGTATCTCTCGCCGACATACCGCGACGCGATCGCGTTCGGGATCCTGATTCTGATCCTCCTCTTCAGGCCCTCCGGAATTTTTGGAAAAACCGAGGCCGAGAAGGTGTAGGGATGAAACTCCACTCCTCCAAAGCGCTCCTTCTTGCCGGACTGGCTGTCAGCCTCGCGGTGTCAACCGTCCAATCCCAGATCAACCCGTACTACCTGCAGATTATCATTTACATCGGGATCAACATCATCCTCGCTAGCAGCCTCAACCTCATCAACGGCTTCGCGGGGCAGTTCTCCCTGGGACACGCGGGCTTCATGGCGATCGGGGGTTATACTGCCGCTCTCGTTTCCACCTCCCTTCACGCCTCGCCGGCCGACAGCTCAGGCATCGTCATCCTCCCTCTCGCGCTCGTGATCGGGGGGCTCATGGCGGCGCTTGCAGGCCTTCTTGTCGGGATCCCGAGCCTCCGCCTCAGAGGGGATTACCTCGCGATCACGACGCTCGGCTTCGGAGAGATCATCCGCGTGGTGATTCAGAACCTCGACTTTCTGGGCGGGGCGAGGGGCTTCACGGGGATCCCGAAGCTGAGCAACTTCTTCTGGGTGTTCGGGATGGTTTCGATCGTGGTGTTCACCATCTCAAACCTTGTGCACTCATCCTACGGGAAGGGATTCCTGGCCGTGCGCGACGATGAGATTGCGGCGCAGGCGATGGGAATCAACACCACCAAGTACAAGGTCATCGCGTTCGTGACGGGCGCTTTTTTTGCCGGAGTTGCCGGAGGCCTCTACGCGCACTTCGTTTCCTACATTAACCCCCAGCAGTTTAGCTTCCTCCGCTCGATCGAGATCGTCGTGATGGTAATTGTCGGCGGAATGGGAAACACCGTGGGAGTGATCATCGCGGCGATCCTCCTCACGGTCCTTCCCGAAGCGCTGCGATCGATCGCGGAATACCGGATGGTGATTTACTCCCTTTCGCTCGTGATCATCATGATCACCCGCCCTCAGGGCCTCTTCGGCCGGCGCGTGTCGCTGAAAGGCCTGAGCGGGCTCTTCCGCAAGCGCACAGCGGCCGCCTGATCCCTCCGGCAGAGTGATGATCCTCGAACTCAAAGGGTGCTGCATGAAATTCGGCGGTCTCACCGCTGTCTCGAATCTCGACCTCGAGATCGGGCGCCGCGACCTCCTCGGTATGATCGGCCCGAACGGCGCCGGGAAAACCACCGTGTTCAACATGATCACCGGCGTCTATCGGCCGAGCGCCGGAAGCCTGCTCTTCGACGGGAAGAGCATTGTGGGATTGAAGCCGTACGAAATCGCCGCGACCGGAATCGGACGGACCTTTCAAAACATCCGGCTCTTTCCCAGTCTCACCGTGCTCCAGAACATCCAGGTATCGCTCGTGAAGAACCTCCGTCACGGCTTCAGGGATTCGATCCTCCAGATGAGAAGCTTCCACGAAGAGGAGCGCGCAATCCGCGACTACGTCCTGGAGATACTGGAAATGTTCAACCTGCGGGGCGTGATGGATGAGCCCGCAACGTCGCTCCCCTACGGCGACCAGCGCCGGACGGAAATCGTGAGGGCGCTCGCGACGAAGCCGAGGCTCCTCCTCCTCGACGAGCCGGCGGCGGGAATGAACGCCACCGAGAAGGTGGCCCTGATGCGCTTGATCCAGTCGGTGAAGGAGAAGTTCGATATCGCGATTCTGCTCATCGAGCACGACATGAAGGTCGTGATGGGAATCTGCGAGCAGATCGTCGTGCTCGACTACGGAGTCAGGATCGCGAAGGGGAGCCCGGATCAGATCAAGAACAACCCCGCCGTGATCGAGGCCTACCTCGGAGAACAGGTCGCATCATGAGCGAAGCGGCAGTTCGCGGGGCGCCCGTTCCCGAGCCGATGCTTCGGATAGAAAACCTGAACGTGCGCTACGGCGCCATCCACGCGATCAGGGGAATCTCTCTCTCGATCGCGAAAGGCCAGATAGTGACGATGCTCGGCGCCAACGGGGCAGGAAAGACGACGACGCTCCGGACGATTTCGGGCCTCGTGAGAGCTTCGGGGGGAATAATCCGCTTCGAACAGGCCGATGTCACCAATAAGCCCCCTCATGAGATCGTCGTCCTGGGAATCGGACACTCTCCCGAGGGAAGGATGATTTTTGCCAACCTCACGGTAAGAGAGAACCTGGAAATGGGGGCTTATCTCAGGAGGGACAAAGAGGGGATCCAGTCGGATCTCGATTTTGTGTTCACGATCTTCCCCCGCCTGAAGGAGCGTCTCCGGCAGCCCGGGGGGACTCTCTC
>JACXTT010001078.1_pt1 | contig 46477 bp, 50 predicted proteins | sample 9270951 | NCBI WGS metagenome assembly JACXTT01 (sample SAMN15532306, study PRJNA645909) | rock metagenome | isolation source: weathered quartz diorite | place: Puerto Rico | collected 2017-06-21 | reverse complement strand
GAACGAGCGGCCGCCGGGAATGCGCTCGATGTCGTCGGTGTTGACGCCTCGCCGCTCGAAGACCGACAGCTCCGCCTCGCCGAAGTCCTCTCCCACCACGCCGACCACGCGGACATCCGTGAAGAAGCTCGCGGCGAGGGAGAAATGCGTGGCGGCGCCGCCGAGGATCCGCTCACGTTTGCCAAACGGGGTCTCGAGCGCGTCGAACGCAACCGACCCGACGACCGTTACCGCCAACTCACACCGTTTCCGGTCGAGACGCTGCCAGGACTTCGAGGCCCGCCGCGGCTCGCAGCGCCTCCGCCTTGTCCGTGCGCTCCCACGTGAAGTCGTGATCGTCGCGACCGAAGTGGCCGTACGCGGCCGTCTTGGCGTAGATCGGTCGCCGCAGATCGAGGTCGCGGATGATGGCGCCCGGGCGGAGATCGAAGTGCGCTGCGATCAGCTCCTCGATGCGGCGGACCGGCACGTGCTCCGTGCCGAAGCACTGCACGTACATCGAGAACGGGCGCGCGACGCCGATGGCGTACGCGACCTGCAGCTCGCAGCGATCCGCGAGGCCGGCCGCGACGACGTTCTTCGCCACGTAGCGGGCCGCGTATGCCGCCGACCGGTCCACCTTGGTCGGATCCTTGCCCGAGAACGCGCCACCCCCATGGCGAGCGGCGCCCCCGTACGTGTCGACGATGATCTTGCGCCCGGTCAGACCCGTGTCGCCCATCGGCCCACCGACTACGAAGCGGCCGGTCGGGTTGACGTAGACGAAGTCGTGATGCTCCAGGCGCGCCTCGTCGTACATGTGGCCCGGGAGGATCGGGTGGAGCACGCGCTCGATCAGATCGGGCTTGATGGACGAGCTCGAGTCGATGCCTTCGGCGTGCTGCGTCGAGATGAGAACGCGCTCGATCTCGACCGGCTGCTGAATGCCGTTGTCGTCCACGTCATAGCGAACGCTGACCTGAGCCTTGCCGTCGGGCCGCAGGTAGTCCAGCTCATCGGCCTTCCGCACGTCGGCGAGCCGCTTGACGATCTTGTGCGCGAGCGTGATCGGCATGGGCATCAGCTCGTCGGTCTCGCGGCACGCATAGCCGAACATCATTCCCTGATCGCCCGCGCCGACGCGGTCGAGCGGGTCGTCGTCACTCACGTCGTGCTGCGTCTCGAATGACGTGTCGACGCCCTGCGCGATGTCGGGCGACTGACGATCGACCGCGACCGTGACGCCGCACGTGGCGGCGTCGAACCCGTACTCCGAGTGCGTGTATCCGATCTCGGCGATCTTGTCGCGGACGATCCGCGGGATGTCGATGATCGCCGATGTCGTGATCTCGCCGCCAACGACGACCAGACCGGTCGTCAGGAAGGTCTCGCATGCCACACGGCCCAGCCGATCCTCTGTCAGCACGGCGTCGAGGACGGCGTCCGAGATCTGGTCGGCCATCTTGTCCGGATGTCCTTCGGTCACGGACTCGGAGGTGAAGAGAAAGCTTTCCATTGCTCCTTCGTTGTCGGTCGGGCGCAACGCTCAGCCGGCAGTATCGCCGTCCGGGCCTACCCGGCCGGGAACCGTACATGGTCGGCGTCCCGGCGAAACGACGCCTCAATCCTTCCAGAGCCGCGGCGATGTCGTCAAGTGGTACTGAACATCGTTCAGCCCGTTGCGACAGTAGGTTCGGGACAGAGTGGCGGGTGCTCAGAACGACGGCCGCGTCGCCATGTCGAGCACGATCAGCATCAGGAGAGCGGTGTCGAACCGGAAGATGGCGAACAGCCGCTTCACCCTGCGCGCGACCTCCTCTGACTCCGGCCCGTGCGCCCGGGCCGCTTCGTCGATCCGGCCGAGCTCGGGACCGACGAAGCCCACCCCGACGATCGCCGCGATCGCCCAGCCGATGAGCCCGAAGATGACCCAGAACTGACCGTACTCGAGGTGCAGCTCGTGCATGAGCGCAACGCCGAAGCCGACCACGACGAAGAGCGCCGGCGTATAGACGCGGGTTCCGATCCAGGCGCCCATCCGGCCGAGGGCGGCGAGCGTCTCGCCTTCGTGACGCCGTTCGAAGACGATGCCAAGGGTCGTCAGGGTAATGTCGCCGCCCACCCAGATCACTGCCGCCGTAACGTGGACGGCGAGGTAGATCTGATACGTGAAGGGTGCGTAGGAGAGAAAGACGATGGCGCCGGCGAGCAGGATGAGACCGGCTGCGAGCGAGTCGATCCCGAAGCCGCCGAAGAGTCTCGGCGCGCCTTTCGGGGCGTCGGCCGGGCTCTCCATCGCCTCGGGATCAAACACCGTCCACGCCGTCGAGGTCGACGGCGTACGGCGCGGCGGTCACGGCTGCGACCGCCTGGAGCGTGGCGTTTCCGAGCAGCTCCGTCAGAACCAGACCTTCGGGCCGGAAGCGGAAGACGCCTAGCTCCGTGATGACGACATCGGCGGCGGCGGGGGACGTGAGTGGGTACGTGCATTCGCCGACCAGCTTCGGCTCGCCGCTCGAGGCCGTCGCCGTCATGGTCACGATCACCCGCCGCGCGCCGACCACCAGGTCCATCGCGCCGCCGACGCCGAGTACGTCCTTGCCGGGAACAGCCCAGTTCGCGATGTCCCCGTCGCCGCTCACCTGGAGCGCGCCGAGCACCGCGACGTCGACGTGGCCGCCGCGGATCATGGCGAAGCTCTCTGCGCTGTCGAAGTAGGACGCTCCCGGCAGCGCGGTCACGGGTCGCTTGGCCGCGTCGATCAGATCCGGGTCGAGCTCCGCCTCGCTCGGTCTCGGTCCGACGCCGAGCAGCCCATTCTCGGTGTGGAGGTACACGTCGGTGTCCGGTCCGAGGAGCGACGGGATCAGGTTCGGGATCCCGATGCCGAGGTTGACCACCTCGCCCGAACGGAACTCGCGCGCAGCCCGCGCGGCGATCACCAGCTTCGGGTCCCCGGTCACGGCGCGGCCCTCACCAGGTAGTCGACGTACAGATGCGGGGTGACCACCGCCTCGGGCTCGAGCTCCCCGACGCGAACGATCTCCCCTGCCTCCGCGATCGTGATCTGCGCCGCCGTCGCCATCAGCGGGTTGAAGTTGCGGGCCGTGCGCCGGTACCAGAGGTTTCCGAGCTCGTCGGCCTTCGCGGCGTAGACGAGCGCGACATCCGCGTGGATCGGCGCCTGGAGCACGTGCTGGACGCCCCCGATCTCGCGGACCTCCTTGCCTTCTGCGAGCGGAGTTCCCGCCCCGACCGGCGTGTAGAAGCCACCGAGCCCCGCGCCGCCGGCCCGGATCGCCTCGGCGAAGGTCCCCTGCGGAATCAAGGTCGCCTCGATCCGTCCCTCGTTGACCGCCTGAACTGCCTCCGGATTCGACGTGAAGTAGGACGAGATTCCACACCGGATGCGCCCCTGACGGAGCAGCTTGCCCAACCCGCGGCCGGCCTCGCCGATGTTGTTCGAGACGATCGTCAGCTCCGTCGCGTCGGAGCTCTCGACCAGCGCATCGATCAGCACCAGCGGCGCGCCGACGAGTCCGAATCCGCCCACCATGACGGTGTCGCCGGAGCGAATGCGGGCGACAGCCTCCTCGGCCGGCGTCGTCGTCTTGACGGTCATGCCGTGATGTCCGGTGTCACGCCCGCCGCGCGCTGGAGACGCGGGAGGAGGCCCATCAGGTCGGTCTGGCCCATGCCTGCGGCGATGCACTCCTGGACGAGCTCGTCTACGCGCGCCGTCACCGGCAGCGGCACGCCGGCGTCGGCTGCGGCCGCAAGAGCCATCACGAGGTCTTTGTGCATGTTGTCGAGCGAGAAGGTCGTCGTGTAGTCCCGCCCCACGAGCGGCACCGACTTGTACTTGACGAACGGCGAGCCGGCTGCGCTGGCGCCCATGACCTCCAGCAGCGTCGCCCGGTCGAGCCCGCTCGCCTCGCCGAGGACCACCGCTTCCGCGATCAGCTCCGCCGTAGCGGCGACCATCAGGTTCAGGGCGAGCTTGAGCACCCGCGCCTGCTCTCCGTCGCCCACGTAGAAGACGTTCGGCCCGATGTCCCGCAACATCGGCTCGACCGCGTCGAACACGTCCCGGTCGCCCGAAACCATGATCGAGAGGTTGCCCGCGCGGACCACGCTCGGGTTTCCGCTCACCGGCACCCGCAGGTACGAGACCCCAGAGGCAGTCGCCTCCCGTGCGACCTCCGCGGACGCTGCCGGAGAGACCGTGCTCATGTCGATCAGCGTCCTACCGCTCCTCCCGCCGGCGAGCACTCCGCTCTCGCCAACGGTCACCGCCCGCAGCGCAGCGTCGTCCGTGAGCGACGTCATGCAGACGTCGGCGGTGTCCCAGACGGCGCCCAGCGACGGAGCCACGGTTGCGCCTACCCGCTCCAGTGCCTCCGTTCGCCCGGGGCTGCGGTTGTAGACGGTCAGCTCATGGCCTGCTGACAGCAGGCGCTCGGCGATGGGCTCGCCCATCAACCCCAGTCCGACGACCGCGACCCGCATCACACCACCTTCTCCCTCCGGCACCTGGCACCTAGATTCTATGATCGTTGTTGAACTCCGCTGGACAGCCGGCGGACAGCTCTGTCGTCGGAGGAGGTCTTATGCGTCTCGGATTTGTACTCCCGCTCATCGGCCCGTGGGCCGGCCCCGAAGCTTTGACGCGAGTCGCGACGCGCGCAGAGGAGCTCGGTCTCGACAGCGTCTGGGTGACGGACCGCAGTCTCTTCCCCCTCGATCCGCAAACCCCGTATCCCGGCGGGCCGCTGGCGGAGGTCTACAAGTGGTCGCTCGACCCGCTCGACTCGCTCACGTTCGTGGCGGGGCAGACGACCCGGATCGGGCTCGGGAGCAGCATCATCAACCTCCTCTGGTACCAGCCTGTGCTGCTCGCACGCCGGCTGACCACGATCGACGTGCTCTCGAACGGGCGTCTGGAGGTCGGTCTCGGCCAGGGCTGGTCGAAGGACGAGTACGACGTTGCCGGCACGCCCTGGACGAATCGCGGCAAGCGGTTCGACGAGGCGCTCGAGGCACTCAGCGCCATCTGGACGAGCGACCCTGTCGAGTTCCAGGGGAAGCACTATTCGATTCCCCGCTCGCACATCAGCATCAAGCCCGTGCAGAAGCCGCACCCGCCGGTCTACCTGGCCGCCTACACGCCCGCCGCGATGGCAAGGGTGGCGCGGTACACGGACGGCTGGCATCCGACCGGCATCCCGCTCGCCGCGCTCCCGGAGATGTTCGCGTCGATCAAGTCGATGGCCGACGACGCCGGGCGCGACGGCTCGGCGCTCAAGCTCGTCATCCGCGCCAACGGAGGACTGACCGACGAGGCGCTCGGTGACGACCGCTCCGACTTCTGGGGCACGCCGGAGCAGATCGGGGCCGACATCGCCAGGGCACGCGAAATCGACACCCACGAGCTGCTCTTCGACTTCACGTTCGACCCTGCCGTCAAGGGGGTGGACGACTTCCTCGAGCGGCTCGACGTCGTCGCGCGGGTCGGCAAGGGAGCCACTGCGGACGTTTCCGCCTGACACCCAGGCGATCTCGGACTAGGCCCCGGCCCCCGTCCAGCCGCGCCACTCGACGACGTCGAGCGCGAGGACGGGGGCAGCCGGGGGCTGCCGGCCGTACTGCTCGTACTTCTCGGACAGCAGGCGAAGCGCCCGCTCCGCCTCCGGGCCCCCGTCGAGCACCCTCGCGCGGCAGCGCAGCCGCACCCACCATAGCCGACTCCAATCCTCGTCGTAGTGGTCGACGAGCACGGTCGCGTCCGGCCTGACGCGTGCGTTCTCGATCCGCCGGAGGAGGCGAGTGCGCTTCGGCTTGGCATCCACCGCGGTGTAGACGATGTCCCCGTCGAGGACGAACACGATGGGGACCAGGTGTGGCCGCCCATCGGGGTCGATCGTCGCGAGCCGGGCCACGCGTGCCTCGACCGCCTGGCTCCGGAGGGCGGGCGCGCCGGACGTCAGGGCCTCGCCAACACCTCTGCGGCGATCCGGTCCGGCCCCGGGAGGAACGCATCCTCGAGAGGCGGGCTGTACGGGATCGGTGAATTGGCGGTCGCGATCCGCCAGGCATCGTCGAGGTCTCCGAGCGCATGCTCCGTGACCAGAGCCAGGAGCTCACCCGCCCAGCCGCCCGTGAGCGGTCCTTCCTCGACGACCGCGACGCGGTTCGTCTTCATGACCGACTCGATCACTGTCGCGAAATCGAGTGGCCGCAGCGTTCGCAGGTCGATCACTTCGGCGGACACGCCCCGGGCCGCGAGCAGGTCGGCTGCCTCCAGGCAGTCGTGAACGCCCTTCATCGCGCTGACGAGCGTGACGTCGTCGCCGCCGCGTACGACGTGCGCACGTCCGAGCTCGAGCGGCTCGTCGCTGTCGACATTGCCCCTGGTCGAGTACAGGCGCTTGTGCTCGAAGAAGACGACGGGGTTGTCGTCCCTGACGGAGGCCTTCAGCAGTCCCTTCGCGTCGGCCGGTGTGGCGGGGGCGACGATCTTCAGCGCGGGGATCCCCATCAGCCACGAGACCGGCATCTGCGAGTGGATCGCGCCGAAGCGCCCACCGGCACCGACGACCGAGCGGATGACGAGCGGCACGCCGTATCTGCCCTCGGTGAGGAAGTGGTACTTCGTCGCCTGGTTGATCAGCGAGTCCATGGACAGTGCAAGGAAGTCCCCGAACATGATCTCCAGCACGGGCCGCAGTCCCGTTACCGCGGCTCCGTACGCGGCGCCCGTCATCGCGAGCTCGGAGATCGGGGTGTCGAACACGCGGCTCGGGCCGTACTTCTCGTAGAGCCCCGGGGTGGCGGCGAATACGCCACCCGCGACGGCGACGTCCTCGCCGAAGAAGATCACACGCTCGTCGCGGGCGAGCTCCTCGTCGAGCGCGTCGCGAATCGCCTCCCGGAATTCGATCTCGGGCACGTCAGTCTCCTATCTGCGCCGGGCTCTCGAGGATCCGGCGCACACTCTGCAGGAATCGCGCCCCGTCGACGCCGTACACGATCCGGTGGTCACACGAAAGCGCGACGTCCATCAAACGCCGCGCGGCGATGCCGCCGTCCGGTGTCACCCACGGACGCAGTGCCACCTCGCCGACGGCGAGGATGGCCGCCTGCGGCCGGTTGATCACGGCGTTGAAGCGCCTGACGCCGAACATGCCCAGATTCGAGACGGTGAACGTGCCGCCGTCCAGCTCCTCGGTCGTGATCGATCGCGAGCGCACGAGCTCTGTCAGTCGGCGCGACTCGGCGGCGATCTCGGCCACTGATCTGGCGTCGGCGTCGAAGATCGTCGGCACGTAGAGCGCGTCGTCGGTGGCGACCGCGATTCCGACGTTGACGCGGGAGAACCGGAGCGCGCGCGTCTCGTCGTAGGACGCGTTCAGCACCGGGTGCTCGCGCAGTGCGAGCGCCACCGCCTTCACGACGAGGTCGTTGAACGAGGGCAGTGGATCGTGTCCGGCCGCGCGCCACTCCTCGCGCAGGCGGTGTGCGTGCTCCATGTCGATCTCGGCCTCGACGGTGAAGTCGGGGACCTCGGCTCGCGACTCCGACATACGCCGCGCGATCGTGCGCTGCGTGGCCGTGAGGTCGATCTCGGTGGCCGTGCCTCGTGGAGACTCGGCGACCGCCGTGCCCTGCCCATCGCCGCTCTGAGCCCTGACGTCGGCGCGCACGATGCGCCCGCCCGGACCGGTGCCGGAGACCGTCTCGAGCGCAACACCAAGCTCACGCGCCAGCCTACGCGCGACCGGCGTCGCCCGCGCCCGCGAACCGGATACGCCACGTTGGACAACGGGCTCCTCGCTCACGACCGGGGCTGGCTCCATCGGGGCCTGTGCCGGTTCCACGGGACTGGGCGCCGCAACTGCGTCGCCGGCCACCGTGATCCTGGCGATCGTCTCGCCCAGCAGGGCCGTGCCTCCGGCGGGAACGACGAGCTCGGCGATGACGCCCTCCACCTCGGCCTCGTAGACCATCGTCGCCTTATCCGTCTCCACCTCGACGAGAGGTTCGCCGCGTGAAACGTAGTCTCCCGGCTGCTTCAGCCACTCGAGGACAGTCGCGACCTCCATGGAATCGGAGAGGCGTGGCATCCCGATGTCGAGGAGCGTCGTGGTCTCGTGGCTCGACATTCAGCTAATGGCCGCCGGCATCCTCGTCGAGCTCGACCGAGCGGCTCGAGTGGTAGCGGCCCAGCACGACCCAGATGGCCTGGACGTCGATGTCGCCGTCGTTGTGCAGGCGGTGCGGGATGCTGGACTCGAACGAGATCGAGTCGCCGGGCTCGAGCACGTACTCCTCGAAGCCGACCGTGACGCCGAGGCGACCGTTGATCACGGTTCCGAACTCGCGGCCGTTGTGACGGACGAGTGTGCCCGCGGGGCTCGAGGCGCCGCCGACCGCGTACGTGGCGTAGAGGAACTCGACGTCTGGGTCGTTCCAGGCGGTCAGGCGCTCCCACCGGACTCCGGATTCGAGCTCGATCGCGCGGCGGTCGTGCACGCGCTGGACTCGATCGGTGGAAGGCTCGGGCGACGCGGCGCGGGTCGCCCGTCGAGAGCCGGTGGTTGCCTGCGGCGGTGTCGCCTGGCTCGATGCCGGCGGCGCAAACAGCTCGTCGAGCGACACGCCGAGCTCGCTGACGATGGCGTAGAGCGTCCGCACCGAGGGCTGGATCTTTCCGGTCTCGATCTGAGAGACGAGACTGGGGGAGACCTCGAGTCTCCGGGCGAGCTCGCGGAGGCTCAGTCCGAGGCGGTCGCGCTCCCTGCGGAGTCGCTCACCCAGCGGCGAGCTGGGAGTGCCGGCTGTGCCCGCCGAGCGGGGCTTGGCGGTGCGCTTCGCCGTGTCGCCTTCAACCATGGCACACCCTTCCGCGAGCCATCAGGAGCTGCCTCCTGCGCTGAACTCCGGAGCGTCGAGCGTCGCAGGGAACGGCGCGGCGAGCGCGGCAGCCTCGACCCGGTCGAGCTCGTCGTCGACTGCGCGGCTGATCCTCTCGAGCTGGTCGTCCTCGAGCCCGTGCGTCTCCCGCAGCCTGCGCTCGGCGACCACGAGCGGGTCGCGCTCCCGCCATTGATCGAGCTCACCGGGCGGGCGGTACTTGCCCGGGTCGCTCCGCGAGTGACCGACGAACCGATACGTCCGCGCCTCCACGAACTCGGGCCCGCCTCCTCCTCTAACCCTCTCGGTGATATCGAGCGCGGCTTGGCGAACAGCCCATACGTCCATGCCGTCGACCTCGGTGGTCGCCAGTCCCATGGCGCCGGCGCGCGCGACGATCGGGCCGGCGGTGACCGCCTCCGTCGGCGTGTACTCGCCGTAGCCGTTGTTCTCGCACACGAAGACGATGGGCAGGTCGAGCACCTTGGCGAAGTTCAGGCACTCGAAGAAGTACGCCTGGTTCGTCGCCCCGTCGCCGAAGTACGCGACGGCGATCGACCCGGAGCCGCGAAGCGCGAGTGCTGCACCCGTCGCCGCGGCGATGCTGCCGCCGACGATGCCGAAGCAGCCGAGGACGCCGTGATCCGGGTCGACGATGTTCATCGAGCCGGCGCGACCTCCGTTGACCCCGGTCGAGCGCCCGAGCAGCTCCGCCAGAAGCGCCTCCGGCTCGGTACCGCGCGCCAGGAGGTGGCCGTGGCCGCGATAGGTGCACGCGACCCGGTCCCCCGTGGTGAGAGCACTCCCGAAACCGACGGCGACGGCCTCCTGGCCCGAGTAGAGATGTGTCGTGCCATACACCTCCCCACGGAGGAAGAGCGACTGCACCCGGTCCTCGAACTTTCGGATCAGCAACATGAGCATGTAGAGGCCGATGTCGAGGCTGCCGTTCTCGGCCGTGATGGCCTCGTCCTGCTCGGGAATCACGCGCGCCACGTCACTTCGCGACGCTCGAGGCGGCGAGGCTCGGCGCCGGCTGCCGGGCGCCGTCACCGACCGCCGTGTCGAGCGAGGCCGTTCGGGGTGGCCCGAAATCCGCACCGCGCACGTACGTCGTACCCGTCACCAGCAGCTCGTCGGCCGGGAAGCGGGTGAGCACGCGCGGGCCTGTCGCGGTGACCGCGACCTCCTCCTCGATCCGCGCCGCCGAGCGCCCGTCCGACGCCGGGCAGTAGGTCTCGAGGGCGAAGACCATGCCGACCTCGAGCTCGACCGGTGCCTCGAGCGAGTGCATCCGCGAGATCATCGGGAACTCGTAGAGGCCGACTCCGAGACCGTGACCGAACTGCAGGCCGAACGCAGCGCGCTCGTCGGACATCCCGATCTCCTCCGCGGTGGGCCACACCTCCGCGATCCGGTCCGTCGTCACGCCCGCGCGGACGAGGTCGATGGCCGCATCGAGCCACTCGCGGCAGCGCTTGTAGGCGTCGATCTGCGACGGCGTCGCATAGCTGACGTTGAACGTGCGGTAGTAGCAGGTCCGGTAGCCCATAAAGGAGTGGATGATGTCGAAGAACGCCTGGTCGCCGGGCCGCAGGAGACGATCCGCGAACGTGTGCGGGTGCGGATTGCAACGGTCACCCGAGATGGCGTTGATCGCCTCGACGTGCTCCGAGCCGAGCTCGAACAGCACCTTCATCGCCGCCGCGACGACCTCGTTCTCGCGCACGCCGGGGCGGAGCATCCGGTAGATCTCCTCGTACGCCGCGTCGACGATCGCCGCAGCGTGGTCGAGCAGCGCGAGCTCGTCTTCGGTCTTGAGCCGGCGCGCGTGCAGCATCACCGGCTGCGAGTCGGCGACGTGGATCCCGTGCCTCTGCAGCGCGAGCAGCGTCGTCATGTCGGGGACGTCGAGACCCACCTGCTCCTCGTCGAGCCCCCGCGCGCGCAGCTCCTCGGCGACCATCGCCGCCAGAGCATCGGGGATCCCGGTCGAATCCGGCATGGCTCCACGCATCGGCGGCACCCACGCTCGCCAGCTCGACTCGGGCAGCCACGGGCAGTACAGCTTGTGGTGGCGGGCGGCCGAGCCGAAGTCCCACAGCACCGGATCGCCGCCCCCGCGGGGCACGAGTGCAAAGCGGATGTTCTTGTCGCGCTCCCAGGTCCCGATCGCCGTGCTCGTCACGTAGCGCAGGTTGTTGGGATCGAAGAGCAGCAGCGATCCCAGCTCCGACTCTTCGAGCGCAGCCTTGGTCCGCTCGAGGCGGTCGGCGCGAAGGCGGTCGAAGTTGACCCGCTGCTCCCAGTCGACCGCCATGGTCGCGCCACGCGACGCAATCGTCATCGTCCGCCTCCCGTGCGGGTCAGATGTTTAGTGATTCTGCACACAGCCCCGGGCACCGTCAATTCGCTACGAGACCTCCTCGCGGACGATGTTCGCGCCCTCGACGAGCGCCTTTAGCTTCATCTTGGCGACCATCCGCGGCAGCGGCTTCATGCCGCAGTCGGTGGAGAGAGTGACACGGTCGGCGGGCACGTGCTCCAGCACGAGGCGGATCCGGTCTGCGATCTGCTCGGGCGACTCGATCATCATGTTGCGGATGTCGAGCACGCCGGCCTGCAGCTCGAGATGCTCGGGCATCGTCGCGAGGAACTCGATCCCGGCCATGTCGCGGTTCGCGTAGTCGAGCACGAACTGGTCGATGCCGGGCGTGTCCCAGAAGTGCGGCAGCACCGTCTGGTACCCCTCGGGGAACGCGGAGCTGAGGATGTCGTTGCCCCACGCGTTGCCGAAGCAGAAGTGCCAGCCGATCTTGGCGTCGACGCCCTCGCAGCACTTGCCGATCACGTCGCGGATCCAGTCATAGTCCTTCTCGTCGCCGGTGAAGAGCGGCAGCCAGGCACCGAGATCCTCGAGTTGCAGGTACTGCGCACCGGCCTCCACGAGAGCTTTCATCTCGGCGTTGAAGACCGGCACCAGTGCGTAGCAGAGCTCCTGGGGGTCCTTGTAGTGCTCGAAGTAGACGTGCCAGGCGAGGTTCACGGGGCCGGCACCGACCGAGACCTTGATCGGCTTGTCCGTGTACTGCTTCGCGATCTGATAGAGGTCGACGAGCCTGATCGGGCCGTGCGTGACGGGGCCGCTGTTGATGACTCCGCCCCAGTCGTGGAGCAGCTCGAGCGTCTTGTTGCTTCGGTCGCCTTCGGAGGGGTGCGCCTCTCGCGCGGGCTCGAAGCCCCCGATTCGCTCGTACATGTACCAGCAGAAGGAGCCGATCACGCCGACGTAGTCGTCGTACGACATCTGGCCGTCGGTGACGATGTCGAGACCCGCTTCCTCCTGATCGCGGAGCACCGTCGCCGTAGCGTCGTGGTAGGCCTCCTCGTGGCGGACCTCCTTGAACGCCACGCGCACGTCGCGTCCGAGCAGCTGCTGGTGGTACCAGTGCGGTCGCGGGTACGAACCGACCATCGTGGTCGGAAGGAGCTTGTCAACGATCTTTTTCGGCATTGGCCCTCCTCGTCACGGGTTGGTGTCGGACGGTCCGGCGGCTCGTCAGCCGCAGCCCTGCGTTTAGTGTGAGCATACAGCCGTGTCTGCGTTCAAGCCGCCGGCGCCTCCCCTCCGCGCGGCCGTGGACGCCACGCGCCGGCTCGGCTGGCGCGGAAGCGGGCGAGCAGCTCGGGCGCCTGGTAGAGCACGAGCGCGAGCAGGATCAAGCCGCCGATCGTCATCTGCGCGTACTCGGTCGGCTGCTGGAAGAGGGGCAGCACGTTGTCGATCAGCGTCAAGAAGAGCGCCGCCAGCAACGTGCCGACGAAGGAGCCCCTGCCTCCTGCCAGGCTGGCACCACCGAGAACGGCGGCGGCGATGCTCTCGAGCGCCTGGTTCCCGATGAACGGTGAGCCGATCTGGACCTCGGCCGCGAGGTAGAAGCCGGCGATCGACGCCATCACCGAGCACGCGACGAACGCGAGGATCACGGTGCGGCCGGTTTTCATGCCGAGCCGGCGCGACGAAGTCTCGTCGAGACCGACCGCACGCAGCGCCATGCCCGTGCGCGTGCGATAGAGCCAGGCATCGGCGAGGATCGCGAGCAAGACGACGCCGATGAAGGCGAGTGGCGCGAAGCCCCAACTCGTCGTCAGCGTGCTGATGACGTCGCTCGAGATCGATCCCTCCGGGTGGTCTCGGAGCCAGAGCGACGCGCCCTGGAGGATGCTGAGTGTGGCGAGCGTGGCGATGATCGAGGGAAGCCGGAGCACGCGGATCAGCGTGGCGTTGAAGATGCCGGTGGCGAGCCCCACGCCCACGAGCGCGAGCGCCCCGGGAACGAGTGCGAGACCCGACGTCGCCGGCGACATCGTGTACGACGCCGTCACGACGCACATCGTCATCAGCGCTGCGACCGAGACGTCGAAGCCGCCGACGAGCAGCGCGCTCGTCTGACCGAGCCCGACGAGCGCGAGCGGCATGGTCGCCAGGAGGAGGTTACGGAGGTTGTAGCTCGTCAGGAACGCGTCGTTGTTCAGGGTCGCGTACAGACCCATGCCGACGATCAGTGTCGTCATGAGGGCGAGCGGCAGCACGCCGCGAAACCGCACGCCGAGGTGGGCGAGAACCTTCATACCGGCCCCGCCTCGTCCGGGTTGGCAGACCGACGCGCACCGGAGCCGACGATCGCCTCGACGATCCGGCGTTCACCGAGCTCGGTGCCCTGAATCTCGTCGACGATCCTCCCACGCGACATGACGATGACGCGGTCGCACAGACCGGCGAGCTCGAGCGGATCGCTCGACTTGACGACGGTGGCGACGCCTTCGTCGGCCTTTGCGCGGAGCGCGTCGTAGATGTCGAACCGTGCGGCGACGTCGACCCCCTGCGTGGGCTCCTCGGCGAGGATGACGTTCACCTGTCCGCGGAGGAACGGGCGCGTCAGCGAGACCTTTTGCTGGTTGCCGCCCGACAGTGACTGCACCGGCTGCTCGACGGACGCCATGCGAATGCCGAGGCGGTCGACGAGACCATCGACCGTGTGGCGCTCGCGCCGGCGGTTGACCAGCCCGAGGCGACCGAGCCGGCGCAGGATCTGAATCGTCGTGTTGGCGCGGACGCTGAGAACGGGGAAGAGCGACTCCCGCACCCGGTCACCGCTGAGCAACACGATCCCGGCGCTGAGTGGGCCGAGCGGCGATCTCGTATCGAGGTCGTTCCCGTTGCACGTCGCCCTGCCGGTGGCCCGTTCGACTCCGGCCAGCGCACGGAGGAACTGCACCTGCCCGTTGCCCTCGGCGCCCGCGATCCCCAGGATCTCGCCTTTCCCGACGTCCAGGTCGATCGGCCCGAACCGGTCGCCCTGCAGACCCGAGACCGCAAGCAACACCTCGCGCTTCTCTCCAGGTTCGTGCCGCTCCGGAAACGCGAGCTGGAGCGGCCGTCCGATCATCAGCGCGACGAGGCTCTCTTCGGTCATGGAGGCGGCTTCGAACGTGCCCTGGCAGATGCCGTCGCGAAGGACCGTGACCCGATCGGCGATGCCGAGCACCTCCGGCAGCCGGTGGCTCACGTAGACGATGCCGACGCCCGCGCGGCTCTGCTCGAGCACGAGCGCGTGGAGCTGCTCGACGTGCTCCGGTCCGAGCGCGGTGGTGGGCTCGTCGAGGAGGAGCACCTTCGGCTTGGCAAGCAGGACCTTGACGACCTCCAGCAGCTGCCGCTTGGCCAGCGACAGGGACCCGGTTGGCGCCTTCACCGGGACCTCGAGATCGAACTCCTCGAGCATCGCCGCGGCCCACTCGTCCATCCGTCCGTACTTCGGCTGCTGGTCGGCGGGCACAGCGAGATAGAGGTTCTCGGCCACCGAGAGGCCGAGGACGTGCGAGTAGCTCTGGTACGCGATGCCGAGGCCCAGCCTGAGGGCGTCCGTGGGAGAGCCTCGTCGGGGGCGCTGCCCCCCGATCTCGACGGCTCCCTCGTCCGCGTGGACGAAGCCGCTCGCGATTCCGAGCAATGTCGATTTCCCGGACCCGTTCTCCCCGACGAGCGCGTGGATCTCGCCCGCACGGCAGTCCACGCTGACGTCACGGACCGCCTGCACAGCGCCGTACGCCTTGGACACGCCGTGAAGGGACAGCACGACGGGGCTCGCAGGCCCGGGATTCGACATGTGCTCCTGACTCAGGTTCTCGTTCTGCTGTTCCTCCTAGGGGTACATCCGGTGGAGCAGGCTCAGCGGGACGAGTGACGTCGCGGAGCCCTCCTGCGGATAGCCCTTGACGCACGAGTCGCGCACCCTCTGGTTCTGCAGCTGGATCGGGAACACGATCGTGGGCGGGATCTTCGCCCCCTTGAGCTTCATCATCGCGGCCGTGAAGGCGACCCGGATCTGCGAGTTCCCTCCGGTGTAGTAGTACATCTGGAGCTTCGGGTTGTTCAGCTTGTCGAACGCGCAGCCCATGCCGACGTCGTCCGTCCTGAGCGTCAGCACGGCGTTGAACGGCAGACCCGCGGCCTGGTAGGCCGCGAACGCGCCCTGGGCCATGCCGAGTCCGTACTCGTAGCTCCAGCCCTTGATATCGGGGTATTTCGCGAGGATGCCCGCAACGACCTGTTGCACCTTCGACGGATCCCAGTTCGTCGGCTCGGTCGCGACGACGTGGATGTTGGGGTTGAGTGCCGGCCGTTCGCAGGTCTGCCAGCCGAGGGAGAGCGGGTTGCCAGGGAAGCCGCCGAGGAACGCGATGTTGCCGGACTTGACCTGTGTGTTCATGACGTACGCGTACACCTTGCCGAGCGCGCACGTGTCCTCACCGACGACCGTCAGGTAGTTCGTGCCGGGTCCGGTCACGTAGCCCCAGGCATACGTGGCAACGGGGATTCCTGCGTCGGTGGCCTCCTTCATCACCGGCAGCATGGCGTCACCGAAGTCCGGGTAGCTGACGATCAGGCTGACGTGCTGTGCGATCGCTGCCTTGAAGTCGGCGATCCCCTGGTTCAGGTCGGAGTGGGCGCTGCGGTAGATGATCTTGCCTACGTCTGGATACGTCAGCGCCTGGAGGATGAACTCCATCTTCGAGATCTGGCGGTAGACGTTCTCGCCGAACTGTTCGATGTAGGCGACGGTGAGCTTGCCCTTCGTCCCCGTGCTGCAGCCGTTGTTCTTCCAGCACTTGAGCGCCAGGTCGTAGTTGACCTTCTTGTCGGCGCGGCCGAAGGCGGCCAGCGCGATGTTGCGCGCCGTCGGGTTCTTCGGAAGCAGCGTGGCCTTGAAGAGCGTCTTCTTGAGGGTGGCGACATTGGCCTTGTACACCTCGCCGTAGCCGCCGCCCTTGCCGATCGTCGCCGGCGGCTTGGCGGCCGCCGCCTTGGTGGCCTTGGTGCCGCCGCTGCTCGACGCGGCGAGTGCAAGCGTCGCCGCGAGCACAACGACCCCGAGCACGATCAGCACCGGGCCCTTGCGCCGTGCCGCCGGCTCCTTGCGTACGTGCATCGTTCCCTCCTCTCGCGAGCCTCAGCTCGTGTTTACGTTCATTCCAGATTGGGCGCGCGCCGACCCTGGGACCGGCCGCAGGAGTCGGCCGAGAAGCGACGCGACGCGGTCGCCCGAGACCAGCATCCCGACGATGATCGCGGCGCCGAAGACGATGAACTGCATGGCCGTCGAAAGGCCGAGGATGAGCAGCATCTGTGTCAGGAACGTGAGCGCGAGCGCTGCCATCCAGGTCGAGGTCGCGCTCGCGAGCCCACCCGCGAGCGAGGCGCCCGCGATGACGACGGCGGCGATCGGCGCGAGCAGATAGGCCGCGCCGAAGGCCGGATCGATGTTGATGCGGATCCCGGCCAGCAGGATCGCCGCGCAGGCGTAGAGGACGCCGGCCGCCGTGTAGGCGAAGACGACGTGCGTCCGGACGCGCAGACCGGCCATCCATGCCGCTCGCGGGTTCGCGCCGACCGCCTGGAAGCGCCGGCCCGCCGCCGTGTAGCGGAGCAACAGCGCCAAAAGAAGGGTGATTCCCGCACCTGTCCAGAAGATGACGCTGATGCCGAGCGGCTTTTCCGCGGACCACGACGAGAGCGCCTCCGGCACCTGGGACGAGTTCGTCACCTCGCGCGAGTAGCGGAGGCTCCAGGCGAGCACGATCTGCCCCACGGCCAGCGTCACGATCAGCGGGTTCAGCCGCAGGATCCCCACCAGGATGCCGTTGGCGAGCCCCACGCCGGCGCCGAGCGCGAGGCACGCGAGCAGCCCGAGCGCCAGCCGATGGTTAGAGCCCACGCTCACACCGACGATCAGGTTCCCTCCGAGGGAGATCACGCCCGGGGTGGAGAGGTCGATGCCTGCGTGCATGATCACGAGCATCTGCCCGAGCGCCGCGACCGCCAAGACGGTCATGTAGGGCAGGACGTATGCCCAGGCAGTGTGCTGGAGCGCGTCGGGCGCGATGATCGCCGCCACGATCGCAAGCACACCGGTGGCGAGCCAGATCGGGAGGAACCGCGCTGCGACGACGCCACTCGCGATGAACGTTCGAGCGGGTGCTCTCATGTTCCGGGACAAGGCGACGGGGAAGGGCTAGCCGCGACCAGGCATCCATTCTGTGCAGGTGCCGGGAGAAGTGTCAACACCGGCTGAACGGCGCCGTCCCTACAGGAGTTCCGCAAGGTACTCCCAATCGCGCTCGAACCGGTACGAATGGCGATCGGGTGGCTGCGGCGCCGAGGTCTCGAGCCAGCGCACGCGCCCGCCGCGGGTCTCGTAGAAGGCGTGGATGCATCCGACGCCGGTCCAGAAGACATCACCCGGCTCGAGCGTGTAGCGGTCCCCGTCGGCGACGACGTCGACGGCCCCGTCGAGCATGTAGTAGGACTCCTCAAACGGATGATCGTGCGGGTGCGCGACTGCGCCCGGCTGGTAATCGACCATGAACATCGTCGAGAGCTGGGCGTCGAGCCGCTTGTCGACGAGCATCTTGACCGCGATCCCGCTGTACGCGAGCACGGCGGTCGCCATGCTCGCGGAGACGGTCGGCGCGCTGACCTTCGCGCCCTGCTTGAGCCGGTCGAGGTCCATGTCCTCGCCGCCGAGGACGAAGAGGTGGCGGTTGCGCGGGTCGCGAACGTCGAGCGTGTCCGCGTCGGTCGTGGGAGCCGGGCCAAGGAAAAACGTGTCGGGTGGCTGCGTGGCGTCCCGCGGTCGGGGGGAGGCCATGTCGATCCAGCGGGCCTCGTCGCCGTCGTTCCGCCAGGCGTGCCGCATCCCGACCGGCACGATCCCGCAGGCGCCGGGCCGCAGGCGCACCGCGCGGCCGTCCAGATCGAGGCACGGCTCGCCCGCGAGCACGTAGAAGCTCTCCTCGTACGAGTGGACGTGCAGGTCGACGTGCCCGTCGGTGAGCGTGCTCAAACCGAGCGCCATGTGCACTGCGCCGGTCTCGACGCCGACGAGCGGTGCGCGTGCGTAGTTCTCGGAGTGAACCTCGTAGGCCAAGGTCGGCGTGATCTCGTGGGCGCGCGCCAGGTGGTAGCGCTGCGTCACAGCATGATCCAGCCGCCGTCGACCGTCAGGTTGACGCCGTTGACGCTCCGGTTCTCGAGCAGGAACGCGGCCGCGTCGGTCACCTCGGCCATCGTCGCGAGGCGTCCGGTCGGCGTGCGTGCGACCACTGCGCTCAGGTCCTTGCCCGCCCAGAACGGGCTGTCGCCGACGATGCCCGGGTGCAGCGCGTTGACGCGAATGGGGGCGAGCTCGATCGCGAACGTCCTCACCATCGTCGTGACGGCGCCGTTCACCGACGTCACGGTCGTCGAGCCCGGATAAGGGCGCTCTTTCGCCATGCCACCGAAGAGGAGGATCGACGAGTCGTCGTGCATCCGAGCGCAGAGCGCATGGACGACCTCGGTGTAGCCGACGAGCTTCAGCGTGACGAGCCGCACCGCGCGGTCGACGTCGTACTCCCGGGCGCTGTTCGCGTCACGCTCGATGGCGGCAAGGACGAGGAAGTCGACGGTCGCGATGTCGCCGAGCTCGTCCGCGATCGCGTGCGGCTCGGAGAGGTCGAAGCCGATGCCGCGTGTGTTGCCGCCGATCGCGGCAGCCACCGACTCGGCGCGCGCCCGGTCGCGACCGCTGATCACGACCTCGCGGCCGCCGTCTGCGTAGTGCTGTGCGATCTCGCGCCCGATGCCGGCCGTTCCGCCTACGACGACGACTGCTCCGTCGGACATTTTCTCCCTCATTCGACGCGCCCGACCGTTCGGCGAACCTTAACGCACACCGGACATGCGCCACCTCCAACACCGCGAGGGGACGAGTTCCTCCGGCTCAGGGCGTGCCGTTGCTGCGGCCGCGCTCCAACACGAGCCTGGCCGCCTTGTCCACGCGGCGCTGCGACGATTCGATCTCGATCAGCTGGCGAGCCTGGCGAGACAGCCGCTGGACAGGAGTCCAGGGAACCTCCTCGCTGATCACCTCGACGGCGATGCGCGCGGCGCTCTCCGCCAGGACCGCTCCGATCACCGCGGGCATCCGCGCATCCCTGCATGCTCCGGCCAGCGTGTGTGCCAGACGGACGGTCTCGACCGCGAGCCGCTCGACGCGCACGAGCTCGCATTCGTCGTCCGCCGAGCTCGTCTCCACGTCTGTGACGCGTGCCGCGAGCGCCCGCACGTCCGCCTGGAAGCGTCCGGCGCCTGCCCAGGCGTCCGCCTCCTTCGCGGCTGCATCGTCGAGGAGCTCGAGGGCGAGGACAAGCGAGTGGCTGGCCGCGTGCGGATGGAGCGGTGAAGCGGTAGCCACGGGCGCATCATAGAGTGTTCAGCGATACGTGACACGCGTTCAACTCCAAGTCGTGGAATAGAGTGACTACGCTCGGTTCGCGGACGTTCAGCGAGGATGACGTGCACACGATGGCGGTAACGAACATGCGGCGCCTGGCGGGGTGTGAGCTCGGTGGGTGGTAGACGTTTGCTGGTCATTGGAGCGCATGCGGCGGATTTCGTCTGGCGCTCCGGCGGCGCGATTGCCGTAGCCACCGCGGCGGGCGGGTCGGCGTACGTGATCGCGCTCTCGTACGGCGAGCGCGGCGAGTCGGGCGAGCTGTGGCGTGACCCCGACCAGACGGTCGAGAACGTGAAGCGGATACGCCACGGCGAGGCCGAGCGCGCGGCGGCGGCGCTCGGGGCCGGGTTCCGGTGTCTCGATCTCGGCGACTACCCGCTGGAGGTCGAGGGCAGTGATCTGATCCGGCTCGCCGACGAGATCCGTCAGCTCGCCCCCGATGTGATCGTCACGCACACCGATCATGACCCGTTCAACCCCGATCACGCAGTTGCGTTCCACGCCGTGGAGCGCGCGCGTGCTCTGGCAAGCGGTGCGGGAGTTCCGAGCGCGTTCGCGACGGTCGCGCCGCCGGCGCTCTTCTGGTTCGAGCCTCACCAGCCGGAGCTGTGCAACTTCACTCCGTCCACGTTCGTCGACATCACGGCGGTGATCGACCGCAAGCTCGAGGCGATGGAGCAGATGGCCTCGCAGGCCTACCTCCGCGACTACTACAGCCAGCGGGCCGAGCAGCGCGGCAACCATGCGCGGCGCGCCTCCGGCGACTCGTCGATCCAGTTCGCCGAGGCGTTCCAGCGGGTGCTGCCGCAGGTGGTGCCCACCCTGTGAGCAACGTCTACGCCGAGCTCGCAGAGCTCGGTGTTGCGACGGTCTTCGAGGCGTCGGGGCGGAGCGGCCTGATCGACGTGGATCTCGAGCGGATCGTGCCGGGGACGAGGGCGGCCGGTCCGGCGCGGACGGTGCGCTGCGGCGACGGCGACAACCTGATGGTGCACGCCGCCATGGCGCACGCTCGAGCGGGCGACGTGCTCGTCCTGACGATGCCGGCGCCCAAGCCCGTGGCGCTCTTGGGCGACCTTCTCGCGACACAGGCGAAGGTGCGAGGTGTCGTGGCGGTGCTCGTGGATGCGGCGGTGCGCGACGTCGACGAGCTGCGCGCGCTTGGCTTGCCGGTCTGGTCGCGATACATCCGCGCGCGAGGCCCGGACAAGAACGTGGTGGGCGAGCTCGACCAGCCGGTCGAGGTCGGCGGCGTCACCATCAGACCCCGCGACGTCGTCGTGCTCGATGCGGACGGGGCGGTCGTGGTCGAGCGGGAGCGGGTGAACGACGTGCTCGACGCTGCGCGACAGCGCTCCGACGTGGAGCGGGAGAAGCGCGCCGAGCTCGAAGCGGGCGCGCTCTCATACGACCTCGACGGCCTCCGCGAGCGCGTCGAGGGCGTCTCGTCGCACGGAAGATAGGTAGCCGCCGCTCGCAATCTGGGCGCACGGACGACGCGGCGAAAGAGCACGCGCGGTCGCGACGGGCTCGGCTCGTGCTACGCGTCGTCACCGCCTGGCTTGCCCGATAACCGACCCGGGCGAATGCGGCGCGAAGATGAGGCAATCGCCTCATGCGCACCGATGTCCGCCCCGCCTAGATTCTGCTCGTCTATTCGAGAGCGACGGGCGAGGTCGTGATGAGTCTTCGAAGCAGGTTTTTCGCGTTGACCTACGATCGCCAGCTGGCGAAGGTCGAGAAGGCCGGCCTCCGCGCGCTGCGGGAAGTGTTGATCGGGCAGGCGAGCGGTCAGGTGCTCGAGATCGGCGCCGGGACGGGCGCGAACCTGCCGCTCTACGGGCCGGCTGTCGCGTCGCTGACGCTGACCGAGCCGGAGCGGCCCATGCTCCGCCGTCTGGAGCGGCGTGCGCGTGACCATGCACCGGCTCCGACGGTGCTGCGTGCTCCCGCCGAAGACCTCCCGTTTGAGGACGGGACGTTCGACACCGTGGTCTCGACTCTGGTTCTGTGCGGCGTGAGCGACCAGCCTCGCGCGCTTCGCCAGCTCCGCCGCGTGCTGCGACCGGGAGGCCGCCTGCTCTTCCTCGAGCACGTCAGGTCGGAGGAGCCGAAACTCGCCCGCCTGCAGGACCGGATGAACGGCATCAACCGCTTCGTCGGCGGCTGTGACTGCAACCGGCCGACGCTCAACTCCATCCGGGCGGCCGGCTTCGACGTCACCGAGATCGAGCACACCGAGATGAAGAAGGTGCCCCGCTTCGTGCGTCCGCTCATCGTCGGGGTCGCCATGCCGACCCCGTCAGCGCACAGCGCCTGACTGTCACGCTCCCCCGGACGGTGACCCCGTTCTTACTGTTACGCCACCGGCAACCGGCAGCCGAGTCGCCTGGAGAACGGCGAGGTCGTCGACATTCCGCTCTGGGACGGCTATGCCGGCAGACGGGCAGCCCGTGTTCTGGTCAGCGCTGTCGCACCCGTATTCGACATCACGTTCACCGACGCCGACCGTTCTCGCCTCGACGCGCCGCACGCCCGCTGCCTCCAGGTGTTTCTTCCTGACGCGAATGAGTGGGCCACCCTCGTGGCGCACGTGAGGCCGGACCACCGGCATCCCGTCGCCGATTTCGGCCGAGCGGGGTCCTCACCGTCAGCACGTGGTTCGCGACGAACCAGAGGGCGCGCAGGATGGCGCGGGCGGGGCGGCCTTCGATGTCGAAGGGGATCTCGCCGCGGAATGGGCCGGAGCGCACCAGCGAGCTCCAGCGAGACTCCGTCGTCGTCCCCGAGCTGTCGACACGCGAGTGCAATGAGCACGCGGGCGCACGCACCTTCGTACGGTGCTCCGAGCTCCTGCCACGAATGGACCGCACGCCTGAGGGCCACGATCGCGTCGCCCGGCCGGTCCCGGGCCAGCTCGACGGCTCCCCGGGCATGTGCGGCCATCGCTCCCAGCATCGTCGTGTCGAACTGCTCGGCAACGCTCTCCAGGTCCGAGCACGCGGCATCCGCCTGGTCGAGTTGGCCCTCTGCAAGGGTGATCTCGACCTGCGCGGGCAGCACGGCAGCTCGATCGAGAGGCTTCGTGCGTTCCGCAACCGCTCGGGCGATCGCGGCCGTCGCGGCGCCGCCTCGTCCCTGCGCGAGGCGAAGCAGCGCCAGACTGGGCTGCGGCTCGTAGCCCAGCTGGCTGGCACGGCGGTACGCATCCTCGGCAGCGGCATCGTCGCCCTGCGGCCGGTGAACCTCGCCTTCGCGGTAGAGCGCGTACCCAGCAGCTGACTGGTCCGTCGTCTCCGCGAAACGTGTCGCCGCCTGCCGCGCTTGCTCCAGTGCCTCCTGCCAGGAGCCGCGAATCTGCAGGATCTCAGCCCGGGGGAGGAGGCATCGTCCCGTGAACGCGAGCAGCTCGGGCTGCCTGTCACACCACTCGCTCAGCGCCGTCGTCCATTCCGCCGCGCGCTGGACCTCGTAGACCGCGCGGCAGGCGGCGATCGTCCCGCAGTAGACGATGCCGGTCACGAGCGGAGAGAGGGCGTATCCCGTGACCGTCACCATCGCCTCGTCGAGCAGCGCCAGCCCCGCCTCGACCTTGCCGGATCGGATCAGGATCTCTCCGTGCTCGTGGGTGGCGAGCGCGAAGAGGTCGGGCTCGCGGAACCGGTCGCCCATCTCGGCGGCCGCGTGAGCGGTCTCTGCGGCTGCCGCGAGGTTTCCCTCAGCTCGTGCCGGAACACCTCGGGAAGAAGGAGATAGCCCCGCTCGACGTTCTCCCCCTCCTCGTGCTGGAGCAGGCGGTGTGCGCGCGCGAACCAGCCCGTCGCGCGTCCCATCTCGCCGCGACGTGCGAGCCAGACGCCGATCCAGAACGCGCAGCGAACCGCACGCAGCGTCGCGCCGGCGTCGCAGTTACCGTAATGGGCACGCTCGAGGATGCCCAGCCACTCCTCGTCGCGACCGAGCATCGACGCCGCCGTCGCCATGAGCTCGAGATCCGAGGCGCCAAGCGGAGTCGACGAGTCTGTCTCGGTGAACGTGTCGTACGCCTCCCGCCATGCATTCGCGGCGAACGCATCGCGGGCAGCCTCGAGAAGCACGCTCGGATCGCCTGCAGCACCCGAGTGCGGCACGGACGGGACTCTACGTGACTCCTGCTCGGGTGATGCCTGTTTCGTACGCGAGGATCACCGCCTGAATGCGGTCTCGCAGCTGGAGCTTGCGGAGAATGTGCGCGACGTGGGTCTTCACCGTTCCGTCGGTGAGGAACAGCTGCTCGGCGATCTCCGCGTTCGAGCGCCCACGGACGAGGAGAAGGAAGACCTCCTGCTCGCGCGCAGTGAGCTCGTCGAGCGGTTTCGCCTGCGCGGCCGTCGGTGCGCTTCGGGCGAACTCCTCGATCACTCGGCGGGTCACCGACGGCGCCAGAAGCGCGTCACCCCTGGCGACGAGTCGAACCGCGGAGACGAGCTCCTCCGGCGCCGCATCCTTGAGAAGAAAGCCGCTCGCGCCGGACCGAAGCGCCTCGAACACATACTCGTCGAGGTCGAAGGTCGTCAAGATGAGCACCCGCGCCTCGGGCGAGCCGGCGACGACGCGTCGCGTCGCCTCCAGCCCGTCGAGGGTCGGCATGCGGATGTCCATGACGACGACCTTCGGGTGCGACCGTCGCGCGAGCTCGACCGCTTCCGCGCCATCTGCGGCCTCGCCGACAACCTCGAGGTCGGGCTCTCGATCGAGGAGCTGTTTGAAACCGGCTCGGACGAGCAGCTGATCGTCGGCGATCAGGACGCGGATGCTCACGCGAGTGGAAGCTGGACACGGACGAGAAAGCCGCCCCCGTCGAGCCGGCCAGTCTGGACCGTGCCTCCGAACAGGGCGGCTCGCTCGCGCATCCCTGCAAGGCCGTGTCCGTCGCCGTTCGCCGCCGTTGCAACGTGTCCGTCGTCTGTGACCTCGACCTCGAGCGCGTCGGCGCCGTACCGCAGCACGACCTGAGCGCGTGTTCCGCCGGCATGTTTGAGGGAGTTCGTCAGCGCCTCCTGCACGATCCGGTACGCCGTCGAGTCGACGCCGGGCGGCAGTGCGGTCTGTGTGCCCTCGACCCGCAAGAACACCGGGAGGCCGGCGGCTTCCATCGTGTGGGCGAGCGCGTCGACATGCGAAAGGCTCGGCGGAGGGGCGAGCTCGGCGCCTTCGCCGCCCTGGCGCAGAACGCCTACCAGGCGGCGCATCTCCGTCAGCGCCTGCTTGCCTGTCTGCTCGATCGAGCGGAGAACGTCATGAATGGAGGAGAGTTGGTCGTCCAGCAACTGACGCTCGACCCCGGCCTGGACGACCATCACGCTCACGCTGTGTCCGATGACGTCGTGCAACTCGCGCGCGATCCGTACGCGCTCTTCGGCTGCTGCAACGCGTGCGTTTGCATCTCGTTCTCATTCCAGAACGCTCGCGCGTTCCTCGAGGGCAGAGGCGTACAGCTGCCGCTTGTTCACGAAGCGCCCGGCTAGCCAGGCACCACCGAACGTGACGACAGGCAGCAGGAAATCGTCGAGCCCCAGCCAGACGAGTCCCGCGGCGATGCTGACGATCCCACCCACATAGGGCTTCCAGCGTTCGCCGTGGAGCGCAACCGAATAGGCGGCCACCAACCACGTGACGAGCTCCAAGTCCGGCGATGGGGTCGAGTCGCCGAGGGCGATCGACTGGCCAACGAGCGCGCCCATCACGAGGAACGTGACGAGCAGCGGATCGCGCCGGCGCCAGGCGAGGGCGACCGTCATCAGCAATGCCGCCGGGGCGTAGATCCATTTCGAACCGGTCAGGTAGTGACCGGATGTCCAGATCTCGAGGAGGACGATCACGGCGAGCACCGAGGCGAGCGCGCCGTCGCTGGCGAGCGGATGGTCTTGCAGCACCCGGACGCCTGCCCGGATCCGAGACATGACGGGCAACCTAACGGAGCGTCGGTCGATCCGCATCGGCCGCGCGGGAGAGAACATGGGGCCAAAGTTCCCCCATTCGGCAGACGCCGAGATCTGCCCAGCGGCAGGCGACTCAGCCCATCTCCCCTCGTACGCTCGGTCTCGCTAATCGACTACGAGGAGGAGGACATGTTCAATCCGTCTCGACCGCTTGTGCTCTCGATCGTGTTTGTCGCCTGCGTGGGTCTCGTGCTCGGCCTTGCGACCGATGTCGGTCTCTTCGGCTGGGCGCTCACGGTCGTGCTCGCGCTTTATCTGGGAGCGGCAGGCGTCGCGCGCAGGACACGGCCGCGAACCGGCTCGCGGGGGACCGCGGCCTGAGACGCCCTCCGGGCCGGCGGCGCGGCTCGTCGCCAGAAGAGTGCCGGCGTGGTCGAGCGTCGCGCTATCGTCCGCCAGCGTGAACGAGAAGCACGTCCTGATCCTCGGTGCCGGCTTCGCCGGTCTGGAGCTGGCGGTCCGCCTCTCCGAGACGCTGGCCGACGAGGTCAGCGTGACGCTGATCGATCAGAACGGCGCCTTCTACTTCGGCTACTCGAAGCTGGACGTCCTCCTCGGCCGGAAGACGGCCGGTGAGGTCCTGCTCCCGTACGCCGACATCGCCAAGGATGGAGTCGACTTCCGCCAGGAGCGCGTGACGTCGATCGATCCGGAGACGCGGCGCGTCGAGACCGACCGGCAGTCGTACGAGTCCGATGTCCTCGTCGTCGCGCTGGGAGCGGACTACGACTTCGCCGCGACGCCGGGCTTCACCGAAGGTGGCTTCGAGTACTACTCGCTTGCTGGCGCAGAGCGCCTGCGCGATGCGCTTCCCGAGTTTCAGTCGGGGACGATTGTGATCGGGATCCTCGGCCATCCGTTCAAGTGCCCGCCTGCCCCCTTTGAGGGCGCGCTTCTGCTGCACGACTATCTCGAGCGACGCGGGATCAGGGAGGCGGCGGAGATCCGGGTGCTCGGACCGATGGCGGCTCCCGTACCCGTCACCAAGGAGGTCTCGCAGAGCATCCTCGACGCGCTCGCCGCACGTGGGATCGAGTACGTGCCGAACCAGCACATCACGGCACTCGACAGCGAAAGCAAGCAGGTGCGGCTCGCCGAGGGCGCGAACGTTCCCTATGACCTGTTCGTCGGCATCCCCGTCCACCGCGTCCCCGGGGTGGTCGAGGCCTCCGGGCTCGCGGTCGACGGCTGGATTCCCGTCGACCGCACCAACCTGGCGACGCGCTTCGCCGACGTCTACGCGCTCGGCGACGTTGCCGGTGCTCCCACCGCCAAGGCGGGCGTGTTCGCCGAGTCCGCCGCCGCGGTGGTGGCCGACGACATAGCCGCACGACTTCGCGGTGGTGCGTCGCCCCGGCCCTGGGAGGGTGCGGGTAGCTGCTACATCGAGTTCGGCGGCGGGGCAGTCGGCAAGGTCGAGGCGAACTTCCTCGGCGGGCCGGCGCCGACCGCGCGCCTCGTCGGCCCCTCGTTGGAGCTCGCGAAGGAGAAGGAGGCGTTCGGGGCCACCCGCCGCGAGCGCTGGTTCGGGCGCGCCGGCTGAAGGTCCGCGCGGGACGGTCTATACCCCGCCGTGGCTGCGGCGGTCGTGCGCGTGGCGATCCGCCTCTGCGTCGACCCACGCCTGGTCGTACACGAGATCCGGGAAGTCGCTCTCGATGTCCCTGGCGACGCCGTCCCGGCCGGCAGCCTGAGCAGCGAGGACGATCTCGAGCGCGTGGAAGGCGTGCTCGGGCCTCGTGATCGGCGACCGGCCCATCTCGATGCAGTCGACGAGGTGACGCAGCCCCTCCGTCCACTGCCACTGCGGGTTGCTCTCGGGGAAGACCCGCCAGGATGCCTCCTCGTTCCGCCACAGCTCCCACCCCTCGGGAGCCCAGTCGTCGCCGAGGAGCTGGATCGTCCCCTCGCTGCCGTAGACCTCGATCGCCGGCGAGCGGTACTTCTGCATCGTGAACCCGGTCGTGACGGCCGCGAAGCGCGAGTCTCCGAAGTCGAGAAGCACCTGCGCGTTGTCGTCTGCCTCCACACGCACCGGATGCCCGTTGACAGTGCGCTCGGGGACCGCGACGCCGACGAGCGCAGTCACGCGCCGCGCCGGCCCGAAGAGACCGCAGAGGCTCGTGATGTTGTAGATGCCGAGGTCGAAGAGGGAGCCGCCGCCCTCCCGGTAGAACCATTCCCCCCACCACGGTCCGGCCCAGCCGTAGCGTGCGCGGGCGGTCAGGAGCTTTCCCACCTTTCCGTCGCGGACCGCCGCTTGGACGGCGCGGAACGTGGGGCTGAGGAGGATGTGTGGTGCGCAGACGAGCAGGCCAGGCCCGTGCTCCGCGAGCTCGACCAACCGCTGCGCCTCGTCGAGCGAAGTCGCCATCGGCTTCTCGACAAGGACGTGCTTCCCGGCTGCGAGCGCCTGCGCCGCCAGCGGGCCGTGCTCGTTCATGCTGGTGAGGACGAGCACAACGTCGACGTCATCGCGCTCGATCACCTCGGCGGCGTCGCCGAGGTCGGGATCGACGTCGTAGTGCGCTGCTGCTCCGCGCCGCTTCGTGTCGTCGATGTCGAACACGGCGGACACGTGCAGCCGGCCGGCGGCACGAAGTCGCTCGATCATCCCCCGGTACGGGCCTGCGAAGACACTGCCGCAGCCGAGCACCCCGAGCCCGGCCGTCACACTGACTGCCTCGCGACCGCGTAGTAGTCGTCGGTCCAGGCCGGCCGGTCGACGTCGAGTCCCCGCCGGAGGCCGATGTGGCCGCTCAGGGCCGCGGCCGGCACGAACGTAGTGACCGCTGCGAGGCGGCGGTCCCCCTCGCCGGGTGGGGTTCGGAGCACCGTCGCACCGCGCGCGGCGCAGATCCGCTCGGCCTCCTCCAGCAGCGGATCTGTCCCCAGCGCCACGCTGAGCGCCAGATGCCCCGGCGCGAGCGCCATCATCGCCGAGGTTGCGCCCTCACGGGTCTCGACGCCCTCGGCCGGGATGCCGGCGACCTCCTTGAGCAGGAGCGCGGCCTCGAGCGCGGCTACCCAGCCGGGACCGGTGCCGAAGGCGATCGCAACAGTCGGCTCGAGAGCGCCGGCGTTCCCGAGCCATTCGCGCGTCTCCTCGAGCGACCGCGAGACGCGGCTCGGGAGCTCGGCGACCTCGCGGCCAAGCGTCTCGTCCGCCGTCACGTCTGCCCAGATCGCCAGCGCAGCGGCGACACCACCACAGAAGGCCTGCGTGTGCGTCACAGCGCGCTGGTTCAAGACGCGCACCAGGGCTCGCTCGCGTGCGCGTGTGCCGAGAGTGGAGCCGGCGGTCGCGGTGATCGTCGCGACGGGCGCCGGGAGGTCTGCCGCGGCGGCTTCGACGAGGTCTCGGAACTCACCCGACGACGAGACCGCAAGCAGTACGTCGCCCGGTCGCCAGCGAAAACCGCCCCGGGCCAGCAGGCCGCTCGGGACGGCGACGATGTCAGGACCCGCGGATCCCTCGAGCGTAGCCAGCCAGAGCGCCATCGCCACGTAGTACGCGGCGCCGTTTCCGCTCGCGACGATCCGGCGGACTCCCTCGGCACCGAGCATGTCCGCGACCTCTCCGAACCCCTCGTGAGCGTCGAGGGTTGCTGCCAGCGCGTCGGGCAGCTCCTCCAGGTCACGCCGCAACCCCGTTTCGGCTAGCACGAGCGGTGAGGCTACCCCGCGGCTCGAGCGACTGCGCCGAGTGCGGCGCCGACGATGCCGCCGTCGGCACCGAGCTTCGAGCCGACGAGCTCGAGCGGCGGCTCGGCCGGATACGCGACGCGTCCGGCCAGCTCGTGTGCGACACGCGCGCGGAAGCCCGCGTCGCCTCCGAGACCTCCGCCGAGGACGATCAGCGCCGGGTCGAGGGCGTTCGCGAGCACCCCGAGTGTCTGGCCGAGCGCGGCGGCCGCGGAGGCGACGAGCCCGTCGTGGTCACTCCGCGCGAGCACGTCCTCCGCCCGTTCGAGGCCGGAGAGCTGTTGGAGTGCTCGGCCGCTCGCGACGGCTTCGACCGGAGGTGCGCCGAGGACGACGGCTTGCCCCCGTGCACCGGCGTACGGCTCGCCGTCGATGACGAGGCAGGTGCTCGCCCCCGAGCCGAGGATCACGTACAGGAACGGCGACCGTCCGGCACCGGCGCCGAACCGGGCCTCTGCGCGGGCGGCGGCGCGCACGTCGGACTCGAGGGTCACCTTCGGCGCGTCGATCGCGGACGCGACGTCGAGGTCGCGCCAGTCGACGGTGTCCGCGCTGCCGGGACGACCTTCGAGGTCGACGAGCTCGCAGAGCCCGATGCCGACGGGCAACCGGCCGGCACCCAGCTCCCGTGCCAGCGTGGCAACGTCGTCGAGGACCGCCGCGCCGCCGCGGGCAGGGTCCGTCGGCACCTGCCGCCTCTCGAGCACGCGGCCAGTCGCGAGCTGGACTCGCCCTGCCGCGATCTTCGTCCCGCCGACGTCGATCCCGACCGCCGCGGCTTCAAATCCCTGCGCCAATGGCCCTATAGTCTCCTATCCCCGTCGCCGGTCGCGCGGCGACTCCATCAGGTGCGAGGGAGGGCAACGTGAAGAGGCGCGTGTCAATCGGGGTCACCGTTGCAGTCGTCGTCCTCGTCGCCGTAGGCGTGGCTGCGTCCTACGGGGCGAGGAAGAGCACAACCACGCTCACGATGTGGTCGTACGACAACCAGGATCCTGGTCTCGAGCCTGTGCTCAAGCAGCTCAGCAAGCAGTTCGAGGCCTCACATCCGGGCGTGAAGATCAACCTGGTCTTCAAGGACTTCAACAGCCTCGTCGGCACCGTGCCGCGGGCGCTCGCGTCGGGCAGCGGCCCGGACGTCACCGAGGGAAACCAGGGCTACCAGACGGACGCGCAGCTCGTGAAGGCGAAGCTGATTCTCCCCCTCGATAAGTGGATCAAGAAGTACCACTGGGACAAGCTCTACTCGCCGTCGACGTGGGGAATGTTCCGCTGGACGCCCGACGGCAAGTCGTTCGGCAAAGGACCGATCTGGGGGCTCGCGCAGACCGGGCAGAACATCGTCGTGTTCTACAACAAGGCGAAGCTCCGCTCTCTCGGCGTGACCAAGCTCCCCACCACGTTCGCAGCGTTCGACAAGCTGCTCGCGCAGCTCCGCGCGAAGCAGCCGAAGAACGAGCCGGTGATCGAGGAGGGGAACAAGGAGGGCTACGGCTTCATCCACCTCTTCGGTGGCATCTGGGGCGCGTATGTGAAACCTGCGAGCGTGCGGAACTGGATCTACCATGTCCCCGGCTCGCGCTACGACTCGGCGGGAACGGTCGCGGCGCTCGGCAAGCTCCAGCAGTGGGCAAAGGCCGGGTACTTCAACTCCGATTACAACGCGGTCGGCTACGACGTCTCCGCGAGTCTGTTCGCGAAGGGCAAGGGCGTGTTCTGGATCGGCGGTGACTGGGACTCCACGATCATCAAGACCGGTCTCGGCAAGAACGCGGGCGCATTCGCCTCGCCGCCGGGGCCGAGCGGCGCGTATGCGTCGATCGGCGGTCTCTCCGGCCCGTGGCACATCTCCTCGAAGACGAAGTACCCCGACCTCGGCGCGGAATGGCTCAACTACGTGATCACGTCGAGCGTGGCGAAGAAGCTCATGTTCGGCCAGCAGCAGCTGCCGGCCGACTCCAGCGCCAAGGCACCGGCGCGTGACCCGTACCTGACCGAGGTCTACACCGGTTTCAAGAGGGTCGCCGACGACAACGGCCTCTTGCTCTACACGGACTGGGCATCGCCGTCCATGTACTCGACCTTGCAAAACGAATACGAGAAGCTGCTCGCCGGCCGTACGACGCCTCAAGGAATGGCGAAGGCGGTTCAGAGCGACTGGGCGAAGTTCGACAAGACGTTGCACTGACGTTGGCGTCCGAGGCTGGACGCGTCGCCGCGGCGCACCCGCACGAGCCGGGAGCGCTGCGGCGACGCCGCTTCGGCCGGCGCCGGCGATACGACCGGGCGCCCGGTGAAGGGCGCAACGTCGGCTGGCTGTACGTACTGCCCGGGCTTGCGTTCTACGTGCTCTTCACGCTCGCGCCTCTCGTCCACACCGTCTACTACTCGCTGTTCTCGTGGGACGGGCTGACCGGGAAGGCCTACACCGGCTTCTCGAACTACAAGGACGCGGTCGTCGACCACCAGCTGCTCTGGTCGTTCGTCCACTCGGGCGTCCTGATCCTCTTCTACGCCGTGATCCCGGTGATCCTCGGCCTCGCCCTGACGGCAGCGTTGACGCGTCATCCCGTGCGCGGGTTTCGGTTCTTCCGCACCGCGCTCTTCCTGCCGCAGCTGATCGCGGGCGTCGTCATCGCCCAGGCGTTCGTGTGGGTCTACGACGACAACGGCCCGCTCAACAAGCTGCTGCGGCTCGTCGGCCTCCATTCGGTCGTACGACCCTGGCTCGGCGACTTCACCTGGGCGCTACCCGCCATCGGCGGGATCGGGACGTGGGTGACCTACGGGCTCTGCATGGTTCTCTTCGTCGCAGGGGTGCAGAAGATCCCGACGTCGCTCTACGACGCGGCGAGGGTGGACGGCGCCAGTCCCTTCCGCGAGTTCCTGGCCGTCACGCTCCCCGGATTGCGCGGGGAGATCCTCGTCGCGCTCGTCCTGACCACGATCAACGCGCTCCGGAGCTTCGACATCGTCTACAACACGACGGCCGGCGGGCCGGGCGGTCAGACGCTCGTGCCCTCGATGTACATGTACCAGAACGCGTTTCTGTACAACAAAGTCGGCTACGCGGCAGCGATCGCCACCGTTCTCGCGGCCACGATCTTCCTCCTCGCGGCGATCGTGCTCCGCGTCGGCGACAGGGGAGAGCGCGCATGACCGCCGGGCGCTTCGAGAGGACCGCCAACTACGCGTTCTTGATGGCGTTCTCGGTCATCGCCATCTACCCGGTTCTCTCGATCCTCTTCCTGGCACTGCACAAGAAGACGGACCTCGTCACCGGGTTCGCGTTTCCGACCCACCCGGACCTCTCGAGCTTCAAGGCCGCGTGGACCGAGGGGCGGTTCGCGACGGGCTTCAAGGCGAGCTTCATCGTCGCTGCGACGGTGACCGTCGCCTCCGCCGTGCTCTCGATCGGGACCGGCTACGCGTTCGGGACGATGAGGTTCTTCGGCGACCGGATCGTCTTTCCGATCGTGCTGCTGGGGATCATCTTCCCGTACGAGGCGACGGTGATACCGCTCTACTACGACTTCCAGCGCGTCCCGCTGCTGCACTGGAACCTGCTCAACACCTACTGGGCACTGATCCTGCCGCAGATCGGCCAGTCGGTCGCCTTCGGCACGTTCTGGATGCGCGCCTTCTTCCGGTCGACGCCGCGGTCGCTGATCGAGGCAGCGCGCATCGATGGCGCGAACAGCTGGTCGGTGCTCTGGCGCGTGCTCGTGCCGCAGGCGCGCCCGGCCGTGATGACGATGTCCGTGCTCGTCTTCACGTACACGTGGAACGAGTTCCTGCTCGCGCTCGTCCTCGTGTCCGGGACGCAGTCGCACCAAACCGCGCCACTCGGACTCAGCTTCTTCGCGGGCGCCGTGCGTGCGGGTGACCCGACCAAGGTGGCTGCCGCCGCGGTGCTCGTCGCCGCGCCGATCCTCGTCGTCTACCTCTTCCTCCAGCGCCACTTCGTGCGTGGAATGCTGGCGGGAGCGATCAAGGAGTGATAGCTAGCCGGTGGCGCGAATCAAGCTCGTATATCTCGGCGGCGGCTCGACGAGGGCGGCCGGCACGATGGCGTCGTTCATGCACAACGGCGAGGACTTCGACGGCTCGGAGGTCGTCCTCGTCGACCTCGACCCGGAGCGTCTGGAGCTGATCCGGACGATTTCCCAGAAGCTGGGGAGGGCTCGCGGCCTCGACATCGATGTGACCGCCACGACCGATCGCCTCGCCGCGTTCGACGGCTGCGACGCCGTCCTCTCGTCGTTCCGGCCGGGCGGCTTCGCCGCACGGGTGCACGACGAGCGGATCCCGCTCGAGCACGGCACGATCGGCCAGGAGACGCAGGGCGCAGGCGGCTTCTTCATGGCGCTGCGCGCCATCGCCGTGCTCAGAGAGGTGTGCGCGGAGATGGAGCGCGTGTGCCCGGAGGCGTGGATCTTCAACTACACGAACCCGGTCAACATCGTCGCCGAAGCGGTCACGCACCACTCGCCGATCAAGATCGTCTCGCTCTGCGAGGGGCCGCTCTACTTCACGAGCGAGATCGCGGAGAGTGCCGAGCTCGACCCGGAGCGCCTGACGTCGACGATGGTCGGTCTCAACCACGGCTGCTGGAGCGTCGAGGCGAGCTACGACGGAGAGGATCCGGTCCCGCTGCTCGAGGAGGCGTGGCAGCGCCGGAAGGACGACTGGGAGCTCGAGCCTCGTCGCCGGCGCCAGCTCCAGCTCGCGGCGACGATGGGGGCCATTCCAGCGGACTACTTCGAGTACTACTACTTCCGGGACGAGGTCATGGCCGAGCTACGCGCCAAGCCGACGACGCGCGCCGAGGACATCATGAGCTGGGCGCCCGGGTACTGGCGGCACTACGAGGAGCAGGCGCAGCTCGACGAGCCGACGCTCGATCCGAACCGGTCGCGAGGCGGGATCCACGAGCTCGAGCTCGCGATCGACGTCATGGACGCGATCTTCAACGACAAGGACGAGATCCATCCGGTCAACCTGCCGAACACGGGCGGCGTGCTGCCCGGCTTCCCGGAGGACCTCGTGGTCGAGGTGAAGGGGCGCTGCCATGCCGGCGGCATCGACGTCCAGCCCAGCCCGCCGCTCCCGCAGCACGTACGTGGCTTGGTCGAGATGCTCGGCGAGTACCAGGCGCTCGCTGCCCAGGCAGCGTGGTGTGGAACCCGCCGCGACGCCGTGCATGCGCTCTGCGCCAACCCACTCGTTCTCAACACGGATCTGGCCGAGCGGCTCTACAGCGCGTTGGCCGCCGCGCACGAGCGCTACCTGCCCGGGCGCCTGCTCGCCGCCTGAGGACGCGACCGACGTGGGGCTGCTACTCGGCGTCGACGGCGGCAACACGAAGACGATCGCCGTCGTCGCGCAGCGCGACGGCACCGTGGCCGGCGTCGGCAAGAGTGGCCTGTCGGACATCCACGGTGCGCCCACGCCGGGCGACGGCGTCGGTGAGATCGTGCGCGCGGTCGAGGCGGCGCTGGCGGTTGTCGGCGCGAGTGTCGCCGACCTCGATGCAACGACGTTCAGCCTGGCCGGCGCCGACTGGCCGGAGGACTTCGTCTACCTTCGCGGCGAGCTCGTGCGCCGGCTGGGTCTCGGCGGCGAGCTCGCGATCGTCAACGACGCCGTCGGCGCCATTCGCAGCGGCAGCCCGGACTGGACGGGTATCGCAGTCGTCTGCGGAACGGGCGGCGCCGTCGGCGCCCGCAACGTCCGCGGCGACGTCTTCCACTATGGCTTCTGGCCGGACGGAACCGGCGGCGGTGCACTGGGCGCGCAGGGGCTTGCCGCCGTCTGGCGGGCGGACCTGGGCGTGGGTCCGGAGACGACGCTCACCGGCCGCGCTCTCCAGCGCTGGGGCTGCTCCGATCCACTCGAGCTCCTGCACGCCTTCACGCGCCTCGACACGCCCTCGATCCCCGTCTCCGAGAAGTCGCTCTTCGCCGAGGTCGTGCTGGACGAAGCGGCGGCGGGCGACCCGGTGGCGGTCGAGATCGTGACGACGGCGGGCACCCGACTCGGTGACTACGGGCGTCTCTCCGCTGACCGCGTCGCGCTCGCCGACGGGTTCACGGTCGTCCTCTGCGGCGGCGTGCTGCGACACCCGTCGCCGCTGCTGCGCGAGGCGATCCTCGCGCGTCTCCCGGCGGGCCGACCGGTGACGGCGACCACCGAGCCGGTCGTAGGCGCAGTGCTGCTGGCGGGCGACAGCGTCGGAGAGACGCTCGACCTCGACGCCGTCGGCGCGGCGCTTCTATCCTGGACATCCCGGAACGGCGACGCGGGAGCGACCTCATGAGCGGGATCCGCCTCGACGCGGCAACCAAGGTCTACGCCAACGCGGTCGTCGCCGTCAACGAGGTCAGCCTGGACATTCCGGACGGCGAGTTCATGGTGCTCGTCGGCCCTTCCGGCTGTGGCAAGTCGACCCTGCTGCGGATGATCGCGGGTCTCGAGCACGTCACTCGCGGCCGGATCTACATCGGAAACGAGGACGTGACCGGAGTCCAGCCTCGCGCACGCGACATCGCCATGGTGTTCCAGAACTACGCGCTGTACCCGCAGATGGACGTCGAGGACAACCTTGGCTTCGGGCTCAAGCTGCGGCGGGTCGCCAAGGAGTTGCGTCGCCGGCGCGTGCACGACGTATCGCTGACGCTCGGGCTCGAGACCTTGCTCGACCGCAAGCCCGGAGCGCTGTCCGGCGGGCAGCGTCAGCGCGTTGCGATGGGTCGCGCGATGGTGCGGGAGCCGAAGGCATTCCTGATGGACGAGCCCCTCTCGAACCTCGACGCGAAGCTCCGGGTCTCGATGCGGGCCGAGCTCGCGCGCCTCCACGACCGGCTCGGTGTGACCACCGTCTATGTGACGCACGACCAGGTCGAGGCGATGACGCTCGGGCAGCGGGTCGCGGTGCTCCGGGATGGCGTGCTCCAGCAGTGCGACTCGCCGCACAACCTCTTCAACCACCCGATCAACCTGTTCGTGGCCGCGTTCATCGGCTCGCCGTCGATGAACCTCGTCGAGGCGCAAGTCGCCGACGATCAGGTCCGCTTCGCAGGCTTCCAGATTCCCCTGCCTGCGACCTCGGCGCTCGCGAGTGTCAATCGCGGGGTGATCATGGGCATCCGCCCGACCGACTTCCTCTACGGAGCCGAAGCCTCCCCGGATTTCCCGCGCCTGACCGTCCGCACCGAGGTCGTCGAGGACCTCGGCGGCGTTTCGAACCTCCTCTTCCCGGTCGATGCGGCGCGCGTCGTCACCGACGCGACGCGTGCGGCGGTCGAGGCGGGCTCGGACGACGAGGGCACGTTGCTCGCCGACGACCAGCGGGCACGCTTCTGCGCCGCGATCCAGGGCCGTCACGCAGTGGCGGTGGGGGAGGACGTCGAGCTCGCGATCGACCACCGTCACCTGCACTTCTTCGACCCCGTCAGCGGGGCCGCGATCTAAGCCGCGGCGAGCGGCGGCGCGATCAGGCCGCGGGCCGTGCCCGCTTCCAGAAGCTCCTCCTCGGTGACAGCGCCGCCCACCCCCGTGGGGGGTAGTGATTGCGAGCGTCGCGTAGAGCGCAGCAGCTCACCGGCGAAGCGCTCTTCACCGAGTGTCGGCATCGACTCGAGACCGACGAACGTCAGGTCGAGGAATACGGGCGTTGCGACGCGACGAGGTCGGTTATGGAGCGGCGAGGATAGCTGTCCCCAGTGGTCGACGAGCACCCGCAGCGCCTCTCGCCGGAAAGCTCGGACTTGGCGATGAAACCCGCCGCACCGGAATCGGAGAGCAACGGGCCGAAGTCAGCGGCATCCCGGGTCGAGGTGAAGACGATCGCGCTGCCGACGCCCGCGCTGCGGATCTGCGCCGCCGCCTCGAACCCGTCCATGTCGGGAAGCGCGACATCGAGCAGGATCACGTCCGGCACCAGCCGGACCGACTCGGTCACGCCCGTCTCGCCGCTCGCGGCGTCGCCCACCGCCTCGTAGCCGTCCGCCTCGAGTACGAGCCGGGCAATCGTGCGAAACGAGGGATGGTCGTCGACGATGAGAACGCTGCGGGCCACGGACTGCGGCGAACGCTTACTGGACGACGGTGTGTTGCATGGCCCACAGCGCGGCGGCGGCTCGTGTCGACACGCCGATCTTGCCGTAGATGTGCTGGATGTGATGATCCGCGGTCTTGGGGGAGATGACCAGCCGATCGGCGATCTCGCGCGTCGTCAGGCCCCTCGCCGCGAGTTGCAGCACGTCGACCTCTCGCCGGGTGAGCCCGCCCGCGTGCTGTGGCCGCCTGCCGGCGGCCGTTCGCGGCTCGCCGTGTCCCGCGGCCAAGAGCACCGCGCGGCTCGCGCGCGACTCGAGCACGCCCTCCGACTCGAGCCGTCGGAGCTCGGCGGCAGCTTGGTCCGGCGAGAACGCGGGACGGTCTGCCCGTTCGGTCGTCAGCCCCACGTAGATCTCCGTCGCCGCGAGGACGCACGCGCCGGGGTCGCCGGTGTCGGCTCGCACGCGCTTGTGGTAGCCGGACCCGTCGCACTTCTCGTGATGCGCGGACGCGACCGGGTTCAGGACGGCCAGCGCCGGCGACCGGCGCAGCATCTGCTCGGTCAGCATCGGGTGCAGCTCGACCCGATCGAACTCCGTCCGCGTCAGCGGCCCGGGCTTGTCCCAGATCGAGTTCGGCACCACGCCGGTGCCGAAGTCGTGCACGAGCGCCGCGCGGCGGAGCGTGCGGACAGTGTCTTCGGGAAGCCCGAGCACCCGGGCGGCATCGGCAGCGAGCTCGGCGCAGCGCCGGCTGTGGCCGCCCATGTACGGTGACTTGAGGTCGATGAAGTCGGCCGCGACGGTGAGCGCGTCCTCGACTTCCGCGCCCTCGAGCAGGCGGTGGGGCTCGGGCTCGAGGGCAAGCACGGCGTCCCACGGCTCGGTCTGGCCGAGCCGGTCGAACCAGCCTCGCCCATGCTCGAGGAACAGGTCGGCGAGAGCCGGGTCGTACGTCCGGTCGCGGCGGTCGCGAGCGGCTTCGAGCGCCTGGTCCGGTGAGAGCCGACGGGCGATCGCCTCCATATCGTGGCTCAGGTGCACAACGCGCATGGGAAGGGGGATCGCCTCCCCCTCCACATGGTTGGGAAAGCCCTTGCCGTTCCAGCGCTCGAACGTGAACGCCAGTGCATCACCAACACCGGGCCGAAAGTCGAGCCGCTCCACGAGCATGTCCGCCACCTCGCACCCGGACGAGAAGTTGTGCACCGCCCACTGGTGTGCCGACTCCTGGAGCATCCGGACGATCTCGTCGCGCTCCTCCTCTGGGCGCCAGGCAGTCGCGAACGCGAATACGTCGCGCATCACCTCGGCAGGGTCGGCAGCGTCGTGAACCAGCGTCTGGGCGCGAATCGCGATCTCGTCGCCGAACAGCGTCGCGACCTCGTGGGCATGGCCGGTGCAGCCGATGTACCGGAGGAGCGCGACCCAGTAGACGGTTTCGCGTACGTCATCGGCGAAGCCGGCCGCGTCGCAGATCCAGGTCGCGAGCAGGCACGAGCGCAGCTGCGACTCGAGCGGCTGCCCGAACGCGTTGTCCTGCGCAAGCGCGAGCGTCGCGCAGAACTCACCGAGGCGAAGTTGCGGGTCAGAAATAGGGCGTTCTCCCGATGTAGCGGCCCACCTGGTCGGGCACGATCCTTTCACGCCGAGTCCCTCTTGTCAGGCCGGCGACCGGAACGCTCATCTCGAGGAGGACAGCATGGCTGCATTGCCAGCTTCTGGCGACGGTCCCATCAGACTTGGGGTCATCGCCGACCAGACGGGTCCGCTCTCGATCATCGGGCTCGCCAACGCCAACGTTGCCAGGATGGTCGTCGGCGACATCAACGCCAAGGGCGGCCTACTCGGGCGGCACCTCGAGCTCTATCTCGAGGACAGCGCGACCGACGACGCAGTCGCGGCCTCGAAGGCGCGGAAGCTCGTCGAGGATGATCGGGTCGACGTCATCTTCGGCGGTATCTACAGCTCCACGAGGCAGGCCATCAAGGGTCCGGCCGTCGTGGAGGGGAAGACGCTCTATATCTACCCCGAGCAGTACGAGGGGCAGGAGTCCGATCCACTGATCTTCTGTACCGGCCCCGTGCCGGCGCAGCAAGTCGACCCGTTCATCCCATGGCTGATGCGGGAGAGCGGGGCAAGGACGTTCTACCTCCCCTCCGCCGACTACATCTGGCCGCACGTGATGAATGCGCGCGTCCGGGAGGTCGTCACGGCGAACGGTGGGGAGATCGTCGGCGAGGAGTACTTCCCGCTCGACCACGCCGACTACCGGGCGACGGTCGAAAGGATCGCCTCCACCGGCGCGGATGTGGTCTTCAACACGACCGTGCCTCCGGGGGTCGGGCCGTTCCTCGAGCAGCTGCACGACTCCGGCTTCTCGAGGCGCGGCGGGCGCCTTGTCTGCACGTACTTCGAGGAGAACCTCCTCGGCGTCGTGCCGGCCGCGCACGTCGAGGGGTTGTACAGCTGCCTCGACTACTACCAGGCTGTCGACGATCCGTTCAGTGCGAAGCTCCTTGCACAGTACGACGCGCTCTATCCAGGCGGGTCGAAGTTCACCGGCGGCAGTGGGTGCTCGGGCCTGTATCGCGGGATGCGGCTCTGGGCGGCCGCCGTGACGGAAGCGGGCACGCTCGTGCAGGACGACGTGATCGCGGCGCTCGACCATGCGGAGATCGCCGAGGGCCCCGGTGGGCCCGCGGTGATGGCGCCCGGTCAGCACCACGTGCGGATGCACATGTACATCGGCCAGGCCTGCGCCGGCCGGTTCGAGGTCGTCGAGAGCCTCGGCGCCATCGACCCGCAGGAAGGCCTCGTGGAAACCCCTCTCCTCACCGCCTGAGCGCGGACGACCCGTCCGCGACACAGCACACCAACCGAAAGGAGATCGAGATGCTACTCGCGACGACGCAGGTGGAGGACTTCGACCGCTTCCTGGAGATCTTCTCCACCAAGGGCGCGGAGAAGCGCAGGCAGCACGGGTCCAAGGGCGCGCTGGTCTTCCGCGATCCGTCCGAGGCCGATCGGATCTGGGCGGTTTTCGACTGGAACGAGCAGGGCTGGCAGAGCTTCGTCTCCGACCCCGACGTCCCGCCGATCATGAAGGAGGCCGGGCACAAGGGCAGGCCACAGGCCGCGCAGTTCGCCGGCGAGTTCAGCGCCTGACTTCCAGCACGCGGGGGCGACGCCGGCAGGCGTCGCCCCCGCCTGACAACTGCGCATCCGAGTCAGGGACAACGCTCTTGTGCTCAGGCGGCGTGGTTGCGTCCGAAGAGCCAGCCGACGAAACCGGTGCGTGGACGGTTTGCGTTCCGCAGTGCCCGCTGCCACTGCTGCTCACGGCGATCGATCCATGCCTCTTCGCCGTCGTAGACGGGTCTCGTTTGGGTCATGGTCACTCGTTCGGTTCTGACCTGGTCGAGCCCCTCGGTCAACCGTCTCGGCTGGTCGCCGGCGTGCTTGCTAGCCGAGATCACCGCTGCCTCGGCCTCGAAGAGCTGTCGATCGAGCGTGTCGTCGTGAAGGGCGTGCGAGGCGCGAGCCTGCGATCGTTGCCGGCGCAGCGCCTGCAGGCGCTGTTCGGCGGAGGCGAGATTGCGTGACGGCGTAGCCACTGCCCAGCCTTTCGTGGGGTTGGCTCTGTCGGGCAGCGTAGCGTCGTGTCGTCACGGATGCCATGCGTCGATCCGGTTGGCGGCGAACGCGACGATCTTGGGGTCGACATAGGCCGCGCCTTCGGCAGTCTCGGCCCGCGTGCGGATTTCGTCCGCGGACGGCAGCCGTCGGCGGCCGGCAAGCGCGATGTAGTGATCGTCGGGTAGCTCCAGATCGGGGTGCTCGGAGAGCGCGTAGCCCTCACCCGTACGGTCGGTTACGGAGTGCACGGCGAGATGCCCGAAGGCACGCTCGATGATGTCGAGCAGCCGCGACAACCGTTCGCTCGACGGCCCGCGTAGTGAGCCGTTCAGATTCGCCATCAAGAGGCCGTCGGCCGCGACTCGTCCGGCGAGCAGGTCGACGAAATCGCTCTCGGCGAAGTACGACGGGTAGACGTTCACCTGCGACATGCCGCCTTGGCTGAGAAACGCGTCGAGCATGATCCGGTCCCACGAGGCGTCCGCCGACCGCAGGAACGCGAACGCGTCGGCGAGATGGACATGGCAGCGACTGGGGTCGAAGCCGAACCACTCGACCGCGACGTCGACGACTGCGGGGTCGATCTCCACCACGTCGACGACGGCGTCCGGATGGCGAAGTGCGCTACGCATCGCGGCGTTGCCGGCGCCCAGTCCGACGTGCAGCACCGACGCAGCCGAGGGTTGATACAGATCGGCGAGATCGAAGCTGCGCTGACTGCTCGCCAGCGCCACCTCGAAGTCGAACGCGCCGTCTCGGAGACGCACGCCGGCCTGCCGCGCATGGCCGAACCACAGATAGCGGGCGGTTTCCAGCTCGTCGACGACGATCTCGCTGTACGCCGACCGAACCGTCACCAGACGGCGCCGCTCCTGACCGTCCTCGTAGGGACGATCCGAAACTTCGGCCCCAAGCTCCATCACGTCCTTCCTAGAGTTCCAACCCGGCTCGTAACAAGACGAACGATGGAGCGTAAGCGTAGACTTGTCTGATGGAAAACCTGATCGCGAACATCCGCAAGTGGCTGGGGATCGGTAAGAAGACCTAGCCACTCTCGCGCCCGCGCAAGGGCGTAAGATCGTCTGTACTGGCCCTGCGGCCAGAACCCAGGCCGACACCCCGAAGGCCGTCAAGGCGTCACGGCGCGCGAGACGATGGAGCCTCGGCGAACAGGATTCGAGTGCAGGGCCAGCACTCTCTCACCCCCCACAGAGAGAAGGTCCCCTTGGGAACAATGGCCGACACCCTGGTCGAGCGAGTCGACAAGTTGGTCCACGCTGGGAAGGAGCCGCTCCTGTCGACGACGCCGGCGTCAGTAGCGATCCGAGAGCTTCTCTTTCGCACCGAGGCGCTCGAGAAGGCTGTGCGTGAAATCGCGCTCGAGGTTCAGAAGGTCTCGGTTCGACCCTAGCGTCACACCGGAGCGAGCTAGCGTTCGAGAAGAGCGATGCGGCGATGCCGCAAGCGGCGCGGTATCGCCGGGCTGCGGGTAGAGTGGATGGACCCGATCTCGTTGACGCGCTGCCGTCACACGTCGGACTACTGAAAGGGGCGGGCCCGAGTCGTGCGAGCCGCGATCTTCTCGACATATCCGCCTCGCGCCTGTGGTATCGGCACGTTTTCGTTCGATCTGCGTACCTCGTTGCTCGATGCGCGTGGGATAGAGGACGCCAGTGTTGTCGTAGTCGTCGACGAGCCTTCGAGCCCGCAGCGGCCCGAGCTTCTGGCGACGGTTTCACAGGGTGTCCGTGGCGATTACATCCGGGCCGCACGACTGCTGGGCCGACTCGATGTCGATGTCGTTCTCCTGCAGCACGAGTTCGGCATCTTCGGGGGTGCCGATGGCGAATACGTCCTCTCGTTCGCGCAGGAGCTCGCACAGCCGCTCGTCGTGACGCTGCACACGGTGTTGTCGGAACCGACGCAGCATCAGCTTCGCGTCCTTACCGAGCTCTGTGAGCAGGCCGAGAGCGTGATCGTGATGACGGAAACTGCGCGACGTCTGCTCGACGAGATCGACGCTTGTCCGGAACGGAAGGTCCTGGTCGTACCGCACGGCGCTCCTGTCGAGCTCGGTCGCAGGCGCGAGGAGCAGGCCCACGGACGGCGACCTCACTACATCACGCCGGTACCGGGCGGTTATGAGCGGATGCAGTCGCGCTTTCTGCTGTCCACTTTCGGGTTGCTCTCGCCTGGAAAGGGACTCGAGATGGCGATCGACGCATTGCCCTGGATCGTCGAGCGCCATCCTGAGGTTCTGTATCTCATCGCAGGGCGGACGCACCCGCAGGTCGCACGCCGGGAGGGCGAGCAGTACCGTGTGATGCTAGAACGGCGGGTCGTCGATCTCGGGCTCGGCGATCACGTCGAGTTCGACGATCGGTTCCTCTCGATCGACGAGCTGGCGGATTTGCTCGCTGCCACAGACGTGTTTGTGACGCCGTATCGCAACCGCGAGCAGATCGCGTCGGGAGCGCTCACATTTGCGCTCGCCGCCGGTTGTGCGGCGATCTCGACCCCGTACTGGTATGCCGGGGACATGCTCGCGTCCGGAGCCGGGCGCCTGGTGCCCTTTGCTGACACGCAGGCTCTGGCGGATGCTGTGTGCGACTTCGTCGAGGAGCCGGGTACGCTGGAGGCGGCACGGGAGGAGGCCCGACGGATCGGCGAAGGGCTCGCCTGGCCTTCGGTCGCCGAGGCAACCGCGTCGGTACTACGCGAGGCGGCGGTGATCGCGCCTCGGCGTACACCGATCCCGGCTGTCGAGCTAGAGCTGACGGACGTGCGCAGAGACCATCTGCTCACGCTCGTCGACGACGCGGGCATCGTCCAGCATGCTCATGGTGCCGTCCCCAACCGAGAAAGCGGTTACTGCGCAGACGATGTCGCGCGGCTGGTGGTGGTCGCCCTGGAGCTCGGCCGTCGCGACGCGGAGCAGCCGTGGAACACGATCTTGTACCGGGCGCTCGCCTATCTCCACGCTGCGACCGACCAGGCGGGCGGCGGGATGCGCAACTTCATGAGCTACGAGCGGCACTGGCTGGATGAGCCCCATGTCGGCGACCACGTCGGCCGCTCGATCTGGGCGCTGGGCGAGGTTCTGTCGACGGCGTGGGCGCCGGCGGTCGTCGGCCCTGCTCGCCGCTTGCTGGACACGCTCGTCGCCTCCCTTCGAAACGGTGTCTCGCTTCGCACTGCGGCCTACGCCGTGCTCGGTCTGGCCCGACTCGATGCCGACCGGCTCGACCCGGACGCGCGGATGTTGCTGGAGCGTCTGGTCGAGCAGCTCTCGGAAGCGCTTGCACGCGCGAGCTCTGACGGCTGGCGTTGGTTCGAGGATGAGCTCCGCTATGACAACGCACGGCTCTCCCATGCGCTGATCGTCGGTGGGACGGCTCTCGGACGTGAGACGCACGTGTCGCGAGGGCTTGAATCGCTCGGCTGGCTGGGTGACCAATGCGGGCTGGCGGACGACATGCTGCGCCTGCCGGGTCATCACGGGCGTCATCGCGACGAGCCGGCCCCTGGGCGTGGTGACGAGCAGCCGCTCGACGCCTCCGCGCTTGTCGAGGCGGAGCTGGCGGCGTTCTGGATCACGGGAGAGCCCGAGCACGGTGCCCGTGCCCAGCGCGCGTTCGACTGGTTTCTGGGTCGCAATCGGCTCGACCGTCCGCTCTACGACTTCGCGACCGGCGGCTGCAGCGACGGGCTGGGCACCGATGACCTGAACGCCAACGAGGGTGCCGAGTCGACGCTGGCGTTTCACCGGGCTGAGCTGCTCTTCGATGCGGCCGGCCTCCCTGTCGTCCTCCGCCGCCGTGCCCAGCGGGCGAAGGCGGCAGCGTGACGGATGTCGCGACGGGGGTCGCGCGCGAGCTCTTCCGCAGGAGTCCGGCCAACCCGATTCTCGCCGCCTGCGACTGGCCCTATCCGGTCAACGCCGTCTTCAACCCCGGTGCTGCCGTCGTCGACGGCGAGATTGTCCTGTTGGCCAGGGTCGAGCTGCTCACCGGGATTTCTCATCTGACCGTCGCCCGGTCGGCGAACGGGGTCGACGGATGGGCGATCGACACGGAGCCGCTCCTGGCGCCGACAGAAGGGGTGGAGAGCGAGCAGTGGGGCTTCGAGGACGCGCGCACCGTATGGGTGCCAGAGCTCGACCGCTGGGTGATCACCTGCACGTCCTATGGCCCCGCCGGGCCCGCCGTTTACATGGCGACGACGAGGGATTTCCGCAGCGTCGAGCGGTTCGGGATCGTCAAACGACCCGAGGACAAGAACGCAGCCCTTCTGCCGCACCGTGTCGGTGGACACTGGATCCTCTTCCACAGGCCGATGACGGCCTTCGGCGGCTCCCGCGGGGAGATTTTCCTCTCGCGCTCCGTCGACCTCCAGAGCTGGAACACTCCCGAGCAAGTACTCGCGCCGCGACACGGTGCCTGGTGGGACTCGCTTCGCATTGGCATCGGCCCCCCGCCACTGCGGACCGAGCGCGGCTGGCTCGTGATCTACCACGGCGTCAAAGAGACGGTCGGCGGCGCCATCTACCGCGTCGGTCTCGCGCTCGTCGACCTTGCAGAGCCCACCCGCCTGCTTGGCCGAGCATCGCAGTGGGTCTTCGGGCCAGAAGCACCCTACGAGCGGGTTGGGGACGTTCCGAACGCCGTGTTTCCCTGTGGGCTCGTCCACGACGAAGCGTCGGGTGAAATCAGCCTCTACTACGGGGCTGCAGACACGTCGATCTGCCTTGCCACTGCTCGCCTCGACGAGCTGTTGGACGCAATCGAGCCTGCCCCAGGTAACGCCCCAGGCTAAGGTCGCTGCGTGCCGCCCAACTTCCAGCGGTTTTTGCCGATTGTTCTCATAGGTGCCCTGGCGATCTTTGTGTTGCCGACGTTGCTGAAGAAGCACTCGTCGGGCCCGAGCGCGCAGATGAAGTCAGAGCAGACCATCGATGCGATGAGTCTGATCGACAAGGGTGAGCAGGGGTATCTGGCTGTGCACGGTCGCTTTACTTCGCATCTCGCGGACCTGCTGTCGTCGAACGGAAGGCTCGCCGCGGATTTGGCGGCTGGTCTCACCGTCGAGCTCGACGTGAGCACCGATGGCCAGAGTTTCCTGGCCCACGTCGCGGGCGAGAACCTGAGCCTCGTCCTTGCCCGCAGCAAGGGCAAGGTGACGGCACGGAGCTGCCTCGTTCTCAAGAGCGGCTCCGGCGTCAAGTGCCCACCGTCTGCCGGCTAGCTACTTCCCCCGGATAAAGTAGCCGCCCCGCGGTCTGGTGTTGTCCGGCTGGCTCCTGAGAATTTGCCTGGAAATGGGTGGTTTTCAGGCGATCGGAGGAGGTTGGGATGCTGAG
>JACXTT010001077.1_pt1 | contig 46490 bp, 39 predicted proteins | sample 9270951 | NCBI WGS metagenome assembly JACXTT01 (sample SAMN15532306, study PRJNA645909) | rock metagenome | isolation source: weathered quartz diorite | place: Puerto Rico | collected 2017-06-21 | reverse complement strand
CGGCGCACCCAGGCGCACAACCCAACCAAACCAAACCAAATTCGGCACGTTGCACAGCATTAGGTCACAGCCAAGTTCCGATCGAAGATCCAGAGCGAGAGCTGCAGAATCTCACCCGGCTGCGACAACTCGATGTGGTTGGCGCCGGGTAGCGCGTCTCGCAACGCCGCCTCTACCTGCCCGCTCGTGGTCCCCCGCGCCAGCCACAAGCCGGCATCCGTCGCCAGGCGATCGGCCGTCAGCTCGATGTAGACCGCTCGGTCGATCAACAGCGCGCCATTCTGCCGGGCATAGTCGCGCCAGACACCCGCTACGGTGAAGGCCGTGTTTTGACCCGCCAGCGGCACTTCGACACGTGCCCCGGGATGCAGTCGATAAAGGTCTGCCACCGCCTCTGTGATCCATATCGCAGGGGGATCGCCGGAGCCTGGACGCAACGGAAGCGTTACCAGCGGCAGTACGGTCTCGGCCCGCTCGGCATCTAGGTCTCGAGCCAGCAATGTGACACGCGGCAGGGAGGGGTCGAGCAGCACCTGCTGCGCGCGCAGGAATTCGACGCGCCGCACGCCCGGCAGCCGCGCTATGATTTGCTGCGCGGATTGATCCAGGAAACCGGTGTCGCCTGCGGCTCCGGCGCGCAGATAGAGATCGGCCGGCAGCATGCGATGCAACCACGCATCCAGAGAGTCTCGGAACGAAGCCACCATGATCGCCATGGACACCATCAGTCCGACGGCGGCGACGACAGCGGCGAGTCCGATGCCAGCTTGCGCGGGGCTGGCTCGCAACTGCATGAACGCCAGGGCACCGGGAACACTCCGCGGCAGCGGAAGCATTGCAAATACACGAGCGGACACCCATGGCACGAGCAAGATGGCGCCGATGAGCAGCAGTGCAACAGAGCCGTAGCCGAACAGCGGCAAGCCAGCAACGGCGGGGAGCCGAGCGAGGACACCGGCGCCCACCATCAACAGCAGGCCGACACGCGGGGACTGCATCCGGGCATAAGACGACTGCTCGTCGCCTGCCTTGAGCGCGGGCGCGGGTTGCGCACGCGCAGCTTCGAGCGCGGGCAGCAAGCCGCCCGCGAGTGCAGCGAGGATGCCTGCCGCGAAGAATGCCAGCAACGCGATAACGTCAAGCTGCACCCGCGGTCTTACGCCGATGAAGAACCCGGCGCCGAGGTCGGCGCCGATTGTGGCCACGGCGGCCACGGCGAGCACATGTCCCGCCAGCAGACCGAGCACGGCGCCCACCGTCCCGACCAAGGCACTCTCGCCCGCAAGCATCCATAGCAGCCGACTGCGCGTTACTCCCAGCACGCGCAACAGCGCAAGCTCCGAACGCCGGCGCAGAACCGCGAGGACCTGTGTGGAGAACACGAGCAGGGCACCGGCAAACAAGGCCACCAGCGCAAGCACGTTGAGGTTCGTGCGGTAGGCGCGAGTAAGGCGCAGGTTCGACTCCACGGTGGACTGTGGCGGTTGAACATACACTCCGGCCGGAAGAATCCGCTGCAAGCGCTCCTGGAACCCGGCTACCTCGACGCCGGGACGCAGTCGCAAGTCCACGCGGGTAAGCTTGCCGAGGCGGTGAAAACGCCACTGCACGGCAGCGATATCCATCACGGCAAGGCGCTGGCCCGTCGCGTCGCCCGACAACAGTCCCGCAACGCGCAAATCGACTTCGTCCAGGCCCACCTGGACCGTCAGCACTGCGCCGGTATCGACACCCAGAGATTGCGCCGCGGACCGGCTGAGAAAAATCGCGTCGGCGCTCAGCGTCTCGAGACGGTCGCTGCTTTCACCGACCAGACCGGGCTGCAGCCGAGCGGCGCGGAACGCATCCAGCCCGAGCAGCCGCAGCGGCTCGTCGCGTCCCGGCAGCCGTGCATCGACTTCGAGCGCCGGGCTGGCAACTGCAACCTCCGGCAGCTGCGCAATCGGCGGGTACAGTGTCTCGTCGAACCCTGCGCGCGCGCCGCGCACTGTGAGATCGGCGTCGCCCGAGAGCGTATACAGGGCCTGGCCAAACTCGTTGGCCGCTGTGCGATTGATCAGCTCCACCGCATATCCGAGGGCCACCCCTAGAGCGATCGTCGTCACCGAGACCAGAGCCCGCCCCTTCTTCCGCCAGAGCGGCGCCAGGAGAATCGGAGCGAGGTACATCAATCGCTTCACCTTCTTACCGACTCGACGAATTCCGCAATAGTCGCCAGCGTGCCTTGTGTCTGATCGACGTGAGGCGAGTGCGCACAACGAGCGAATACGGCCGTCTCGACGGGGCCTCCCAGCTGTCTCTCGAGAGCCTCGACCTGCGCCATCGTGGCGTACTGGTCATCTTCGCCTTGGATCAGAAGCGCAGGCACCGTGATGCGGGGCAAGCATGCCTCGATGTTCCAGCTGCGGAAATCCGGATGCAGCCAGATGTCGCTCCAGCCATGGAAGGCGCCCATCGCGTCCTCGTGATACCGGCCCAGCTTGGCCGCCAGGCCCATTGGCCCGAAAGCGGTCCTTGCCTGGGCGATGGCGGCGACCGTGAAGTCCTCGACGAACACGTGCGGAGCCATGAGAACCATTCCGCGCACGGGCCGCAGGCCCGAGCCGGCATGGATGATGGAGATGGAGGCGCCGTCGCTATGGCCGATCAAGACCGGGTCGCGAATGGAAAGCGCGTCGAGCACCTCGGGCAACGCTTGCAACGCCTCGTGATGCATGTAATCCACCGCGCGCCGCTGCGTCAGACGATCGGATTTCCCATAGCCATAGCGCGAATAGACCAGCGCGGAGCAGCCCGTCGCCTCCGCGACGAGTTCAGGGAAATCCTTCCACAGGGCGACCGAGCCCAGCCCCTCGTGCAGAAACACGAGCGCTGGCATGGCGTCGGGTGGCCGTCCCGTCGCCCTCGCACGGGGAACAATCCACTCGTACTCGAGCCGATGGCCAGCGGCGTGGAGATAGCTCACGGATAGCGTCTCTGGCGTCTTCTCCAGATGTTACCGCAGCGGAGAATGAACTGATCGCGGCAAGGTCGCTGCGCAGGCGCGAGAGGCAAGGCGCTTCGGGCTCCTGGCAGCATTCTGCGGCCCGATCCACTAACATCACTGGGCGTTCCCGCCGCAACCGCGATCCGCGCCACCCTATCGCTTCTCCGGCACCGACCGGGGGCTCAGGCGGCGCGCGCAGCAAATGCATTGCCCATGAACCCGAGCGACCAACCGGAGAGAGCTTTGGCTGCCGACCCGCACACTCTTGTGATTCTCAATCCTGGCCACTTTCATGCAGCGCTCACATTGCGCAAGAGCCATCCCCGCTTGAGCGACGATGTCCACGTCTACGCTGAAGACGGTCCCGAGGTGGAGAGCTTTCTGCGCATTGTGCGAACCTTCAACGAGCAGGCCCGGCACCAGACGCAGTGGAAGCTCCGGGTGTATCGCGGCGCCGACTATCTGGCGCGGCTACGCTCCGAGCGGCCGGGAGATATCGTGATCATCGCAGGAAGAAACGACACGCGGATGCAGTCGATCCAGTTACTGCACGCAGATGGCTTCCTCGTTTTGGGCGACAAACCGTGGCTGATCGCCGCGGACCAGATTCCGATGTTGGAGCAGACCACTGCCACTCCGCCGCTGGCGTGGGACATCATGACCGAGCGCCATGAGATCGCCAATCGGCTGCAGCGGGCGCTCGCAGCGCAGCCCGAGGTATTCGGGCGCCTCTACTCAGAAGGCGGGGAACCGGCGATCGAAATGAGAAGCGTCCACCACCTTTACAAGGTCGTCAACCAGCGGCCACTGGTGCGGCCGCATTGGTACTTCGACACCGCCGTACAGGGCGAAGGCATCACTGACGTCACCACGCATCTGGTCGACTTGACGCAGTGGCTGATAGGTAGCGGGAAGCCATTGGACTACAGTCGGGACGTCGAGCTTCTGTCGGCGCGCCAGTGGCCAACAGCGGTACCGCGCGACGAATTTGGGCGCATCACTGGCCTCGCGGATTTCCCCGAATCGCTGCGCGAGAACGTCGTCGACGGGACGCTTCGCTATCTTTGTAACGCGCAGATCTCCTATCGCTTGCGCGGCGCTCCGGTCCGGCTCGAGTCGCTTTGGCATCTCGCTATTCCGGAGGGCGGCGGCGATACCCATCACGCCATCGTGCGCGGGACCCGCGCCGACCTGATCGTCGAGCAGGGGCCGCACACCGGCTTTCAAACCCAGCTCACAGTCCGCCCCGCCGGCCTCGATGCCGACTATGCGCGTGCGCTGCGCAAAGCAGTTGCAACGCTGCGAGACGAGTTCCCGGGCCTGCAAGTGGAACCCACCGGGTCCATCTTCCGCATCGAGATCCCCAAGACATTGCGGACGACGCACGAGGAACATTTTGCCGCCGTTCTCGACCAGTTCCTCGCCTACGTAGACCGTGGGCACTGGCCCGACAACCTCGGGCCGGACTTGGTAACCAAGTACAAGCTGCTGGCTCGCGCCGCTGAACTCTCCCGCTCGGGCGGGTAAGGCCGAGCGCCTTCGGGTCCGGCTTTTGCTCAAGGTGGCCTGGTTGACCGCCGATAACCGCTTGTGAAAATTGGCCAAATTTGACTCCGATCCCGCAACGACCCGCCCGCCAGTATGACGACCTGGCGGCAAGCGCTGGGCAACAGGACGCGCCACGTTGTGGTCTCGCAAACCGCTGATCTCAGCTTGCCGAACCGCGATTGCATACCGGCTTTAGCGGGCGCGCTGACATGCCAAAGGATGATGGCGCCGCGCCGCCCGGTTTCGCTCCCTTCACCGGCAAGTGCGGGGTTTACGTTCACGGAACTGATCGTGATTCTGCTGGTGATCGGGATCCTGGCGGCCGTTGCGATTGCGAAACTCACCAACTTCAACGTCATTCAGCAACGCTCCGAGTACGACAAAGTCGTCTCCGCCATTCAGTACGCGCGCACCACCGCCATCGCCCAACGCCGGTACGTTTGTGTAGGCATCACGGCGACTGCGGTCTCCCTGACACTCGACCCCACTCCCCCGGAGTCGAACGCGGCTCCCTGCACCGTCTCCAACCCCCTGGCACTCCCGTCCCCGGATCCAACGCCTTCGTGCGCTGCGAACCAGACCTGCGTCAAGAACACATCGATCGCGGCGACTGCCGGCAGTTTTCAGTTTGATCCGCGCGGCCGTGCATCAGCACAGGTCGTCGTCACCGTCTCGGGCTTTCCATCGGTCACGGTGGAGGGGGAGACCGGATATGTGCACTAGGGTGCGGGCGGCCTCGCGGGAGCGCGGGCTGAGCTTCGTCGAGTTGTTGATGTTCATCATCATCATCGGCGTCTGCCTCGCCGGGGTATTGGCGGCAATCAACATGGGCGCCCAGCACAGCTCCGACCCGATGGTGCGCAAGCAGGCGCTGGCTGCCGCTGAGTCGCTCCTCGAGGAAATCGAGCTGCAGCCGTTCACGTATTGCGATCCAGACGATCCTTCCGCTCCTACGGCGGTGACGTCCGCCGTGGGTCCGACCGGCTGCAGCGCGGCGGGGTACTCGATGGACGCCACGGCCAATTGGGGGGCCGGCGAAACGCGTTACGGCCCGGTTTTCTTCGACAACGTCGCCGACTACAACAACTTCTCCATGGCCGGCGCATTGAACGATATCTTCCAGCAGGCCAGTTCCAGCCTCGCCGGGTACAGCGCGAGCGCCAAAGTGACTCAAGTCGGGGCCGGCTTCGGGCTTGCCAATACCGATGTGCTGCGCATCGATGTCACGGTAACGGGCAGCGGCAATACCGTCACGTTGTCGGGATTCCGTTTCCGGCATTCGCCCAACCTCACCAATTGAGCAGGGCCATGAGATCAGCGCGCGGGTTCAGTCTGATCGAGGCAATCGCCGTGATGGTGATCACCGGCATCATCGTGGGCATGGTCGCGATCTTCATCCAGCGTCCGGTCGAAGGCTACTTCAGCAGCACGAATCGCGCGGCCCTGGCCGATGCCGCAGATACCGCCTTGCGCCGCATCGGAAGGGATGTGCGCCTTGCGCTCCCGAACACTGTGAGGGTCGCGGGGGGCGGTCTATTCCTCGAATTCATACCGATCAAAACCGGCGGCCGTTACCAGCAGAACGACGCCTGCTTTTCTTCCGGCTGCACGAGTTTATCCACGTTCGGTGACATGTTGAGCAACGCTCAGGTCACAACCGGATCGGACCTCGTCGCGATTTACAATCAGTACAACAACAGCGGCGCGGACTGCGCTCCGACCACGGCCGGACTGTACAGCGCCTACTGCGGGCAAAGCGTCACGACTTTGACCTCGGCCAGTGGCGGCGGGACGACGACCAACACCCTCGGCTTTGCCAGCTACGTGTTCCTTCCGCCGGGCGGATCACCGAGCCGTAGGGTGTTCGTCATCGCCGCCTCTCCGGTGACGTACGCCTGCGATGCTGCGGCCAACACCTTGTGGCGGATTTCGGGCTATGCACGCCAGGCGGCGCAGCCGACGAGCCTCGTCGCTGCCCCGCTGTCTACTGCAACGAGCAGGGTCCCGCTCGCGACCAACGTCAGCTGCCCGGCGATAGTCGCCGGGAGCGTGCCTCCGCGGTTCTCGTACTCCACCGGCGCTTCCGAGCGCTACAGCCTGCTCTCGGCATGGATTACGCTTTTGAAGAGCGGAGAGACTGTCAATCTCCTGCACCAGATTCATGTTGACAATACTCCATAATTTTCGTGGTCAACGCGGATTCGCACTCGCCAGCGCGATATTCATCATCGTCGTCCTGGCTGCGCTGGCGCTCGCTATCACATTGCTGACTACGCAAACGGAAACTGGGCACGCTCGCGACATTTCCGGATCGCGCGCATATCAAGCTGCACGCGCTGGGATCGACTGGGGCGCATACCAGGTATTAGATCCGTTAAATGTCACCGCCACTTCCGGCTCGGCGCCGCTGCCAAATTGCCCGGGCGCCGCCGGCGCTTGTCCGGCAGCAGCGGCACCGACGTCTTCGACGCTGCCATCTGGGCCGTTCGCGTCGACTGTCCTCGCTGGATACGTCGTCACGCTCCAGTGCTCCTGCGCCGACTTCGTCGAAGGCGGAAGAAACATACGCGTCTTCCAACTGAAATCGACGGCTACCTACGGTGCCGGCGTGGGGCAGGTCGAACGTCAGCTCTCGGCCCGAGTTTCATACTGCCGCGATCCCAGCGGCAATCCCGCGATGCAACCGCCGTACGGGTGCAGCTGATGAATCTGCGCCGTGAGCTCGTATGGGTCTCGCTTCTTGGATTTAGCCTCTGCTCGTCGCCCGCTCTCGCGCGCACTTGCACCTCGGCCGGAAACGGAAACTGGAACGTCACTGGGACCTGGGCAGCGGGATGCGCTGGAGGCCCCGCGGCTGGCGACACGGTCACCATTTCAAACAACAACACCGTCACGGTCACAGCGAATGCGACGGCGGATACGCTCACTATCGCCGGCGGTGCCAACAACTCGACATTGACGATCAACGGCGGCGTAGCGCTAACTATCAACGGCAGCGTGGCGGTCAATGCGCCCACCGCCGGCGGCATCAACAAGCTCATCGACGTCCTCGCCAGCGCTCAGCTCACCATCAATGGCAACTTGACCCTGACCGCCGGCAGTTCTGCAACGCGCACTGCACAGCTGCGGCTTGCCAGTAACGCGGCCACCAGCGTGACGGTGACGGGAAACATTAGCGTGAACGGCACAGCGGCAGCGGTTCTCGTCACGTTTCAGGGGCCGGGGACGCTCAACGTCGGCGGAGATTTCGGGAACGGCGCAACCTTTACAGCGGCCACCGGCACGGTGAACTACAACGGCGGCGGCGCGCAGAACCTCGGCACCTATAGCTACAACAACTTGGTGATCAGCAAAAGCGCGGGCGCCGCTATGGCTACGGCCAGCGCCTCCGCGGCGCAGCTCCAATTCGCCGCGTCCAACGCGGGCATCGTGACTGTCTCCAGCGGAACGCTGACAGTGACCGGCGCGTGCCCGGCGAACGTCGTCCAAAGCGGATCTGGCTGGGTGAACGGAAATCTCCGGCTCACCTTTGGCGCCGGCGCCCAGACCTGTACCTTTCCGGTCGGCGATGCGGCGATCTATTCCCCGATCACGATCACGACCACAGGCGCTAACGGCGGAACCCTGACTGCGGATGTCTCGAACGTGATCCATCCCCAAAATGCCACGTGGCCGTTGAGCACGACGAACTATGTCAGACGGTACTGGACGCTGGGCGCCGCCACGGACACCCTCACGGTCACTAGCTACAACGCGACGATGAACTGGGTGGCCGGCGACGTCCAAGGCGGCGCGAACTACCAGAACTTCATCGTCGGTCAATACCAGGGCGGGTGGCTGGTGCCCAATCCCACCCCCTCTGCCAACGCGGCAACCTCGATCGTCGCCGGCGGCATCACCACTGCCTTTACCAGCGTGACGGATCTCGTGGTGGGCGAGCCGTATGCCTGCCTTCCGCCCGCCAATGCCCCGGCCGGTCTGGTGTGCGTGTGCGACAACTTCGGTCGCGCCAACTTGAATGCGTCGCCGATTTTCAATGCCAACTGGCTGCTTTCCACCAGCAGCGGAACTTTCGGTATTCCGAAGATCGTCACGCAAGGGTTGTTGCGGCTCACCGACAATACCGGCAACAACGCCACCGCCGCTACCGTGCCGGGCATCTTTCCCGCCGCAGGGAACTACATCTCGGTTGAGTTCAAGCAGTATGCGTACAACGGCAGCGGGGCGGACGGCATCGCGATGACGCTCTCCGACTATTCGGTGGCCCCCACCCCCGGCGCTTACGGCGGATCGCTCGGGTACGCGCAGAAGACTGGCATCAACGGCTTCGCCGGCGGCTGGGTCGGGGTGGCTCTCGATGAGTACGGCAACTATTCCAATCCGACTGAAGGGCGGACGACGGGACCCGGATTTTTCGCAGACGAGGTTGGAATCCGAGGCTCCGGCGCCGGGACGGTCGGTTATCCGTGGCTCGCAGGCAACACCGCTGCAGGCGGTATCGACAACGCCGGCTCGGCGACAGCAGCACCCGGGAACATGTATCAGATCATCGTCGACGCGCGCAACTATACGGCAGGGACCAAGACTGCCTTGGTTTCCGTGAACCGCGACACGACAACCAAGACCGGCGCAAACTATACGTCGGTTGTCGCCCCGTTCGACGCCTACGTAGCCAACGCGGCGCAGGCAGCCGTTCCCGTGAACTGGCAGATCTCGTTCACGGGCTCCACGGGCGGGTCGACCAACATCCATGAGATCGGGAGCCTCAGGATTTGCGCCCAGACCATTATCCCGCCGACCTCCAATTCGACCGCGGCGGGGTTCAATGCGATCGATAGCGCGTTGCCGAATACCAAGCAGAACGCACTGTTTGGCCACATCTACATGAAAGTGGCGAACGTGCCATTCAAGCTCAACGTTGCGGCGCTGGCGCCTCCTGTCGGCGGCGTTTCGCAGGGCGTGAACACCGCTTATGGCGTCAACACGGTGACGGTCAAGCTCATCGACGACAGCCAGGCCGCGACCTCCTGCAACTCGTCCGCCGCCGCCTGCTCAGCCTGCTCGAAAACAACGGTTACCAGCCAGGTGCTGAACTTTATCGCCGCCGACGCCGGCTTCAAGACATCGGCGAATTTCACGGTACCGGGTGCCTACAAACGCCTGATCGCTCAAATGACCGACGGTACGACGACGGGTTGCTCCACCGACGCCTTCTCGGTGCGCCCGGCCTACTACACGCTATCGAGCAGCGTTTCCACCCCGACCAAGGCCGGCGCACAGTTCACGATCACCGCCACGCCGAAGGACGTCAACAACACGACACTCGCGGCCGCCACCGGCTCGCCCACTTTGGACAACACCAAGGCGCCGATTGCCGGCGGCAACCAGACTCTCCTCCAACAGTCGTGGAATGCGGGTGCCAGCTTCGGGACCTTCATTTACAACGACGTCGGCAACTTCACTCTGGCTGCAAATGCGATATACGATGCGCAGTTCGGCAATGCCGCCGGCGAGGCCCAGGACAGAACGAACGGCGACTGCAATCCAGGAACGGGAACGACGCCCTACGTGCCCAACATCTGCTATGGCTATTCAGGGGCGTCCTGCACCAACGCCACGCCGTGGAGTCCCGATGCCAGCGGCAAGTACTCTTGTGACATCGGCAGCGCAGCATCGCCAAGTATCGGGCGCTTCTATCCCGATCACTACGAAGCCTCGGTGGCCATGGCCCAGGGCTGTTCCACCGACGCGTTCACGTACATGGGACAGGCGTTCTCGATGACCTCGGCGAGCGCGGGTGCCATCCAGATCAAGGCCCTTGCCGCGGGCCAGACTTTCGCAACCGCGCCGGGCCTGCCGTCGTATACCGGCGCGTACGCGCCGCGGGCCAACGTCTGGTTCGGGATGCAGGATCCTGTATTTCGTCCCGGAGTCGATGTGATCGGCTGCGTTGCCTCGAGCCCGAACGCCACCGCTAATCGTTGCACCGCGGGCGCGAACACCCCGCCCTACAAGGCTGCTCCGTCCAACGCCTGGACCGCAGGCGTTTATACCGCGTCGGCGACAACGTTCTATTTCGATCCCCCCAAGGATGCGACGACCACACCCGATCCCACGTGGGGCGCCTACGACAATCTCTATGTCGGTCTCACGGTCTCCGATTCCGACGGCTCTACGCTCACCATTCCGGCCGGACAATCCTTCGTGCTGAATACCGACACCTATCAGAGCATCAGCGGGGCCACCCCAGTCAAGCAGCGCTACGGGAGGATGCGCGTCCAGAACGCGGCGGGCTCGGAGCAGGTACCACTGGCGGTACCGGTCTTCGTGGAATACTGGAACGGAGCCGGCTGGACGCCGAACGCGCTGGATGCGACGTGCACCCGCCTCGTTACCACGCCCACCGCTTACGCGGGGAATACGGCGGTTGCTTCCTGCTTTGGCACCGGGTGCACTGCTGTGTCTGCGGGTAGTGTTGGCAGCATATACACCTCACGGGTCAAGACCGTTGGCGCCAATACCGTCGGACCCCTGTCCTATTCGTCTCCACAGTTCTCCTTCGGGCAGCGGAACGTAGTGCTGACGGCGCCCAAGGCGACCGGGACGATCGGCATGTCGGTCGAGGCACCCTCGTGGTTGAAGCTCGGGCCGAACGACCCGACCGGTATCAACCCGTCCGCGACCATCCGCTTCGGCTCCTACAACAGCCGCTTTATCTTCCTGCGGGAAAACTACTGAACCCAGAGCTCCCTCTCCACCACACAGTGAGGGAGAGGTTGGGGTGAGGGCCTTGCCTTGAGCGCGACGCAACACTAGCCTGGCGCCCGCAGCAGAGTCCGCAGGGCATGACGATCGATCTTGCCGGTTCCCGTCTTCGGCAGCGCCTCGAGATACTCGATCACGCGCGGATACTTGTACGGCAGCAGGCGCTGCTTCACAAAGTCCTGCAGTGCGCGCGTCGTGTCCGCACCGGCGACAACGCCCGGGCGCAGCGCCACCCAGGCCTTCAGGCTCATCAGCCGGTTCGCATCTTCGACACCCAGCACTGCGCACTCCCCGACCGCGGGATGCTCCGCCAGGCAGCGCTCGACCTCGAGCGGATGGATCCACTGGCCGCTCACCTTGATCAGGTCGTCGGCGCGCCCTTCGAAATGGTAATAACCGCCATCGTCCTCGTGGAAGCGATCGCCGGTCCAGATCCAGCCCCCGCGCATCGTCTCGTGGGTCTTATCGGGCCGGTTCCAGTATAGGGGCGCGGAGGAATCCCCTCGCACCCACATCAACCCGGGCTCGCCTGTCGGAACTGTATTGCCCTCCGCATCGGTGAGCTTGACCTCGTAGCCAGGCACCCGAATTCCGCTCGCACCCGGCTTCGGGCCGTCGATTGGATTCGACAGATACATGTGCAGTATTTCGGTGGAACCCAACCCCTCGACAATCGACAGCCCGTAGCGTCGCTGCCACTCGCGGAACATTTCGCCGGACAGCACTTCGGCCGCGGAGATGCATAGCCTCAGACTCGATAGATCGCGTTTCTCGGAACCAACGTGTGAAAGCACCGAGCTGTACAGCGTCGGCAACCCGAATAGAATCGTAGGCCGATCGCGCTCGATCACGCACAGCACCGACTCCGCGTCCGGCCGGCCCGGGAGCAGCACCGCGGTGGCCCCGACGGAGAAGGGGAAAGTGAGCGAGTTGCCGAAGCCGTATGCGAAGAAGATTTTAGGTGGCGAGAAGACGATGTCGTCTGCTCGTATCCCAAGCACGCGCCGCCCGTAGCTCTCGAATGTATACGCAGCATCGTGCTGCAGGTGCACCACGCCCTTCGGCCGTCCCGTGGAACCGGAGCTGTACATCCAGAACGCCATCTCATCGCGCTGCGTATCTGCGGCCGTCAACTCGCTCGGCTCTCCCTCCAGCCACTCTTCCCAGGCATGCACGCGGTACAAGTGCGGCGCAAGATCCTCCACTGCCTTACCCGTGAGCACCAGGTGTCGCAGCCTGCTCGCTTGCACTTCTTCGTGGCCGAGGAGTTTGACCAGATCGCCGCCCGCAATCGCAACCTCGGCGCTGCTGTCTTGCAGGTAGTAAGCAACCAATTCGGGCGGCGAGAGGGTGTTCACCAGTACCGGCACGAACCCGGCTCGGATCGCGCCGAAAATAGCGGCGACGAGCTGCGGCGTGTCGTGCATCAGGAGCAGCACGCGCTGGCCGCGCGCCAGCCCGAACGCGTTCAGCCCGTGACCAACCCGTGCAGCCAGCGCGCACAACTCGCGATAGGTCATGAGACGGCCTTCGCAGATGAGGGCGATCTTCTCGCCGCGCCCGGCGCCGATGTTGTCGAACAGAATACTCGCGGCGTTGTACCGTTCCGGGACGCGGAAGCCGATTTCCCGTGCCCCGGGGCTATCGAGCGGCACGGCGTCGGCAAAGTGGCCTTCCCGCCTCGCCTGGGAGCCAGGGTCGGCGCGGTGTCTGCTTTCCACCATCGACATGAAGGCGGGCGCCGTTTGGCGCAAACGCTCGTCGCTCATGCGGCCGCTGCGGGTCATGTAGTCGTAGGCGAGTTGCCATGGCTCGAGGTGCATTTTGTCGGCGAAGCGTTCGTACCAGAGGGAACTCTTGTTCGCCGCGGCCACCAGTTTGTCCACCACCGGCCGCCGCTCGCGTTCGAACAGCTTGAGGCCTTCGGCCACATCGTCTGCTGAAGCCAGCGCACGCTCCAGCGCGATGGCATCCTCGAACGCCAGACGCGTCCCGGATCCGATGGAGAAATGCCCGGTGCGCAGCGCATCGCCGATCAGCACCACGTTATCCACGGTCCAGTCGCGGCAGTAGAGAAGCGGGAAATTGCGCCAGATCGAGCGGTTCGACAACAGCCGATGTCCTCCGAGATCCGGCGCGAACACCTGCTCGCAATAGGCTCGGCTCTGGTCGTCAGTCATCCGGTCGAGACCAGCGCGATACCAGGTCGCAGCATCGCATTCGACGATGAAAGTGCTCATGCGCGGGCTGTAGCGGTAATGGTGCGCAACGAAGGCGCCGTGCTCGTTCGTTCGGAAGGTGAGCGTCAAGCATTCGAACACCTGCTCCGTGCCATACCAGGCGAACTTGTTGGTGAGGTTCTCGATGCGCGGTTGGAAACGCTCGCTATGCAAACGCCGCACGGTGGAGTTGACGCCGTCGGCCCCTACCACCAAGTCCCAGCCTTCGAATTCGGTCGCGGATTCGAGCGTACGACCGAACTCCAGCCGCACGCCACGCTCCTGCGCCAGCCGCTGCAAGAGTCCGATGAGCGTCAGGCGCGCCACGGCGAAGAAGCCATTGCCGTCGATGACGACGGCTTCGTCGCAATGGACGATCTTCTGGACGGGCCAGGATTCCATTGCGCCGGCTAGAGCAGTGTGGATCTCCAGCTCGTCGCGTTCAAGGAAGCCGAGCGCGCCCCGCGAGAACACGACGCCGAATCCGAACGTGGCGTCGCGCGGCCTCTGCTCGACGATGTAGATATCGTGGTCCGGCTGCCGCCGCTTGGCCAGCAGGCCGAACAGAAGCCCAGCGGGACCTGCCCCAACGATCCCGATACGCAGCCTCTTTGGCACTCGCAATCTCCGCCGAGGGGTTTGAGTCCGGTTGGCCGCCACGCCACTCCGGGTTGGAGTAGGTTACCCTGTACTGGCCGAGGATCAAGCGAATCGTGAACCCCAACGTCGACCTGCATCGGGACGCTGTAGCTCGAGCCCGCCAGCTGTACCGTGCGGCGCGCGGGCGATGCAGCACCGGCGTTGGATTTTTCGGAGCGCTGCTCGGCCTGTCGTTTTGGTCCTGCGTTGGCCCTGCCGACGCTGACGTTGCATCCCTGCCGGATGCGCCGCAACGCCTGGTGCGCGCCCGCCTCGTCGCCGAGAGCACCAGTCTACAGCGCGACCACAGCGGTTGGCTGGCCGTCCAGCTGACGATGAAGCCGGGCTGGCATACGTACTGGAGAAATCCCGGCGACTCCGGACTGGCGACCAGCATCAAGTGGATTCTGCCTCAGGGGGTTAAGACCAGTCCGATCATCTGGCCGCGGCCAGACCGGTTCACCTCACGTTCCATCGTTGGCTACGGATACAGCGCAGACGTGGCTCTTCTCACCAAAATCACGGTACCGTCACGCTTTGCGTCCGGCCGGATCATCGTCGGAGCAAGCGTGTCCTGGCTCGCATGTTCGGACGTCTGCATACCAGGGTCCGAGACGCTGAAGCTGACGTTGCCCGTGAGCAACACGGTGCCGAAAGCCGATCCGGCAAGGGTTGGTCTGTTCGCCGAGACGCGACGACGGGTCCCTCGACTGGCACCGTTTGAGGCGACCTTTACGATGGATCAAGACAGCATCCACCTGCGCATTCCCGGAGCCACTGTCTTTGGAGTCGGTAAACTGAGCGCTGCGTTCTATCCGTTCGCCAGCAGCGTGATCGATCATGGGGCCCCTCAGTCGGCGTTCCAGGACAAACAGCGCATTGAGCTGACGCTTCGGCGCGGCCCGGCATCCAGCGGCCAGCTCGATACGCTGGACGGGCTCCTGGTCATCGAAGAACGAGCAGAGAGCAACGTGCAGTCAAGTGCGTTCGACGTATCCGCCCGACGGGCCAGAGGCGCTTCCGACCCGCCGCCAGCGCGCTGATCTTCTCGCTACACTGGAGGCACGAAAGCAAGGAGGACCATCATGATAAAAGCCACGATTCGGATCGTCACTGTCTGCGCGATGGTGATGGCACAGGGTGCAAACTGCGGAGGCCACTTGGCGGTGGCAGCCGAGCCATCGGCCCGCGTCAGCGCGCCGGCACCGGATTTCAATGCGACCGACAGCTACGGGAAGAGTCGGAAGCTCTCCGATCAGAAGGGGAAGATCGTCGTACTGGAATGGACCAACGACGGCTGTCCCTTCGTCGGCAAACACTATGGAAGCGGCAACATGCAGGCGCTGCAGAAGAAATATACCGGGCAAGGCGTAGTGTGGTTCACGGTTGTTTCATCCGCGCCAGGCACGCAGGGCTATGTCGGCCCGGCGGAGGCGAATCGCGACACCGAGCGACGCGGTGCCGCGCCGAGCGCCGTCTTGCTCGATCCGACCGGCGCGCTGGGCCACTTGTATGGGGCGCAGGCAACCCCTCATATGTACGTGATCGACCCGCAGGGACAGCTCGTGTACATGGGCGCCATCGACGACATGCCATCGGTCGATCCGTCCGATGTCGCGCGCGCAAAGAACTACGTGGCCGCGGCAATCGAAGAAGTGAAGCTCGGAAAACGCGTGTCGGTACCCGCGACGAAGGCCTACGGCTGCAGCGTCAAATATGCCTCGGGCGGCTAAGCGGACAGCGTCTCCCAATAGCAATCACTAAACACTCCGCGCGCTATGGATCTCACCGGCAAGGCCGCTCTTGTCACCGGCGGATCAGGTGACATCGGCGGCACGATCGCTAGAGAATTGGCTGCCGCGGGCGCGGACGTCGCTGTTTCGTTTGTCGGCCACGCGGAGGGTGCAGCCGCTGCACTGAACGCGGTGCAAGCGGCAGGAAGGCGCGGCTTGGCGGTGCAGCTGGACCAACGCGACCCGGCGGCTATCGACGCAGCAGTCAGCACGGTGGTAGGGCAGTTCGGTCGCCTCGACATCCTCGTGAACAACGCCGCCTGGAACGTAGGCATCGCGTTCTCGGCCCTCGACGCATTGACCTCGGACATTTGGGACCGCGTGCTGGAAACGAACCTGCGCGGGCCTTATCTGCTCGCCAGAGCTTTCGCGCCGCACCTTCGGGCGCATCATGCCGGCCGGATCGTGAACATCGCCTCGGTGGCTGGACTCTTCCCCGGGGGCAGCAGCATCGCCTATGCGGCCAGCAAGGCGGCACTGATCCATCTCACGCGTTGCCTGGCGGTCGCGCTGGCCCCCGACGTGACGGTCAATTGCATCGCACCCGGGTTGGTGGAAGGAACCCGCATGGCGCAACGCCTGCCCGAAGAAATGGCACAACTGGCGCGCCGCCTGGCCGTGCTGGGCCGAACAGCCAGCGTCAAAGACATCGCCGAGCAAGTGATCACGTTTTGCCGGGCCGAGTCGGTCACCGGCCAGGTCCTTGTTGTCGACGGCGGCATGGCTGGCGCGATGCATTGAGCAGCTAAGCGGACAGTCGCGCCTGCCGCTGATCAGTGGGCTCCGCTCACGCGAAGCGCGAGAAGTCGACCGCTTTCTCAGTGATGAACTCGAGAAGAACGGGCGTCCCTTCGCGCGTTTTCTCGATTCCGCGCCGGATCGCCGGCACGATCGCACCCGGCTCGGTGACGCGCTCGCCATAACCGCCCAGCGCGCGCGCGAAATCTGCGTAGTTCCCGCTGATGTCGGTCGAGCGGTACTTCTCGGTCGCGACCTTCATCACTTTGAGCTCGATCGCCATCGAGAAGTTGTTGAGCAGGATCGACAGGATCGGGATGCGCTCACGCACGGCGGTTTCGAAATCCATACCGGTGAAGCCGATGGCGGCATCGCCCCAGACGTTGACGCACAGCTTGTCGGGCGCCGCCAGCTTCGCGCCCATGGCCAGACCCAGCCCGTAACCCAGCTGCGTCGTCTTGCCCCAGCCGAGATAGGTGAGGGGGGCTTCTGTCACCCAGAACGGCGACAGCTGGTCGCGCGGGCTGCCAGCGTCATGCGTGATGATGGTGTTGGCGACATCGACCGTATGCAGCAAGTCCCAGATTACACGGTAGGGCGAGAGCGGAGTGGTGTTCGCGGTCAGACGTGGCAGCCACTGCGCCATCCATCCTTCTTTGAGCCCGCGGATCTCCCGCGTCACCACAGGGAGCCGGTCGCGTGCCCGTCCATGTAGACGCTCTTTCACCTCTTCGTATAACGCGTCGAGCGCAAGCCCGGCGTCGCCGACAGCCGCGAACGCCACCGGCACGTCCTTGTTGATGTCTTTCGCATCGAGGGTGACGTGAGCGATGCGCTTGCCCTTGGGCATGGGAACGGCGAAATTGGTCCGCGTGAAGCTGCAGCCGATGCCGAAGATCAGGTCGGCATTCTGCAGAAAGTGGTGCAGCTGCTTCGAGATCGCGACACCACCCGAGCCGAGCGCAAGCGGATGACTCTCGGGAAATGCGCTTTTGCCTCCCAGGCTCGTCGTCACCGGCGCCTCGAGCAGCTCGGCGAGCGCACGCAGCTGTTTCCACGCCTTCGCATAGTGCACGCCCTGACCCGCGTAAATCACGGGACGCTCTGCCTCCACCAGCGCTGCCGCGATCTCGGAGATCGAGCGCGAGTCGGGCGCCGACTTGACGCGCGGTGTGCGCGCATAAACGAGCGGCTGCGTCATGTCCTCGCGCAGCAGGTCAGCGGGAAACTCGATCAATACCGGCCCGGGCCGTCCGTTCTTGACCTGGGTGAACGCACGCCGCATGGCTTCGGGCGTAACATCCGCCAACATCACCTGCTCGATCCATTTGGTGACGTGCTGATAATTCAAGAAGGCGTTGAAGTTCGGTTGGACGTTGTTGATGTTTCGCGGATAGCCGGCAGGCAATACGATGATAGGAACCGCGTCTCCCCAGGACTGCGCCACGCCACCGAAGGCGTTCTCGGTGCCGGGACCGTGCTGCATTGCGAAGACGCCCACGCGATCGCCCGAGGAGACCTTGCTGACTGCATCGCACATGTGCAGACCGGTGCGCTCCTGTCGGACCATGATCGTCCGGATATCGGCTTCGGCCGCAGCCTCGATGATCGGATTCACCGGGTAGCCGATCAAGAACTCGATTCCTTCGCGCTTCAGAATTTCTGCTATCGCAGCCGCGACATTCATGGATATCCTCCCGTTATTCGACATCGAGGCCCAGTGCCGGTGCATCCTCCTGCAGGTGCACGCCGGAGAGTTCGCGCCGTCTCGCTTCCGTCATGAGGTAGAAGAGCTTGTGCGCGGCAGCCGCATAGGTCAGGCCTTCGGGCCGCACGTTGGAGATGCAGTTGCGCTCGGCGTTGCTGCGGCCGGGAACCGGCTCCCAGGTGAGATAGATCCCGAGGCTGTCGGGTGAAGACAGTCCCGGACGCTCGCCGATCAGCACCACCGTCATTGCGGCCGACAGCAGGGCGCCGATTTCATCGCCCACCGCGACGCGGCCCTGGCGGACCAGACAGACGGGCGCGACACGCCAGTTCGCATCCGCCAGCTTCGGCGCGATGCGGGCGAGCAACGCTGGAGCATGTCGCTCGGCGGCCTGGGCCGAGAGCCCATCGGCGACAATGAAGACAGCATCGAGAGGGGCGCTCGCTTTGTGCTCCAGCAGCGCTTTCGCCTCCGGACCCAGAATGCGTCCCAGATCGGGCCGCTGGATAAAGGTGCGCCGGTCGGGTGCGGCGGTTTTCAGTCGAAGCACCTCAAATCCAAGTTCACCCAGTACCCTCTGCACCGCATTGGTGTCGAGGTCGCGCTGAACCGCGTCGCGTGCACGGGCGTGCGCCAGCTGAAACTCCAGGAGCGGCTTCGTCGGGATGCTTCCACCTGCGCGGCCCAGGCCGATGCGCGCCGCGGTGAAGCGAGTCAGCGTGCTCCAGGGATCGGGGCGGCCAAGATCGGTGCTGGGCTCCTTCATGTTCGGATGGTTGGGAGCATTGCTCATGTGGCGCTACTCGACCAAGCGCAGCAACGGATGGCCGGGCTCAACCGGCCCGAGCTTCGTGGGTGTTTCGAACACTCTCATCCGCGTCAGCCAATCCTCGAATTCGGGAGCGGGCTTCAGTCCGAATGCCTGACGCAGATACAGGACATCGTGGAACGAGGTGCTCTGATAGTTGAGCATGATGTCGTCGGCGCCGGGTACGCCCATGATGTAATTGACACCGCCGGCGCCCAGCAGCGTGAGCAGAGTGTCCATGTCGTCCTGGTCGGCGTCGGCGTGGTTGGTGTAACACACGTCGACGCCCATCGGCACGCCGAGCAGCTTGCCGCAGAAGTGGTCCTCGACGCCGGCGCGCACGATCTGCCTGCCGTTCAAGTATTCGGGGCCGATGAAGCCGACCACGCTGTTGACCAGTAACGGCTGGTAGAGGCGCGCAAGCCCGTATGCGCGCGCTTCCAACGTCTGCTGATCCACGCCATGGTGCGCGTTGGCTGACAGCGCGCTGCCCTGTCCAGTCTCGAAATACATCACGTTGTCGCCTACGCTGCCGCGTCGCAGCTGTCGCGCAGCGTCGTTGGCTTCCTGAAGCAGGGTAGCGTTCACGCCGAAGCTGCGGTTGGCGGCCTCGGTTCCGCCGATCGACTGAAAGACGAGGTCAACGGGCGCCCCCCGCTCCACCGCCCGCATCGTGGTGGTCAAATGTGTGAGCACGCAGGCCTGGGTCGGGATGTCATACGTGCGGATGATCTCGTCCAGCATGTGCAGCAGCCCGCTCACCTGCGTCGGGTTGTCGGTTGCCGGATTGATACCGATGACGGCGTCGCCACAGCCATACAACAACCCATCCAATATGCTGGCCGCAATGCCCTTGGGATCGTCGGTGGGATGGTTGGGCTGCAGTCGGCTGGACAGGCGGCCGGGCAGCCCCAGCGTGTTGCGGAAGCGCGTCACCACGCGCACCTTGCGCGCAACTACAACCATGTCCTGCACGCGCATGACCTTGGACACTGCGGCCACCATCTCCGGCGTGAGTCCGGGGGCGACGGCCGCCAGCGCTTCGCCATCGATCTCGTAGGCCAGCAGCCAGTCGCGGAATTCGCCTACGGTCAGGTGGGCGACCGTTTCGAACGCATGCGCGTCGTGATGATCGAGGATGAGCCGCGTGATCTCGTCCTGTTCATAGGGTACGACCTGCTCATCGAGGAAGCTGCGCAGCGGCACCTGCGCCAGGGCAATCTGCGCAGCGACCCGCTCTTCGGCGCTGGCGGCAGCCACGCCGGCAAGGTAGTCACCCGAGCGCGCGGGCGTCGCCCGAGCCAACAGCGTTTTCAGATCCGGGAACCGAAAGGTGGTGGTGCCGAGCGAATGGGCGTAGGCGGGCATTCGGGTGCAAGTTTAGCTGGAGGTGAGCCCATCTTACCCCACGTCCAACCGACGCCTGGTCCTTGATCCGCGTAGGCGCCTTCGCCCCGCATTCCGCTCTCTACTCTATGTGTATCGCTTGCGCGCTGCTGCCTTCGGTTGGTTCGGCAATGTGCCGTTCGAGTCTCCCTCTGGCTCCGGCAATGACGCTGCAGGCTATCGACCAGATCACCTGCCCGACGATGGCGCCCGCGATGCCGCAGGCGAGCAGCAAAAACCCGACGATCGCCCCGAGCCAGCCAAGTAGCAAGCTGAAGCTCGCGTATCCGATCGTCGCGAATTTTGCAAGGGCCTCCATCCACGTCTCCAGGCGAGAGAGTGCGCCGACTCACACCTGAGCCAGGGCTGCGAGTGCCGGGGACTCGGCGCGATTCACGGTCCGAGCCGGAACCAGCGTCCACGCCTCGGAGCCCTGGCCCAACGCCTTTCTGAGCAGCTTGACGTTGAGCCCGTGCCCCGGCTTGAAGCCGTCGTAGTTCGCGCGGATCGGCCAGCCCGCAAGATACAGATCGCCGATCGCGTCGAGCACCTTGTGCCTGACGAACTCGTCCCGATATCTCAGTCCTCCCGGGTTGCGAACCTGATCGCCGTCCACGACCACCGTATTGGTCAGATCCGCCCCCAGAGCGTGCCCCCTCTCCTTCAGCGCCCCATGATCCTTGGCAAAACCAAAACTGCGGGCAGGTGCAATCTCGCGCTTGAGGAGCTCGCGGTTCCACGCTGTGCCGATGGATTGCATGCCGAGCAGGGTGCTAGGAAAGTCGATGGTAACGGTCAGGCGGGGATCGAGGCTCGGGGTCAACCGCGCGTACCTGTCGCCGTCCCGGACTTGCACCGGATGCATCAAAACGATCGTTCGCGCAGGTGCGTCCTGCTCCACTGTGCCCGCATGCTCGATATGGCTGAGGAACAGCGCGGCGCTGCCGTCGAGCGCGGGAACTTCCGGACCATTGAGTACCACGAGCGCGTTGTCGATGCCCGCCAGCCGAAAAGCGGCCATCAGATGCTCGACCGTCCGCACCTTGACGCCCGCGCTATTGCCGAGGTCCGTGGAGTACTGGGCGCTCACCACATTGCTCCAGCGTGCGAGAATGAGCGCGCGCGACGGCGGCTGATCCGAGCGCAGGAAGCAGACGCCTGTGTCCGGTTCCCCTGGGTACACTGTCATGCATACCGGCTGACCCGTATGTATCCCTTTTCCGTAGATGCGGAACTCCGCCGCGAGTGTTCGCTGTCGGGTTGTCTGATCTTCGATCCTGCTTGCCATGTCACATCCCTCCTCATTCGTGCGGGTGCCGGAGATGCATCGATGGCGGGTCCGCGTTCGAGAGCAATCCTAGAGCGAAGCGCCGCGCAAACACAGGTCGCGTTGCGCCAATCGTTTGTCCGATTACGCCAGTGCGAGCAGGTGCGCTGAGTGGCCACGTCCACGTTGACCTCATGGGCACTCATGATTCACCGTGCGCTGTCCGCACGTGCGATCGACAGCGACGCCTTGTTCCGCCGAGCGGGATTGGATCCGGAGCGCTTGCGCGATTCCAACGCTCGCTATCCGCTAAGCGGAATGCAGCGGCTGTGGGCGCTGGCAACATCGGCGACGGCGGATGATTGCTTCGGCCTCGAAGTGGCGCAGGCCTGGCATCCAACGACGTTCCATGCCCTCGGCTACTCGGCCCTGGCAAGCGAGACTCTGCGCGAGGCCCTGCAGCGCATGGTGCGCTACGGGCGCGTGGTTACGACAGGAGCCCGTCTCGAATTGCAGCAGAGCGCAGGCGAAGTCGCCATCAAATTGCTCAGTACCCTGCCCGGCGATCAAGTAGTGGTACCCGCGTCGATCGACGCTGGCGTCGCCTCCATCGTGATCCTGTGTCGCCAGGGCCGCGGCGCACCGGTTGATCCGGTACACGTCAGGTTGAGCCACGCGGAGCCGGCCTGTTCCAGCCGATTGCGGGGCTTCTTCGGTTGCTCGATCGATTTTGGCGCGCCGGAGAATAGCCTGGTTTTCAAGGCGGCCGATCTGGATGCGCTGTTACCCACGGCGAACCCGGTGTTGCTGCGGGTGAATGAGCAGGTCTTGACGGACTACCTCGCGCGTCTGGAGCGCAGCGAGGTCACGGTGCAGGTGCAGGCCAAACTCATCCAGTTGCTGCCGAGCGGCGAATTGGATGAGTCGTCGATCGCGCGGGCGCTCAACCTGAGTCTGCGCAGCATGCAGCGTAAGCTCAACGCGCGGGGCGTGAGCTTCCGCAAACTACTGGACGACACGCGCCGTCAGCTCGCCGAGCAATACCTCAAAGACTCCACCCTGTCGGTGTCCGAGATCGCTTACCTGCTTGGGTTCGCCGAGGTGAGCAGCTTTTCACGCGCCTTCCGGCGCTGGACCGGCCACGCGCCTCGTACCGCCTGAGCCTGGGGCGTGGCCGCCGCAGCAGCCTATGGCCCCGCGATACCTAGCATGAAGTTTGCAAGCGAAAGCCCGTCCCCTGCATATTCGAGGCTTTGGCTATGGTCGCTCGTCTGATCTATGTGTTCGCCCTGCTCGGGAGCGCGCTGCTGCTCGGGCTGGGCATGTACCTTCAATATGCCCAGCATCTGCAATCCTGCGGCCCGCAAGTGCTCGTCAGGTATGCACTGATGCTCGCGGGGTTGTTCGCTCTGATCGCATTGATCACTGGCGGCGGAAAGGTAGTGCGCATCGCCATGAGCGCGGGGATTGCCCTGATCTCGCTGGCCGGTGCGGTGGTGGCGGCGCATCAGTCCTGGCCGCACCGCGTTCCCCTAGCATCGGGCGGGATCGGGGTCAACGTCGACTCTCTGGCCCGCTCCCTGCCGCTCGCGGACGTTCTGCCGAAATTCTTCGCGGGCGCCGGCGAATGCGAGAAGGCGCATTGGACTCTGGTCGGAATCGCGGGTTCGGAGTGGGCGCTCATCGCCTTCGTCGTGTTTATCGTCGCCGGCGCCTTTGCGGCACGCGGCAAGTGATGCAGCTATCCGCGTGCGCGCAGCTTGAAGCGTTGAATCTTTCCGGTGGCCGTCTTGGGCAGCTCGGGAAGGAATTCGACCCAGCGCGGATACTTGTAAGGTGCAAGCCGATCCTTGACGTGATGCTTCAGCGCATCCGCTAGCGCACTGTCGGGCTGCACGCCCGGCTTGGTAACCACGAACGCCTTGGGCTTGATGAGTTGCTGCTCGTCGGGCGCGCCGATTACCGCAGCTTCGAGCACGGCGGGATGCGTGAGCAGCACGGCCTCGACTTCGAACGGCGAAACGTACATGCCGCTGACCTTGAGCATGTCGTCGGAACGCCCGCCGTAGGTGTAGTAGCCGTCCTTATCCACACTGTACTTGTCACCCGCGCGCGTCCATGGTCCCACGAACGTGGCTTGACTCTTGGCGCGATTGTTCCAGTAGTGGATGGCGCTGGTCGGCCCGCTGATCTGCAGCTCGCCCAGCTCCCCCACGCCCACTTCCTGCCCGTACTCGTCCATCAACCTGATCTGGTACCCCGGCACGGGCTTGCCTGTGGTGCCGTAGCGCACCTCGCCCGGCAGATTTGAAAGGAAGATGTGCAGCATCTCGGTGGAACCGATGCCATCCAGGATGTCCACGCCAAAGTGCTCCGTCCAGCGTTTGCCGATCTCGGCCGGCAACGCCTCACCGGCCGAAGCGCAGATGCGCAGGGCGACATCGTGCCGGCGCGGCAGATCAGGACTGGCAAGCAGCGCCCCAAACAGGGTGGGAACACCGTAGAAGATAGTCGGGCGATGTTGCTGCAATCGTTTGAACACGGCAGCAGGCGTGGGACGCTCCGCCATCAGCACTGCCGTCGCCCCCACCGCCAACGGGAAGCTCAGAGCGTTACCCAACCCATACGCGAAGAACAGCTTCGCCGCCGAGAAGACCACGTCGTCTTCGCGTATCCCCAGAACCGGTTTGGCATACAGTTCGGCCGTCTGGATCAAACTGGAGTGGACGTGTACCGTCCCCTTGGGTGTGCCGGTGGAGCCCGACGAATAGAGCCAGAAGCACACATCGTCGCTGGTGGTCGACGCAGCATCGAAGCGCGGCGCCGCATTCGCACCCAATTCTTGAAGCAGCAGATGGCCGTGTGCGTCCTTGCCGGACACGATCACGTGCTTGAGCGACGGAAGGTTGCCCAGCAGCGGGGCGAAGTTGGGCAACAACGCCTCCGAGACCACGAGCGCACGGGCGCGGCTGTCCTCCAGCATGAACTTGTAGTCGGCTGTGGTCAGCAGCGTGTTCGCGGCGATCGGCACGATGCCGGCTTTGATTGCGCCCAAAAACACACTGGGAAAGTCGATGCTGTCGACATGCGCCAGCATGATCCGGTCCTCCATCTCCAGCCCGAGGCCGGTCAGTGCATTGGCTGCGCGGTCGACGCGCTTCGCCAGCTCGCCGTAGGTATAGCGTCCGTCGTCGTCGATGTAAGCGGTCTTTCCCGACCGTCCCGCCACCAGGTTGCGCTCGATCAGATCGTATGCGGCGTTGTATTGCCGTGGAATGGCGACAACCGGCGGGCTGACGGTATGGTCAGCGCTGCTAAGTCCAGGCACAACCCCTCCTCCGTTTCGGTTTTTGCGCCCTTGCGATCAGGCCGATTCTCTTGCGCTGATCTGTTCACGGCACAGCGTAATCCAGCCGTCGATCCACTCGGCGGCCACCTCTTCGGGCATAGTTCCCGCGCTGGCGTCGTGCAACAGGATCTCGCCGATCCGCTTCGCGCCGAGCTCGCACAGAATACGGTCGAAACGCCTACCGCCGTTGCAAAACGTCTCGGCGTAGGTGCGATCCCCCAGCGCAATGACTCCATAGCGTACATGAGAGAGATCGGGCCGCGCATGCTGCAGTGACTCATACAGTTGCTTGGCGTTGTCCGGAACGTCTCCCTGTCCGTACGTCGACGTGCAGATCAGGAACAGGCCTCCGCCTTCGAACACGGCCGCTTCGAGATTGTCCATCAGCCGGGCCTGCGCGCGCGTCTCGCCGTCGTCGATACGAAGCTCCAGCTCCTGCGCGACGAGCTGCGCAGTGCCGGTCATGGTTCCGACCAAGATGGTGATTTCGAGCGGCAACGATCTCTGCCTTTGTCAGCGTGACGCATCACTTCCATTTTGCCACGACATGCATTATATTACCGCTGTTGAAACTTACAAGCAGTATATTTCATGTCCACTGTTCAACTCAAGACGCGCGGCGCGGCCCCGCAGCGCCGCCTTGCGAAGGCCGACCATCAGACCGGCGATGAGCGCTTTCTCCAGGGGCTCGGGGAACGGGTGCGTTCGGAACGGGCGCGCAGCGGCATGACGCGAAAGGATCTTGCGGCGGAGTCCGGCGTGTCGGAGCGCTATCTGGCCCATCTGGAAACTGGACAGGGGAACATCTCGGTGCTCCTGCTGCAACGGGTAGCCGTGGCCCTCAATCTTCCACTCGGCCAACTACTCGGGGGAGAGGACGAACAAACCGTCGAGCTGACTCTGATCCAGCAGTTTCTTCGACGTCTCCCGCCACAGCAGCTTCCGCACGTGCGCGCCCAGCTCATGGGCGAGTTCGGCAGCAGTCCGCTGGAACGGATGCAGCGCATTGCGCTCATCGGCCTGCGCGGCGCGGGCAAGTCTACCCTCGGTGCTCTGCTCGCGAAGCGGCTGGGCGTGCCGTTCATCGAGCTGGACCGAGAAGTCGAGCGCGAGGCGGGTACCAGCCTCTCCGAGATCTTTCTGCTTTATGGACAGCAAGGCTACAGGCGCTACGAACGGCGCTGCCTCGAGAAAGTGCTCCGAGAGCGCGACCGGTGCGTGATCGCCACCGGCGGCAGCGTCGTCTCCGAACCCGGCACTTATGACCTGCTGCTATCCACCTGCTTCACCGTCTGGCTCAAGGCGCTGCCGGAGGAGCACATGGCCCGGGTCGTGGCCCAGGGGGACACCCGCCCCATGGCTGGGAATGCCGAGGCCATGGACGACTTGCGCCGTATCCTGGACGGCCGTGCCGCTCTGTACGGTCAGGCCGACGCGACGGTCGACACCGCCGGGCGCACCATTGAACGCTGCCTGAAAGATTTGAAGAAAGTCATTCACGCCTGATCGAAACGTGGAGGGACAAGCCATGAGTGCAGCTCTGGAACCGGGATCGTCGCAACCCCGTAGCGCGGTTACGTACGATACCCATCCCGACAGCTATCTCCATTGGAAGTTGGCTTTCGATGGAGCGGTCGCCACGCTGTCTATGGACGTAAACGAAGACAAGGGCATCAAGCCCGGCTACCGCCTCAAGCTCAACTCGTACGACCTGGGCGTAGACATCGAATTGCACGACGCTCTGCAGCGCATCCGTTTCGAGCATCCCGAGGTGAAATGCGTAGTGCTCACCTCGGCGCGCGAGCGCATGTTTTGCTCCGGCGCCAACATCTACATGCTCGGATTGTCCACGCACGCCTGGAAGGTGAACTTCTGCAAGTTCACTAACGAGACCCGCAACGGCATGGAGGACTCGAGCCGGCACGAAGGGCTCAAGTTCCTCGCCGCGGTGAACGGCACGGTGGCCGGGGGCGGCTACGAGCTCGCGCTGGCTTGCGATGAGATCCTGATGATCGACGATCGCTCCTCTACTGTCAGCCTGCCCGAGGTGCCCCTGCTGGGCGTGCTGCCCGGCACGGGGGGACTCACGCGGCTGACCGACAAGCGCAGGGTCCGCCGCGACCTGGCAGACGTGTTCTGCAGCACCGCGGAAGGCGTTCGCGCCGAGCGTGCGCAACAATGGAATCTGGTGGACCGCATCGCGAAACCACAACAGTTCAAGCAGGCGATCGCCGAGCGCGCAGCGGCATTGGCTGCGCACAGCGCGCGTCCAGGTCCTGTGGAAGGGGTGTCATTGACGCCGCTCATTCGCTCCATCGACGATGCGGGCTACCACTACGAGCACGTGGACATCGCCGTCGACGGCACCCAGCGTACCGCGACGATCACGGTACTAGCTCCAAGGACTCCTCAACCGACCGACATGGTGGGCATCCGCGCCGCCGGGGCGAACTGGTGGCCGCTGGCAATGGCACGCCAGCTGGATGACGCGATTCTCATGCTGCGCACGAACGATCTCGATGTCGGCCTGTGGATTCTGAAGACGCGTGGCGACGTCGATGCGGTGCTGGCCGTCGATGCAACCTTAACTACCCACGCGTCCGACTGGTTCGTGAAACAGACCGTGGGCATGCTTCGACGCACGCTCGCACGCCTCGACACTTGTTCGCGGACGCTCTTCGCCATCATCGATCAGGATTCCTGCTTCGCGGGTACGCTGTTCGAGCTCGCGTTGGCTGCGGACCGCAGCTACATGCTGCTGCTGCAAGATGGAGACGCGGGGTCGCCTCACATCGCGCTCTCCGAGATGAACTTCGGCGCCTATCCGATGGTGAATCACCAGACCCGCATCGCCACACGCTTTTGCGGTGACCAGAAGCCGGTCAAGACAGCGCGCGGCGTGATGGGCGACAGGCTCCCGGCCTCTCGCGCGCGAGAGCTGGCTCTCGTAACCTTCACGCCGGACGACATCGACTGGGGGGAGGAAGTGCGCATCGCGATCGAAGAGCGAGCCAGCCTCTCTCCCGATGCGCTCACCGGAATGGAAGCCAGCTTGCGCTTTCCGGGCGCGGAAACGATGGAGACGCGCATCTTCGGGCGCCTGTCCGCATGGCAGAACTGGATCTTCAACCGACCCAACGCGGTTGGCGAGCACGGCGCGCTGAAGGTGTTCGGGACGGGAAGCAAGGCGAAGTTTTCCTGGCAGCGGGTTTGAGGGAGGAAATCACATGAGCATCGACTACTCCGAGCGAATCCCCAACAACGTCAACCTCGCGAACGACCGTGCGCTGCAAAGAGCACTGGAGCACTGGCAACCCAGATTCCTGGATTGGTGGCGGGAGATGGGGCCGAGCGACTTCGCGGCTGCGGACGTCTACCTGCGCACCGCCACCGGCGTTGATGCGCAGGGCTGGGCCAGCTACGGCACGGTGAAGATGCCGGACTACCGCTGGGGCATTTTCCTCGCCGAGCCGGTGGCCGAACGCACGATCGGCTTCGGCGACAATTTCGGCCAGCCGGTGTGGCAGCAGGTGCCGGGCGAGCTGCGCTCGCAGTTCCGGCGCATCATCGTCACGCAAGGGGACACCGAACCGGCATCGGTCGAGCAGCAGCATCTGCTCGGGCACAGCTGCCCGTCGCTGTACGACCTGCGCAACCTGTTCCAAGTGAATGTCGAGGAGGGCCGCCACTTGTGGGCCATGGTCTACCTGCTGCACGCCTATTTCGGCCGCGACGGCCGCGAGGAGGCGGAGGAACTGCTGGCGCGCCACTCCGGGGACGTAGACAAGCCACGCATCCTCGGCACTTTCAATGAACCGATCAGCGATTGGCTGTCGTTCTTCATGTTCACCTACTTCACCGACCGCGACGGCAAGTTTCAGCTGAAGAGCCTGGCCGAATCCGGCTTCGATCCACTCTCCCGCACCTGTCGTTTCATGCTGACCGAGGAGGCGCACCACATGTTCGTCGGCGAGACCGGCGTGGGACGGGTGGTCAAGCGCACCCTTGAGGTAATGAAAGAGCTGACCTCCGATGATCCACAATTGATCCGCGCGCACGGCGTCATCGACCTGCCGACAATCCAGCGTTACATGAACTTCTGGTTCACGTCATCCATGGATCTGTTCGGCTCCGAGGTGTCGTCGAACGCTGCCAGCTCGTTCGCGAACGGTATCAAGGGTCGCCCGGACGAAAGTCAGTATCAGGACCACGTCTGCACCGAGGCGACGTATGAGCTGGCGACGCCGGAGGGCAAAGACAGCGTCAGCCTGCGCAACGCGATGAACGAAATCATGCGTGCCTCTTACATCAAGGATTGCGAGATTGGGGTCAAGCGCTGGAATATGCAGATCCAGCGCGCCGGCTTCCACTTTCGGCTGGCGCTGCCCAGCTCGCGCTTCCGCCGCTCCATCGGCGTGTGGGCAGATGTTCCCGGCAACCCCGAGGGGCACGGCATCAGTCGCGAAGAGTACGAGATCCGACTGCCGGAATGGATGCCCAGCGAGACCGATCGAGCCTTCGTGCGCAGCATCATGCAGCGCGTGGTGGAGCCCGGAAAGATGGCCGGCTGGATCGCGCCGCCCGACCGCGGCATTAACAACCTGGCGGTCGAGTACGAGTACGTGCGGCTGCGTGAATAACGCACGTTTCGTGGCCGTAGAAGTTACATGCTTTGTTGAGAGGGTAAGCCTAGTCTGCGTAACGTGGGCAAGATGCTCATGACTACACCTTTAGGAGATGGCGATGAGAACGCAAGCTAGTTTGAGAAGCAAGCTGTTGGTATCGGCTATCGCAGCGCTGGTTGCCGGTCTGAGCTATCCAGCTTTCGCAGGGGATCCGGTCAAGACCCGGAGCGAATATGACCGGCCGGGGCGGCAACTCGATGAAAGCATTCCGGTGAAACGCGATGAGGGCACCAGGCAGTTCTGGCGTGCAATCGACGATGGCGGCAAGACCGTGAAGACGCGCAGCTCCTACGACAAACCCGGTCGCGAACTCGACAAGGATCGGGCAGGAAAAGCCAAGACCTATGAGCCGATCGCGCAGTAGCGTGCGGACCGATGAAGCTTGCGGGCGCAACGAAGGCAGGGCAGATCGTCCTGCCTTTGCAGCGGTCGCGGCTGGGCGATGCAAACGAATCGAGCCTGATCATAGCAACGGCGCACGCTGCTCGACCTATCGAGTTCCAGCAATAGCCCGCAGAGCGTCCAGCGCGAAGATCTCGATGCAATCGCGCTCCTGCTTGAGGATGCCGCTTCGAGTCCACTCGCGTAACTGCTTGTTCACGCTCTCCCGGGTTGCGCCGACGAGGTCGCCGAGCTCCTGCTGAGACAGCCTCAAGTCGATCCGGACAGCGGCGCCGCTTTCGACCCCATGATTCTTCGCGAGCCAGAGCAGTTGCTTCGCCAACCTGGCCGGCACGTCCAGGAACGAACGATCTTCGATACGGGTGGTGAGCTCCCGGACGCGCCCTGCGAGCACGTTGAGGAGCTTTACGGCAATCGACGGCGAAGCCGTGAGCAGGTCGTTGAACGCCGCCTTGTTCACAACCGCCATCTCGCATTCCTCCAAGGTGGTAACGGTCGCAGGGCGCGGCTGGCCGTCTAAGATCGCGATCTCGCCGAAGACCTCACCCGGGCCCATGACGTTGATCGCGGCATGAGAGCCATCAGCGCCGGGTGCACCGACTTTCGCACGGCCGCGCAGGAGCACGAAGAACTCGGTGGCAGAGTCGCCTTTCTCGACGATCGCCTCCCTGGGCTTGTAGATCTTGGTCTGGGCAAGCCGAGACAAGTGCGCGAGCTCGTCCTGAGAAAGTCCTTGGAAGATCCAGACCCTCCCAAGTGCGTCGGTTAGAGCGGAGCGCACGAGCGTCGCTGCGGAAGTGTGAACCAGTTCATAGGACGGCGGACATGTGCGCCGTATATTGCGATAATGAGACTAATTTTCCTCGGGTCAGGGTCCGCCTATACCGTAGGCGAAGACAATTTCCAATCGAATATGCTGCTCGTGAGCGAGGCCGGGCAGCGTTTGTTGATCGATTGCGGCACCGACATCCGTTGGTCCCTGCCGAGACAGGGTCTGTCCTACCTCGACATCACCGACATATACATCAGTCACCTGCACTCGGATCATGCCGGCGGGCTAGAGTCGATCGGCTTTCAGAGGAAGTTCGATCCGCGTTGCTCGCTGCCGCGGCTCTACGTCGAAGCATCGCTCGCGGGGCCGCTCTGGGAGCATAGCCTCCGCGGCGGCATGGGGGTCATCTCCGAGGCCGAGACGACGCTGGAAACCTTTTTTGATGTCCACCCGGTGTCGATCCACAAGCCGTTCGAATGGGACGGCGCCCGCCTCGAGCCGGTGCCTATGATCCACGTTTCCAGCCCCCGCGCGAGCGCCCATAGTTACGGCCTGGTCATCGAGTCCGGCAGACATCGAAGCTTTATCACCACAGACACCCAATATACGCCGGATCACCTCGCCCGTTATTACGCTAGCGCCGATCTGATCTTCCATGACTGCGAAACATCCAAGTCGAAAACCGGCATACATGCACACTACGACGACTTGGTGAAGCTCCCCGTTGCCGTGCGCGCCAAGACCTGGCTGTATGGCTACCAACCGGGTCAACTCCCGGATGCCTTGGCCGATGGGTTTCTCGGCTTCGTTCGCACCGGTCAGTCATTCGAACTCAGTTCGGCAACTCGCTGAATCTGCAATACGCGCGGACGTCCACGTCCGCTCGTGGTTCAAATCGCTCGGATCCCGGCGGCCGTCAGCAGATACACCCGGTCAGTTGCGTCTGCCGCGGTCCTGGAATGCGTTACCAGAATCCCTGCGGCGCGGTGCTCTTTGATCTGGTCCCGCAAAAGATCCAGCACGAGCCGGGCGCTATCCGGATCCAGATTGCCGGTAGGCTCATCGGCCAGGACGAGTTTCGGGCGGTGAGCGAGCGCCCGCGCGATCGCCACTCGTTGCAACTCGCCGCCTGAAAGCTCGCGCGGCATGCTGCTCGCTCGATCCGCGAGCCCGACAGCTTCGAGCATCTGCATCGATCGAGCCCGAGCATCAGCCTCTGGCGCATTCTGCAGGCGCAACGGCAGCTCGACGTTCTGCGCGACAGACAGATAAGGCAGGATGTGGAACGCTTGGAATACGAACCCCATCCGCTCGCCCCGCAAACGGGTCAACGCATCGTCGTTAAGGGTGGCGAGGTCGACGCCGTCGACCTCGATCGTGCCGGCATTCGGTCGCTCCAGACCCGCGACCAGATTCAGAAGCGTGGATTTGCCGATACCCGACTCGCCCATCACGGCGACGTATTCACCCGTTGCCAGCTCCAGGTCAACGCCGGTGAGCACGGTCCGCTTGCGCGGGCCGTCGTAGACCTTGCCGAGACCACGGATGGAAAGCACGCGCGAATGATACAAGGCCGTTACCGCTACGGCGACCCGCGCCTGAAGAACCGCAAGGTCGCCGTTGAGGCATCATTACGTCCTTTTGGACACGATGTCGACGGAGGGATCCCCGCCATGAGCTTTAGCCGCAGCGCTTGCCTGACCCTGATGGCGCTCGTCGCCCTCGCCGTGGCGCCCGCCTGGGCGCAGAAGAAGTACGACCCCGGGGCGACAGACACCGAGATCAAGATCGGCCAGACCTTCCCCTATTCCGGGCCAACCTCTGTCTACAGCACGATAGCCAGGACCGAGGCAGCCTATTTCGCGAAGGTCAACGCGGAAGGCGGCATCAAAGGCCGCAGACTCAACTTCATTTCGCTCGACGACGGCTACAGCCCGCCGAAGACGGTCGAGCAGACGCGCAAGCTGGTGGAGCAAGAGGAGGTGCTGCTGATCTTCGGCTCGCTCGGAACCGCGACCAACACCGCCATCCACAAGTATCTGAACGCCAAGAAGGTGCCGCACATCCTGCTCGCCACGGCTGCACTCAAATGGGATGATCCGGCCAACTATCCGTGGAGCATGGCTCTGGTGCCGAATCAACGCGCCGACGTGCCGGCGTTCGTCCGCTACTTGTCGAAGGTCAGGCCCGATGCCAAGGCGGCCGTGCTCTACCAGAACGACGACTTCGGTAGGGACTACGTGAGAATGCTGCGCAAAGAGCTGGGCGAGCGAGCGAACAAGCTCATCGTTGCGGAGGCCTCCTACGAAGTGACAGACCCGACGGTCGATTCGCAGTTGATCGAACTCAAGAACTCGGGCGCCGACGTGCTCTTCAGCTTCACCACGCCGAAATTCGCGGCGATGTCCATCCGTAAGGTCTACGATCTCGGCTGGCGGCCGCTGCACTTCGTTCCCACCAACGCCTCATCCGTGGAGGCTGTCCTCAAACCCGCGTGGCTCGACATGGCCGTGGGGCTGATTTCGGCAGCTTTCGTCAAGGACCCGTCCGAGCCCGACTGGAAGAACGATCCGGCGACAAAAGACTACATGGCGTTCATGCAGCGCTACTACCCGGAAGCGGATCCGTTGGACACGCAGAACGTGGTGGGCTATGTCTCGGCCGAAGCGTTGGTACAGGTGCTCAAACAGAGCGGAGATGACTTGTCGCGGGAGAACGTGATGCGACAAGCCGCCAGCCTCAGGGACGTCGAGCTGCCGATGCTGCTGCCCGGCATCAAGCTCAACACCAGTGCCACCGATTACACGCCGATCAAACAGATGCACCTGAGGCGGTTCGACGGGAAGACCTGGGTGCGGCTCTCCGAATAAACGCGACGGAAGCGCGGCCTATCCGGCGCCGGCTGCGACCGGTCGGGTGCCTCTAGCGCGCACACCCACGCTCAATGCGCTGATGATCGCCAGCGCCTGCAGCAGAGCCACGCCACCCAAGGCGGCCGAGTAGTGGCCGTGATCCATCAGCGGGCCGAAGACCAGTGGAGCGATGGCAAAGCCCACGTCGAGCCCCGAGTAAACGAATCCATAGACTCGCCCGAACGCGTCTCTCCCGAACCCCGCGGTGGCAGCCTGCCGGACGAGCAGGTCACGCGACGGCCCAGCGATCCCAACGCCCATCCCCAGGACGGCCATCAGACCGATCACGGTCCAGCCAGGCACTATACCCAGCGCTATGATCAGCGCGCACAGGGCGGACACCGTCAGCGCTGCGGTGATGACGCGACCCTGGGACTTGCCGCGCGCAGCGAGAATGCCGCCCGCCACGATGCCTACAGCCCCGCCGAGGAGATAAGCAGTAAGGCCCGACGTTGCGGCCGCGAGCGAAAGGCCGTAGAGCTTGCTCAGCAGCGTGGGCGAGTAGGTCTGCAGCACCCCGAGCGAGAGGGTGGTGATGAAGAAGAAGGTGAAGCACAGCCATACCGCCGGAGATCCCAGGAAGGCAAATGTCCCTCCCGTGAGGTGGACTGGCCTGACATGTCCCGCATGCATCGCTTTATCGTGAACATCGAGCAGCTCGCGCTGCCAAATCAGCACTGCCAGCACAGTCGTCGCCAGCAGGCCAGCCCCGAACCCCGCCCAGTGCCAATTCGCCAGTGCGGCAATCCCGGCCATGAATACCGGAGCCACCGCCCAGCCGAGATTTCCACTCAAGCCGTGGGCGGAGAACGCGTAGCCCAGATGCTGCGGCGACACGCGCCGATTCAGTATGGTGAAGTCGACCGGATGGAAGACGCTGTTGCCGAGCCCGGCAAGTCCCGCCGCCAAAGCCAGCATCACATAGCTGTCAGCGAGAGCGAGTGCGAACCCGGACAGCGCGAGCGAGCTGACCCCGAACAGCAGGACGCGGCGCGGCCCTAGCCGGTCGACGGCGAACCCAGCCAGCGCCTGACCGGTGCCCGAAATGACGAAGAAGATGCTCATCAGCACGCCGACCTGGGTGAAGTTCAACGCGAAGTCGTGCATCAACCACGGGAACAACGGCGGCAGCAGCAGGTGGAAGAAGTGCGACGTGCCGTGCGCGAACGCGACGACACCGATGACACGCGCGTCGCGGCGCGCGGTTGGGTCTTGCAGAAAAACAACCATGAAAAGTTTCCACCCTCTCAGTTCAAGTCCTCTTGCTACCTGGCGCGCAGGTTTGTTTGCTGCAGCGAGACGCAAGTTTTCGCCGGGCTCCTCTGGCGAGGAGCCTGCATCGACATGCTTTGCTTAGCGCGGCGTCAGGTCTGCGCCGGTCGCCTCAGGTCTGGACCGCCGCGTGTTGCGGCTTGGCAGTCTGCCAGTTGTCCAGTTTGGAGCGCGCACCGTTGACCGCCGGATCCATCGCCCGATCGTGACCGGGCAACTTGGCGGTCAGTTCGATCACATAGCCGTTCGGATCTCTGAAGTAAATCGAGTGGATGAACCCGTGATCGGAAATGCCGCGCGTCTCGATTCCCCGCTCTTTGCCTTTCGCGAGCATCGACTTCAATACGGGCTCCTCGACCTCGAGCGCGATGTGCAGGTCGTAGTCGTGCTGCTGCTTGAACTCGAACGGCATGTCCGGAGCCTCGAAGAACGCCAGATAGGAGCCGTCGTCCAGACGATAAAAGGTGTGCAAAGTTCTGGTCTGACGCCCGCTCTTCGTCTCCTTGATCTCCAGAGTGCCGGAGAGCGGGAGTCCGAGGAAGTCCTCGTAGAACCTGCGCGTCTGCTCCGAGTCGCGGCAGCGGTAGGCGTTGTGATGCAGCTTCTTGATCACGGTAGAGCCTCCTTGCTTGAGCACATTTCGTTCAGATGGCCTCCAGCTGGGCCTCCTTGAGCGAGGCGGCATAGCCGTTGATGGTCTCGTTGACTTTGTTCCAACTCTTGAGCCGCTTCATGTTTCCGAACCAGCGGTTCACGTTCGGGTAGGGCGAGTAGTCGCTTCGCAGCACCTCACCGAGCGCCACAAATGAAGCAGCAAAATAGTCGGCGATACTGATCTGGTCGCCACACAGATACGCATTCTTCGGACCGATGAGGTGCTCGTCGAGCACCTTGAGCCAGGCCTTTGCCCTCTCTTTACTCCAGGCGAGGGTGGCGGCTTGCACCTCGTTGGTGGGACGCTTATGGTGCGGAAAGATCTGCGGATAGACAAACCCATACGCGAAATCGCGGCACATCTGCGTGTTGATCCAATCCATCCTTTCGTTCACACGCGCGCGCTGCTTCAGGTCCTTCGGGTAAGCCGGAGAGTTGATCTTGTCGGCGAGGTACTTGAGGATCGACGAGCTTTCCGTGAGCCGGAAGTCGCCATCCTCGAGCACGGGAACCAGATGGTTGGGATTGATCGCCTCGAAAGGCGGCTTGTAATGCTCGCCGCTGAACAGGTCGACAACTTGGAACTGCGCATCGATCCCGCTCTCCGCCGCAAACAGCATGATCGGACGGCTGGTCGTCGAAGCGGGGTGATAATAGATTCTCATAGCTCCTCCTGGTCTGTGTTCGTGCGACGCGAGCCTCCAGTCTAATCCACGCCGACGACAATTGTCTGCGGGTAATTAGAACAACCGACTGCTCGCCAGCTCCGCGCCGGCGCGCAATGCGCGCAGCTTCTCCCACACGACCTCCTCCGCCACCATCCCAACGCCCGTCGAGGTGTCGAATCCACAATCCGTACCTGCCAGGACCCGGCGCGGATCGCCGACGGCGTTGGCCACCAGTTCTATGCGATCTGCGACGACCTCCGGGTGCTCTACGTAATTTGTGGTTGTATCGATGACGCCAGCGATGACCAGCCAGTCGCGCGGGAGAGGATGTCTGGTCAGGCTGCGGTACTCGTGCGCGTGACGGGGGTTTGCCATCGATAGGACAAGCGCGCCCACGTGCGCCTCGTACAAGTGCGGTAAGAGCTCGTCCAGTGGCACGTCGAAGTTGTGCGGGCCTTCATAGTTACCCCAGCATACGTGCAGGCGAACCTGGCTCGGCGGCACGCCGATCAATGCGCCATTGATCGCCCCGATGGTAAGATCGAGGAAGTCGAGGAACTCGGCAAGCGGTCGATCGGCAAACATCCGATGCCGCTCCATCGCCAGGTCCGGGCCATCGATCTGCAGGACCAGTCCCTGCCCTGCGATCGCCTCATACTCTATCCTCAGGGCATCCGCGACTGCATTCACGTAGTCGGGCAAGGAACGGTAGTAGTCGTTCTGCATCCCGCACGCGACGATGCCTGGCGATGGCGCCGTCCAAAAAGACTCGATGAAGCGCAGGGATTGCTCCTGCAGGATCTTCCGGAATTCTGCGAGCTCTTTGTCGAGCGGATCGCGGTTGACATAACGCACCTCACCGATGGCGCGCGGCGGAGCCGTGTGAAGGCTCTTGCGCGCGTGCGTCTGGAACAGCTCGCGAAACGTCGGATAACTCGCCACATCCTGGGCCGGGGGGCGGCGACTTTCGCCCCCGAAGCCGCTCATCCGGTAGCGGACGTATGTGAAAAAGCTCTCTCGCGGTTGTTCGCCGTCGTTGCCGATATCGATCCCACACTCGAGCTGGCGGTCGACGACTCGCCGCGTCGCTTGCCCTACTGCTTCGCCGAGCAGCGCCGAATCTACGGACTCGCCCCGACTCATCCGCAGCTGCAGGTCCACGAGGGCCCGCGGGCGCGGCAGGCTCCCCGTGTGCGTTGTCAGAATTCGCGATTCGCTCTGCTTCACGCCGACTCCCCGACGAGGCTTCCCCGAGCTGTCCGGGTCCACGCCGCTCGCCGTTTGACCCCTTCCATCGCATCTGCGCCCTCGATCGAAGCCGGGGCTCCCGAGCTAGGCGCTCTTATCGATGCTCAAGGGGCCGGGTCCGTACGCGACGACGTACAACAAGCCACCCATCATGGCCAGGTTCTTCATGAAATTGATCTGCTGCATGTACGCCTGGTCCGGTGCGACCGTCCAGTAGCGGTGGAAAAAAATCGCCGCCAAGAATGAAAACACGAACAAAGCCGCGGCGCCCCAGCGGGCTTTCCAGCCCAGCACCAGCAAGAGTCCGCCGCCGAGCTCGATGATGATGGCGATCACCGCCAACAGCTGCGCTGCAGGCAGACCGGTGGATTCGATGTAACCCACAGTGCCGGCGAATCCCCCGAGTTTGCCCAACCCCGACCAGATGAAAATTGCCGCGAGCAGAACTCGTCCCACCAACGGCCCGTATTGCTTGATGGCTCCCATTCTCACCCTCCCAGGTAACGATAGAACAGCGAGCGCGATTCCGCACCCGCATGGTTGCGGCCGGGCGCCGGCCGCGGCGGCTGCTATCGTCGTGCCAGCGCGCCCATCCGCCCGCTGGCATAGTCCTTCCGGGCTTGGATAATCTCCTCGGTGGTGTTCATGACGAACGGCCCCCAGCTTACCACTGGTTCGTCGATCGGCTCGCCCGCGAGCACGAGCACATCTGCATCCTCGAGCGCGGCGAATTCGATGACCGACGCGCCATTGCCGAACACAGCCATCTGGCGCCCGCGCAGGACCGCATCGGACGCTCGAGCGCGACCCTTAATCACGTAGGTTAGCGCGTTCCAGGCGGCCGGCACCGGGACTTCGGCAACGCTACCGGCGGCGAGCTTAACATGCATCACCAGCATCGTAGTGTGGGTCCGCGCCGGCCCTCGCACACCTTGAAAGTCGCCGGCAACGACGCGCGCGACACCGGCGTCGAGCTTCACCTCGGGAATGCGAGCGGACGAGATGTCCTGGTAGCCGGGCGGGTTCATCTTGTCGCGCGCAGGCAGATTCACCCATAGCTGGATGCCGTGGAGAGTCCCTCCGCGCTGCGCGAATTCGCGTTCGTGATATTCCGCGTGCACGATCCCGCGCGCCGCCGTCATCCACTGCACGTCGCCAGGACGCAGCACACCGTGGTTGCCCTGCGAATCCTGGTGCTCCATCGCGCCCTCGAACAGCAACGTGACGGTTTCAAAACCGCGGTGCGGATGCGGGTTCAATCCGCCCTTGCCGCCGGCCGCGACCGCGGTGGGCCCGAAGTGGTCGATCATGAGAAAGGGGCTGACGTAGTCCACCTCCGGTCCGGGGAGAGGCCGGTCGACGATGAGCCCGGGTGCGGGCTCTGCCTTGTGGCTCGTCGCGACGAGCGCGACCGGTCGAAACTCGAGTTGGGTTGCGATCATGGCTGTCTGCGCTCCATCCATCACTCTCGTCCTGCCAGATCAAACAACAGCACCTCGGCGTCCTTGCCCCCCGATAGACGCAACTGCTGCTCGCTGCTGATCTTCGCGCCGTCACCAGGCGACAAGTCCGAGCCGTTGAGTTGCACGGAGCCGCGCGCTACGTGCACGTAGGCCTTCCGGCCTTGTGGAAGCGAATAGCTGACCGCATCCTTTCCATCCAGAACGACGGCATATACGCGCGCGTCCTGATGGATCTTGACCGAGCCCTCTGCGGCGTCGGGGGAGGCGATCAGGCGCAGGCGGCCCTGCTTCTGATCGCTCGAAAAGCTCTTTTGCTCGTAGCTGGGCGCAATCCCACGCTCGCTGGGCTCGATCCAAATTTGCAGAAAGTGCACTGGCTCCTGCGGCGAGGGGTTGAACTCGCTGTGCAACACGCCGGTGCCGGCGCTCATTCTCTGCACGTCGCCGGGGCGGATGACGGAGCCGGTACCCATGCTGTCCTTGTGTGCAAGCGCCCCCTCCAGCACGTAGCTGATGATCTCCATGTCCCGATGGGGATGCGTTCCGAACCCCTTGCCGGGAGTGACGCGATCCTCGTTGATGACGCGCAACGCTCCATACCCCATTTCGCGCGGATCGTAGTAGTCCGCGAACGAGAAGGTGTGGTGGCTGTCGAGCCAGCCGTGGTTGGCGTGACCCCTGTCCTGTGCTCTGCGTACTACGATCATGATCTCCTCCGATTCCACCCTGGATCATCCAATATAGGTGAATCACGCAAACCAATATAGGTACGGTCTGCGGGCTTTACTAGCGGAACTTTTCGAGCGGATCGTTCTGAAATGCTGAACAACTTTGGAAAGATCGACCGAAATCGGCCGACGCGAGACAGCCGATGCAGCTAACAGAGCAGCGAATTGGCAAAATCGATGAGGGCCGAAGGGTTGAGGTACGCCCGGAAAGCCACGACCGTGAGCACGGCTGCGGCAACCGCGATCAGGACCCACAGGGCGATTTCACGCCATCCGGATACCCGGCCGCCCAGCGGGATCATGCCGCCCCCGCCTTCACGATCATCGATGCGCTCCAGCACTCGGGGCGGGAGCAGGCGGCATTCGCCTGGTCGCATCCCCGCGCAAACCCTCGCGGGCCCCGTGCTCCGGGGATCATGCCGCCCCCACCTGTGCAGAAGAAAGGCGCGCGACCGGCCGCTCGTCGATAGGCAGGTTGAGCGCGCCCGCAAGGAAGCTGAGAACTATGGTTCCGATCCACACGGGAGCGTAGGAGCCGGTCAGGTCGAACAGATATCCGCCCAGCCACACGCCGAGAAAGCTGCCCACCTGGTGGCTCAGGAACACGATTCCGAACAACGTGGATACGTAGCGCACGCCGAAAATCTGGCCCACCAGCCCGTTGGTCAACGGCACAGTGCCGAGCCACAAGAAGCCGATCCCGGCGGCGAAGAGATACACGCTGAGCGAGGAGACGGGCATCAGCAAGAACACGCCGATCACTACGGCCCGCAGCAGATAAATCGACGACAGTACGTACTTTTTGCTGAAGCGCGCGCCCAGATAGCCGGCCGTGAACGAACCCAAGATGTTGAAAAGTCCGATCAGCGCGAGCGCCCAGCCGGCGACGGTGAGGGGCAGGTTCAGGTCGCGCAGATAAACCGGAAGGTGGACAGAGATGAAGGCCACCTGGAACCCGCAGACGAAAAAGCCCGCGGTCAGGTACCAAAACCCGGAATGTCTGCCGGCCTCGCGCAGCGCCGCATTTAGCGACTGCGGCCGGGCATCGGCTGCGCCCGCAGTCGGGGACCGGGCCGGCCTGCGCGCCTCGGCCATTGCTACAGCCAGCGGCACCGTGGCGAGGATCACGCCCGCCAGCACCAGCAATGCATGCTTCCAGTCGATGGCCCCAATCAGCCAGGCGCCAAACGGAACCATGAGGAATTGGCCGAACGAACCGCCGGCGGAGGCGATGCCCAGCGCGGTGCTGCGCCGTTCAGACGGGAATGCGCGGCCGACGACACCCAGAATGATGCCGAAGCTCACGCCGCTGATGCCGAGCCCGATGAGCAGTCCGGCGCTGAAGTCCAGCATCAAGGGCGTGGTAGAAAAGGGCATCAGCGCCAGGCCGGCGGCATACAGCAGCCCGGAAACGGCCACTACCCGACCGCTGCCCTGCTTGTCGGCCCACGCGCCGAAGAACGGCTGGGCCAGCCCCCAGATCAGATTGGACAGCGCGAGCGCAAAGGAATAGTGGCCGCGGCCCCAGCCTAGCTCAACGCTCAGCGGCTGCAGGAACAGCCCGAAAGTCTGACGCACACCCAGGGCCAGCGTCAGAATGATCGCGCCACAAACCAACACAACCGTGGGCGTGCGCCAGCTACCAGCAGTTGTGTCCATAGTCGTCCGGAAAGCGAAACCCTCCGGTCGCGGCTTCCCCCACCGCGGCTCAATGCTCCTGGCGCTGATGCGGACTCATGGAAGCGCCGGCGCCGGCCGGAAGCACGGTAGCTTCCTCGTCCACTAGGCTCGGCAGGTGCACCTTGCGCACCAGCAGTGAGTAGATCGTGGGGATCACGAACAAAGTGAGGAACGTGCCCAGCAGCAGGCCACCGACCACGACCCAACCGATCGCCTGACGCGATTCTGCGCCCGCGCCGCGCGCAAGGGCGAGCGGCACGGCGCCGAGCACCATGGCCGCAGTCGTCATCAAGATGGGCCGCAACCGCAGGGTGGCGGCTTCGACCAAAGCCTCCATCTTGTCCATGCCTTTGGCGCGCAACTGATTGGCGAATTCCACGATCAGGATCCCGTGCTTGGTGATGAGGCCCACCAGCATCACGAGACCGACCTGGCTATAGACGTTGAGTGTCCCGCCGTGTTCGAACTTGGCGTTGATCCACATGGCGAGCACCGCGCCGGTCATGGCCAGCGGCACTGTGAACATGATCACCAGCGGACCGACGAAGCTCTCGAATTGCGCTGAAAGCACCAGGTAGATGAAGACCAGCGCCAGGCCAAACGTCACCCACAGCTGACCGCCCGACTCCCTGAACTCGCGCGGGATGTTGTCGAGGTCGGTGCGTGTAGCGGGACCCAGCTCCGTCTTGACCAACTCGTCCATGTGATCCAGCACCTGTCCCAGTGTGGTATTGCCGGCCGGCTCGCCGTTAATGATCGCCGCGCGCAGCTTGTTGAAGTGGTTCAGCTCCTTCGGCCCCACCGTCTCGGACAGGGTCACCAGGTTCGAGAGCTGGTTGAGCGAGCCGTCCGCACCGCGCACGTAGATGGAGGTGAGATCGCTCGGCTGGCGCCGCTTGTCGTCTTCCATCTGCACGACGACGTCGTACTGTTTGCCCTCGTGCTTGTAGCGCGTGACGTCGAAACCGCCCAGCAGCGTCTCCAGCGTGTGACCGATGGCCTCCATGGAGATGCCGAGGGCAGCGGCCTTGTCGCGATCGATCTTGACCGCGAACTGCGGCTTGTTCAGCTTCAGATCGGTATCCAAGGCGGTGATCCCCGGATACTGACTGAGCTTCGCCATCATCTTGTTGACCTTATCCTGCAATTCCTCGTAGGTGTTGCCATAGACCACGTACTCGACCTTCTTGGAGAACAGCGGCTGTCCAAGCGGAGGCAAGCCCTTGGTGAACGACAACGCTCCCGGCAGGCCGCCGTAGAGCTTTGGCCCCAACTCTTTCGTGATCTGCTGCTGGCTGCGCTTGCGCTCATCCCAGGGCTTGAGCACGGAGAAAGCGATGCCCAGGTTCACCGGGTTGGGCCGCTCCAGTCCCGGCGCGACTACGGCGAACATGGTGTCGATCTCGGGAACACTCTTGGCGATCTCCTCGACAGCGTGCATATAGCTGTCGGTGTACTGCATGGAAGAGCCCTCCGGCGCGATCACAAACGCCAGGAACAGGCTGCGGTCCTCCTCCGGCGACAGCTCCGCCTTGAGCTGCGTGAACAACCAACCCATCGCGCCGAGCACCGCGAAGAACGCGACGCCGACCACCCATCGATGCCGGAGCGTGGCGGAAAGTGCGGCGCGATAACCATTGGTCATACCTTGAAAGAAGGGCTCGGTCTTGCGGTACACCCAGCTATGGTCGTGCTTGAGCAGCCGCGAGCACATCATCGGCACGAGCGACAGCGCGACGAAACCCGACACGATCACCGAAGTGGCGACGGTGAGCGCGAACTCGGTCATGAGCTTCCCGGTGTTGCCCTGCGCGAAGGACAGCGGCGTGAATACGGCAGCCAGGGTGATGGTCATCGCGATCACCGCAAACCCGATTTCTTTGCTGCCTACCAGGGCCGCTTTGAACGGCTTCATGCCCTCCTCGATATGGCGGTGGACGTTCTCCAGAACCACGATGGCGTCGTCCACCACCAGGCCGATGGACAACACCACGCCGAGCAGCGTCAGCGTGTTGATGGAGAAACCCAGCGCTTTGAGGAAGGTGAAGTGGCCGATGATGGATATCGGGATCGTCACCGCCGGAATGAGCGTGGCGCGGACCTCGCGCAGGAAGAAGAAGATCACCAGCACTACGAGCACCAGCGCCACGAAGATCGTCTCGAACACGGACCGGATCGAGGCCTCGATGAACTTGGAGGTGTCGACTGCAACCCACAGCTTCATGCCGGGTTGCAGTGAGGCCTGCAGTCTTGGCAGCAGCGCCTTGGCGGCTTTGGCGACTTCCAGCGTGTTGGCGGTGGACTGCTTGACGACTCCCAGCCCGAGCGCTTCCTCGCCGCGCACGCGCACGATCTTGCGGTTCTCGTAGGGGCCGGGCGCGGCGCGGCCAACGTCGCGGAGACGAACGGGATAGCCGTTCACCTCCTTGATGATCATGTTGTTGAACTCTTCCGGAGAACGCAGATCCGTGCGCGCCTGCACCGTGAACTCGCGCTGGGTACTCTCGATGCGCCCGCTCGGAGAGTCGAGGTTCTCGCGGTTCAGCGCGTCCTCCACGTCCTGGGCAGTGAGCCCCTGGGCCGCGAGGCGCTCGCGGTCGAGCCACACCCGCATGGCGTACTTGCGCTCGCCGCCGATGATCACCGAAGCCACGCCCGGGATCGCCTTCAGCGGGTCAGTCAGATAGCGATCGGCGTAGTCCGACATATCCATCGGGGTATGCCGGTCGCTCGAAAGCGCGATCCACATGATCGGCTGGGCATCCGCCTCGATCTTGGACACGACCGAATTGTCCGAGGCGGTCGGAAGGCTCTTGCGGATGCGCGCGACGCGGTCGCGCACGTCGTTGGCTGCGCCGTCGATCTCACGCGCGGCGACGAACGTGATCGTAATCTGGCTGACCTCTTCGCGGCTCTGGGATTTGATGGTCTTGATCCCCTCGATGCCAGAGAGCGAATCTTCCAGCGGCTGGGTGATGGCGCTTTCCATCACCTGGGCGGTGGCGCCTTTGTAGACCGTGCGGACCGAAACCACGGGAGGATCGATGTTCGGATACTCGCGCACCGCCATGCGCGTGAAAGACAAGTAGCCGACCAGGACGATGATGAGACTCATCACCGTGGCCAGCACCGGCCGCCGAATGGAGATATCCGATAAGACCATGAGAAGATCCTCTACTGAAGCCTGGACACTAGCCGACCACTCCGGGCGCGCCCGACTGGTCGAACGCCGCCTTGGGCGCAGGCGGCTGCGCCGGCAGGACCATGACCGGGGCCCCGTCCTTGAGCTTCATCTGCCCGTCGGTGACCACCACGTCGTTGGCGGTCAGACCCTTGAGAACCTCGACCTCGCCGGGGCGCCGTACCCCGAGCTCGATCTTGGTCAGCACCGCCTTGCCGTCCACCACACGGTACACAAAGGCATCGCGTCCCTGCGGCCAGATGGCCTGCTCCGGTATAACGATGGCGTTGGGGCGCGTAGAGAGCAGCACGTTCACGCGCGCAAACATGCCCGGACGCAGCTTGTTCTGGACGTTGGGAATCTGGGCGCGCACAACAACGGTACGCGTCTTTTCATCCACGGCGGGCTCCAGAGCGTAGATCTTGCCGCGGAACACGTCGTTGGGATAGGCATCGACCTTGATCGTCAGTTCCTGTCCGGGTTTGATCTGCGACAGATACATCTCCGGCACCCGGAAATCGAGCTTCACGGAGCTGAGGTTCTCCAGCCGCACGATGTCATCCCCGGCTTTCACATAAGCCCCGGGGCTGATTTGCCGCAGGCCGAGGACTCCGGAGAAAGGCGCGGTAATGGTCGTCTTGGACAGCAGCGCATCGTCCTGCCGCTGTTTGGCGAGCGCCCGATCCATGTTGCCCTTCGCGACGTCGAGCGCTTCTTTGCTGATGAAGTTCTTCTCGAGCAGCTCCTGGGCACGGTCGTAGCGCTGACTTTCAGTCTTGGCAGCTGCGGTACTGCCCGCCAGCTGGGCGCTATATTCTGACGGGTCGAGGCTCACGAGCTTGGCGCCCTTCTGGACCAGCTGACCCTCCTGAAAGTGCAGCCCGACCACCCGCCCCGCGATCTCGGGGCGGATGACCACCGAGTCCGCGGCGATCAGAGTGCCCACCGCGCTCACGTCGGACTGCATCGTGAGAATCTTCACAGTCTCTGCCTTGACCGGCAGGCCCATTGGCTTCGCGGGACCGGCGGCGGCAGCAGGAGCCTTGTCTCCAGGGGCGGCAGCCCCCGCCTTGGCCGGCTCCGCTGGCTTAGCCTGATCTGCGGGCTTGGTCTGGGCGCTCGCTACCCCGTCTTCCTTCTTGGCGCATCCGGGCAACGCGGCCGCGGTGACCAGCGTCGCGAGAAGCGCTACAGTACAGGCAATCGATGTGTGCAACGAAATCCCTTGAGTGTCTCGTCAGTTATGCGTAGTCACCGGGGCTCGGCTCCGAAACGCGGTGGCAGCCGGTCCGGAGGAGGTATAAGGTTGGGGATTTTAACCCAGTTTTCCGGTCATTAGCGTAGGAAATCAAGACGCCGCGTTCCGAAAAGACCCTCTGCCCATGTCCGCCACCAAGCTTTCGTTAGATGCCCTGCTGGTACTGGATGCGATCGCACGCAAGGGCAGCTTCGCGGGTGCAGCCGAGGAATTGCATCGCGTCCCCTCGGCCATCACTTACACGGTCCAGAAGCTCGAGCAGGATCTGGACGTCCAGCTGTTCGACCGCAGCGGCCACCGCGCCAAGCTGACCCGCGCAGGCGAAGAACTGCTGCGTGAGGGGCGGCACCTGCTGCGCGCG